>ERZ772917.1085-NODE-1085-length-16877-cov-83.788610_pt1 | contig 16877 bp, 12 predicted proteins | sample MGYA00511187_ERZ772917 | MGnify/ENA primary metagenome ERZ772917 (study PRJEB29015, sample SAMEA2737925) | human oral metagenome | biome: human oral; feature: human-associated habitat; material: dental | place: China | collected 2012 ... | reverse complement strand
ATGAGCAAGCTGCGTCACCCCTCGCGCAGCCAGGTCCTGCGCGACTACCTCGACTAGGAGCTCGCGCGGTGCTGTGGCTTGAGGCCCTCGGTGTGGTCACCGGGGCGGTCTGCGTGTGGCTGGCCGTGCGCCTGAGCGTGTGGACCTTCCCGGTGGGGCTGGTCAACAACGCCTGCTTCCTGGCGATGTACTGGATCGCGGGCATCCACGCCAACGCCCTGCTCCAGCTCGTCTTCGCGGTCCTCGCCGTCCTGGGCTGGACCTGGTGGCTGCGCGGGGACCACGGTGACGGGCCCCTGCGCGTCCACCGGCCCTCACCACGCGTCCTGGCGGGCGTGCTCGGGGCCACGGCCGTGTGCGCGGTGGCCCTCGTGGCGCTCCTGGGTGCCACCACCGACTCGCCGACCTGGGTCCTGGACGGTGTGACGACGGCGACCTCCCTGGGCGCCCAGCTCATGCTGGGACGCAAGTGGATCGCCAACTGGTACCTGTGGATCTTCACCGACGTGCTCACCATCGTCATGAACATCACCGTCGGCCTCTACCTCACGGCCGCGCTCTACGGGCTCTTCCTGGTCATGTGCCTCCAGGGGCTCAGGCTGTGGCGCCGTGAGCTGCACGCCCAGGACCCGGCCTCGTCGACCGCCCGGAACCCTGTGGCGGCACCGGGCGGGGCCGCATGACCCCGGAGGCCGGTGCAGCGGTCGGTGCAACGGCCGACACCGCGGCCGACACCCGCTTCGAGCACGGCCTCGTCGTCGGCAAGTTCTACCCGCCCCACGCCGGGCACCTCAACCTCGTGCGCCACGCCCTGGCCCGCTGCCGGACCGTGACCGTCCAGGTACTCGCCTCCAGCGCCGAGTCGCTTCCCGGCGAGCTGCGGGCGGCGTGGCTGCGCGAGCTCGTGCCCACCGCCCGCGTCGTCCACGGGCTCGACGACGCCGAGGTCGACTACGCCAGCCCGGCCGCCTGGCAGGCGCACCTGGCGATCATGCGGGACCTGCTCGACCCGGCTGACGGCCCGGTCGACGCCGTGCTCACCTCCGACACCTACGGCCGCGAGCTGGCCCAGCGCCTGGGCGCCACCTGGGTCCGGGTCGACCCGTCCCGCCAGGACCTGCCTGTCAGCGCCCGCGCCGTGCGCGCGGACCCGGCCCGCTACTGGTGGGCCCTGCCTGCTCCCGTCCGCGCCTGGTACGTGCGCCGTGTCGTCGTCCTGGGGGCCGAGTCCACCGGCACGACCACCCTGTCGCACGCCCTGGCCACCCATTACGGCACGCCGTGGGTGCCCGAGTACGGCCGCCAGTGGTGCGAGGAGCGTCCGGGCGGGCTGGAGGCCCCTTGGGTCAGCCCCGAGTTCGACCTCATCGCCCGCGCCCAGGCGGCCACCGAGGACGAGGCCGCCAGGCGCACCCCGCGTCCGCTGCTCGTCACCGACACCGACGTCCTGGCCACCGCCGTGTGGCACGAGCGTTACACCGGCTCCCGCTCGGCCACCGTCGAGGCGCTGGCCGGGCGGCGCAGGCCCGACCTGTACGTCCTGACCGGTGACGACATCCCCTTCGTCCAGGACGGGTGGCGCGACGGCGAGCACATCCGCCACGACATGCACGCCCGCTTCCGTGAGGTCCTGCGCGCCACCGGGGTCCCCTGGATTGAGGTGCGCGGCGATCACGACCGGCGCATGGCGCAGGCCACCGCGGCCATCGACGAGCTGGTGGCCCGCCCCCGAGAGCTGTCCGCGCCCCTGCCCGAGGCACACGTGGGCCTGAGCACGCCGGGCGTGCTCACCGACCCCGAGGAGACCCCGTGACCATCTCCTACGGCCATGTGCCCAGCTCCCCGGTCGCTCCCGTCGCCTCCGGCCGTGCGACCGCCCCCGGTGCCCTCGACGTCGCCGACGTCTTCCGGGACTCGACGCCCTCGGCACAGCGCCCGGACCTGGGTGAGAAGCTGCGGCGCGCCTACTACTGGATGGTCAACGAGGCGGTCATCAGCCCCCACTACGACGTCGAGTTCGAGGCACCGGGGCCGGTGGCGGACACGAGCGTCGAGCTGGGCGAGACCGGCGCCCGCCTCCACCTGCCCAGCGGGCCGTCCTACTCCTCCTTCGTGCTCATGCCGCTGCTGACCTTCGCCGTGCGGGGACGGTGCCTGTTCGTGGGCGGCCCCGGCCGGGGCAAGACCACCTCGGCGGTGCTCATGGGCGTCATCGCCGGCTACCCCCTGGAGCAGGTGCGCCGCGCCATGCAGCACGGCCACCCCCAGCTGACGGTCTCCGACCTCTTCGGCACCCCGCTGCCGCGCGACCTCGTCAACGCCGACTCCCTGGCCGAGATCGAGGTCTCCTGGCGCTCCTGGCTCGGTATGCGCGTGAAGATCATCGACGAGTACAACCGCATCCCCACCCGCACCCAGTCCGCCCTGCTGACTGTCCTGGCCGACGGCTACGTCGAGTCCTACGACCAGGTCCTCACCACCGGGGACGCCGCCTGGTACCTCACGGCCAACGACGACCTCGGCGGCGGCACCTACGAGGTGGTCGAGGCGCTGCGCGACCGCATCGACGTCACCGTCCAGGCCCTGGGCTTCAACTCCCGGTTCCTGCCCGGGCTCCTGGCCAGGTCCGAGCGGGGCACCCACCCCGAGCGGCACGTGCCGCCGGCGGTCGTGTTCTCCGACGCCGAGCACGAGGAGCTCTCCGCCCAGGTGCAGGCCGTGCCGATCGAGCCGGGAACCCTGCGGCGCCTGGCCTTCTTCGCCTCCCAGCTGGAGGTCTGCGAGCGGGCCGCCACCCAGTTCGAGTACCGCACGAAGGACACCGCCCGCCTGGCCGGGGGAGACGTCGCCGACCTGGCGGCCCGCACGACCGGCCGCGACCACCTCACCGACATCGGCGACCAGACCCTGTCGGGCCTGTCGGTGCGCGCCATGCACACGGCCCTGACCTACTCCAAGGCCATGGCCTACTTCCGGGGCCGCCCCTCGGCGGGCCTGGACGACCTGCGTGCCGTACTGCCCTTCGTCCTGCGGGACAAGCTCCAGCCCAACCTCGACAGCCCCGCCTTCTCCACCGACGCGGGCACCCTGCTGCGCTGGGACCGCATCGCCTGGCTGCGCGACCTGTTCGACCAGGCCTGCCACGCCTACGACGCCACCCAGCTGGAGGCCAACGACCCCGTGGGGGACATTCTGGAGGAGCTGCACGCCGGCCTGGACGGCGTGCCTGCCACCGAGGTGCGCGCCCGCCTGGCGCGCATCGAGCACGAGCTGCGGGCGCTGCGCGCCCCGGGCAAGCTCTACGGGCACGTCTTCGAGGACGCCATGGCCCTCAAGTACGCCCACCAGCGCTACTCCGCCTACCTGTCGTGGCTGGAGTGGTCGGGGAGATGACCCGGTGAACCCGTGGCGCTCCTTCCTGGCCGCACGGCGCGAGGCCGCCAACGAGGTCCTGGCCTCCCACGCGCGCGCCCCCCAGGACCAGGTCCTGGCACGCCTGGCCGCCCTAGAGCGCCCCGCCAACGTCCTGGCCTCCAGCGCCACCGACCCGGACGAGGTCGACCGCTGCTTCCTTGAGCTCGTCCGCCTGGCCGCCAGGCACCCCCGCGCCCAGGACCCCCTGTGGCAGCGGCTGGAGCAGACCCTTGTACTGGCGCCGTGGTGGCTGCGCGCCCCGGCGGAGGTCGCCGAGGTGCTGCGCACGCCGGTGCCCGGGGCCGAGCCACAAGCGATGTGGCGGACCTGGCTGGCGCTCATGGCCGCCTGCCCGCCCCCCGGTCACGCCCTGGGCGCTGGCGCCACCGGTGCGGCGGGCGTCGTCGGCGTCTCGGTGTCACCGACCCGGCTCGCGGTCCTGGCCGGGTGGCGCCACGGGGCGGTGCGTCTGCGCGATGCGGCCCTGGGCGTCCTGGCCCTGAGCCCGGACACGGTGTGCCCTGCCCTGGGGGCGGGGACCCGCTTAGCGGCCGAGCTGGCTGCCCGCTCCCGCTCCGAGCGCTGGTGGTGGCCCGCCGGCCCGCGGCCCGCCCGCCACGTCGTCGGCGGGTTCCGTGGCGACGGCGGCACCTGGCTGGAGCGCCCGCGTCTCCACAGCGCCGACGACCAGGCCTGGTACGTCGTGGCCGACGGCCTCCTGTGGGCGATCATCGCCGACGTCCACGGCGCCGCCGTCGTGCCGGCAGGCGACGCCCCCGAGGGGGTGACGGCACCGACGACGGACCTGCCCGGCCCCGGCGCAGCGGTCCTCAGCGTCCTGCCGCGCAGCTACCGCCTTCTCGTCAGGGCACCGCAGTGAGCGCCGGCCACCTCGACTACGTCCGAGCCGTCGCCGAGGCCTGGCCCGCGGCCCAGGCCGTATGGAGCCCCTCGACCCGGCTCCACGCCCCCACCGTCCACGGTGCCCCGGACGAGCCCGAGGTGGGGGCGCACACAGACGTACCGGGCTCCGCCCTGGCCTGGCTCGACCTGTCCACCATGAGCGTGCACGTCAACACCCGCGTCATGGCGGACAATGGCCTGGGAACCCGGGACTGCCTGGCGGTCCTCGCCCACGAGGTCGGGCACCACGTCCTCGCCCCCGCCGACCGGACCACCGCGGCACGGGTGGCCCTACGGGTCCGCCGCGCCCTCATCGACCGTGACCCGCTCGTGCCCTACGTCTCCAACCTGTGGCTGGACCTCGTCATCAACGACGAGCTCGCCCACCGGCGCGACATCGACGTCACCCGGGTCCTGGCGCCCGACGGCCCCGTCGAGGAGACCAACACCGTCTTCGCCACCTACCTGCGCTGCCTGGAGCTGCTGGGACGCAGGCCAGCGGGATCCCTCGTCGAGCCCGGGCAGGCCGCCGAGAGCGAGGCCCGCATCATGGCCCGCGTCGCCCGCGTCTACTCCAAGCGCCTCGTCAAGGGCGCCGAGGGATTCGCTGCCCTCATCCGCCCCCTGCTCCCGCCCCCGGACTCCTCTGTCCTCTGGCTGCCCTGCCACGGGGTCGTGGGGGAGCACCGCCTGCCGGACGGCCTGGTGGGGGACGCCTCCCTGGTTGCGCCCGTCCTCCACCCCGTGCTGGACCCGGAGGTCATGGGGACAGCGGCCGAGCACAGCTGCGAGGCTGTCAAGGCTCCCGAGCCGGTGGAGTCCACCGGGCAGAGCGGTGACGGGCAGCGCTTCGAGCCCGCCGACCTCCACGCCGTCGTCACCGCCCTGGGGATCAGCGTCGACAAGCCCACGGTCACGGCCCACTACTACCGCGAGCTCGCCGCACCCCACCTCGTGCCCTTCGAGGACCCCCGGCCGCACCGCTACAGGGAGACGATCCCCGGGGCGTCAGAGACTTGGGAGCTGGGTGAGGACCTGGCCGACATCGACTGGGCGGCCACCGTCCTGGCCTCGCCCCTCGTCGTCCCCGGAGTGACGACGCGCAAGCGCGTCCAGGAGGAGGACCGGGGCGGCGAGCCCGAGCACGTCCCCCTCGACCTCGACCTGTACCTGGACTCCTCGGGCTCTATGCCCAACCCCGCCCACGTGCTCTCACCGGTGGCGGTGGCCGGCACGATCCTGGCCCTGTCCGCGCTGCGCGCCGGCGGTCGCGTCCAGGCCACCACCTGGTCCGGGCGCCAGCAGATCGCCTCGACCGACGGCTTCACCCGGGACACGGACGCCGTCATGGCGGCGATCGTCGCCTCCTTCAGGGGCGCCACGTGCTTCCCGCTGCCGCTGCTCGAACGCACTCACCTGGGCCCCCGGACGGGGCACGAGGACCAGCGCCGCTGCCACATCGCCGTCGTCTCGGACACCGGGGTGGTCTCCATGATGGACGACGTCGAGGACGCCACCGGGAGCCCGGGTGTGGCCGAGCGCGCTCTGGAGGCCGCCGGGGGAGGCGGAACCCTCCTGCTGAACTGCGGTGAGAAGGCCCTCGCGCGCCTGCGGCTGCCCGCAGGCTATGAGACCGTGCTCGTGACAACGATGGACGACGTCATCTCCCGCAGCCGGGAGCTCAGCCGCAGGGTGTGGAGGAGGAACCGATGAGGTGGCACGAGGAACCGCCCGCCGCCGACGTCACAAGCGACGGTATCGCCCTGCCGCGCACCGCCCAGGCCGTGGAGACGGTCACCGACGCGCTGCGCCACGCCGCCGCCGGGCCGCCGCTGGCCGTCCTCATGGCGGACCTGGCCTCGGCCGGCACCGACTGGCGCGCCCCGGGGGTCGACGACGACGCCGTCCTGGCCGACGCCGTGCGGGACACCGGCCTGTCCCTGGAGGCCTACGACGAGGCCCTGGCGGCGCAGACAGGAGCCCCGCAACCGCCTCCTGCCGGGATGCGTGTCCTGGCCGCGCGGCTGCTGCGCCGGGTGAGCACCGAGCAGGCCGGGGCGTGGCCGGGGCACTGCGGTGGCCCCGAAGTCGGCGGGCGGAGGCTCGCCCTGGCCGTCGCCATGCTCTCGGAGTACCTGGCACCATGGACGGCCCAGGACACCTGGGTGGTCGAGCACGAGCGTCGTGAGGAGCTGTGCCGCCTGTTCCTGGCCGGGATGGGCCTCACCCCGCGGGAGGAGACCCCGGCCGTGGCCCTGGCCGGTTGGGAGGCCGTGTCGGTGCTGGCCAGTACCGAGGCCGCCGAGCAGCTGCGCGTCGAGGAGGAGCGCCGCAGGGAGCTCGAGGAAGCCCTGGCCCGCAAGCGGGCGGCCGAGGCCGCGTCGAGGTACGTGGGGTACTGAGCATGGACGAGGAACGGTTCCGCGCACGGTGGCAGCCCGGTGGTGCGCAGGCCTCGGTGGCGGCCGCCCTGACCAGAGCGGGCCGCGAAGACTACGCACCCATGAACGCCGCCGTCCTGTCCGACACCGAACGCTGGCCCACCCTCGACGCCGCCGCCCTGGCCCAGGTGCGCCGTCTGGCCGACGAGCCGGGCGCCCCGTTGTGGACGCACCGCTGCGGGGACCGGCTCACCGGTGCTGACCTCGACGCGCTCGCCCGCTTCGCCGCGCTCGTGGGCGACGGCTCCTTGGCACAGAGGTCCACCGGTCCCCAGCCCCACGCAGTCCTGACGCAGGAGGTCGTGCGACCCGCCCTTGGCACCGTGCCCCGCTACCGCGCCCTGATCCGCACGGCGCAACTGGCTCCCGACGCGACCCTGGGGGACCTGCCCGTGGCCGACCGGGAGGACCTGCGCCGGGACGTGGCCTCCTTCGTGCCCGTCGACGCCGACCTGGGCCGTGCGGTCGTCGGCTCCTCCTCTGGATCGACGGGGGCCAGCCTGCGATTCCCGGTCGATCCCCTGGCCCCGGCCGCCGACGTCGTGCTCCTGCGGTGGTGGATGGACCGCCTGGGCATCTCCTGGGACCTGGATGCCGACCGTCCCCAGCGCCTCGCCCTGCTCCAGGTGGTCGACCAGGGCGAGGCCTTCACCTACGCCTCGGCGATGACCGCCCACGGGCCGGGGGCGCACATGGCGCGCGTCAACCTCGACCCCGGCGCCTGGCGGCGGCCCGCGGACGCCTCCCGGTGGCTGGCACGCCACGACCCGCTCGTGCTGTCCAGCGCACCGCTGCCGCTGCTGCGCCTGGCCGAGGCCGAGCCCGGCCTGCACCCCCGGCTCATCGTCTCGGGCACCTCCCACCTGACCGCCCCGGCCCGCGCCCGGCTCGAGCAGACCTGGGGCGTACCCGTCCTCGACGTCTACGGCCTGGAGGAGTGCGGGATGGTGTCCGTCGACCCTGACGGCACCGGGGGCAGGATCGTGCCCGGGGTGCACGTCGAGGTCCTGGACGAGGACGGACGACCCGTCCCTGAGGGCAGGCGCGGCAGGCTCGTCGTCACCACGGGCACGAACCCGGCGATGCCGCTGCTGCGCTACGACACCGGAGACCGGGGCGCCGTCGTGCGCCGCCAGTGCCCGCACGCGCCCGGGGGCGTCGAGTGCCTCATCACCGACCTGGAGGGCCGTGCGACCGTCCGCTACCGGGACGCCGCGGGGACCTGGGTGCCTTCGGTGAGCCTGACGCAGGTGCTTCAGGCGCGCGGTGCCGCCGTGTGGTCGGTGCACCAGGACGCCGACGGCGCCCTGGAGGTGCTGGCCGCGGGATGCCGCGGTGATCTCACCCCGGACCTGGCCGAGGAGATCCGCACGGGGCTGGCCGCGCTGCTGGGCCAGCCGGTCGGTGTTCAGGCGCTGTCGGACTCGGGACGCTCCTCACGCCGCTTCACCTCGTCACTGCCCGGCCACGACGGGCTGGGCTGAGTGCGCGGGTCCGGGCTGGGCGCGCCGCCTCAGCCGGCCTGGGGCAGGCGCGAGGACTCGTCCTGAATGAACAGGGCCTGACGCTCCAGGGCGGGCCTGTGCGCCCGAGCGTGGTGGCCGCAGAACAGCAGCTCGCCCGAGGCCAGGACCACCCGGACGAAGGCCTGCGCTCCGCAGGCGTCGCAGCGGTCGGCCGTCGTCAGCGGGCGCTCGGCACCCTCGGCGGGCGCGACGGACTCGGTGAGGGTCGCCTCCTCGGCGACGACGGTGGGTGCGCTCATCTGACTCATGCGTCCACTTCATCATCGACCTTGCCCCCGCGCCCAGCCGTAGCGGCCGCTTTCCGCCCCCGGCGCATCCGGTGAGCCCTGGGCGAACCCGGGAACGTGGGCCAACGTCACACGCCGCGGGCGGTGCGGGCGCGCCCGGCTGCGCATGGACTCACACACGTGGCATCCGGCACGGCCATGAGGGTGGCCTAGCCTTCCATGAGCGACCTGAATATGGTGTAGGTCACTGCATCTACTCTCGTTCCGAGGAGTCCTCGGTTCGGTTGTGGTGCGGCTGCCGACTGTGGAGCCGTCGTCTGCGCTGGCGTGTCGTCTGTGTCACCGCACTCTGACGGCACCGAGAGAAAGGAGTGGTCCGGATGGTCGCCTTCGCCTACGTCCTGGCAGTCGCGAGGATCCTCATCGGGCTCTCGCTGGCGGTGAGCGCCTACGCGAGGCTCCACCAGGACTACGAACAGGGCGTGAGAGACGTCCTCGGCTACCGGTTGGTCGGTCGGCGCGGCTCGGACATGGTTGCCTTCCTGCTGCCAGTGCTGGAGATGACGCTGAGCGCGTCCCTGGTGCTCGGACTCGTCGCGCCCGCGTCGAACCTCATGGCGGCCGTGCTCCTCGTCGTCCTCGCAGGGGTTGCGCTGAGCGCCACGGCGCGAGGACTCGTGACGGACTGCAGATGCTGGGGCTCGCTCTCTCGTCGGAGGATCGGTCCGGTTGCCGTGGTCGGCACCCTGGCTGCTGTACTCGTCCTCGTGGCTGAGGTGCTCCTTGTCGATCAACAGCGACTGGTCCTGGTCAACTCGCCGCACTCGCCGGCTTATGCGGGAACGGGGATCGTCGTGGCGATGCTCCTGGTGGAACGCTGGTTCCGCCGTCGTCAATGGTGCCGGTCCGTGGATGCGGGCGACCCGGGCGTGTCCGCGGAGATGAGCAGCCAGCACCCGGTCTGAGCGCCGGCCCCTCCTCACCACCGGCGGCACCACACGTTCCCGCGGTTCGTCGCCCCCGGCCCGCCATCGGCTAGATTTCGACCGTGCCAGACGCCTCCCAGTCCTCGTACTCCGCCCGTCACCTCTCGGTCCTCGAGGGGCTTGAGGCCGTGCGCAAGCGGCCCGGCATGTACATCGGCTCAACCGACCAGCGCGGTCTCATGCACTGCGTGTGGGAGATCGTGGACAACGCCGTCGACGAGGCCCTGGAAGGGCACGGCAGCTCCATCGCCGTCATCGTCCACGACGACGGCTCCGTCGAGGTGCGCGACACCGGCCGCGGCGTGCCCGTCGACGTCGAGCCCGCCTCCGGGCTGACCGGCGTCGAGCTCGTCTACACCAAGCTCCACGCGGGCGGGAAGTTCGGTGGGGGCTCCTACGGGGCCGCCGGAGGTCTGCACGGCGTGGGCGCCAGCGTCGTCAACGCCCTGAGCGTGCGCATGGACGTCGAGGTGGACCGCGGTGGCAAGACCTACGCCATGAGCTTCCACCGGGGCGTGCCCGGTGTCTTCGACGACGGCGACGGCGCCCCCACCCCCGACGCCCCCTTCAGCGAGTTCACCGAGGCCACCGGCCTGCGCGTCGTGGGCAAGGTCCGCCGCGGCGTCACCGGCACCCGGGTGCGCTACTGGGCCGACCCCCAGATCTTCCCCAAGCCCACCGAGTACGACACCTCCGCCCTGCGCGCCCGCCTGCGCCAGACCAGCTTCCTCGTGCCCGGTCTGGCCCTGACCCTGGCGGACGAGCGCCCCGCCGAGGAGGCCGCCCGCGCCGAGCGCACCCCGTCGTCGGGGCCCGAGGCCGACGAGATGGCCCAGCGCGCCAGCGCCACGAACGCCACGGAGGAGGCGGGTGACCTCCTCGACACCAGCGGGGAGGAGGGCGTCGAGACTTTCCTGGCCGAGGGCGGCACCCGCGACTTCGTCGACTTCCTCGCCACCGACGCCTCGGTGACCGACACCTTCCACCTCACCGGTGAGGGCACCTACACCGAGACCGTTCAGCAGCTCGACAAGCGCTCAGGCCACCTGCGGCCCGTCGAGGTCGAGCGTCGCTGCCAGGTCGACGTCGCCCTGCGCTGGGGCATCGGCTACGACACCCTGGAGCGCTCCTTCGTCAACATCATCGCTACCCCCATGGGCGGCACCCACCTGACGGGCTTCGAGCAGGCCGTCACCAAGGTCCTGCGCAAGCAGATCGACACCAACGCCCGCGCCCTCAAGGTCACGGCCCGTGACGCGCGCATCGAGAAGGACGACATCCTCGCCGGGCTGACGGCCGTGGTGACGGTGCGCGTGCCCGAGCCCCAGTTCGAGGGGCAGACGAAGGAGGTGCTCGGCACCGCCCCCGTGCGTCAGATCGTCGCGAAGGTCGTCGAGAGCGAGCTCAGTGCCCTGCTCACCTCCTCCAAGCGCGACCTCAAGGCCCAGTCCCGGGCCTTGCAGGAGAAGATCGTGGGGGAGATGCGCGCGCGTGTGAGCGCCCGCATGCACAAGGAGCTCACGCGCCGCAAGACGGCCCTGGAGACCTCCACCCTGCCTGCCAAGCTCGCCGACTGCCGCAGCGACGACGTCGCCAGCTCCGAGCTGTTCATCGTCGAGGGCGACTCCGCGCTGGGCACCGCCAAGAACGCCCGCAACTCCGAGTTCCAGGCGCTGCTGCCCATCCGCGGCAAGATCCTCAACGTCCAGAAGGCATCCCAGGCGGACATGCTGCGCAACGCCGAGTGCTCGGCCATCATTCAGGTGGTGGGTGCGGGCTCCGGGCGCACCTTCGACCTGGACGCGGCCCGCTACGGCAAGGTCATCCTCATGACCGACGCCGACGTCGACGGCGCCCACATCCGCACCCTGCTGCTCACGCTCTTCTTCCGCTACATGCGTCCCATGATCGAGGCCGGCCGGGTCTACGCGGCCGTCCCGCCCCTGCACCGGGTGGAGGTCTCGGCGCAGGGGCGCCGTAAGAAGGAGATCATCTACACCTACTCCGACGACGAGCTCGTGCGCACCCTGCGTCGGCTGGAGAAGCAGGGCCGTTCCTTCAAGGAGCCTCAGCGCTACAAGGGCCTGGGTGAGATGGACGCCCACCAGCTGGCGGAGACGACGATGGAGCCCGAGCACCGTACGCTGCGTCGTATCACCCTGGGTGACGAGGCGGAGCTGCTCGCCGCGGAGAGCGTCTTCGAGCTCCTCATGGGCCAGAGCGTGGAGCCGCGGCGCGACTTCATCATCGAGGGTGCCCGCGACATCGACCGCGAGCGCATCGACGCCTGAGCGCCGACGCACCGACACAGACAGGAGGACCAGTGGCCGTCTACGGACCGAACCGTCACGCCGGGGCGAACGGGCTGTGGAGCATGATGCGTCCCGGGCCGCGCTCCGCCCTGCCGTCCTCCCTCACGTGGCTGCCGCTGGGGCCCGCCGACAACCGGGAGCTGGCCGAGCTGCTGCACCGGGTCGAGGAGGTCGACGACCCGCCCTACCGCACGACCGCGCAGGAGACGGCCGAGTACTTCATCGACCCCACCTACTCGGGGGTGGCCGGGCGTGACGCCGACGGCGTCATGCGGGCCTTCGGTCTTGTGCGCCTGAGGCCCGCGGCGGAGATCTACGTCTCGACCATCGGCACTGTCGACCCCGGCTGGCGCCGCCTGGGCATCGGCGGGGCGCTGCTGCACTGGCAGACCGAGCGCGCCCGCCACCTCATCGGTGTCGAGCGCGCCGCTGCGCGCTCCCACAGGGGATCGGTGCCGGCGCACGTGGTGACGACCGTCCTCGAGGGCGACGAGAGGATGATGGAGCACCTGGCCGAGCTCGGCTTCGAGCCGCGGCGCTGGTACCGCGAGCTGCGTCGTGACCTGAGCCTTCCGTTGCCCTTCATCGACCTTGACCGGTTCCTCACCGTCGAGCCGTGGAGCGATGAGCTCGACGACGCCGCCCGGAGGGCCCACAACGAGGCCGTTGCCGAGGGCGGTGGCCAGAGCCCGATGAGCGCGGAGGACTGGGCTGCCAGACGTGCGTACTTCGCGCCCACCTGGAGCTTTGTGGCGGTGGACCGCTCGGGTGACCGCGCCCGGGTGGCCGGCTACCTGCGCTCGGGGCGCTACGAGCAGGACTGGGAGGCCCTGGGCTGGCGTGAGGGCTACACCGACATGATCGGGGTGCTCTCGGAGTACCGGGGGCGGCGGGTTGCCGAGGCGCTGCTGACGTCGGCGATGAGCGCCTACGCGCGCGACGGCATGCAGTTCGCCGCGACGGGTGTCGACTCGGACAACCCGGCGGGTGCCGTCGACCTCTACCGCGACCTCGGCTACAGCCCGACCCGCGGCTCGGTCCTCTACTCCCTCGACGTCTGAGCCGGACCGGGGACCGCCGGGCCCCGGCCGTCCGGGCGCCTCACGCGCGCGGGTGGGCCACGGCCCCGGCCACGACGGTGGCCACGGGGCGCACCCGGGCCAGCTCCTCGGCCCCCAGGCGCAGGGGGTCCTGCTCCAGGAGCACGAGGTCACCCGGAGATCCCACCGCGACCGGGCCGGCCCCGTTGACGCTGGCCGCCAGGGCCTCCTCGGCCGTCAGCCGCTGCTCGGGCGACCACACCGAGCCGTCCGGCGTGCGGCGACCCACGGCCGCCGACATGGCCAGCCACGGGTCCAAGGGCGCCACCGGCGCATCCGACCCCAGCTGGAGCAGCGCCCCGGCCGCCACCATGTCTGCGAAGGCGTAGGTGCGCCCCTCCAGCCCCGGCCACACACGGCTCACGGCCGCCCAGTCGTCGATGAGGTGGGCTGGCTGGACCGAGAGCTCGACGTCGCAGCCGACGAGGCGCCTGAGCGCCCCGTCGGGCTCGTCGAGGGCGTCGGCCGGCAGCAGCTGGGCGTGCTCCAGGCGTCCGGTGGCGCCTGAGCGTGCGAAGGCGGCGGCGACGTCGTTGACGGCCGCGTCCCCGATGGCGTGGATGGCCATCTCGTAGCCCTGCCGGCAGGCGCGGGTCATGAGGTCGGTGAGCTCGGCCCGGTCGATGTTGGCCACGCCGTGGGTGTGCTCCACACCCAGCGCAGCGGGGTAGGGCTCGCACATGTGGGCGCTGGCGGAGCCCATCGAGCCGTCGGCGATGACCTTGAGCGGCCCCTGGACGAGCACCGGGGAGCCGTCGGGAAGGAGCGGTGAGCCGGCCAGCGCGACACCGGTGCGCAGCCCCGTGGCGATCCAGCGCTCCAGCTTGTCGCGGTAGACCCCCACCCGGATACGGGGCAGCACCTGAGGACGAACGCCCTGGGCCGCCATGGCCTCCAGGCGCCTGGGCCAGTCGTCGGGGTCCTCCGACCAGCTCATGTCGACGACGCCGGTCAGGCCCCGGGCCAGCATGTCGGTCAGGACCTGCTGGTAGCCGGACTCGCGCAGCTCGCGTGTGCCGGGAACCTCGTCGAGGCGGTCCAGCAGGGCGAACCACGGGTCCTCCTTCAGCGGCGCCCCCGGGTCCTGGGCGCTGGCCTCCGGCAGGCCGAAGACCCGCAGCGCCGCCGAGTTCAGCCACCCGGAGTGCACGTCCCCGGAGATGAGCAGCGTGGGAACCTCCCCGGTGACGGCGTCGAGCTCGGTGACGGTGGGGACCCGCGGCCAGTTGGACAGGCGGTGCCCGAAGCCCTGGATCGTGGCTGGCCGCGAGCCGGAGGGCACGTCCCGCAGCGCCTGGGCCACCAGCGCCAGAGCCTCCTCGGCGCTGCGGGTGGCGAGCGTGTTGATGCGCGCCGAGCGCGCCGCCTCCATGTCCAGGTGGGCGTGGGCGTCCCACAGTCCGGGGACGAGGAAGGCGCCGTCGGCCTCAAGGACCTTTTCCCCGGCAGTGCTCAGCCCCGGCCCTACCTCGATGACCCGGCCCTGCGCCACGCGCACGTCAACGGGCTCGCACGGCGGTGGCGGGGCGGCCAGGCCACCTGGCTGAGATCCACGACGGCGCAGCGCACCCAGCTCGGTGCGGGTCCGGAAGGGGACGATGCGGACGTCCTTGAGGAGCAGGTCTGCGGAGGGTTCATCGGCCATGGGCCACTTTAGGCTCATCCGTTGTGCCCGCGGGGCTTCTTCTCGCCGCCTACGCCCACCGCCGGGGCGGGCGCAGGCAGGCGGAAGCAGGCCGGGGGTGGGTGGCTTCAGCCGATGCCGACGACCGGCGCGGGCAGGGGGGTGCCGGAGGCGTCGCGGCGCTCGTCGACGTCGGGCAGCGCCACCTCCTGGCCGCCCGAGCCCACCGCCCGGGCGGGACCCACACCCACCCAGGCGAGTACGAGCCGGTCCTCTCCGCGCAGGAAGCGCTGGGCGCGCACCCCGCCGGTGGCGCGGCCCTTGGCCGGGTAGCGGTCCAGGGGCGTGACCTTGACCGAGCCCGAGGCCATGCCCGGCAGTGCGCCCTCGCCGTCGGCGATGGTGACGACGACGGCCTCGGCGAGCAGGTCGCCGGGCACCGCGGCACCGGACAGGACCGTCGCCCCCTCGCGCAGGCTGATGCCCGCCATCCCGCCGGCGGCGCGCCCCTGGGGGCGCACCTTGGCGGCGTCGAAGCGCAGCAGCTGGGCGTCGGAGGCGACGAGGACGAGGACGTCGGAGTCGGCGGCGGTGGCGGCCAGGACGACCCGGTCGCCGTCGGCCAGGGAGATGACCTCCCACGAGTCCCCGCGGGCGGGCTCGTCACCCGGCTTGACGCGCTTGACGACGCCCTGGGCCGTGGCGAGGACGATGGGCGTGGACGAGCCCACGGGCACGAGCCCCACGACCCGCTCCCCGGGCTCGAGGTCCACGAGCAGGGGGGCGGGCTGGCCCCCGGCCACGGAGGGGGCGCCCTCCAGGCGCGGTACCTCGGGGGTGGCGAGCACGTCCATGAGCACGAGGCGGCCGGTGTCGGTCACCGCCCCGACCCGGCTGCGGGCGGTGGTTGCCACCTGGCTCGTCAGGGCGTCGTGACGCTGGCGGGCACCCGTGCGGGAGACCGGCTCGGAGCCGCTGACCCGGGCCACCAGGCCCGTGGCGGACAGCAGTACCCGGCAGGGGTCGTCCGGGACGGTGAGCGGCACGTCGCCGGCGCCGACCATGGCGCTGGCGGCGATGGCCTGGGTCATGGCGTTCGAGGCTCCCGCGCCCGCCCCGCCGGGCGCGCCGTTGCCTCCGGTGAGGGCGCCGGCGCCCGAGCCCGCGGCCTCAAGCAGCACGGTGCGACGTGGCGTGCCGTGCTCCTCGGCGACCAGCGCCAGCTCGCGTGAGACGACGCCGCGCAGCAGGGCGTCGTCGGCCAGGATCGCCTCCAGCTCGGCGATCTCCTGGGCGAGGGCGTCACGCTCCTTCTCCAGCTCGATGACCGAGAACTTCGTCAGGCGCCGCAGCTGCAGCTCGAGGATGTAGGAGGCCTGCGCCTCGGACAGGTCGAAGACCTGCATGAGGCGGGTGCGGGCGGTCGCGGCGTCCTCGCTGGAGCGCACCACCTGGATGACCTCGTCGATGTCGAGGATGGCGATGAGCAGGCCCTCGACCAGGTGCTGGCGCTCGCGCCGCCGGGCCAGACGGAAGCGGGTGCGCCGCTCGACCACCGTGAGGCGGTGGCGCACGAAGACCTCCAGCAGCTCGCGCAGGCCCAGGGTGCGCGGCTGGCCGTCGACGAGGCACACGTTGTTGATGCCGAAGGAGTCCTCCAGGGGCGTGTGCTTGTAGAGCTGGGCGAGCACGGCCTCCGGGTTGTAGCCGTTCTTGACGCCGATGACCAGGCGGGTGCCGTTCTTGCGGTCGGTGAGGTCTGCGACGTCCGTGATGCCTTGGAGCTTCTTGGAGGCCACCGTCTCCTTGATGCGCGCGATGACCTTCTCCGGGCCGACGAGGTAGGGCAGCTCGGTGACGACGATGCCCTTCTTGCGCGGCGTGATGTTCTCGATGCGGGCGGTGGCGCGGGTGAGGAACTTGCCGCGCCCGGTGCGGTAGGCCTCGCGGATGCCGTCCAGGCCCACGATCATGCCTCCGGCGGGCAGGTCCGGCCCGGGCACGAAGGCCATGAGGTCCTCCAGGCTGGCCTGCGGGTGCTCCAGCAGGTGGCGGGCGGCGCCGACGACCTCCACGAGGTTGTGCGGCGCCATGTTCGTCGCCATGCCGACGGCGATGCCGGAGGCGCCGTTGACGAGCAGGTTCGGGAAGGCGGCGGGCAGGACCTCGGGCTCGGTGAGGGTGTAGTCGTAGTTGGGGGAGAAGTCGACCGTGTCCTCGTCGATGTCCGCGGTCAGCGCGAGCGCAGGGGAGGCCAGGCGGGCCTCGGTGTAGCGGGGGGCGGCGGGGCCGTCGTCGAGGGAGCCGAAGTTGCCGTGGCCGTCGATGAGCGGCAGGCGCATGG
>ERZ772917.1084-NODE-1084-length-16878-cov-22.710872_pt1 | contig 16878 bp, 12 predicted proteins | sample MGYA00511187_ERZ772917 | MGnify/ENA primary metagenome ERZ772917 (study PRJEB29015, sample SAMEA2737925) | human oral metagenome | biome: human oral; feature: human-associated habitat; material: dental | place: China | collected 2012 ... | reverse complement strand
GCCCGCCGTCTAGGGGCGGGTGATGGGCGCAGGGTCAGCGCATCCAGGCCCGGGGCGTGAGCTCGAACGCCGTCCCGGGTGGCAGGCACTGGAGCAGACGGGTCGTGAGCGCCGCGTCGTCGTCGCGCAGGTCGTTCCAGCCCACACGTACCAGCCTCCAGCCTGTTCCGGCCAGGTGCTCCTGGCGGAGCTTCTCCTGGTACAGGGTGCCCGGATCCGCGTACTTTACGGCGCCGTCGAACTCTACCCCCAGGCAGAGCGCGGGCCAGGCGAGGTCCGGGAAGTACCACTTTCCCCGGACCTGGACCGGGTGCTGGGCCACCGGCTCGGGGGCGCCCGCCCGTAGCAGGGCCAGCCGCAGCACGCTCTCACCGGGCGACTCCGCCCAGGGGCTGAGGAAGGGGAGCAGGCGGCGTGCGCGCAACCGGCGCCGTCGGCAGGACGCCTGCTCTATGCGTGTGGACACCTCCCGGAGCAGGTCGCGCACCCGCTGTCGCTCCGGGCCCGGGTGGAAGCGGTCAGGGCGAGCGGCGATGCGCAGCAGGGAGTCGGCAATGACGAGGGCGTCAGGGCAGGGGAGATCCAGGAGGCAGTCCGCCATCGTGCGTGGGAGCGTCGTGACCGGCAGGCCGTAGACGTGGGTGACGTCGGAGTCCGGGACCGCCAGGGTGTGCCGCCGGTGCCGCACCTCACGGCCCCTCAGGAGGGAGGAGCCCTGAGACGTGCCCGGGGTCTGCCCCTGGGGGCGCTCCCGAGTCAGGGGGCCGCCGTAGACCATGCTTGGCAGTCGGGCAGAGGTCCGGGCGGAGGAGGTGGGGCGAGTGGTGTGGACGTCAGGCTCCTGGCGGTAGAGGCAGGCGCCGTGCAGGAGGGCGGCGGACTCGTGGGAGAAGCGCACCGGTGTGCGGGCGGCGCGACTGACTGCCAGGAGGCGTGCCAGGCTGACCTCCCGCTGCTGCGCCCAGGCGGGAGGGGGAACGGTGGCAAGAAGGTACTGGCCCCGCGCGAGACGGACAGCATGTGCTGGTAGCGCGTCCGGAAGGTCGGCGCCAGAGACGACCGTTGGTATCGTTAAAGGTTGTCGTAGGTCCATGTCTTATGATGGTCATCATACGCTCATGTTGTCAAGCGATGGATGCGTGACTGTAGGGAGCTCTACGCTGGTTGGGCATCGGTGTGCCGGACGGCGGTGGGTCGCCTGCCGGGTGGACGGACGTGCTCTTGGGTGAGTAGACGTCTCTGTGTCAGTGTGCGCCATCTTAAGGTGATGAACGCCTTCTTGGTGCGGTAGACGCGCTCTTCGAGGGATAAACGCGCTCTTGGGGGAGGGTGCCGGACGCGCTCGCGGGGGTGAACGCCTTCTTGGTGCAGTGGACGCGCTCTTCGGGGGATAAACACGCTCTTGTGCTGGTGAACGCCGCCTGAGGTGGCGTTCACCTACCCAAAAGCGCGTCCATTCGCCCGGAAGCGCGTCCATTCGCCCGAGAGCGCGTTCACCTTGGGCGGGGGGTGGCAGCTGGGGGAAGGCCGACGCCGGTGCCGACGCCCGCGCGGCGCCCGACCGGGCCCACGGCCCGGCCCGGCAGCCACCCCGCAGGTGTGCAAGACTGGGCAGGTGCGAGAAGGCGATACCCTCACCACCCTCGGCGCGTGCGACCCCCTGGGGCCGGTGGCGCCGTCGGACCCCGCCAACGTCCTGGAGGACGTCTCGGACCCCGCCAGAGCCTCCGGTCCCACCAGGGCCCCGGACCCCACCCCTGCCCGGCCGCTCCCCGGCCGTGGGCGAGCCGCCGGCCCCACCGACGTCCTGCACGACCCCAAGCCCCGCGAGGAGTGCGGCGTGTTCGGCGTGTGGGCCCCGGGTGAGGAGGTCAGCCGCCTGACCTACTTCGGCCTGTACGCCCTCCAGCACCGCGGGCAGGAGTCCGCCGGGATCGCCACCACGGACGGGGCCAGCATCCGGGTCTACAAGGACCTGGGCCTGGTCTCCCAGGTGTTCGACGACAACACCCTGACCGGCCTGACCGGCCACCAGGCGGTAGGTCATGTGCGCTACGCCACTACCGGCGCCACCACCTGGGAGAACGCCCAGCCCATGCTCGGGCCCGTCTCCTCCTCCACCCTGGCCCTGACCCACAACGGCAACCTCACCAACACCCGCGAGCTCATGGAGGCGGTCTTCCGCACCTCCGGGGAGGACCTCACTGGTGAGCTCGGCCGTGGCTCCTCCACCGACACCGCCGTCCTGGCCTCCCTCATGAGCCTGGTGGCCGAGCGCGGGGAGGTGGACGGCTGGGACACCGCCGCCGACATCGCCGAGGCCGGCATGGAACCGCCCGAGGACGTCGCCCGGGCGCAGGCCCCGCTGAGCGTGGAGCAGGCCGCCCGTCGTGTCCTGCCCATGCTGCGGGGCGCCTACAGCCTGGTCTTTATGGACGAGCGCACCCTCTACGCCGCCCGCGACCCCCACGGGGTGCGCCCCCTGGTCCTGGGGCGCCTGGAGCGCGGCTGGGTGGTGGCCTCCGAGACCGCCGCCCTGGACATCGTGGGCGCCGCCTTCGTGCGTGAGGTCGAGCCCGGGGAGTTCCTCCGCATTGACGCCGACGGCGTGCGCTCCTGCCGGTTCGCCGTGGCCAAGCGGGCCGGCTGCGTGTTCGAGTACGTCTACCTGGCCCGCCCCGACACCCGTATCGCCGGGCGGAGCATTATCGCCGCCCGCAACGCCATGGGCGCCGCCCTGGCCCGGGAGTACCCGGTAGCGGCCGACCTGGTCATCGCCACCCCCGAGTCCGGCACCCCCGCCGCCATCGGCTACGCCCAGGCCTCCGGCATCCCCTACGCCCAGGGGCTGGTCAAGAACGCCTACGTGGGGCGCACCTTCATCCAGCCCACCCAGACCCTGCGCCAGCTCGGCATCCGCCTCAAGCTCAACCCGGTGCGCGAGGTCATTGAGGGCCAGCGCCTGGTGGTGGTGGACGACTCCATCGTGCGCGGCAACACCCAGCGGGCCCTGGTACGCATGCTGCGCGAGGCCGGGGCCGCCGAGATCCATGTCCGCATCTCCTCCCCGCCGGTGACGTGGCCCTGCTTCTACGGCATCGACTTCGCCACCCGCGCTGAGCTCATTGCCACCTCCATGAGCGTGGAGGAGGTCTGCCGGTCTATCGGCGCCGACTCCCTGGGCTACCTCTCCGTGGAGGGCATGGTCCGGGCCACCGGGCAGGCGGCCTCCGAGCTGTGCATGGCCTGCTTCACCGGCTCCTACCCCACGACCGTCCCCACCGGCGGCCCCCCGCTCAGCTCCCTGCCCGTCTCCCACGTCCCCAGCGTCTACCGCCGTCGTCCGGACGGCGCTCCCGGCAGGGGCGGCACCAGCCGGGAGGTGAGCCGCCCCGACCTGGCCGCCGGCAGCCCCACGACCACCCCTCCGAGATCCTAAGGAGCCCCCATGAGCCAGACCTCCCCCAAGACGCCCGACCGTCCTGGCCAGGGCATCACCTACGCCTCCGCCGGGGTGGACACCGCCGCCGGGGACCGCGCCGTCGAGCTCATGAGGGCGAGCGTGGCCGCCACCATGACCCCGGCCGTCGTCGGGGGAGTGGGCGGGTTCGCCGGCATGGTGGACGTCAGCGCCCTGCGCGACTACCGCCGTCCCCTGCTGGCCACCTCCACCGACGGCGTGGGCACCAAGGTCGCCATCGCCCAGGCCCTCGACGTCCACCACACCATCGGGGCGGACCTGGTGGGCATGGTGGTGGACGACATCGTGGTGGTCGGGGCCCGCCCCCTGCTCATGACCGACTACATCGCCTGCGGCCACGTGGTCCCCGAGCGGGTCGCCGACATCGTCCGCGGCGTGGCCACCGCCTGCGCCGCCGTGGGCACCCCCCTGCTGGGTGGGGAGACCGCCGAGCACCCCGGGCTCATGGGCCCTGAGGAGTACGACGTCGCCGGCGCCGCCACCGGCGTGGTGGAGGCCGACCGCGTGCTCGGCGCCGAGCGTGTGCGCCCCGGTGACGTCCTGGTGGCCATGGCCTCCTCCGGCCTGCACTCCAACGGCTACTCCCTGGTGCGGCGCGTCATTGAGCACGCCGGCTGGCAGCTGGGGCGGGTGGTCCCCGAGCTCGGACGCACCCTGGGCGAGGAGCTGCTGGAGCCCACCCGCCTGTACACCACCGCCTGCCTGGGCATGATCCAGGCCCTGCACGACCCCGGTGCCGAGCCGGGGCTCGGCGAGGGGGTGCGGGCCCTGAGCCACGTCACCGGCGGGGGCCTGGCCGCCAACCTCGCCCGGGTCCTGCCTGCCGGGACGGTAGCCGACGTGGACCGGGGGTCCTGGACGGTACCACCGGTCTTCGACGTGGTCCGGGCTGCGGGCTCGGTGCCGTGGGACGACCTGGAGGGGACCCTCAACCTGGGGGTCGGCATGGTCGCCGTCGTCGCGCCCGAGGCGGTCGATGACGCCCTGGCCGCCTCGCGGGCCGCCGGGATCCCCGCCTGGACCCTGGGGGCCGTCCACGCCGGGACGGACTACGTACCCCGGGGCCGGGTGGTGTCGGGCACCAAGGGGGTGGACGGCGGGGCCGTGGACGTCCACGGCACCTACCGCACCACCTGAGGGCTCTTTCGGGGACGGACCCGCCCCCCCGGGCTCCGTCCCGACCCCGAGACGCGGGTCTGGAGGGCCCGCCGGGACGGGACCCGCCGGGGCAGGGGCCTGGGACGCCTCCTCGGGACGACGGGACCCAGGGGCCTCGGGTACGGGATCCGGGGGCGCCCTCCAGGGCACGGCGCGCCACCGCCACGGTGGGCCCTGACGGCAGCCCGGGGCGGGGCGGCACATGGTGCCAGGCCCCTACCCGGGCTTAACCCGGCGCAGGCGCGCGGTACCCCACGGCCCTCGTCGTGCGAGACGGCCTAGGAGAGGGTGCTAGCGTTTGCCCTGGTCGCCCCAGTCATCGTCGTCGACGTTATACTTGGAGGCCAGCTCCTCGTAGTCGACCTCGTCAGTGTCCGGACCGGAGGACGCGGACGAGGTCGAGAGCTCGCGCTCCAGCGCCGCGTAGTCAGTCTGGGGACTGAAGTACTTGAGCTTGCGGGCGACCTTGGTCGCCTTGGCCTTCTGACGGCCGCGCCCCATAGGCTCGACCCCCTCCAACGTATCTCTTGGCGCGCACGTGGGCGCGCTCTCACTGGGCAAATGTGTCGTGGGGCTACCGTACATCGTTGGCCCCGGAATGCACCATTCAATGGGCCCCGGCGTGGACGTGTCGCGCGGCACGCACGGGCCCCGACGGCGAGACCGCCCTGCCCGACGACCCGTGGGTCGCCGGGCCCGGTGCCTGCCACCGGACGAAGGTCCTAGCGGCGCAGGGCCTTGACCAGGGCGACGGTGCTCAGGATCGCCAGGCTCGCGGCCAGGCCGGTCAGGAGCGACAGGGAGGCCGGGTCGCCGTCGCGCGCGTCGTCGACCAGGCGGGTGGCCCTGGCCTTGAGACGCTGCGGGCTCAGGGCCTCGGTGACGCGGGTGCGGATCCGGGTGACCCGGCTGCTGACGGCCTCGCTGGCCATGGCCTTGACGTGGGCGGGGGCGATGAACTCGCCCAGGGCCTGGGCGTCGGCCAGCAGGGCGGCCCGGCGCCTGGCCAGGTCGGCCTCGACGTCCTGGGGGCCCGAGGGCGGTCCGGCTGGGGTGGTGCTCATGAGTCGCTCTCCTTGTCCCTGGTCAGGCCCGTGGTCACGGCCGTCTTGACGGCCTGGAGGTCGTCGCGCAGCTGGGCCGGCGTGTCCTTGAGGCCGTCGGCCTGGGCCTTGGCCTGCTGCAGGCGCTTGAGACCGGTGACGGCCAGGGGGATGGCGACCAGGAGCAGGACCAGTACCACAATGAGGGAGGCGGCCCACGCGGGCAGCACCAGGCTCAGGGCCTGGGCGGCCGCGGTCAGCAGGAAGCCCAGGGCGAACAGGAACAGGATCCCGGAAACGCTCAGGAGGGTGGCGCCGAGCCCGCCCACCTTGGCCAGGCGCTGGAGCCTGGCCTTGGCCAGGGAGATCTCACCGCGGAGGATCCCCATCATGTTGTCTGACATCCGGGCGAGGAGCTCGCCGAGCCCGGGCTGGGGCGCAGTGTCCTGTGGCGGGTGCGGGGGTGCGGGGGACTGCTGACTCATCTGCGAACCTTTGACGTGACGGTGGTCGGCCGCGGGGCGGCCGGGCGCGTGATGGGCACAAGGTTCTCACGAACAGGTCCCTACGTGCAGCCCCGTCCCCGGCCGGGCCGGGCGCCGGGGCCCGGGTGGGGTCCTGGCCTCCGGGGCAGGAGCCTAGGAGGGCGCCCGGTACCTGCCCTGCCGCGTGTCCTGGTCCTGCCTGCCGGGACAGCCCTGGCGCCCGCGTGTCGGGCCCGGGTGCCGGGGTGGGCCGGGCGCCTACCCCTGGTTCCAGGCCCGCCACAGGGAGGCGTACTCCCCGCCCGCCGCCACGAGCTCGTCGTGGGTGCCCAGCTCCACGATCCGCCCGTCCATGACCACGGCCACACGGTCGGCGTCGGCGGCGGTGTAGAGGCGGTGCGCCACCTCCACCACCGTGCGCCCGGCCAGGGTCGTGGACAGGGTCCGCTCCAGGACGCGGGCGGCCCGGGGATCCAGCAGGCTGGTCGCCTCGTCCAGGACCAGGGTGTGGGGGTCCAGGAGGACCAGGCGGGCCAGGGCGAGCTCCTGGGCCTGGGCGGGGGAGAGCGCGAGGTGCCCTGAGCCCACGAGGGTGTCCACGCCCTCGGGCAGGGCCCGCACCCAGTCCATGGCGCCAATGGCCTCCAGGGCGCCGGTGACCGTGGCCGCGTCGGCCTGGGGGCGGGCCAGGCGCACGTTGTCCGCCACGGAGCCGGCAAAGACGTGGTGCTCCTGGGTGATGAGGGCCACGTTGCGACGCAGCTCGACCTCGGACAGGTCGGTCAGGCTCACCCCGCCCACGCTCACCCTCCCACGGGTCGGCGGGTTGATGCCGGCGAGCATGCGTCCCAGGGTGGACTTCCCGCTCCCGGAGGGGCCGACGACGGCGAGCCGCTCCCCGGGCACGAGGTCCAGGCTCACGTCGTGGAGGACCTCGTGGCCCTCCCGGTAGGAGAAGCACACGCCCTCCAGGCGCACCTGCGTGCCCTGGGGCACCTGACCGGTGGGGACCCGGTCCGGTGCCACCTCCTCCACCCCCAGGATGCGTGACAGGGAGGCCTGGGCCACCTGGACCAGGTCGATCCAGAACATGAGCTGGCCGATCGGCTTGCGCAGCTCCATGGCGTAGAGGGCCACCGTGGTGATGGCGCCCAGGCCCACCACGCCCCGGGAGGCCAGGAAGGCGCCCCACAGGAGGATGACCACCACCGGGGCGCGCCACGCCACGTCCAGGACCAGGTACAGCCGACGACGCAGCCAGACCCCCAGGTGCTCCAGGGACCACGCCTCGGCCACGGCCCTCTGCACGGCCTCCTGACGGCGCTGGCCCAGGGCCAGGGCGTCCACCGTCTGGGCGTGCTCGACGGTCTCGGTCACCGTGCCGTTGATACGGGCCGTCGCGGCGGAGCCCGCCCGGTAGGTGGGGGTGGCCACGGGCAGGTACCAGCGCATCATCCCCCACACCGGTGGCGCCACCACGAGCAGCCCCAGGGCCAGGAGGGGGCTGGAGACGGTGGCCGCCACGATGGTGAGCACGATGGTGACCACGCAGACCAGGATCTGCGGCACGCCGGTGCGCACCAGGAACTCGATACGGGAGATGTCCGTGGTGGTGCGACCCACCAGGTCCCCGGTGCCCGCGGACTCCACGGCGCTCAGGGGCAGGTGGACCACCCGGTTCATCATGCGCTCGCGCAGGTCGGCGAAGACCGACTCGCCCAGGACGCGCGCCCGCATCTGGGCGTAGCGGTTGATGACCGCGCCCGCCACCGTGACCACCACAATGGCCCCCACCACCCGGTCCACGTAGCCGGTGGTGGCGGTCCCGCCCGAGACGCGGGTGACGAGCCGCCCCAGGAGCTGGGGGGCCACCAGGGTGGACAGGACCGCGACGACCTGCAGGGTGAGGACCCCCACGAGGCGCCACCGGTAGGAGAGCATGATGCCCAGGGTCTTGCGCAGGGCCACCGGGCCGGGGGCGACGGGCAGCATTAGGCCTCCACCTCCCTGCCGGGGGCCTGCTCGGGCTGGCCGGCGCCCTCCCCGGGCTGGCCGGCGCCCTCCCCGGGCTGGCCGGGGGCCTGCTTGAGAGCCGCACCAGGTGGTGGGGTGCCGGGCCGGGTGGTGGTCGGTGGGGTGCCGGGCCGGGCGCTGCCCACGTCGCCGGGCTCGGTGCCCCCGGCGTCCCTGGGGTCCCCGGGCGGTGGCCCCCCGGGGTGGGGGGCGCCGGCCTCCTGGCCGGTGGCCCGGGCGACGACGGCGCGGTAGGCCAGGGCGTCCGGGTCGCCGCGTCGGGCCTGGGCCAGCAGGTCCCGGTGGGTCCCCGTGGTCCTCACGGTGCCGTCCTCCCTCAGGAGAGCGACGGCGTCGCAGGCCTCCAGCACCAGGGGGGACTCGGTGACGACCACCGTGGTGCGTCCCGAGCGGGCCCGGCGGAGGCGTCGGGCGACCCGGGACTCCGTGTGGGAGTCCAGGGCGCTGGTGGGCTCCACCAGGACGAGGGTGGGGGCCTCGGTCAGGAGGGCCCGCGCCAGGGCCACGCGCTGGCGCTGGCCCCCCGAGAGCGACCGGCCCTTCTCCGTGATCATGCCCGCCAGGCCCGCCTCCAGGGAGGACAGGACGTCCCCGGCGTCGGCCACCTCCAGGGCGGCCAGGAGGCGCTCGTCGCCCTCGGCGTGGGCGGGGGCCTGGTGGACCTGCTGGTCCGCGGCCGCCACCCCGACGCGGGAGGCCTCGGCGCGGACGAGGTCCAGGAGGCTTGAGGGTCGGGCCCCCAGGGGGCGGCGGGCGTCGAGGGCCTCGCGCAGGGTCCCGGTGAAGAGCTCGGCGGTGGCCCCGGACACCACCACGGAGGCCCGCACCTGCGCCAGGGGCATGTCGGTCAGGGGCCGCCCGGCCAGCGTGACCCGGCCCTGGCCGTCGTCGAAGCGGCCCAGGCGGGTGGCCAGGGCGGCGGAGGCGTCCGGGTCCGCGCACACCACGGCGGTCATGGCCCCGGGGGCCAGGACCAGTCCCGAGGTCTCGTCCACGATCGTCCCGGTGAGAGGGTCGGCGCAGGTCGCGTCGAGGTCCTCACGCTCGGCCGCGCTGCCCGCGGCCGGGGCCACCGCCAGGACCCGGGCGAGCTTGCGCAGCCCCACGCGGGCGCGGGCCAGCTCCTGGACCGTCTCGGAGAACACCCACAGGGGCCAGGACAGGTAGGCGGTGTAGCCGTAGAAGGTGACCAGCCCGCCCGCGCTCAGGTGACCCGCCAGGGCCTGGCGCGCGGAGGCCCAGATGACCACCGCCACGAAGAGGCCCGGCAGGAGCACCTGGAGGCTCATGAGCACGGACTGGACCCCGGCCACCTCGACGCCCCGGCGGCGCAGCTCCTGGGAGGCGTCCCGGTAGCGGCGGGCGAAGACCTCCTCGCCGCCGATCCCCCGCAGGATGCGCAGGCCCGCGACGGCGTCGGTGGTGATGGTGGTGAGGGCGGACTGGGCCTCGCGCTGGACGTTCTGGCGCCTCTGGAGGGGGCTGACCAGGCGGGTGGTGATCCAGGCGGTCAGGGGCATGCCCACCAGGACGACGAGCCCCAGGGTCACCGAGGTACGCAGCATGAGGACCGCCACCACCAGGAAGGAGAGGGCCGCCCCGATCAGCTGGGGGAGGCGTTCGTAGAACACGCCGATGGACTCGGCGTCGGCGGCCACGACGGCGGCGACCTCCCCGGTGGAGACCTGGCGGGGCAGGGCGGCGCCCACGTGGGCGGCATGGCGCCCCACGAGGCGCTGGACGTCGAAGGCCGTCCGCATCCACACGTGGGCGGCCAGGTACATGGCCATGGTGTCGGCGACGGCGTAGAGGCAGAACAGCCCCAGGAGGGTGAGGCTGAGCAGCCACACGCGCCGGCTCAGCCCGTCACCGACCCCGGAGTCCAGGGCCAGGCCCAGGAAGGTGGGGACGGTGGCCTGGATGACGGCGGCGACGGTGGCGGCCAGGGTGGCGGCCAGGAGGATGCCGGTGCTGCGGCGGGCCAGCCAGGCCAGGAGGTGGCGGGTGGCGCGGGTGGCGGCGTCGGGCCCCGCGGGGTCGGCCGGGGGCTCGGGCAGGGGTGCGTCGGCCTGGGGCAGGTAGCGTGGCGAGGTCTGCGGGACGCGGAGGCGCTCGTAACGCCTGGAGGGCGTCGGGCGCGGTGCCCTGGGCGGGGTCGGGCGTGGTGGCGGGGTGGTACGAGGCGGCGTCATCGTGGTTGGCAGGCTACTCCGGGGTGTGTCCCTGCGTCGCCCCGGCCCGCCCTGTCCCGCCCGGCCAGCGGCCTTGGGCCCGGTAACGGCCCCGGCCCTCCCCGGGCCCGGTCGCGGCGGTCCCGACCCCGCCCCGGGCGGGCCGTGAGCGGTGTCACGCGAGATCGATTTGCGCTTCCCGATTCCGGACCCTTAGTGTTCTACCCGTTCGAGGCGCGGCAACGCCAAGGGCTTCTGGCCCCCATCGTCTAGCGGCCCAGGACCCCGCCCTTTCACGGCGGTAGCACGGGTTCGAATCCCGTTGGGGGTACGGACTCGTGCGAGTGGAAGATGACTCGTCCAGGAGTCCGGCTTCGTGCCGAACGAGGCCTCGTGGCGCAGTTGGTTAGCGCGCCGCCCTGTCACGGCGGAGGTCGCGGGTTCAAGTCCCGTCGAGGTCGCGGAAGCGGTATCGGCCCGGTCTATCATGATCGGGCCGATACCGCCCCAAGGCTCTGTAGCTCAGTTGGTAGAGCGTTCGACTGAAAATCGAAAGGTCACCGGATCGACGCCGGTCGGAGCCACCAGGCCCCTGGAACCCACAAGGATCCAGGGGCCTTCACTGTGTGGCGCGTGCGCCGGGACACGGTGGCGTATGTGCTGGGTCACGCACCGGTCCGGTGTGTCCTAGACCCGGGCGAGGCCTGCGCCGGGGGCCTGCCCCCGGCCCCTAGGGTGAGCCCATGGTCGCCAGCCTGCTGTCCGCCGTCCCTCTTCTCCTGACTGCCACCCCCACACCCGGTTCCGACGACGGGTCCGGTCCCGTGCCCGCGCCGACCCCCACACCTACCAGCGACGCGGTCAAGACGGTCGCGGAGGTGGCCGAGGTGACGGTGGACGCCCTCACCCTGGCCTGGCACCTGCTGGTAGGGGCGCTCATCGGCCTGGTCATCGGGGTCCTGCTGCTCATCATCGCCCGCAGGATGGGGCGGCGCCAGCCCATGTGGCTGAGCTTCTCCCACCACTGCCACCTGCCCCTGTACGCCACCGGCGCCACCAGCGGCGCCTACATCGCCGCCCAGGTCTGGATCGCCGGCCTGGAGGCCGAGGTGGCCACCCCCAAGTGGGCCTCCATGGTCACCCACTCCCTCCTGCTGGCCGTCGTGGCCTCCTTCGCCTGGCTGGGCACCGGGATCGTGCGGGTGGTGGAGGACACCACCGTCAGCCACGCCCGTGAGAACAGCGACCAGGGCCGGGCCCGGCGCGTGACCACCCAGGCGCAGATCCTGCGGCGCGTGGCCGAGGTCATTATCGTCATCTGCGGGATCGTCGGTGCCGTCATGACCTTCCCGGCCGCTCGCGTGGCCATGGGAAGCCTCCTGGCCTCCGCCGGACTCATCTCCGTCATCGCCGGACTGGCGGCCCAGTCCATGCTCGGCAACGTCTTCGCCGGCATCCAGCTGGCCATGACCGACGCCATCCGCGTGGACGACATCGTCGTGGTGGACGGGGAGAACGGCAATATCGAGGAGATCACCCTGACCTACGTGGTGGTCCACATCTGGGACGACCGCCGGCTCATCCTGCCCTCCAAGTACTTCACCGAGCACCCCTTCGCCAACTGGTCGCGCCGCGGCAACCAGGTCACCGGGTCGCTGACCATGTCCCTGGACTGGAGGGTGCCGGTCTCCGCGCTGCGCTCCCAGCTCCACCAGGTCCTGGCGGCGACCCCGGGCTGGGACGGGCGGGAGGCCAGCCTCGACGTCATTGACACCTCCACCCAGTACGTCACCGTGCGCGTAGCCGTCTCCGGCCCCAACCCGGGTGCGGTGGCAGGCCTGAAGAACCACGTCCGCGAGGAGCTGGTGGCCTGGCTCCAGACCGAGGCCGCCTACGCCCTGCCCCGCACCCGCGTGGAGGTGGACACCGTGCAGGTCTCCGCCGACCCCACCCCCGAGAAGGTCGCCCGGCTGGCCGAGGAGCTCGCCCGTCTGTCCTCCCCGGGCGGCGGCGGCCCGGTCCCGCAGATCCTCCCCGAGCCGGAGGACGCGGCGGCCCCCGTCAGCGAGGATCCCATTGAGGCCGCCCGGGTGCGCGCCTCCTCCTGGCGCGCCTCCCTGGCGCGCAAGCAGCGTCGTGACGCCAAGCGCCGCCGCAGCGCCTTCCAGCGCCTCATCCGCCCGGGGGCGGAGGAGGACGGCCCGGACGACGTCCTCCAGGAGACCGAGGTCATGAGCGGGGCGGAGAGCAAGGCGCTCCTGGAACAGGCCAGGACCCGGGAGATGCCCGCCGTCACCGCCTCCCCGACCGACGCCGTCGCGCACGGCACGGCACGTCCCGCCTCCCCGGGGGACAGCGCCTCCCCGGCCGACGCCGGGACCAGCCCGCACGACGCGCAGCAGACCACCGGCCAGGACGCCGACCAGCAGGGTGCCAGGCCGCAGGAGATCCAGGACGCCACCAGCCCGCAGGCTGCCGCCAGCCGGGGGGAGGACGACACCATTATCACCACCCCCGTCCCCGCCGACCCCAGCGCCGCCACCCCGCCAGCCGCGGCCCACCCCGGCGGCACGACGCAGCCGCGCAGGGGTGCCGAGGAGCCCCGCCGCACCTCCATCCTGCCCAGGGGGGACGGGCGCCCGGCCCGGAGGTGGGGAGCAGGCCGGGACCCCGAGTCCTGAGCCCGTGGCTGTCGACTCGCGCGCGGCAGGCCCGCCACGCCACTATGGGACCGTGACAGACAACCAGCCCGCCCTGGACCCAGCCGCGATCGCCCGTACCGACGCCCAGTGGAGGCGCCTGCTGAGCCCCCTGGAGTACCACGTGCTCCGTGAGGCCGGTACCGAGCGGCCCTTCACCGGGGACCTCCTGGACGAGCACCGCGAGGGCGTCTACCGCTGCCGCGGCTGCGGCGCCGAGCTCTTCCGCTCCACCACCAAGTTCGACTCCCACTGCGGCTGGCCCTCCTTCTACGACCCGGCCGCCTCCAGCGCCGTCACCCTGACCCGGGACACCTCCCACGGCATGGTACGCACCGAGGTGCGCTGCGCCACATGCGGCAGCCACCTGGGCCACGTGTTCGACGACGCCCCCCACACCCCCACCGGCCAGCGCTACTGCATGAACTCCGTGAGCCTGACCTTCCAGGAGGCAGGGGCCCGGCCCGACGACGCCCCGCGCCGTTCCCCCGGCCCCCGGCCCGACGACCCGCCCGCCGCCCAGGACGTGGGCCAGGCCTGAGGGACGACGTGCTGCGCCTGCTGACCCTCAACCTCCAGCACGCCCAGCTCGGTGCGCTCGCCCCGGCCCTCGCAGGCCCGGGCGCCCGGGACCCCCGGGCGGCCCGCGAGGTCCTGGTCGCCCTGGCCGGGCAGCTGGCCGCCCTGGGGCCTGACGTCATTGCCCTCCAGGAGGTGGACCTGGGGCAGGCCCGCTCGGGCCGCCTCAACCAGGTCGCCGAGCTCGCCTCGGCCCTGGGGTGGACTCACCACCGCCTCGCCGCCACCTACGCCGGCGGCGTCACCGGGCTGCGCCGTCGCCCCCGGCACTCCGGCCTTAGGAGGCGCGGTGACGACGTCCTGGGCCCGGCGCTCGCGGCCGCCGGACGCCCCCTGGCCGGTTTCGGCAACGCCCTGATCAGCCGTTACCCCGTGGCCGCCTGGCACGTGCGCAGGCTCGGACGGGGACCCGCCCTGCTCACGCGCCGCGGTGGGGCGGCGGGCCGGGGCCGGCTCCGTGCGGCCCTGGACCCGCGTTCCTACCGCCTGGAGACATCGACCGCCCGGGTCCTGCTCGCCGCGCAGGTGAGCCTGCCGACGGGGGTCCTGCCCGGGGCCGGTGGTCTCGCCGTCGGCAGCACCCACCTGGCCACCCGCCCGGACGTGGCCGCCGCCCAGCTCGCCGGCGCCTGGGCCGCGCTGACCCGCCTGCCGGGTCCCCACGCCCTGGCGGGGGACCTCAACCTGCGTCCTGAGGAGGTCCGCTCCCTGGGCGTGGGCCGCCTCCTGGGGGAGGGCCCCACCTACCCTGCTGACGGCCCCCGCTACCGTATCGACCACGTCCTCACCGACCCCTGGCCGTTGGACGCCCACGGCCGGCCCCTGGTGCCGGGGCCCCGGGACGCGGGTGGTGCGGGCTGGTCGGGTGCGGGTAGTGCGAGTGCAGTGCCGGGTGCCGCGGGTGCGGTGCCAGGCACCGCGGGCTGGTCGGACGTGGGCGGTGCGGTGCCGGGTGCGGGCGGTGCGCCCGCTGGCGCCCCGTCCCCCGGGGTGCACCTGGTCGCCCGGGACTGGGGGAGTACGACCCTCCTGGTCTCCGACCACGCCGCCACCTGGGTGGACCTGGAGACGGTGGGGGCCTGAGCCGTGAGGAGGCCGGGCCGTGGGTGAGGTCCTGGGCGGGCTGGGCGTCTTCGGCGTGGTCATTGCCGTGGGCTGGGTGCTGGGACGCACGGGTGCCGTGCCCGTCGGCTCGGACCGCGTCCTGACCCGGATCGCCTTCTGGGCTGCTACCCCCGCCCTCCTGGCCACCACCCTGGGACGCGCCGACCTGGGCGCGGTGGCCTCGGGGCGGACGGCCGCGGTCGTCTGCACCGAGCTGGTGGCCGTGACCGGGGCCGCCCTCCTCCAGCGGCTGGTCCTGCGGCGTCCGGCTGCCGACGCGGTCATCGGGGCCCTGGCCTGCTCCTACGTCAACGCCGCGAACCTCGGCATCCCCGTGGCCCTCCTGGTCCTGGGCGACACCACGCCCGTGGCCGCCGTCCTGCTCCTCCAGCTCCTGGTGATCACGCCGGTGTCCTTCGCCCTCCTGGACTGGGTCACCGCCGGCCCCGGCCAGGGTGGGACGGGGGCGGTGCCGGGCGCACCGGGGTCCGGGGGAGCCCTGGGCGGCACGCAGCCGGGTGAAAGACGGTCCTCACGCCGGGCCCGGCTGACGGCCCCGGCGCGCAACCCGCTCCTGGTCGGGGTCCTGTCCGGGGTACTGGTCAATGTCGCGGGCGTGGACCTGGAGCACCTGGGGGGAGGGCACGTCCAGGCGGTCCTCGACCTCCTGGGCCGTACGGCCGTGCCCCTCATGATGCTGGCGCTAGGTCTGTCCCTGGCCGACTCCCGGGCCTCGCGCCGCGGCGGGGCGGTGGTGCCCCCGGCCCCTCCCGGCCCAGGCCGGGAGCCCGGGCCCTCCGGGGAAGCGCCCGGACCGCCTGGGAGCGCCGCCCACTCTTCCGACGCCACCGGACTGTCCGGAAGTGCCGCCCACGTGCCCGACGCCGCCGGGCTCCCCGGGGCAGCGCCAGCACCTGCGCCAGCCCCTCCGGCCCCGGGGCAGGCGGGCGACGGGGGTGGAGCGGCGTACTCAGGCAGGCGCGGCAGGCACGGGACGTCGTCGGGGGAGCTGGAGGGGCGCCGGACAGGGCCCGGCAGGCCGGACGGGTACGGGCGGCCGGTGCGCGGCCCCGAGGAGCTGGCCCTGTGGTGCGCCGTGGGCTGGAAGCTCCTCGTCTGCCCGCTCCTGGCGGTGCTGGTCGGCAGCCTCCTGGGGCTGCGTGGGGCGGAGTTGCTGGTCCCCGTGACGACCGCGAGCCTGCCTACCGCCCAGAACGTCTTTATGTACGCCTCCCGCTACGAGCGCGGCGTGTCCCTGGCGCGCGACGCCGTCCTGCTGACTACTGCCGGATTCGTCCCCGTGGTGCTCCTGGCGACGGCGCTCCTGCGGTGAGACGGCCGGGGTGCGGGATCCCCGCCGAGGACGTGTCGTCAGCTGCCCCGGGGACTGCGCGCCCCGGCAGGTGAGGGCCCCGCGCCCGTGGTCGGCCGCCCATCCCGACGGCTTGTCACCCCCCGAGGACGGCCGAGGGCCCCGCGCCCGTGATCATCCGCACCCTAATGCAGGGGCCAGCACCCGCTACGTCTCGGGGGCTCCTCGCGCCCGTGATCGCCCGCCCCCTCGGTCCGTGCCCCTCAGTCCGCCCCCTTCGGTCCACGCCCGGCATGGGGTCTTACCTGCGAGGACGCAGGCTCTCAGCACCTATAGGGAAAGCCTCTCGACCTTGTGTCCCAGGACGACGGAATCAATCTTTTCCGTCCCTGGACACCCTCCCCGGGAAGGCGGCGGCCGTGAGGGCGTGGCACGTTATGAAAACGTGACTACAGGAGGCTCCTGCGACGCCGGAAGACCCCAAAAAAAGACTTGCGCAGGACGGCTGGGGGGGGGGTATCGTTCAGCGCATCCCTCCTCGGCGGCTCACAGTGACAAGGAGTATGTCATGGCCCAGCCCACCCAGCCCGACTCGTCTCAGCAGCCACAGGTCGTCTACGTCCAGGCGCCTCCCGAGAAGAAGCCCTTCTGGAAGAAGAAATGGTTCATTGTCCTCGCCGTGATCATCGTCCTGGTCATCGCCGTCCAGGCCACGGGCGACGACTCCAGTAAGTCCGGGCCCGCCGCCGACGCCGGTACGTCGGCCGGTGCGGGGTCCGCCGCGGACGGCGACTCCAAGAAGCCCGAGCCCG
>ERZ772917.1083-NODE-1083-length-16894-cov-35.235347_pt1 | contig 16894 bp, 6 predicted proteins | sample MGYA00511187_ERZ772917 | MGnify/ENA primary metagenome ERZ772917 (study PRJEB29015, sample SAMEA2737925) | human oral metagenome | biome: human oral; feature: human-associated habitat; material: dental | place: China | collected 2012 ... | reverse complement strand
GCGGCTTGAACACCTACATTATACTTAAGCAAGGTGATTTTTTTGTATAACTTTCGTTGCCGCACCCGCATAGCGGGTGGTTTTATGATTCGCGACTACGTCTCGAACCAGTCTAAAGACAATAATAAAATGGGGTAGCAACTTCGACAGTTACTACCCTATTTATTGTCTATTTTAATCAGATAGTATGGTAGTATATAAGTCTTTAATTATATTATTCCTAATATAATTTATACCTATTAATCAATATGCGATACATCAATCAATATAAATAAAACTCAATACGGTATCTGATTAATTATTTTTTGTTAACTCTGACACGTTCGATAGTTGGTTGACCGTTAGCGTCTTTTGCAACTGTGTCCACGCGGAACAACGCCATTTCAGGACCAAATTCCGTTACGAGACGTTCATCTACGCTTACACCGTTCTGAATAGCACGGTATACGATTTGAGCGAATTCATAACGAGTCATCATGCGGTCTCCGCCGAATGTACCGTCAGGATACCCTTCTACCAATCCACGTTCAGAAAGTGCATATACTGCATCATAAGCCCAGTGATTGCTAGGTACATCCGGGAACAATGTTGTGCGATCCGCCTTCATATTCATGCCTGCCAAGCTATTGATGATGGCAGTCAATTTTTGAATTTGTGCATTTTGTACGGCTACAGTTTTCTTAAGTTCCAACACTTCCTTGCCAACAGCTACGCGGGAACGGGATACATTGCTATGAGCGCCGACTTTCACGGAAAGACCGGCATTAACAACGGTTTCACCATTACCCAATGTGGAGCCGATGCTGAGTTGTACATCTTCATTAGGGCGATAGAAAGCACCCAATGCAGCGGCATTACCATCGTGGAAATGACCATAACCGGCTGCGAAATCCCATTTTGCATCAGGATCGAAATCCAATGGATGTAAAGCGGCAAGAGCGGCAGCACCTGCTACACCTCGATTGATTTTTCTATCGAAACGAGAAATATTTTGACCGATATTTGTAATATTATTTTGAATGTTAGTTACATCTTGTTTAATGTTATTAACATCACCTTGAATGTTCGTGATATTCGTTGTGTTATTGTTGATTTGATTAGTAATATCATCAGCCAAGCTAACCTTGTAGTCCTTAACATTGCCGTTTGTCGTAGCATCTACTTTGATGTGATTACCTGCGCTAACAGTTGTTGAACCAACAGAATTTACTTGGTTTTGTAATTGTTTAAGTTGTGCCACGTTAACAGCATCTGTATCTTTTGAACCGGCTGCTACAGACGTAATTTGTCTAGTCACACCATTGTCCACATCGCCGACAGATACTGCAGCACGCGTCGATTTCCATGTAGCGTTCGTTTCAGTGGATGCAGCCTTTGTACTTGGATCATATCCAACTTCACCTTTATCAACGCCGGCCTTTGCTTCACTAGCGATAGCGGCACCACCTGCTACGGAAACATCTGTATTGTGGCCTACAGCTACCGCATCATCGACATTCATCGTTGTGCCGTTATCGCTGGAGCCCATGATAACCGCATGGTTAGCGTCCGTCACGGTACGTTTATCGCCAAGAACGAGCGTCCCTGTAGAGTTAGTTATATTATTTTTCGTACCGATTACGGTTGTATTTTTAACCTTATCCGCTGTATTATCAACACCCATGGAAAGGTTATTGGTGCTTTCATCACCCTTAGCACCCGTGATCGTGTTGTTCACACCGATTATGGATGTACGCAATGTATAATCGGCCTTATTACCACCGCCGAGAGCCATGGTAGCACCGCCACTCTTAGAGTTTTTAATAGCACCACGCAAGTTATCTGCTAACGCCTTGGCAGAATTACCACCATCATTTGGAGCCGAAATAGTAGTAATGGAATTTGTAATCTCATTGCCGGCACCCATTACGATGGAACCGTTGGAATTAAATGTTCTATTCGCTGTACCTACGATACTGTTCGCAATACCTGCATACCGGTTATTAGCAGTTTGTGATTCAATGCTGTTTAATGAACCAGTAATCGTAGCACCAAAGTTCTTGAACGGGTTTGAAAAACGTCCACCGGTATATTCACTAGACATGATGTTATACACACCTGTATTCGTAGTGAAAGCGCCATTGCTGAAGCTGTTAGCACCGATGGTTGTAGCATATACATTAAGAGCATATTCTCTAGTCGTAGCACTATCTACATCGATATCACCCAACTTACCTTTGTAATTATGAGAACCAATCATTGTACTGCCGGTACGTGCAAATGTATTATCACCAATTGCAATACTGCCCACAACCTTCGTAGGGTCTGCAGGGATTTTAACAGAAGAGAACAGACTTCCGCTGTAAGTCGTTTGACCTAGAGCAAAGCTTGCTTCAACGCCACCTGTCATGTTTTCAATTTTTGCATTTTTACCGATGGCAACACTACCGCCTTGGCTGGCGTAGTTGTCGATATAAGCACCATTACCTACAGCAACATCACCTGTAGCATCACTCGCACCATTGGAATACTTAATAAGGGCACCCTTACCAATAGCCACGTTTTCCGCTTTTGGTGCATTACTACCTGTACCAATAGCCACACCGTTACCAGAACCCGGATTATTATCAGGTGCCGCGTAGGCAATGCAAAGACTAGACATTAATACACCGTTAATCAACAGTGTTAATAAACGTTTCCGTTTGTTCATATCGTTCAATCCCCATTTCATAAACATTAACTTCGTCTCCATCGGCAAAACTTTTATCACAAAATCATGATAATTACATGAATATTATAGCACATTGAAAAAATTTGTAAACGTTTTACATAACTCGTTGCAAAACCTCATAAATATAGGCTAAACCGTTTTAACAAAGAGAGCAAAACGTCTAATATAACATATATCATTTATTAATTTTACTTCATAAACTTTCCATATGAATACAAAAAGAGATGGCCAATCTCCTTTGATCAGCCATCTCTTTTTTAGTGAGAAATGCTATGTCATTTCCTTTTTCTTAGTGAGAAATAGTATTTCATTTCCCTAATAATATGCTATGATACATCGATTATTTTGTTTTTTCAATGCGAGATCCATAGTTATCTCTGTAGTCGTTTTGGTCAACATCGTCTTTATCGTTGATGCGAATACGTTCTACCTTATTGCGATCATTATCGCCGCCGGACACACGATCCACACGGAATCTATCGATATTTCTAATAGATTCGAGTTCGGAGCCGAATTCATCAACAGAACGAGCCATATTTCCATCTACAGGTGCACCATTTTGTAATGCTCTATAGATAATAGCCGCATATTCATAACGTGTTAACGTACGATCGCCTTTGAATTCTCCATCAGGATAACCTTGTAAGTATCCACGTTCTCCCAATGTCTTAACATATTGATATGCCCAGTGATTTTCAGGAACATCAGGGAATACCATGGCATGACGAGAGCCGTTTCCAGGAACCGGAGCTTGACCGGATTCATAAGCTTCTAATTTCTTAGTCAACATTTCTACTTGTTGTTTCAAGCCCAACACGTCTTTTGCTACGGAAACGCGTGAACGAGATACCGTATTATTTTGACTAAATTTCCAGCTTACCCCTACGTTAAGCATGTTTTCGCCGCCACTGAAAGAACCGCCTACGCTGACCATAGTGTCTTCATTAGGACGATAGTATGCACCAATAGCAACGGCATTTGTGCCTTTGTAATTACCATAGGAAGCCGCGAAATCCCATTTATCATCAGGATCGAAGTCTAGCGGATGTAAACCGGCTAATGCAGCGGCACTAGCACCTACACGGTTAATCTGTGTACCTAATTTAGAAACGCGACCACTTAAACCATATAATTGGCTGCCGTTTACAGCATCTGTGCTGTTTGCGGAAACTTCGCCAGGTGCTACGTTTATAATCTTGTTGCCACCGTTGTCCAAACCGTCTTTAGTAACAGAAACAGGCTTACCGGCTGTACCGTTTTCGATAGTCAAACCGTTATTAGTTAAGCTACTGTCACCTGTTTTTACTGTTGTAGCATTAACGGTTGTAGCATTGACTGTATTAGCATTTACAGTGTTAAGACCTTGCAAGTCTTTTGCCAAGCGCAATTTCAAGGTATCTGTGCCATCGGAAACAACACCGATATTAGCCTCATCCACTAATTTACTTTCATCGGAAATGCCACCCTTAACATTGACTTGAGTGTTAAGCTTCTTCTTGATAACGTTACCGCTGTCACCACCGTATTTCATGCCGTCGTCTTTGGTTGCCACTTGATGAGTCGTACCATCTTCATCTTTATACTTGATGCGAGTGATTTCTTTATCATCAAGGTTAGGATCGCCTTTTTCAACGGTGATATCAGCACTGCGTCCATCTTTACCGTTTAATCCGATATGACCAATGCCGTTTTTACCGGACATAGATACAGCATCTTTACCGTCTTTACCGGAAATGCCTACCTTTCCATCTGTACCGTCAGCACCGTTAGGACCTGTAATGGAAACACCGTCTTGACCATCTTTACCGACCTTCACCTTATCAGTAGTTACGCTATCGGTTTTGATGTTCTTCGCCATCTTGATGGTGATGTTACCCGCTTGATCAGCTACGGTTTTGATATTTTCACCGGAATATTTATCATCCGCTTCGGTACCTTCGCCTTTAATAGTAACCTTTTGACCTAAATCACGGTGGAACTCGCCTGTATTACCTGCAAAATCCATGCCTTTCTTCGTGATTTCATCACCCATATTGGTAATCTTTTGATTTAAAGAGTCATGAGATGCTTTTAATTGATCTTCCGTGGCAGCTCGGCCGCTAACGATATTAGCAGGATCAAATGTTTTATTTTCCAATCCGGTAACATAGCCGTCTTTACCGTCCACAGCGATTTTACCTGCATCAATCTTACCGTCTTTACCGTCGATAGTCACCTTATCTCCGGCCTTGATGATACCATTTTCACCATCGATCGCCACTTTACCTGCAGTAATATTACCTTTGTTGCCATCGATTGTTACCTTATCGCCGGCCTTGATCGTACCTGTAGTACCATCAAGCGCGATTTGTTTCGTAGGATCTGAACCCAATGTCACTTGATCTTTAAGACCAACTTCATAATTCGTGGAACCATTAGGATTAGTAGTTGGTGTAACAGTGATATTGTTGCCGGCAGTTACTGTAGTAGTCGCTGCATCAGTCGCTTTTTTCAACTGATTAACATTGACTGCATCATTAGGATCAGTACCCTCAGCTACATTGGTAATCTTTTTACCGCCGTTATTGAGACCATCTTTAGTGAGGCTCACCGAATTATTACCAGTCGGAGTTGTTTCAGTAATGGTCATACCGTCACCGTTGATAACAGTATTAACATTACCATTTTTGAAAGTTGCAGATTTCAAACCTTGCAAATCTTTCGCCAAGCGTAATTTCAATGTATTGTTACCATCGGAAACAACACCGATATTATCTTCATCGGTCAATAGATTTTCATCAGTGATACCGCCCTTAACATTGACTTGCGAGTTAAGTTTCTTCTTGATAACAGTACCGGAATCACCACCGTACATCATACCATCATCTTTGGTTGCCACTTCATGAGGGGTACCATTTTCATCGGTGTATTTAATACGAGTGATTTCATTACCGTCAAGATCAGGAGTGCCTTTATCGACTATCATATCAGCATTACGGCCATCCTTGCCATTCAAGCCGATATGACCGACACCATCCTTACCGGACATGGATACCGCATCTTTACCGTCTTTACCGGAAATACCTACCTTGCCATCTGTACCGTTTGCTCCGTCAGGGCCTGTAAGGGTAACGCCATCTTTGGCATCTTTACCTTTTTTATTGACCTTGATGGAATCAGCTAGGAGACTTCTATTCATCTTCACGTTAATAGTAGTATTACCATCATTATCTTGGGTGATGAAAGTCTTGATATTTTCACCGCTGTAATCATTATCGGCTGCGGTGCCTTCACCTTTCACAAGCACAGTGGAGCCTAATTTATTAGTTTTCACACCACCCACATTGGCATCAAACTTAAGGCCCGTAGCCGTTTGAGCCGCTATAGCATCTTTCACTTGATCTTCTGTGGCAGCACGACCGGATACAATTTTATCCGGATTCCAAGTCTTATTATCTAAACCTGTTACATAATTACCGGTTTCATTATCTCCGCCTGCATTAGTCACTGTTTGGCCGCCCATAACAGCATCGCCTGCTTTCACAGTCTTAGCTGCAGTTACGGAGTCGAGATTCTTAAGATCTTTTGCCAATTGAAGTTCTAATTTGTCTGTACCGTTCGCCTTTACGTTGATGTTGCCGGACGCACTTGCAAAATTATCAGAATCCGCCTGTGTCACACCTTCACCTTGTACCTTTACCAAGGTATTTAATTTGTGTTTATTAACGGTGTTTTCATTGTTACCTGTGAATTGCAAACCATCATCCAAAGTTGCAACGTCGTGTTTCACTCCGTTTTCTTCAAGAACGAGACGAGTAATACCGGTACCATCTACAGCCGGTTTCGCGTCACCGCTCTTCATAGTAAGACCGTTTGCACCATTTGCACCGTTAAGATCGATGGAACCGTCTTTACCGTTGATAGCAACAGCAGAACCATCTTTACCCTTGACTCCGATGGAACCATCTTTACCTGTTGGACCTTCCTTACCGATTGCTAGATTATCATTTAACTTCAAATCATAAGTAGCTTGACCATTATTGTCAGTCTTAGTGATGAGCAAGTTACCGTCAGTTCTGTTTTCTTGTCCATCTACTTTCACAATGGTATGTTTGCCGGCTAACGCTTTTACTTCGTTCAATTGACCGCCGTTGACAGCATCTTTAGAGTTAGGGGCTACGTTGCCGTCGGCAACATTCGTAATAGGCGCATTATTGGCATTGATACCATTCGGAGTAATAAAGCTCTTTCCACCAACGGTCAATCCATTATTATTGATTACCGTAGTACCTGTTGTTACGCTGTCTACATTTAGATCTTTAGCTAATTTGACATTCAACGTATCCGTGCCGTTAGATACCACACCGATGTTGTTATCACTCAATTTAGACTCATCGGTCACGCCACCGACAATATTAGTTTGAGCACCTAGTTTTTGGGTGAACTTATTATCCGGAGCCGCAGCAGCTTTTACATCACCTGCATAAGCTACTCCCTTATCTATTTCCGTAGTCATCGCATATAATTGGCTACCATTAATAGCATCAGTCGATGTAGCAGAAATACGACCGGCCGCCACATTAGTGATGGTCCGTTCTGCACCCGCCTTGCCTACACTCACCGTGGAAGTCGGATTTACACCGGCGAAATTATGAGCTTCTCCATTAATCGTTGCGGATTGTGTCGCCACTGCTGTCTCTGTTTCAGAACCATTACCGATAGCTACGGCATTTTCATTTGCTACTTTTGTATTGTTACCGAGAGCCACACCATTCTTTCCTGTTACGGATGCAGTGCTCCCTAGAATCATGGCCCCATCAGCAGAAGCTGTGGAATTATTACCTACCGCATACGCATTATCCGTTGTGATGGTATTCTTATTACCGAAAGCGCCTGCCGTATTACCTTTAACCGTACCGGCAGTAACCTTTTTAATCTTATCGCCATTAGTTTCTGTGGTTTCCGTAATAGTCGCGGAACCAATCGTATTACCATCACCAATAGCATAGGAATTGCTTCCATACACTTTATTTTCTACACCGAGAGCAGCAGATTTAGTACCGGATGTAGCGCCATCGGTCATATCGAAACCAACTGTATTCGTATCACCAATGGATATGGCTTTGTCACCATACGCACCTACCTGGCTACCTACGGCAAGAGAATTTTTACCCCAGCTTCGTGCCATGACACCGATACCTGTACTGGCAACGCCTTTTGTCAATGAGTTAACACCGATTGCCGTGGAACCCGTACCAAGAGACTGCGTCATCATACCGATAGCCATACTGCCATGACCGATAGAAGCGGTATTTACATACTTTTTACTATCATTAAGTGCACCAGATCCCAATGTAGTTCCAGGGTATAGAGCGGCCAGTTCTCGATTAAAGTTTTTTTGTGTCCCAGCAACCGCCATATCAGGCACTACTGTATTCAAATCAGGCTTCGCCGTTTCAATATCATCTCCACCGATGGCAATAGAGGAATGACCAATAGCTCTTACATCTCCCCCGATACCTATAGATTGAGTGCCATACACCTTTGCCATACTACCGATAGCCGTGCCTTGAGAGTATTCAGGATTATCATCAGGATTGGTAACGCCCTTTCTAATGATGCTGGCTTCCGCTCCGGAACCAATAACCACATCACCACGAGAGCCGTAAGAATGAGCTTCCGCCCCCATGACAACTGCACCAGATCCTTCTTGATTATGATATTTGGATACCGAGCTTGTAGCTTGACGACCAATAGTAATATCGCCATTTTCCATTGCATGTGCTACATTACCAATGGCAATAGTACTTGCAGAATAAGAATCGTTTGCTCTTTTTTGTCCCCCTGCATGAGCGCCTTGACCTATAGCAACACTGTTTTCAGAATTTGCATCGGAATTGGCCTGACGTCCTACTACGACCGTTTGAGTACCTGCCGCATTTGCTAAGGAACCAATCCCTATAGCATTTAATCCTGTTACAGTAGATGTGTTACCCATGGCGATTGCATTTTGACTGTTTGCCTTAGCATCGGCTCCCACTGCTACACTGGCCAATCCGGTAGCTTGAGATTTAAGACCATATGCCGAACTGTCTTGACCCGTAGCATGAGCTTGATCACCAACAGCAAGAGAATGTAGTGCCGTAGATAGAGATAAAGAACCTATAGCCGTCGCCCCTTGACCTGTAGCTTTTGCTTGGTCACCGATAGCGATAGCATATATATCAGTTGCCTGTGTTCTGCTACCGAGAGCCACCGTATATTCTTGTGTAGTCTTAGCAGTATCCCCTACAGCAATACTGTTTTTATGAAATACAGAAGACCCAATTCCCGCATTAAATGATGCTTCTGCCACACCCGGCATTAAACATCCTACCAAGGCAAAAGCGCATAAAAGTGCACCGAATGATGCATTTTTCTTTTCAGAAACGGTTCTGCTTTTTCCACCATTAGTAGCGATTTCGGAAACCACTACGTAGCAATGCTTCACTCGACTCCAAATAACCTTATAAATGTGATTCATAATTTTCCTCCCTTTGGATTGAAAAACACACTCCCTAAAAAAACAAAATGAGCTATGTCTCCTCAATACTACTATTATACATTCAAGGAGACATAACTCAAAGTTTTTTACAAAGATTTTATAAAATTATAGGTTGTAAATGATATATTGACGTTCTGTCATTGACCGTCCAGCCCTATTCCAAGGCATCGTATTGATAAAAGCTCTTTCCGGAGAAAAGTTTATTTGGTTTTATTTTTAAAAAGATCCTTTATCTCATTCGCTGCCAATGCTGTGTACGAACTGAATCATCAATACCGACGGAGAGGAGATAATCCCCAAAATGGTTACCCGTTGTCCCATAGGAACAACTGCACCATTGAGATCTACAAGAATAGTAGTCCCTTGAGCCGTACGGAAATTCATGAGTCCGCCTTCCGCAGAGGATATAATTCTACCAACGGTACAGATTTTAGTCCTCATTGGAATCCCGGATAAATTCCACGCAACTTGATAACCATCTAGCTGATCTATGCGTAAAGCGCCAGGATTGACTTGATACCAATTGTTAAGATCGCTCTTTACAGGACCTTGAAAATAGCCTGCATCACGAGTTATCTCAACCTTAGGAGGTTTCCGTGTCATTATCTTTGAAGAAGAATCTTCAACATCTTTTCTGTAGCTCACCATGGGTTGATTTGAAAGACGATCTTCATAAGCCACTTTTTGAATAATCAGTATAGGTTGTTGAGCCTGATTATGGGCTATATAACCTGACGCCTGAAAAAACGTGTAACTCATTATCTTGCCTCCATTTTCCATCATGGCAGAAATTTCTTGTCCCTCAGGTGTGACAAAACGATATACATTTTTTGCATAGGCCCCTTCAAACTGACCTCTTACGGTAATACCATCTGCCGCCGAGGCCATAGCTCCCGACAGCAATAGTATTGATAACATTCCAATCACAAGAAAACAGAATTTTTTCATATGAAAGCCTTTCGCTTCGATTAACCGCGACCTTTGATAACGCGAACACGTTGAATATCAGGAGTACCATCTTTATGTTTAGAAATAGTATCCACTCTGATACGTTCAAGTTCTGGTTGGAATTCTTTAAGAGCTCTAGCCATTTGTTCATCGGCAACAGCACCGTTTTGAATAGCTCTGTAAATCAAAGCAGCCATTTCATAACGAGTCATCATGCGGTCTCCGCCAAACTTACCATCTGGGTAGCCAACGATGATGCCATTACCTGCCAATGTTGCCACATAGTCATATGCCCAGTGGTTTTCAGGCACATCTGGGAAGAATTGCATCTTATCCAAATCCAAGGAGTTAAGCTGTTTACCTTCGGATACTTTCATGAGTGCGCCCTTCATATTTTCAAGTTCCGCACGAAGATCCTTAAGTTCTTTCGCCATAGCTACTCTGGAAGTAGATACGTGATTGCCTTGACCAAGTTTCAAGCTAACGCCAGCATTCAACATGTTTTCGCCACCGCCGAAGGAACCACCTACACTAAATAGAGTATCTTCGTTTGGACGGTAGAATGCACCGATTGAAGCTGCGTGAGCGTCTTTATAGTTACCATAGCCTGCAGCGATATCCCATTTATCATCAGGATCGAAGTCTAGAGGATGAAGTGCTGCCAATGCCGCTGCACCTGCGCCAACTCTGTTCACACGGCTATCAATGTTCTTGATATTGCCGCCAATTTGTTTCAATTGGCTAACGTTAACGGCATCCGTATCAGCTGTACCTGCTGCAACATTAGTAATCTTCTTATTACCTGCATCGATACCGGTTTCTGTGATGCTAGGACCGTTCTTAATTGTCAAGCCACTATTGTTCATCACAGTGTTACCAGTTGTTACCGATTTAAATGTCGGTGTATCGATTACAGATACTTTGTAGTCTACACCACCATTTGCATTTGTTCCTTTAGTTACGCTAATATTGCTACCTTCCGATACAGAAGAATGTTTACCAGCTTCGTTGGAAACCAATTTCAATTGATCTTCGGTTGCCGCTTGTCCACTAGTGATATGAGCAGGATCCCAAGTCTTATTAGTCAAGTTATTCACTGTACCGCCTGTACCGTTAACAGTTACTTTACCTGCTTGGATTGTGCCTTCAGAACCTTTAATGGAGATTTGCTTATCAGGATCTGTTCCAAGAGTAATATCATCATTGAGATTTACTTTATATGTCTTAGATCCATCATTATTAGTTGTGGAGGTCACTGTTGTATTTTTGCCATTCTCTAGTTTAGTTGTAGCACCAGCTACCGCTTTACTCAATTGGTTAACATTTACTGCATCAGTGCCATCGGTACCTTCAGCGACATTAGTAATCTTCTTACCGCCGGCATCGATACCGTCCTTAACAATCTTGGGACCGTCATTGATAGTCAAGCCATCACTGTTCATAACAGTATTACCAGTAGTTACACTGTTCAAGCCTTTCAAGTCCTTAGCAAGACGAACTTTCAAGTTGTTAGCACCATCGGATACAACACCGATATTGTCATCAGTAGTCAATTTATTTACATCAGTAATGCCACCGACTACATTAACTTGTTCATTAAGTTTTTTCTTAATAACAGCACCTGTATCACCGCCATATTTCATGCCATCATCCAATGTTGCAACATCATGTTTTTCGCCGTTCTTTTCTTCGATAACGAGACGAGTGATGTTTGTACCGTCAACGCCAGGTTTACCGTCGCCACCTTTAATGGAGATGCCGTTAGCACCATCTTTACCATTCAAGCCGATAGAGCCGTCTTTACCATTGATAACAACAGCGGAGCCGTCTTTACCGTTAACTCCGATGGAGCCGTCTTTGCCGTCAGCACCCTTCTTACCAAGCACCAAATCGTCATTTACGTTAACTTTGTATGGATTATTAGCGGAACCATCGCCTTCAACGGTTGTATTTTTACCGTCTTTAAGGATAGTTTTACCTGCTGCAACAACGTCTTTCAATTGACCAAAGTTAACTGCATCCGTGTTATCAGTACCGGCTGCTACATTAGTAATCTTCTTATTACCTGCATCGATACCGTCCTTAACAATCTTAGGACCGCCATTGATAGTCAAACCATCAGTGTTCATAACAGTATTACCGGTAGTTACGCTAGTTAAATTTTTCAATTCTTTTGACAATTTAACATTAAGCGCACCATTTGCAGATACTACGCCGATATTGTCATCAGACAATTTATTTGCATCAGCACCACCTTTGATATCTAACTGTTCGCCTAATTGTTTATTGATAACAGTTGTATCATCGCCCTTGAAGTTCAAGCCTTTTGCAATGGTGTTATTGATGTTTGTAATATCGGTTTTGTTATTTTTTACACCGTCACTAACATGTTTCAATTGGTCTTCTGTTGCCGCTTGACCATGTACAACTGTAGGGTTATCGATATCCCATGTACGGTTAGTCAATTCGTTTACCGTACCTGCGCCGGTTATTTTAACTGTTCCGGCCTTAATATCACCTGTTGCACCGTTAATAGTCACCTTATCTCCGGCCGTAATCGTACCGGTAGTGCCATCTATAACAACTTTCTTATCAGCATCTGAACCAAGAGTAACCTTATCACCTAATCCAACTGTATATTCTTTACCACCAGCAGCGTTAACGCCTTCTGTAACGGTTACGTTAGCATCCTTAGCTTTTACGGTTGTCGCTTTGGATGTACCGCCAATAGCAGCATTTAATTGATCCACATTGACAGCATCCGTTCCATCAGTACCAGGTGCTACGTTAGTAATTTTTTGACCACCCGCATTCAAACCGTCTTTATTGACATAAGTTTTTCCGTTGATAGTCAAGCTACCGTTAGGACCTAGGTTAACATCTTTTTTAAGCTTAACATTTAGTTGAGCACCATCAGATATTACACCGATATTGTTATCTGTCAAGTCCGCAGAAGCACCGCCCTTGATGGATAACTTCTCGCCCAATTGCTTGTTGATGTCTGCACCGGTATCACCAGCGAAGTTCAAACCTTTCGCAATGGTATTGTTGATATTTGTGATGTTTGTTGTATTGGTATCCTGCTGCGTTTTGGAAGCGATGTCCGTCAGCGTAACCTGTTTCGTGTCACCTTTATCATTCGCTACAGTCAATACCATGTTGCCATTGCTGTCAGGTTTATATTTACCCTGGCTTCCTGCTGCAGGATTTGCTACCAGACGATAGTCTCCCTTTGCCACTTCGGTGAATACATTGCTCAGATCAACATTGACTTTGCCTGTATCATTCCGTTCCAATGTCAAAGTCTTGCCGTCATTGGAAACGCTGCCGCTTGTAACATAGTTATTTTTGAGACCTGTCACATTAGCAGTTAAACCGTTTTTAACTGTCAATTCAGCTGTGCCATCGCCGTTTCCCTGGTAACTCGCGGTACCGCCAGTCACGTATTTATCTTTTGCTTCGACAATACGGTTGATATCGCCGATATTGGCACCGTTTGTAATTACATTTCCGCCGCTGGCAACGTTTGTGATTTGTTTATTGCCCGCATCAATACCGACTTTTACGATTTTTGGACCTCCGGTGATAGTCACACCTTCAGTATTCATAACCGTATCGCCGGTCGTTACACTGGTCAAACCTTTAAGTTCTTTTGCCAGTTTAACATTCAGCGTATTTCTTCCATTGGATACTACACCGATATTGTTATCGCTCAATTTAGATTCATCTGCTACGCCGCCAACAACATTAGTTTGCGCGCCTAATTTTTGAGTAAACTTATTATCCGCAGCTCCTGCAGCCTTTACATCACCTGCATACACTACGCCTTTATCCATTTCCTTAGTCACCGCATACAGTTGGCTGCCGTTGATGGCATCGGTAGAGGTAGCAGAAAGACGACCAGCCGCGACATTGGTAATCGTCCGTTCTGCACCTGCCTTGCCTACACTTACCGTAGAACCGGGGTTAGCGCCTGCAAAATTATGTTCTTCGCCATTGATCCATTCAGATGCTGTAGCAACTGCTGCTGCAGTTTCAGCTCCGGCACCGATAGCCACGGCATTTTCATTCTCTGCTTTTGCTTCATTACCGATAGCCAAGCCATTCTTAGCCGTTACCTTAGCCTTGTTGCCTATCGCCGTACCATTTAGGCCGGTAACGGAAGTCGAAGACCCTATAGCAGTACCATCCACTGTGGTAACATTCGAAAGTCTACCGAGAGCCGTTGAGCCTATTGCTTTTGCATGAGAGTTATAGCCGATAGCTGTAGCGTGCCCAGCCGCAGATTCTGCCCAGGTACCAATCGCTACGCCGGCCTCATTATTAGCCACTGCATTCGTACCCATAGCGATAGACCACTTACCTGACGCCTTTGAACTTCCGCCGATTGCATAAGCATAATCATTCGATGCTACTGCATTATTTCCCACCGCCAAGGAGGCCTCATTTTGAGCTTTAGAGAGACTACCGATAGCGATGGCATGCTTCTTAGCCGCATTTGCGCCACCACCGATAGCAGCAGCATATTCTCCGGCAGATACAGCTTGTGCACCGATAGCAACCGATTCGTTTTTTGACGCATTAGCCTTGGCACCTAAGGCAAGTGCGTTTTTAGCACTAGCCATTGAATCCCCGCCGACAGCCATAGCATATTCTGCTAAAGACTTAGCAGTCGCACCAACAGCAACCGCATTTTCTGCTCTCGCTTCAGACCAAGGGCCAATCGCTGCTGCATTTCTAGCGGTAGCATGTGATCCGCCACCTACGGCGGTGGAATACGCTCCTGAAGATTCACTATGTGCGCCTAACGCCAAAGCGACCGTGCCAAGCGCCTTGGCGTAACCACCAATCGCCACATTGTGCTGATCGGTTCCACTGTCGGTTCCAGGGCCCCAGGCTACACCTGCCCCTGTTCCGGCAGGATTTACCGCTTGAGCAACGTTTAGCGGGAATGCTACACTCCCCACTAGTGCCAGGGCACACAAAAGAGTACGGAGACCTATGCCTCTTCTGCCGCTGCTTTTCCCGCGGCTGTCGGTGATTTCCGGAACCACCACATAACTATTCTTTACTTTGCTCCAAATAACTTTGTAAATTTTGTTCATACAACCCTTCCTCTCTATATATCAAATTCATAATGCCATACCAAATTACACCAAGAATATCAAACTATATAAAAAGTTTATTTATATACCCGACAGACCTCCTACACCTCCTTCTATACTTCTCATCATATTTATCCGCCTTTATATAAAGACAAAGTTTTTCACTGATGAATATCTATCTGCCGGTTCAGTGCTATTTCATATAATCCTAAATTTCAAATCGGCTCCCAAGAAAAAAGCTGCTCCAACGGCATATCCGTTTTTAGAATCATTTTAATCTTCACAGCCTCCTTAAAATTAATTCCATGACGGTTTTCCATTTTCAACAGCAGCATTTCCTGCTTGATCCCCATTTCTTTTGACAGTTCTTCAAGGCTCATCTCCTGTTTTGCCAATTCTGCCATCAGATTTTTATACACGTTCCTCTCTCCCTTTAATTTGAAATTTCAAATTATTATATCATTATAACTTTTTATTACTAAAAAATCCACATCCCACTCCTGATTCATTGAAATTTCGATATTATTTATGTAAAATCAACAGTAAGGAGGCGATTATGACAAAAGAGGAATATTTGAAAAAGCTGATCCTCCAACGATGGACACTGAAAGATTTCGCCGCAAAGATCAATATGCCATATGGAACTCTATATTCCATTCTGAAGAATGTAGATGGCGGATCTATGTACAATATAGTAAAAATCTGCAGTGGTCTGCACCTTTCCACTGACGAACTGTCTCAGATAGGAAAGCCCCGGAATTATATCCTGCAGGAAGATAGAAGTACGTACAACACAAAAGAACTACCGGATCTGAGATCTATCCTGAGCAGCACATTTCTCTTCAATGGAACGGAATATACTCTCTCAGAGAAAAAACAGGACATGCTGTCTCAAATCATCCAAGCTGTACTGAGCGAAAAAACACAGTAGCTCCCGCATCGTATTTTTCTTGGCAAATAACAGCGTTACCAGCTTATCTCATCCAAACCGGCAGGCGTAAACACACATAGCACTTCCACATCCATTTCCTATGTATTCATACATTTACTTTATCAGTACAATTATTTATCTTCCGCCCCAACCAAGCGGGTCTCGGTTTTCTATACCATAATCTTCACATAGTGCTACCTGAAGGTAATCATAGAAGAATCACGGGCAATAAGCTTTCCTCAAACAGAATCACCCCCGCAAAACCCAAAGCGTCAAAAATATATCCTCACAACACAAAAAGCGTTCCTTCCCGGATATACAATCAGGAAGAAACGTTTTTATTTTTATACCTTGCATATATGCAAGCATCCCCCAGGTGTAAGTGAATTATTCTTACCGTCAGAACTGGTTGTGTCAATAATTTTTCGCAAATTCAGAAATACCATCGGTAATGGATCAGATCAACCGGTACTTTCCTATTTAGAAACTCCCCTTCTTTAGAAGGCAAATTTGGGGACAAATCAAGCCGGCTCCTTTCTTACCAATTCAGCGCCACTTATTATTATTCGCCCGGTGACCGACGAAGCCGAAACAGATACTCGCATGCCAAGATGATTCAAACCGTAAAAGAATATTTAGCTTGTAGCTGACAGCTCACAGCTGATAGCTTTTATCTT
>ERZ772917.1082-NODE-1082-length-16901-cov-8.718331_pt1 | contig 16901 bp, 19 predicted proteins | sample MGYA00511187_ERZ772917 | MGnify/ENA primary metagenome ERZ772917 (study PRJEB29015, sample SAMEA2737925) | human oral metagenome | biome: human oral; feature: human-associated habitat; material: dental | place: China | collected 2012 ... | reverse complement strand
CCGCGGTGTCGATCAGCCGATAGCCGGCTTCGAGGGCGTCAAGCACAACGCGCTCGCACTCATCCCGATCCGGTATCTGAAAGACCCCGAACCCCTCCAGGGGCATCATGACCCCGTTGTTCAGCTTCACGTACTCCATCGCCACTGCCTCCTCGATAGTTGAAATCGCCTCGGTTCCGCGAACCCGGCGGCCGAACCGAAACTTGAGTAGATAGGACAGCTCCCGAAACCGCGTTCTGTCGTAGGTTATATTCTACAAACCGGTTGTTACTATCGGTCAACCGCGTTTTTTACGGAAAAACGGAGGAGAGAGGATGAGCTATACAATGACGCAGGCCTGCGGAGAGACGGATAAGGATGCTCCCGTGGTCATGGAGTCCCCCCCTCCGGTCCGGAGCACCACCTGAGCGGGAACGTTCAGAGCCGCCGGGCTTCTCCTCGGCGGTTGTCCTTCACGCAACGCGATCCCGGTACGGTACTATTACCTTTCGTATCGTCTGTAGAATGGCCCTGAATGGTTTCTTCTCTATCATTTAACATCTTTGAGTCCCATAACGGGACGGGCTTCATTCTCATGAAGTATCGCTGAAGGAGGTTTTTATCGATGTTTAGAACGAGATTGACGCGTGTTTTTACGGTGCTTCTTCTCTGCCTTTCGGTCGTGACGCTGGCGAGGGCCGCTGCGGCAATGGACGCGATGGAGTACAAGGGGTACATCAACAAGGTGTTCGGCTACTCCTTACAGTATCCCGATATCTTTTTCGACGGCACCTTCAAGGAGGACGGCGGTGAGGTCGTCATGGAGTCCGTCCACAAAAAATATCTTCTGAAGGCATGGGGCCGCGAGCTGAAGGGTAAGGAGAACGCCAAGTCCCTCCTGCAGAGGCTCAAGAAGGATTTCGAGAAGAACGGCAACGTCACCATCAAACATTCGGAGAAACTGGGGAAGAACGCCTTCTCGATCGGCTATACCGACCCCGATAACCGCGACGTGCTGATGGCGCAGTGCTGCGTCGTCAACGGCCGCAGGGCCGCCTTCTTCGTCTTCAGGTACCCGCACGACGAGTACGAGGTGTTCGGCGATATCCTGAGCCGGATGGAGAAGTCCTTCGAGGTCTTTTAAGGAAGCGCCGATTGAAAACCGGCATTCCCCTGTTGCGTTTCGCTTGACGAGCCAACGGGTAAAATATCTCCTCGCCGCAGGCGGGGTAAAAGGCGCGGGCGCAGAAGGAACCCTTTTGCGCCCGCTCAATGTGTAAGCAAGTCAAGGGTTATTTACAAAATCCTGTCTGAAAAAATATAAGCAGAGCTTTTATCCCGGAGTCAAATTACCCGGAGATTCGTAATGATACCGTCCGATTCCAGCCGTAATCGGTAAAAAGGCTTCAACCATACGGGCTGCTGTTCGATCTCGAAAACAATTTTATGCAATCGCCTTTTTCCGGCTCTTTTGTCCAAAATGGCGAAGAGCCGTACTACAGGGTCAGGAGACTGCAAGCTGTCGTCGATGCCGCTGTTTTGGTAACTATGAAAAGCATTGTAAAAAGCAAATCGGTCGAAGCCGCCCTTATTTAAGGCCTCAAGCTCTATCTGTTCTCCGCATTCCGAATAATCCGTATGTCTGCCTTTGCTTGCGTCGATTTCGCTCCATGCTTCATGGCGCTTTATCTCCCCGTCGTAGAAGTTGGACTTAAAAATCTCGTTCCCGTCAAGACGGACGGCAACGCGCCCCTCTTGGTCGTGGGATTCTCTATACCGAGTAACAAAATACTGTACCCGCCCCTTGAGGGAATCGCAAATATTCTCATCTTCCAATACTTTACGCATTGCGCTCCAAGAAAGTCCCATGGGTTGCCTCCCCGTGTCGATCATGGCCTCGGTGACGCCGAGCTCCCGAAGGCGCATCACGACCCCGAGCTCTTCCATATAGGCCTCCGTGCAGGCGAGAGCCTCCCCTGCCATCTCCTCGTCGCTGCCCTCGGCCCTCACGTCCCAGACGTTGACCACATCCTGCTTCACAACCGACGCCGGAAAGGCGCAGGGCTCTCCGCTTCCGAGCCCTTTTCGCATTTCTCACGTTCCATCGATATCTTTAAGCCGTTCCTCGGTTTCGCATATTCCATCGCTATTGCCTCCCAGTATAGCTGAAATCGCTCCGGTTTTGCGAACCCCGTCGGCCCAAATCGTGCCACTGTCTGAGAACGGATGCTGCAGCCCCGACAGCCGAACGGCGACTCGAGTCGATATGACGGCTCCCAAAACTACATGTCATAGTAGTATGATTCTACAAACCGGTTGTCGCTATCGGTCAAGCGTACTTTTCGCGAAAGACGGAGGGGGAAGAGGATGATCTACACGATGATGCAGGCCTGCGAGAAGACGGGAATGACCTATCAGGGCCTGAAATTCTACTGCAACGAGGGCCTCGTGCCCAACGTGAAGCGGGACGGGAGGAACAGGAGGATTTTCGACGAGCGCGATCTTGCGTGGATCAAGGGACTGAGCTGCCTCAGGGATTGTGGCATGAGCATCGGAGAGATGAAGAAATATCTGAAACTGTGCCTGGAGGGAGTATCCAGCATTCCGGAGCGGAAGGACATGCTCGACGAAAAGAGGACGAGGCTTGCGGAACGCATGGCGGCTCTGGAGAGCTCGATCCGATACCTCGACGAAAAACAACGATTCTACGACGAGGTCCTCTCCGGGAAAAGGGAGTACGTCAGCAATCTGCTCCCGGCAGGAGAGCCGTAAGGGGGCCGGCCCCTCCTCCGAGAGATAATGCAGGGCACGAATTTCCACATCCCCGCCTCCCCACGCGACATTCTGTATCAGGCCATGCGTCTCAGGCATTCCCGAAGCTGCATTTTAAGCATTGGATATATCTCCTGAGAACGTCTAATCTTGATAGGCAGGCGAGGGCGGCCAAAGCGCCGCTCCGAAACCCGGCACAGGCGGTCCAAGAAACGAAAAAGCATCGATATTCGCGCCGGTCGCGCTTCCTGAGGGAATCCTTTCCCTCGGTCCCGCCTAGGCCGGCTCCGGCAAGACGCCCCCTTTCCCGCCTTGGGGAAGGGGGCGTCTCGGGCCCCAACGCTTACAGGCTCTCCTTGAGGATCTTCACGACCTCCTCGCGCGAGAGCACCTTGTACCCGCCCTTCAGGATGAACGTGCCGTCGGCGATCCCCTCGATCATGGCCTCGGTGACGCCGAGCTCCCGAAGGCGCATCACGACCCCGAGCTCCTTCATGTAGGCCTCCATGCGGGCGAGGCCCTCCTTTGCGATCGCCTCGTCGGACTTTTCCTCGGCCCTCACGTCCCAGACGTTGACCGCATAACGCCGGAACTTCTTCAGGCCGTAGGGCAGGATGTGGCGGTAATACGGCAGGGAGACCGCCGCGAGGGTCATGCCGTGGGTCGCGTCGGTGTAGGCCCCCACGGAATGCCCCAGCATGTGGACCATCCAGTCGGTGGACTTGCCCTGCGCCACGAGGGTGTTCAAGGCCCAGGTGGCGGTCCACATGACGTTGCTGCGCGCCTCGTAGTCCGTGGGGGCGTTCAGCGCAATTCTCGTGCTGTGGATCAGGGACCTCAGGAGCCCCTCCATGATGTAGTCCGACGTATTGTCGTCCTCGCCCGAGAAATACTGCTCCAGAATATGAGACATGATGTCGAAAAACCCGGCGACCATCTGATGCCTCGGCAGCGTGAAGGTGAACGTGGGGTTCAGGATGGAGAACTTCGGGAACACCTCGTCCCCGAACACGTGCCCGACCTTCCGATTGCTCTCGGGATTGCTGATCACCGAGCCGCCGTTCATCTCCGAACCGGTGCCGACCATGGTCAGGACACAGCCCACGGGGATGATCCGGTCCTCCGGCTCCTCCATCCGGACGAAGAACTTTTCCCAGGGATCGTCGCCGCACCAGGCGGAGGCGGAGACCGCCTTCGCATAATCGCAGACCGAACCGCCGCCGACCGCCAGGATGAGGTCGGCGTTCCCCTCGCGGGCCCGCCGGCAGCCCTCGTTCAGCTTTGCGACGGTCGGGTTGGGCATCACGCCCGCGTCCTCGACGACCGTCTTGCCGTTGGCCCTCAGGATGTCCACGACCCTGTCGTAGATGCCGTTTTTCCTGATGGAGCCGCCGCCGTAGGCCAACAGCACGTTTTTGCCGAACTTCGGCAGCTCCTCGTTCAGGAAATCGAGGGCATTCTCCCCGAAATGAATCCGCGTCGGGTTCGAATAGGTAAAGTTTCCGAGCATCGTTGTCTCCTCCTCGCCGTTTGGAAAGATGAAGTCCCCTTACGTTCCCATGCGGATACTCTATAATTTAGAGCCGGCTTCAAGTCAAGGGGAGAAAGGACGAATCCGCCCGAAAAAACGCCGCCCGAGAAATCAAGCCCTTACACCTCGGCCGCAGCGGTCCTCTCGGCCTCCAGCGCCTTCAACGTTGAGCTGAGCGTTTTGCAGGAGATCTTTCCTGTATACCTTTTCATTTCGTTGAACCGCACGATGCCGAAATGCGCCAGAGCACAAAGGACGGCCCTTTTGTATCTTTCGTCGATCAGCGACGGGACGTAACGGAAACCGCACCCCTCGAAGGATTCCCGAGCGATGTTCCGTTTCGTCATGACAGTTCCCCATCGGAAAGTATGGGCCATAATCGTAAGTACCCCACCTCGATGTAAGTACTTTTTTCCGTTACCGCCTTGAATATAATGATACGGGCGGGGCGGAAAAGAGGCAACTCGCGGAGGCATTGGGCGTACCTGGAGACCATTGGGAAAGGATGATCGTCATGAGAAAGAATCTGGATGTTCAGCCGGCGCTGTTCCCGATGCCGGTGTTGATGGTGGCGGCATACGACAGCAACGGAAAACCCAACGTGATGAACGCCGCCTGGGGACAGATCAGCGCGATGGACAAAGTTGCGCTTTTCATCGACGAGGAGCACAGGACGACGAAGAATATCCGGGAGACGAAGGCCTTCACGGTCGGCATCGCCGACCTGGACCACATGGCCGAGGCCGATTTCGTCGGCATCGCTACGGGCAACAAGATGGAGGACAAATTTGAACGCACCGGGTTCCACCAGGTCAGGAGCGCTCACGTAAACGCCCCCATCATCGAGGAGTTCCCCGTGGCGATGGAGTGCGAGCTGCTGGAGATCGTGGACACCGAGAACCTTCACTGCGTCATCGGGAGGATCGTCGGCGTCAGCGCGGACGAGAGGGTCCTGGATTCGAAGGGGAAGATCGATCCGGCGAAGCTGAACGCCTTTGTCTTCGACCAGTTTCAGAACGGCTATTACAAGATTGGGGAGAAGGTCGGACAAGCCTGGAATGCCGGCGCAGGCCTGATGAAGAAGTAAAGCTGGTGAAGAAGTAAAGCGGATGGGGAGGCGGATAGGAAGTACACGGGACCGGTCCAGCGTCCGCCGTTCGAGGAGGGCTCCCTGCTGCTGCAGGCCACGGCCGGATGCAGCCGCAATCGGTGCGCCTTCTGCTCCAGGTACCGGGACGTCCCCTTTCAGGTCGAGGACCTGGGACAGATCGAGCGGGACCTTCTCGAGACGCGAGGTCCCGGCGGCAGGGGGTAATCGCCCCAAAGCCCGGTCAATCGCCCCATACGGCGAAAAGCACCTTATCATATAATCCAGAACGACATGCGCCGCAGCAGAACGATAAACCGTCAGGAGGGATCGTCATGGATTTTCTGGAGCTGGCAAGGGAGCGCTATTCCGTCCGGAAGTTCGCCCCCCAAAAGGTGGAAAAGGAAAAGCTGGACGCGGTTCTGGAGGCCGGCAGACTGGCCCCCACCGCCGTCAACTACCAGCCGCAGCGGATATTGGTGCTTGATTCGGATGCGGCCCTCGGCAAGCTGAAGGACTGCACGCCCTATCACTTCTCCGCCCCCTTGGCCCTGGTCGTCTGCTACGACGCCGCAGTGAGCTGGAAGCGATCCTACGACGGCAAGGACATGGGTGAGGTCGACGCGAGCATCGTCACCACCCATATGATGCTCGAGGCTGCGGCCCTGGGCCTGGGCAGCACCTGGGTGGGGCATTTCGACCCGCAGAAGGTGCGGTCGGCATTCGCATTGCCGGAAAACGTCATACCGGTCGCCATCCTCCCCATGGGCTACCCTCACGAATCGAGCGTCCCCAGTCCGAAGCACGCCGAGCGCCTTCCGTTCTCGGAGACAACGCGCCGCAATACCTTCTGAGCCCCATCCCCTGCGTTCGGGGGGTGTTACACGCTCCCGGGCACGGACATGACGAGAGGCCCCCGATCGGGGGCCTGCCGTCGAAGGAGCCGTCCTCTTTTCTCTCCCGGCCTCAGACTACCGATTTTGCCGGGGGCAAAAACGGCTTCTCCAGCCCCTGTATGGGCTCGTCATCCAGGTTTTTGACCCCAAGCTCACGGCAGAGCATCTCCGCCAGCTTCCCCGCGCAGAGCCCGGTGAAGGCGATGCACTGCTTCTTGTGCTCCCCCTCGCTCATCTCAAAGCCTTTGGTCAGAACGCGACAGCAGACCGCATGTTTTGCGTTCGCGTCGCGGAACCAGTCGTGCAGTTCCTTCGACAGCGCCATCACCGCGTTTACCTTGGGGTCCTTCGGCCCGGCCTGCGTCGTGCGCCCGAAGAACATGCCCAGCGCAAGAATGGCCCCATTCAAAGCACCGCACATGCACCCGGCGCGCCCGGCTCCGATCGACATGGCGGAAGACATGGCGATCACCGATTCCGGTACGTCCACCTGAAAATCGCTCCTGATAACGTCCATGACGGCCTCGCAGCAAAAGAACCCGTTGGCGTACGACTCCTCCGCGCGTTTCTGAATGGCCTTCGGACTCACTGCCGTTGCGTGGTACGTGACGATCGATTCCATTCGTTTCCCCCCTCTGAAAATTGACAGCGGCTTCAAGAACTCGCCGCCCTGTTCGCCACGCGGCATCCCGCGTAAAACGGTTTACTTCGGGAACAAAAACTTCAGGTAGCCCCCCAGCACCCAAAGTACGACAAGGACGGCAATGGCCGTCTGCACGTGCCCCAACGCCGCCATCCAGGCCAGCCCCGTGTACCCGGCCGTCATCTTCACCGCGAGGGCGCTGATCACCAAAGGAAAGGTAAACGCCGCGTGGCCGGGGGTAAAGGAGGTCCGGCAGAGCCTCAGCAGATACGACACCCCCGCCCCGTAGAAGAAGAGGGAAAAGGCGAGAAGCAGCCACACGAGGACAGGCTCTTTCACCTCGAACGAGACCATGTAGCCCGCCAACAGCAGGGATGCGGGCGCGGCAAGGATGACCGCCGTGGGCCTTGCGGCGTCCGGAACCTGCCCGACCTTCCAGAGACGCCAGCAGACGAAGGGCAGAAGGCAGAAGTAGGCGACAAAGGCAAACCAGAAGGCCATACGTCCGATATCCAGGCGCCCCGTCACCGGAGCGGAGGCGCTGGCCACAGCAATTCCCACGTAGACGATGAACCATGAGGGGAACACCTTCTTCAGGGCGAACCCCTTCAAGAACATCCAACTGAATCACAGGATCAAAAGTGCATGACCAACGAGCCCGGCGTACCAGACGACCTCCCCCGCCTCCGGCGCATAGGGTTTGACGTACCCGGCCAGCAACAGGGTCGCCATCGTGAACGTCGGCAGGACGCTCGCCGCGACCGGGTTCTCGAGGGGCTCCTTCAACTTTGCGTTCAGGACCAGCAACTTGAGCAGATAGGGCAGATAGAGAAGAAACGCGATTCCCCCAAGAAGCAGCCGCGCCCCACGACTATAGCCCTGCACGAGGTTGCCCAGCGCGAACAGAGAGAGGATCAGCCCCGCGGTCGGAATAAGATATTGCCGCAGAAAATTCAAGACCAACATACCCCCTTGCCTCGATTTTTCGGGAAACACCGATCGGATCGGCGCTTCCTCCGTGAAAATCGGCTCGCAGGCCCTCCGTTCCAGGGCAGAGAAGGGGCAGGTATTTTTCAAGCTCCGAGGACACGCGCCCGAGCTCAAGCAGGGGGCCGCGAACCGCAAAAAAAGCGGGGATCTCGAAATGCAAAAAATGCAGGGGATTTGAATAGATAAGGGAGGAGGGGGGATATCGAGAAAAAAGACCGCTCGGGGCGGTCTCTCCTGGAACGTCAGCGGCTGGAAAACGCCATGCGGATGCCTTGGTCTGCCCCTGAAGAGTACGGCCCGATCCGAACGGCTCCTCCCGAGGAAGGAACCCCACTGCAGAATGCATCCCGTGCATCCAAAGCCGATCGTCAGGTGAATCCGCAGTATCGCATCCGAGCGCCTCCTCCCCTGAAGAATGACCGACAAGCCTCTACTCTTCCACCTCAATACTATATCTTTATAATGGGATCGTGTCAATAATGAACCCCAACCCCAAATCCGCAGGTTGCGATGGCTTCGCTGAGGATCAAACCCGTCGTTATACAGGTTAAGCCAACTCCGACCCTTTTACCTCTCAGGTGCGGCAGAAAAATACGCAGAACTTGCCCCGCCACACGTTGAAAATTTTGCCTGTGGTCTTGGGCGAACCACGAGGCCGAGGGGCAGAAGCGCCGCCGAGGGCGCTTTCGTCCCCGTAGCCCCCGTACATGCAGATTGGGAATTGGAATTACGCGAACGCCGCCGCCGCTTTGGCCAGCTCGTCCCGAATCGCGATGTGCTGCGGGCAGACCTGCTCGCAGCGGCCACACCGGATGCGCTCCGCCGCGCGCTTCCTGCCGTGGCCGCCGACCAGCCAAGACTCCTGATGCTTGGCGGCGGTCAGGTCGCCGTAAAGCGTCAGCGCGTTCATCGCCGTGAACGTCCCGGATATCCCCACCTCCACGGGGCAGACCTTGGCGCAGTAGTTGCAGGTCGTGCAGGGGATCAGCGGGATGCGGGCAAGCTCCTTCCTGGCCTCCGCCAGCGTTTGCCTCTCCGCGTCGGACAGCCCCATGAAGCTCTTCATGAAGGACAGGTTGTCCTCCATCTGCGCCAGGTCGCTCATGCCGGAGAGGACGGTGAGCACGCCGTCCAGGTCCGCGGCAAAGCGAATGGCCCATGACGCCATGGAGGCGCCGGCATCGGCCCGTCTGAGGATCTCCGCCACCGACTCCGGCGGGGTCGCCAGCATTCCTCCCTTCACGGGCTCCATGACGATCACCGGCTTGCCGTACTTCCGCGCCATGTCGTAGCAGGCCCGGGACTGGATGGCCGGGTTCTCCCAGTCGCCGTAGTTGATCTGGAGCTGGACGAACTCCATCTCGGGGTGCGCCTTCAAAATCTCCTCCAGCTCCTCCGGCGTGGAGTGGAAGGAGAACCCCACGTGCCGGATGAGCCCCTCCTTTTTCTTCTCCTGGACGAAGCGCCACATGTCGAAGTCGTCGAAGAAGTGCGTCCGCCCCTCCCCCAGGTTGTGCAGCAGGTAGAAATCGATGTATCCGGCCCCCGTCTGCCTCAGCGAGGTCTCGAACTGCGCCACGGCGTCCTCGCGGGTCTTACATTCCAGCCATGCGGCGTTCTTGGTGGCCAGCTGGAACTTCTCCCGGGGATAGCGCTCCACCAGCGCCTCGCGGATCGCGTCCTCGCTGCCCGGATAGGCCCAGGCGGTGTCGAAGTAGGTAAACCCCTCGGCCAGAAAGCGATCCACCATCCGCTTCGTCCGCTCGACGTCGATCGCATCGCCATCCTTGGGCAGACGCATCAGGCCGAACCCCAGCTTCTTGATCCCTTCCCCCAAATGAGTCATCGCATCCCCCTCGTTCCTCGTCCTCATGAAATTTCGACGGCACCGGACACGGGACAAAGACCGCGGACGCCTCTCCCCGCGCCGCGCACCCTCCCGCCGGGCCGATACGCCGCTACGGAAGCCGGGCGTAGTCCTCCTCGCTCACCGGCTCGCACCACTCGTTTTCGGCGCCCTCCCCCGGCACCTCCACCGCCAAGTGCGTGAACCAGTTGTCCCGGGCCGCACCGTGCCAGTGCTTCACCCCGGCGGGGATCCGCACCACGTCGCCGGCATGGAGCTCGCGCGCCGGCACCCCCCACTCCTGATACCAGCCGCGGCCTGCCGTGCAGAGCAGGATCTGCCCTCCGCCGCTCCTGGCCTTATGGATGTGCCAGTTGTTCCGGCACCCCGGCTCGAAGGTCACGTTGCCGATCACGACGCCCTCCGTGGAGAGCATGTTCAGATAGCTGTTCCCCACGAAATACCGCGCGTAGGCGGTGTTCGCCCCGCCGCGGGGAAACGGTCCCCCCATCGCGTCCTTATCCATTTACAACACCCCCCGACGCTCGATCGATGATAGGTAATCAATGATGATAAATGGTGATGGCATCAGTCTATATCCTCGAGCCGGCTCCAGGTCAAGATGGAAACGGATGAAATATCATGGCGCCACGACAAAATCAGCAAGGTCATACGGTGCGGAAAACTCAACCTCCCCTTTGACGCCTTCTCCATATTAGGTGTTCCCTAACCTATCTTTCGTCTTTTTTATTTCTCAAGATGGCTTTCGAGATATAGAATAATGAGACGTTTTGCTCGCGCCGGAAAATACATGATCGGAGTAGTCGGCCCTGTGGAAAACTAAGGAGGGAACCTATGAAAACATCTTACGAGCTGCTGAACGACCCTTTTTTGAACAAGGGAACGGCTTTTACCATGGAGGAACGTGAGGAATACAATCTCACGGGGCTTCTTCCTCCCTTTGTCCAGACAATCGAGGAACAGGCCAGACAGGCATACGGAAATGTGTGCAAAAAAACAAGCGATATCGAGAAGCGCCATTACCTGATGGATATTTTCGGACGCAACCGAACGCTGTTCTATTATTTGTTCAGCCGGCATATCGTGGAGTTTATGCCCATCGTCTACGATCCTGTCGTGGCGGAGGCCATCGAGCAGTACAGTGAGTTCTATATCGAGCCGCAAAACGCGGCGTACCTGTCCATCGATCACCCTCAGGACATCAAAAAAACACTGATCAATGCCGCAAACGGACGCGAGATCAATCTGATCGTCGTGACGGACGCGGAGATGATCCTCGGCATCGGCGACTGGGGGACAAACGGCGTGGAAATCTCCGTCGGGAAGCTTGCCGTCTACACGGCGGCTGCCGGGATAGATCCCAACAAAGTGCTGCCTGTCGTGCTGGATGTAGGCACGAACCGACAGAGCCTTCTGGATGATCCACTCTATTTCGGAAATCGTCACGAGCGCGTTCGCGGCGACAGGTATTATGAGTTCGTCGATCGGTTCGTAAAGACCGCCGAGGAGATGTTCCCCCACCTGTACCTGCACTTTGAGGACTTTGGGCGTTCCAACGCCGCCGTCATCCTGAACAGGTACAAGGATACCTATACGGTGTTCAACGACGATATCGAGGGCACCGGCATCATTTCCCTGGCAGGCATCCTCGGTGCGCTGAACATCAGCGGACAAAAACTGCGGGAACAGACGTACATGTGCTTCGGCGCAGGAACGGCGGGCTGCGGAATCGCAAACCGCGTGTATCAGGAAATGCTCGACCAGGGCGTCCCGGAGGATGAGGCGCGCAAAAAGTTTTACCTGGTGGACAAACAGGGTTTGCTCTTTGAAGATATGGACGATCTTACGCCGGAACAGAAGCCGTTCGCCAGAAAAAGGAGTGAATTTGAAAAGGCCGAAGAGCTGACTACCCTTGCCGCGGCCTTGAGGGCAGTTCACCCGACGATCCTCGTGGGAACGTCCACACAGGGCGGCGCCTTCACGGAGGAGATCGTAAAGGAGATGGCATCGCACACGGAGCGTCCGATCATCTTCCCACTCTCCAACCCGACGGAGTTGGCAGAGGCGAAGGCAGCGGACCTGATTGCGTGGACGGACGGAAAAGCGCTGGTCGCGACCGGCATCCCTTCAAAACCCGTGGAATATAACGGCGTGACCTACGAGATTGGGCAGGCCAACAACGCGCTGATCTACCCCGGCCTCGGGCTTGGCGCAATCTCGGTGGGAGCAAAGCGGATGACCGATCGGATGATCTCGAAAGCGGCGCATTCCCTCGGCGGTATCATCGATGTGACAAAACCCGGCGCCGCGGTCCTTCCGCCGGTCTCCGAACTGACGAAATTCTCGGAGAGCGTCGCGGTGGCCGTTGCAACGGAAGCGGTCAAAGAAGGATTGAATACCGTCCATGCAGACAACCCCGCGGAAAACGTCAAAGCGAACAAATGGTATCCGGTCTACAAGACGATCTAACGCAGATTTTCGCTCATACAACAACTAACGGTCGGCGATCCTACGCAGAGTATCCGCCAACCAAACACGCCGCGAGGCAGGAGTGGCGCAAATAATGTGAGGGATCGAGTAAAAGGACGCCCAAATAAATCCCTGACGATAACCGTTGATGATTGCGTCAGGTCCTTCAGGTGAAGTCCGAAATTTTTTCTTAAGGTTCTGGTACATGAGCAGGCCGGAAATGTAGCCTTTTTCGGTCTGCTCATTTTTGGCAATCGTGGCCCCCAACGGGCAAATCGTCTGCCGCTTTGCCGCGGATGCCTCGGCCTGGGGAGGGAAACCGCCCAAGGGCTGCCGGTCCCAGAGCCCGAGGACGGCGACGTTCGGCGCTACCGCGGCGGCGGGAAGGGGGCTTCGAGCAGCGGCGCCATGACGGCCCGGAAGTAGCCGTCCAGCTCCTCCGGCGTCTGCACCATGCCGTTCTCCAGCCACCAGCGCACCATCTCGATGAAGCTCCCGGCGATGTGGTTGACCAGAAAATCCCCGGGCACGCCGCTCAGCTCCTCCCCCTCCCCCAAAAACCTCTCCCGAATCACCTTTTTGATGCCGTTCCGAAAGTCCTTCAGAAAGAGGTCGTTGCTCTCCCCGGAGAGAAGGCTGAGGATGTTGCCGTCGTTCTCCTGAAGGTGCGCCAGGATATGGCAGAAGATGGAGACGGGCCTTCCCCCGTCGGGATAGAGCCCGTGGGTGTGCGTCCGGTCGAGGGCGGAGCCGATGATGTGGTCGAAGAGCCCGCCGCACAGCGCGCGCAGCAGGTCGTCCTTCGTGCCGAAGTGCATGTAGAAGGTGCTCCGGCCGACGTTGGCATGGTCGATGATCTCCTGGATCGTGATCCTGTCGTAGGGCTTCTCCGCCAAAAGCTCGGAGAACGCGCCAAAAACGGCGGCCCGGGTCCTCCGCTGCCGCCTGTCCCACTTCTCTCCCCCCATCGCATCTCCCTCCCAAACATTTACCCGAATCCGTCCCATAAGGGACACTTGCCCCCGACGCATTCTTCCCTCTCCTCATCCCGTTCATTATAATCAATAACGAACATAGAGTTCAATAACTTTCCAAGGTCCGCCCCAGACCCGGCGGAGCCCATGGGAACGCGTCAAAATATCCAAAATGGAGGTCGCCGTATTGAGGAATCTATTGGGGAATTTATTTGAACGGTGGACGGAGAACGAGATGCGCATCACGGTCGTATGCGCCCTGCTCTCGGCGGTTTCGCTGGCGCTGAGCCTGACGGGAACCTTCAGCGGCGTTCTGCCGGCGGATATCGCGTGGGTCGCGATCGTCCTCTGCGGCTTCCCGATCCTTCTCGGCGCGGCCAGGGGCGTCATCCTCGAGCACGACATCAAGGCCGACCTGCTGGTCGCCCTGGCGCTCGTCGCCTCCGTCGGGATACGGGAGTACTTCGCGGCCGGGGAGGTCGCGCTGATCATGCAGATAGGGTCCCTACTGGAGGACTACACGTCCGAGAAGGCGCGGCGCGGCATCGAGAAGCTGATCGGGCTGAAGCCCCGGACGGCGCGCGTCAGGCGGGACGGCTCCGACGTCATCCTGCTCGCCGACGAGGTGCGGGCGGGCGACGTCCTGACCGTGCTCGCCGGCGAGACGATCCCCGCCGACGGGACGATCCTGGAGGGCCGGACCTCCATCGACCAGTCCGTCATGACCGGCGAGAGCATCCCCGTGGACAAGAAGGAGGGCGACACCGTCACCAGCGGCACGACGAACCGGTTCGGGACGTTCTCCATGCGGGCGGACCGGGCCTGCGGCGACAGCTCGCTCCAGCGGATGATCCGGCTCGCGGAGGAGGCGGACGCGAACAAGGCCCCGATCGTGTCCCTGGCCGACAGATGGGCCACGTGGCTCGTCGCCGCCGCGCTCCTCTGCGCCCTACTCATCTGGCTCTTCACGGGGGAGTTCGTCAGGGCCGTGACGGCGCTCGTCGTCTTCTGCCCCTGCGCCTTCATCCTGGCGACGCCCACGGCGGTCGTCGCGGGGATCGGAAACGCCGCGCGCTACGGAATCCTGATCCGCTCCGGCGATGCGCTGGAGCGCCTGTCGAGGGTGAGGCGGATCGCGTTCGACAAGACGGGCACCCTGACCCACGGCAGGCCGCAGGTCACGGCCTTCAGGAGCCTCGACGCCTCCTTCACGGACGACGACATCCTGCGCCTGGCGGCGCGGGTCGAGCGGTACTCCGGGCACCCGCTCGGCAAGGCCGTCGTCGCCTCCTTCCAGGAGCGGACGGGAGAGGACCCCGAGCCCGTCTCAGACTCCCATACGATCGCCGGCCGGGCCGTGAGCGGCAGGATCGGCGGAACGGAGGTCGCCGTCGGGAAGGCGGACTACTTCGCCTCCCTGAGGATGCCGCTCAACGGGGCCGTCGAGGCGGCGGACGAGTACCTCGGCCGGGGGGCCACGGTCGTCTGCCTCTCCCACGGCGGCAAGGTCGTCGGGTTGATCGCCCTCGCGGACACGATACGTCCGGAGGCGGGGGACACGGTCCGCGCTCTGGAGTTCGCCGGCATCTCCTGCATGCTCCTCACGGGGGACAACGAGCGGGCCGCCCGCTCTGCCGCGTCCGCTGCGGGGATCGCGGACGTCCGTTCCGACCTGCTGCCGGAGGAGAAGGCGTCCGTCGTCAAGGAGTACGAGGACAGGGGCGAGCCGACCTGCATGATCGGGGACGGGGTGAACGACGCTCTGGCCCTGAGCAGCGCCTATGCCGGCATCGCGATGGGCGGGATCGGCAGCGACATCGCGGTGGAGTCCGCGGACGCCGTCCTGGTGAGCGACGAGATCAAGCGCCTTCCCTACCTGTTCCGCCTGATGGGAAAGGTGATGCGGAAGGTGCGGACCAACATCATAGCCTCCCTCCTCATCAACGTCAGCGCCGTCGCGCTGTCCGCGGCGGGAGCCCTGACGCCGGTCACCGGTGCGCTGTGGCACAACTTCGGCTCCGTCTTCGTCGTGGTCAACGCGGCGCTGCTGCTGCGCGAGAAGGATTGAGGGGGCGACGGGATGGACGGACGTTGCATGTAACGGATAGAATGCTTATAATGTTGCATGTAACCTGACGGGAGGGGAGACACATGGGATCCGTCAACGCACGCGTTCAAAAACATCGCGATGCACTGCGTGCGGCGGGGCTCCGCCCGGTCCAGATCTGGGTTCCGGATACGCGCCGACCGGGTTTTGCGAAGGAGTGCCGCCGTCAATGTCTGCTGGCGGCTCAAGCCGACAGTGTCGACACGGGCATACAGCAGCTCCTGGATGAGGCCCTTGCGGATATGGACGGCTGGACGGCATGATGCGCGGTGACCTCGTGACCATTGCCATGCAGGGCGACTTCGGTAAGCCAAGGCCCGCCCTGGTGATTCAAGCCAATCCATTCAGTGAACACACAAGCGTTACCGTGCTCCCCATCACCAGCACGATTGTCGCCGCGCCGCTGCTGCGGATCACGGTTCCGTCGGGCACGGAGAACGGCTTGAAAGAACCCTCTCAGATCATGGTGGACAAGATCATGACGGTGAAGCGCAGCAAGGTAGGGGCGACTTTCGGGCACATCGATGCCAATACGCTGGTGGAAGTCGAGCGCTGCCTGGCCGTGTTTTTGGGGATTGCGAAATGACCTTCATAGTCTTACCGGATATTTTCGCAGGGAAGATGCACGCGCTGCTCTGCCGCGACTGGAAGGGACGCGTCAAGGGCCGCGACTGGTACGATTTTGTGTGGTATGTGTCGCGCAGAACGCCCCTGCATCTTGCGCACCTTGAAAAACGAATGATGCAGAGCGGACACAAAACCTGGGACGGCCCCCTGACCGCAAAAATATTTCACGACCTGCTGATAAAACGGATAGAGGCGCTGGACGTCGAATCGGCAAAGGCCGATATCATTCGTTTCGCCTCCAACCCGGACGATCTGTCGATCTGGTCCGGCGACTTTTTTCTGGCGGCGGCTCAGAAAATGACCTTTGCATAGCCGGGCTTAACCGGAGCGAAGTACGGCACCAATCCCGGCCACCGATATCTCGGCAGTCCGTCAGGCCAGACCTTGCCCTGCCCATTTCGGCGGAAATGGCCTACAATTTAAAGCTGGCTCCAAGTCCAAGGAAAAGGGGATGAAGCGGTTGACCATTGCGGAGGTGAGCGAGCGGTTCGGGACCTCTCCCGACACGCTGCGGTACTACGAAAGGGTGGGGCTCATCCCTCCCGTCGGAAGAAAGGGCGGGATGAGGAACTACGACGAGAGCGACATCAAGTGGATCGAGTTCATCCTGTGCATGCGGAGTGCGGGGGTGCCGATCGAGGAGCTCGTCCGGTACGTAGCCCTCTATCGGGAGGGAAGCAATACGGCGGCCGAGCGGAAGAATATCCTGATCGCTCAGAGGGAACGGCTGCGGAGCCGTATCGAGGAGCTGAGGACCCTGGCCGATAAGCTGGACTACAAGATCGCCCACTACGATACCGAGTTTCTGGAAAAGGAGAAGCAGCTGCTCGGAGAACGGTCGTAGGATCGAGCGGGGCCCGATCCACGGGCCCCGCTCGTCCGATTGCCTTCGTCGTCTTATTCTCGCTAGATTGTCAATCTAAAAGCAACAGGCAAATTGAAAAAAGCCTCATTAGGGG
>ERZ772917.1081-NODE-1081-length-16925-cov-5.061411_pt1 | contig 16925 bp, 19 predicted proteins | sample MGYA00511187_ERZ772917 | MGnify/ENA primary metagenome ERZ772917 (study PRJEB29015, sample SAMEA2737925) | human oral metagenome | biome: human oral; feature: human-associated habitat; material: dental | place: China | collected 2012 ... | reverse complement strand
TAGGACTCACAGTGTGTTATTGCACCCCCGCAGGAACATATTTGACCCTTAAGCCTCTTTTCCCCTCTTGCAACAATCTTGCAAACGCCAAAAACCACTTTTTCCTCGTTGCAACAATCTTGCAAGCGCCAAAAAGTACTTTTCGGCCGCTGCAACATTATTGCAAGCATTTCCAAAAACGTTTTGGACGTCGTGTGGCCTCGCTTTATTCTTACATCGAACTCACGTTAACATTGAGCTCACACAAGTTGTATGAGAGGGATCGTTATCCATTCCTCCTGAACACCGCAACGATGGGCAGATGGTCGCTGAAGCCGCCTTCGTAACGGAAGCCGTTGTAGATGCGTAGAGGTCGGGAGCTGCGTCGCCGGCCGTCGTCGGTGAGGAGGAAGTCGGGGGCGAAGACGTGGGCTCTCATGAGGCGGTCGGAGAGGAGGGGGCTGACGAGCATTTGGTCTAACTGCGCCCACTGACCGCGGTAGTAATGGCTGCCTGAGAAGCCGGTTTGACGTGGGTCGGCGAAGAGATTGATGAGGCGTGAGCCGGGCGTTGCATTGCCGGTTAGGAGGCGGATGCTGCGGTCGGTGGGGGTGTCGTTGAAGTCGCCCATGACGATGAGGTGGGGTCGCCGGCGCAGGCGTCCGAGCGAGTCGCAGAGGCGACGGACGCAACGGGCAGCGTCTAATCGGGCAGGCTCAGAGGCTTTGCGTCCGCTGCGGCGCGAGGGAAAGTGGCAGACGATGACGTCGAGAGTGTCGCCGGTGTCGATGCGCCCCCAAACGTGTAGAAGGTCGCGCGAACGTTTGGTACGTTCGGCGAAGGGGATGCGCACGGAGCGCGTGCCGAGGAGTCGGAAGCGGTCAGGGCGATAGAGGAGGGCATTGTTGATGCCTCGCGGATCGTTGCCGCGGGTGATGGTGCTGCGGTAGCCTTCGCGCCGAAGGGGAGTGTGTCGGATTAGGCGGTTCAGAACGGCGTCGTTCTCCACCTCGCATAGCCCGACGAGAGCCGGTGTCTCGCCGTTTTCGCCGGCGGCCAGGATGACGCGAGCAGTCTGCCGGAGGTGGTTGTTGTAACGCTCCTGCGTCCAGTGCCGTTTGCCGTCGGGCAAAAACTCGTTGTCGTCCGTGTGCGGATCGTCGTCGGTGTCGAAGAGGTTCTCCACGTTGTAGCTCAAGACGATAAAGGGTGCAGTCGTTCGCCTCGTCTTTTTTCCGCAAGCGCTCATGGAGGGAAGCAGCAGGGTGATGAGGCAGAGGAGTTGGAGAAATCGGGTCATAAGAGAGAGGTTGTTTTGTTTGGTCATAAGTGCGTAGTGGTAGAAGTGTCGGCTCAGGGGTGATGCTTGAATCACTGTACATTTGTCTACTAAAGACATGCAGGATGAAAATAAGGGGTTCTGAAAGACTGATCGATTTTTATGAAAGACATGCGGACGTGAGAGTCGCTCTGATCAAATGGATAAGATTCGTATCCCTTGCCTCTTGGAGGAATCACAGTGAACTCAAGCGAGATTTTCCCTCTGCTGATTATGTGGGCGGCGATCGCTATGTGTTCAATATAAAAGGTAACAGATACCGGCTGATTTGCGTTGCCGTTTTCTTTGCCGGGAGATTAGATATTCGTTTTATCGGGACGCATGCCGAGTATGACAAGATTGATGCAAAAACAATATGAGATTATGGAGATCAAATCCGAAAAAGAGTTCAGAGAATACCAGCAAGGTTGCGAAGAACTGATACGCAAAGGCGTAGCGCTCGGCGGGATGGATTATTTGTCGAGTGAAGAGAAGGAAGAATATGTCCGCTTGTCGGACGCCGTCATTGCCTATGAGTCGGCTTATTACCCCTTGCCCGGCTCTGCCTCCACGCTTCTCTCGTCCCGCTCAAGGAGTCGGCGAAGTGTGAGAAAACAAGTCGCGGTCACGCCGTAGCGCCGTGCGCGGCCTGCCTTGCAGAGTACACACGAGAAAGCTCCCGCCGGAGGATCGATAGAGATCCATCCGACGGGAGCTTTTCGGCATGAGATGGAGACTGCCCCTCACTTCGTGCGATTGGCCTGGACAAACTCGGCCATCGTGCGGACGGAGCGGAAGATCTCTTTGCCCTGCGCGGGATCCTTCAGCTTGATGCCGTAATTCTTCTCCAAGAGCACGATCAGCTCCAAGGCGTCGATCGAGTCGAGTCCGAGGCCGCCGCCGAAGAGCTCGTCGTCGGTGGCGATGTCCTCCGGCTTCACGCCTTCGAGGTTCAACACGTTGATGATTTCGTTCTTTAATTCTAAGATCAATTCTTCCATTGTAGTCTATTAATAAGTAGTTAGGGAAACAGTTGGGTGAAGGCCTCTGGGGTGAGCGCGAGGCCGGACGCTGAGGGCGTCGCGTCGCAGAGCATGACGCGTGCGTCGAGGCGGTCGGTGTCGGCGTCGATCCATCCGACCAAGGCGCTACGGAGTCCGGCGTCGTCGGCCGTTTCGTTGACGATGTGGCAGACCTCCGCGGCACGAAACTCAGGCATGACGTAAAACATCGTCTCGCCTTGTATTTTATGTCTGATCGCGATCTCGCCCGTGACGATGTTCGGCAGCGTGTAGACAAAGTCGGCCGGGGAAGGGAAAAAGTCGTCACCCGCGGGGATGGTGCGCTGGTAGAGGCGATCGGCAGCGAGCGAGGAGGCGCTGTTAAAGCAGATGATGCCCATGTCTTCCTTGAGCGGTTCGTCGTCGGCAGGCGGGGGGAGCAGGAGTTCGGCGGCTAGAAAACCGAGACGCGCCAAGGGATCCATCTTGTAGAATTTGCGATAGTCGATACCGGTGTGTCGGAAGGCGCCGGCCAAAAAGTCAGTGGCGGACGCGTCGGGTGTGGTTGACTCGAAGCGTGTCTGACCGTCGACCGTTACGCGGCGATCGTGGATGTGGCAGGATGCGTGGATATACATGAACAGAGGGTGGGATTGTAGGGGCGATCCTTGCGGCGCCCATTAGAGGAAAGGAATCAGTCCGCGTGAAGGGAGAGCAGCAGGGTGGCGTTGCATCCGCCGAACCCGGAGAGCATTTTGACGCATCGGCGAGCCGTGACGGGCGACGTGGAGTCGGCAATGCGGATCGGATGAGTGACGCCGGACGTGCGGAAGCCGGCGGTAGGGAGCACGATCCCCGCGCGCAGAGCGTGGACGGCGAGGATGGTTTCGAGTACACCGGCTGCACCGAGCGTGTGGCCAAAGTAGCCCTTGAGACTGTTCACGGGCACGCGGTCGAGGCCGGCGCGGGTCAGGGCGATGGATTCCATCTCGTCGTTGTAAGGCGTGGCCGTGCCGTGGGCGTTAACGAAAGCGATCTCGTTCGTGAGACGTTCGGCGGGAATGTCGCGGAGGATGTGTCGGAGGGCGCGGAAGCAACCTTCACCCGTACGCGAAGGGCCGGAGATGTGGTTTGCATCGTTACGGATGGCGCCGTCGGAGAGGAGTGCGTCAGACGGACGCAGATCTTTTGCTGCGCGACGGACAAGGATGATGGTGGCGGCAGCTTCGCCGAGATTCAGCCCCGTGCGTTCGGCGTCGAAAGGGCGGCAGGGCGCAGCAGAGAGCGCCTTAAAAGATTGAAAGCCGGAGACGACGAAGCGCGAAAGCATGTCGGCACCGATGACGACAACTGCGTCGCATCGGCCGGCTAAGAGTTCGCGGCGGGCGGCAATGAGCGCGGCTACGCCGGAAATGCAGGCGTTGGAGACGACGAGCGTCGGTGTGGTGTTGCCGAAGAAGTGTGCGATGCGATCGGCAGTGTGCCAGAGATAGAGCTGTTCGGGGCTGTGCCCGACGGTCTCGCGCGGATCGAGCAAGTGGACGTTGCCCTTTGTGGTGGAAAGGATGAAGCGGACGCGTGGATTGGCCGGATCGAGGCCGGACAGCCGGAGGGCGTCAGCGGCGGAGACGATGGCTGCTTGTTCGAATCGTGTGTATGCGCCGTCCGCCAAAGTCGGCGGTTGCAGTCGGGCGAAGGCGTCGCTCAGGCGTGCGCCATCGATCTCAGATGCCATGAAGGGTTCGGGCAGGTCGAAACGATCTGACAGGAGGTGCAGGCCGGTGCGCCCTTGACGGACGTTGTCGAACGCCTCGTCGGTGGTGAAGCCGAGGGAAGAGACAATGTTGGAGGCCGCGAGGACGGTGGTCAGCGTTGGCCGTGACGGATTTTCCATGCTTCGTAAAAGGGGGGATTGGTCCAAATCAGTTGATAGTCGAGGTCGAGGAAGACCTGCGTGGATGAGCCGGTTGCTACGAGTGTTTCGGCCTCGTCGAGGCGGTAGATCTCATAGTCGAAGATCACTTTGGCTGCGGGCGTGTTGCGGTAGGTGATGATGGTACGGGCGCGTTCGCCATGACGCAACGGTTGGCGATAGTTGAACCGCAGATCGACGAGCGGGGCGTAGCAGCCATTGGCTACGTAGTTCGGGTAACTCAACCCGAAGACGCGCCCGAATTCTTCGCGGGCGTCCTCGAAGTAGAGGGCGTACGCGCCGTGCCAGACGATGCGCATGGAGTCGACTTCGCTGAAACGGATGTCGAAGGTTTTAGTGGCTTGAAGAATGGGTGAGGTCAAAAGGGAGGGGGGGAGATGTGGTTAGATGAAGTGGTGGGGAGGTGAGAAGTGGCAAGTATCCGGCACTTGCCACTTGTTACTTATCGGCCGAGAGCATTGAGGCGGAAGCCAATGCTGACGTAAGGCGTGAAATAGTCGCTACGCCAATCGGCACGCGTGAGTATATGCTTAATGCCGAGGCCGACGTAGGCGTTGACAAATCGGTTCTGTTCGCCAAGGTAGAGGCGCGCGCCGGCGTCGTAATAGTAGAAGCTCCAAGGATCCGTCTTACTGTTGAGCGAGCAGCCGGCCTCGCCATTGATGCGAAGGCGCCAAAGCGAGCGTTGGATGGCGTTCCATCCGGCGCCCACCCCGACGGTGCCGACATTTTCGTATGTGCTATGGAGGCCGGGGCTATCGCTCCGGAAGAGGCCGGTGGTCAGCGTGAGGGGGACGTAAGCAGAAAAGCGCGGAGTGAAGGCGTAGCCAAACGACACATTCAAGTCGCGCGTGGTGAGATGGTAGTCGCTACCGTTCAGCGAACCAGTGCCGAAGGAGGCGCCAAGCTCGGTGTGAAACTTAGCAGGGGCTGAGGCACTCTGTGCCCGCAGCATTCCTACAGCGACGAGCAAGGTCGCTGCGATAAAAAGCAGGATTCTCTTATTCATATTGTTTACAGTTACGAGTTGGGGAGCCACAAGTGCCGGATACTCGTAACTCGTAGTTTACGGTTTGTATGTAGTCAAGATGTTTAGGCCGTTGTTGGCACACGGTCGGTCAGGTAGATCTTCATGCTACAGGTGGCGATGGTCTCATGGCCTACTTCGACGCGCGTTTCCACGAGTGTGGTGGAGAAGATGTCTTCCTTCACCTCGACGGTCGTTGTGAGTGTCTCGCCGATGCGAGGCGCACGGAGGATGTGCAGCGGACGGATCATGCCGATGAAACCGATCTTGACGACACCGTCGCGTTGTGGCTCGGTTTTCTCGCGATAGCCCATTCGCGCGGCGCACGTCTGCGCGATGATCTCTACCAAGGCTGCTTCTTCCACGCGTCCATCGTCGGTGCAGAAGATGTTGTCGGGACGGAGGGTGAACTCCGACCGGGCCACAATCGGGTCGTAGTAGATCAGCCGATCGACCATGACGAAGGGGGGACGCTGAGGCAGCAGGTCGAGGATGTCGAAGGGACGGATCATGGCCGCGTAAGGGGCTTGCGGCAGACGAGAATGGAGTGGCCGCCTTTGAGTCCGTCGTGGATCGTCTCCACCTCTAAGCCGCCTGCGTTGATGCAGCGGATGAGGTCGTCGGAGTGGTACATCTTGCTGTTGCCATTGGCCATGACGGAGAAGTAAAGGCTGATCTGGGTGAGGCAGAAGGCTGCGATGTCGTTCGACTGTCTGTCCCAAAGCGTCTCCATGACGAAGAGGCGCGCCTCGTCTGTCATTGCTTCGGCTGCGCGGCGCACGATGCTCGTGATTTCGCTCTCGGAGAAGCAATCGAGGAATTGGCTCATCCAGATTGCGTCCGCGTCGGGGGGGAAGGGGGCGGAGGCGTCGAGGAGGTCGATGGCGTAACCTTCGATGCGGTCGGCGCCTTGGCGATCGGCCATTTGGCGGCGGACCATGTCGAGTTGCTGCGGGAGATCCATGATCGTTACGTGTACGTCTGGGTCGTAGTCTACGCAGCGCGCGGCCCATCGACCGGTGTTTCCGCCGACGTCGAACAGGCGCCGCGGCCGGCGGGTGAAGACGATTTCTAAGGCTTCGTCGAAGGAATGGTCGGAGTAGAAGTGGTCGAAGCGGAACCAACTCTCGCGGGCCGGTTCGGGCAGTTCGGAGAGGCCTTCGTAGACTGTTTTCCAGTCGCCGAACACTTTCAGTCCTTCGGGTTTTCCCTCGAGGAGGGCTTGCTCCATGCGGTGCATGCCGAGGTAGTTGACGTCGTGATTGAAATCGATGTTGACGGCGATGAGTGGGTCGGTGAGGAGGATCCAGCCGAGTTTGGAGAGCACGAAGCGGTCGTCGGTGCAGCAGACCATTCCGGCGGTGAGGGCTGACTCGAGGAGTACTTGGACGGCATAATGTGAGAGCTGCGGGGCGCGTTCGGTGAGTTCGTCGAGCGTCAGTCCGTGGCGATCTTCGTTCAGCAGGGCGAAGAGTCCGAATCGGCGCATGAGGCGGGCCACCTGAAAGGTGACGGGGGCGAAGGCTATCTCGTGCGCACGCCGTTGTGCCTCGAGGATGCGCATCCGGTCCTTCGTAAAAGTTCGCTCAAGAGCGGGTGACATTTTCATCTTTCCAGAAGGTATAAAAGTTAAACCATTGTTCGGGGTAACGCTGCACGATGCTTTCTAATTCGTGGGCATAGGCGCGCGTCATTGCCTCGATGCGTTCGCGTTTGTTCCCTTCGGTTGGCGTGGGGATGCGGCGGACGTGTATGCGATAGAGGGTGGCGGAGATTTTCAGCACGAACATGGCCAGCACGGGTGCGCCAAATTGTTGTGCCAGGGCGAAGGCTCCGATGGGGAAGTCGGCTGGTGCGCCGAGGAAGCGGCAGGTCACGCTTTTGCTGCTGCCTAATGTGCGGTCGCAGGGCATGCTGACCATTTCGCCGGATTTCAGGGCCTCGTTGATGAGGAAGATGTGCGAGAGGTCGTCGGAGACGGGGATGACGCGGATGTTGTTCCGCTCTAAGATTTTGATGCGATTCTTTTGCACTTCTTTCGCTTCTCCGCCGTAGATGAGGCAGTTGATGCGTTTCTGTTGTTGACCCAGCAGGTAGCCGCTGAGCTCTGGGTTGCCGACGTGTGCACTGGCTACGATGCAGCCCTCGGGGCGGTCGAGCATGGAGAGGAAGAGTGGGTTGTCGGGATTGTCGACGCGAAATTTGTTTTGCCCGGCGTAGACCGAGAAGCGGTCGAGCATGGCTTGCCCGAAGAGGTAGTGGTTGCGGTAAGTCTTGAGGAAGGCTTTCAGCGGCGGGTAGCCGTGGCGACGGCGGAAGTAGCTGTAGATGGCTACGTAACCTTTGTGGTGGAAAAGCATGTAGAAGGGCACGATGAGGGCCAGTATGGCGTAGCCGATGCGGACGTCGAGGATGGCCAGTGTGGCTTTCATGGCCTTTTGCCCAAGCGTCGTGCCGCCCGTGACGCCTTCCCAGTCATTGTTTTTCTTCACCATCGTGCCGCGTTGACGCTCCGGAGTTTTGCTTTACAGTTTCGAGGCGATGTAGTCATAGAAGGCCTTCAGGGTTTTCACCTCGGCCATTTCTTCGGGCTTGATTTTGAAGCCGAACGTCCGTTCGACAAGCACGACGATGTCCACAAAGTCCAAGCTGTCTAACCCGAGATCTTCCTTCAGCAGTGCGTCGGGTGCGATCTTGTCTGCCTCGATTTCCATTTCCTCCACGAGGAAGTCGTTCACCTTCTCTTCTATCTCTCTTCTTTCCATTTTTAATCTATGTAGTGTGATTGTTTCGTGCCGTCTTCCTATACCTATATATATAGGCCCATCGGGCAAGGGGGGCGGGGTTACATTAATCCGCCGTTGATTGAGATCACCTGCCCCGTGATGTATGCGGCCTGCTCGGAGGCAAGAAAGCCGACCAATGCGGCCACCTCTTCCGGCCGTCCGAAGCGCCCCGCGGGGATGGTCTGTCGGAGCGTTGCTTCGTCGAGATCCTTCGTCATGTCGGTCGAGATAAATCCCGGAGCCACGGCGTTCACCGTCACGTTCCGTCGGGCCACCTCTTGCGCCAGCGCCTTTGTGGCGCCGATCACGGCTGCCTTTGCCGCCGAATAGTTCGTTTGCCCCGGCATGCCCTTAAGCCCGGAGAGCGACACCATATTAATAATGTGTCCGCGGCGACGCATCAGCATGCCCTTCAGCACGCGGCGGGTGACATAAAAAAAGCCGTCGACCGACGTGTTCATCACGTCGTGCCAGGCGGCATCCTGCATGAAGATCATCATCGCGTCTTGACGTATGCCGGCGTTGTTGACCAACACTTCGATCGCATCCTCCGGGTGAGCCTCCTCCCAGGCCTCCAAGGCGGCGTCCACGGCGTCGGCGTCGGCCACGTCGAAGAGCATCACCTCGGCTCGCCCGCCCGCTGACTCAATTTCGGCCTTCACCTCAGCGGCTGCCTCGCGGTTCGACCGGCAGTTGATCAGCACACCGTATCCGGCCGTCGCCAGCTCCATGCACACGGCGCGACCAATTCCGCGCGAACCTCCCGTCACTAATGCGTATTTCGTCATAACCACTCCGTTTATCTTGCTAATAATCGCCCAAATACGTTTCGAGCGGGCGCAAAAGTAGAAAAAAAGCTATACGGGAAAAGTGGCTCCCGGAGCGGTCAGAATCAGCTGCTGATGCGGGTTTTGGATGGTTCGTGGGGCGGGGGAGAGGGTGTCAGTCGAAGGTTGGTTTGAGCCACCGAAAGGGGAAAGTGGGAAGAACATTGGTTGATCTTGCAATAATGTAGAAAGTAAAACTTCATCTGTAGTTCTTCTTGTAAAAATGTAGAAAGAATGCTTGCTTTTCGTCCGTTTTCGAAAAGAAATCATGGTCATCGCATTCCACAAACTCACAACGAAAAACCTGACCGCGCTGGCACAGCGGGTTATTTATGCTTCAAAAAAACGGCGCCTACCAAGCTCCGGCAGGCAACGAATTGCTCCAAAAACTCGAAAAGGAATCCGGAGAGTATGACAAAGTGTACGTCAAACAGACCTACAGCGGAAAGGGCCACGAGGCAAAAAAGGCAGACACGGAGTGCACGGATCTTTATTGCGCGTTGCGCTCCTATCTGCGTTCATACAGCCTTTTAACCATGTTGCCAGACGCCGCCGAAGCCGGAGAGTTGCACCAACTGATGCAGCGATTCGACCTCAGGCAGCTGACGTATGCTGCCAAAACGGCACAGCTGGAGAAGTTGCTCAAGGAGCTGCAGCAGCCCGCCCAAGCAGAGCGCCTCAGCAAACTGCACCTCACGCCCGCCTTCGACGAACTCCGAGCCCGGCACCTGACCTTCGAAACGCTCTTCGCCGAACAAGCCGAAGCCAACGCCGCCCTCCGCGCCATGCCGTCGGCCACCGCCCAGCGTCGGCAGCTCGAAGGCGCCCTGCGCGACTACCTCCGCTTCCTCACGGCCATGCGCAGCGTCGCCGCTTGGGCACCGCTCTACGCCGAAATCAACGAGTTAGTCAAAGCCGCCGCCATCGCCTACAAAAACGATCGAAAAACCGCAGACAAGGCGCCCCACAGCGACTCGTAAACAACGCTACTTTTGGCGCCTAATCAAACACTTAACCCCCATGCTTCTGAAGATTTACCCCGACAATCCCAATCGGAAAGATTTAGACCGCGCCGCCGACATCCTGCGCGACGGCGGACTCGTGATTTACCCCACCGACACGCTCTACGCCATCGGTTGCGACGCCTTCAACGTGCGCGCCGTGGAGCGCATCTGCCGCATCAAAGGCATCGATCCGCAGAAAGGCAAGCTCTCCATCGTCTGCCACGACCTCTCCGAAGCCGGCGCCTACACCCGCATCGACAACGCCGCCTTCAAACTCATGAAGCAGCTCCTGCCCGGCCCCTTCACCCTCATCCTGCCCGCCGGCGCCGATCTGCCACGCATCTACAAGAGTCGCCGTGAGGTCGGCCTCCGCATCCCCGACAATCCCATCGCCTGCGAGCTCGTCCGCACCCTCGGCAACCCCATGCTGACCATGTCCGTCCGCGACCCCTCCGCCGCCGACGACGAAGAGCCCGAATACCTGACCGACCCAGAGCTGATCCACGAGAAGTACGACAGCCGCGTCGACCTCGTCATCGACGGCGGCATTGGCGACAACCAAAGTTCCACCGTCATCGATTGCACCGCCACGCCTTTCACCCTCGTCCGGCAAGGCAAGGGTCTCGTAGAGCTGTAACCCACCTTTCCCGAATGTCAAATTTTGTACAGGGAGAAGTATGCATCGTGGAGCTAATCTACTTTTGCGGCGGCGGAATCCGAAAAGCCACACAAGAGAGTAGGAGAAGAAAAAAAATTAGATCAATAGAAAAATGAAGAGATTTTTAATGAGTGCGATCATGATCGTACTCTGCTCCTTGGGAGCAGCAAACGCACAGCTTGAGAAGGGCAGTGTAATGTTAGGTGGAAGCGTCGGCGACCTTCGCGTAGACCTCGGCAGCGGCAGCAACATTCGTGTTCGCTTGACCCCCCGTGTAGGCTATTTCATCCAGGACAACTTGGCCATCGGAGCCAAAGTCGACCTCGGCTTCTCCGGCCAGCGCGGCGGCGACCCCACCTACAGCTATAAGCTCAACGGATTCGGCCGTTACTATTTCGGCAAGAAGGAATTCAAAACCGGCCTCAAGGACGGTCGTTGGTTCGCCGAAGCAGGCGTCGGCGTCTCTGGCGTCAAGGGCGCCCCGGTTGGCCTGAACGTCAACTTCGGCCCTGGCTATGCCATCTTCCTCAACGAGCACATCGCCCTCGAGGCACTGGCGCTCTACAACGGACAAATCGGCGATGGCAACACGAACGGCCTTTCGCTCAACGTAGGCTTCCAGATTTATCTGCCTTCTTCCAAGTTGAAGAGCATGAAGAAGAGCATGAAGAAGTAATACTGGCAGAAACAGTTACTTAATGCTTAGAGCAGGGAAGAGAGCCATAGTGCATTCTTTCCTGCTCTCTTTTTTTCTTGAGCAGAACACAAAAAAGGCCGCCCGATTTGTTCGGACGGCCTCATTCGCCTTTAAATCCTGAAGCACTATTGGAGATCGTTGTTCTACTAGGACTCGAACCTAGAATTTCAGGACCAGAATCTGACGTGTTACCATTACACCATAGAACAATTACTTTTTGCATTCCCTTTCTTGCGATTGCGGCCGCAAACATACATCTCTTCTCCACACCGCCAAAAAACGCCCCCGAAAAGATTGCCATATCTTTGACCCGTCTAATAGAATAATTGAAATATGGATCAAACAAAAACGTTGGTAAATGCCATTGTAAGAGGGCTTCAGGAAAAGAAAGGACGCAGCATCGCAGTTGTCGACATGACCGGACAGGCCGGTGCTATATGTCAATACATGATTATTAGTGAAGGCGCGAGTCCCACGCAGGTCTCCGCACTTTCTGACTCCGTTTGGGACGTCGTGCGGACGGACACCGGAGAAAAACCCCTCTCTATGGCCGGCACCCAAAATGCGCAATGGATCGGCATGGACTATGGCACGGTCCTTGTCCACATCTTCCTGCCGGAGCAGCGCGCGTTTTACAATCTCGAAAACCTCTGGGCCGATTCCAAAATCGATCGTATCCCCGACGTCGAATGACCGCCCCGCCGGCCTCCTTTCCCCCACATTATTTATATGGATACAAAAGAAAACCAGCCGAAAAACAACGGCAACAAACCACGTCTGCGCTTCAACTTTTACTGGATTTACGGAATCGTCTTCGTCGCCCTCGCGGGTCTCTATTTGATGAACGATTTCTCCACGTCGAAGGAGCTGGGTTGGACGGAATTTCAACGCTTCACCGCCGACAACGCCTTCGACCGCATCGTGGTGCACAACCGCAAAAACATCCTCGAAGCCACCGTCAAAAGTGATTTCCGCGACCGCATTTTCACCACCCGCGAGGAGCAGCAGCTCACCACCGAACCGAAGGTCTACGTCCGCATCCCCTCCTCCGATAAATTCTCCGACTTCTACGATAAGATGGTGGCCGAAAAGCACATCTCGGCCCAAGTGACCTATAAGGAGAGTGAGGACATTCTTTGGAACATCCTCGCCTCTGTCGGTCCATTCCTCATCGTCATTGTGCTTTGGATCTTCCTCATGCGCCGCATGACGGGTGGCGCGGGTGGCAGCGCCGGTGGAGTCTTCAGCGTGGGCAAGGCGCGCGCGCAACTTTTCGATAAGAACACGAATGTAAAGGTGACCTTCAAAGACGTGGCCGGGCTGATGGAGGCCAAACAGGAAGTGGAGGAGATCGTGGAGTTCCTCAAGAATCCCGAGAAATACACCGAATTGGGCGGAAAGATTCCCAAGGGAGCGCTGCTGGTCGGTCCTCCGGGGACGGGTAAGACGCTCCTCGCAAAGGCTGTTGCCGGTGAGGCTCACGTGCCTTTCTTTTCGCTCTCTGGCTCTGACTTCGTTGAGATGTTCGTAGGTGTGGGTGCCTCGCGCGTCCGCGACCTGTTTCGGCAAGCCAAAGAGAAAGCGCCGTGCATCGTCTTCATCGACGAGATCGACGCTGTCGGGCGGGCGCGCGGAAAGAACGTGAACATGACGAGCAACGATGAGCGCGAGAGTACCCTTAACCAGCTCCTCACAGAGATGGATGGCTTCGGTTCAAACAGCGGCGTGATCATCTTGGCCGCCACCAACCGCGCCGATGTGCTCGACAAAGCGCTGCTGCGTGCGGGACGTTTCGATCGGCAGATCCACGTTGAGTTGCCCGACCTGAACGAGCGTAAGGAGATCTTCAACGTACATCTTCGCCCGATCAAAATAGATTCCACCGTAGACACGGATTTCTTAGCTCGGCAGACCCCGGGCTTTTCCGGTGCCGACATCGCCAACGTCTGTAATGAGGCCGCACTGATTGCGGCGCGTGGCGGAAAACGTTTCGTGCAAAAGGAGGACTTTATGAACGCTGTTGACCGCATCATCGGCGGACTCGAGAAGCGTACCCGCATCACTACTGCGCAGGAACGTCGTAGCATCGCCTATCATGAGGCCGGACACGCATCTATCAGCTGGTTGTTGGAGTACGCTAATCCGCTTGTGAAGGTCACTATCGTGCCGCGTGGCAAGGCGCTCGGCGCCGCTTGGTACCTGCCCGAAGAGCGACAGATCACGACCCGCGAACAACTACTCGACGAGATGTGCGCTACACTCGGTGGGCGCGCGGCGGAGGAAGTTTTCCTCGGAGCCATCTCCACTGGCGCGTCGAACGATTTAGAGCGCGTCACGAAGCAAGCCTACGCTATGGTCACCTATTTCGGCATGAGTGACCAGCTGCCCAACCTCAACTATTATGACTCCACGGGTCAGGAGTGGGGCTTCACCAAGCCCTACAGCGAGGAGACGGCTCGCTTGATCGATAAGGAGGTGCAGAAGATCATCAACGCGCAATTCGATCGCGCCAAGACCATCCTCCGTGAGAACGCTTCGAAGCACAATCAATTGGCGGAAAAACTGCTCGAGTGCGAGGTGATCTACTCCGAGGACTTGGAAAAGATTTTCGGCAAGCGTCCTTGGGTGTCGCGGTCGGAAGAGTTGATGGGGCAGCAGGAAACGGCTGACACGCAATCGTCGAAATAATCCTATCGCATTCCCCCCATTCACACGCGCATCGTGAAAAATCTCATCCTACGAACTCTTACGGGTGCAGCCTTCGTCGCAGCCATTGTTGCTGCGCTGACGGTGCACCCGTTCGCATTTTTAGGCCTTTTCGCCGTTGTCGTCGGACTCGCCCTGTGGGAGTTCTTCGGCCTCACCGAACGCATCGGCCTCCGACCTGAAGATGCCTCCCCTGCACCTCGCACGGCCGACCGCCTGTGGGGCATTGCCGGCGGCATCTACCTCTTCTCCGCCACTTTTCTCTACGCCGGTGGATTCGCTTCGGCCGTCGTCTACGCACCCTATTTGGCCTTCCTTATCGGTGGTCTCGTCGCCGGCCTCTATCACAAGGGCGGCAACCCTATCACGCGCTGGGCCGTCGGACTCTTCGCGCAGGCCTACGCCGCAGGCACGTTCTCGTTGCTCAATCTCATCGTCTTTGCTCCAGCTGTGGACGGCGGCTCGCGCACCTTCCACAGCCATTACGCGTTGCTCATCTTCGTCCTCATTTGGCTGAACGACACGGGGGCCTACCTTGTTGGTTCGACCATCGGTCGGCACCGACTCTTTCCGCGCATCTCGCCGGGTAAGTCGTGGGAGGGTTTCCTTGGCGGACTCGTCATTGTGTGTGGGGCGGCGCTGCTATTGGTGAATTTCTTTCCCGAACTGACGTGGTATCATCGCGTAGCGTTGGCCACGGTCATCGTCGGTTTCGGCACGTGGGGCGACCTTGTCGAGTCGCTCATCAAGCGCACCTGTGGCGCGAAAGATTCAGGTACCATCTTGCCTGGTCATGGCGGCATCCTCGACCGTTTCGACAGCGTCATGCTGGCCACCCCAGCCGCGCTGCTTTATCTTGAGGTGTTTGTCAGAGGGTAATCGCGGAAACACAAACAACAATGCCGGATACACGATGGAGTTGAAGGGGGGCGGCCAATTTTGACGGGTACGTCTAACGACCGATTTGGACAAAAAAGAGAGGGTAGAAACCGCGCATCGGCTTCTACCCTCTCTCTTTTTGTTCCTAACCCTTTTTTCTATCACTCAAAATTAAACGTCAGCACGATCAGCCGCGACGTAGCGCGGGAGAGCGATTGGCTATAGACGCGATCGAGCGGGTTAGAGAGGTCGCTGCGGTCATGCTCCAGCACGTCGGACAGACCGAAGCAGAATTTTAGCTCCGGGCAGAGCTTGAAATAAGGCAGGTAGATGTCGCAGCCGAGGCCGAACTCTACGCCGTAGTCCACGCCCCGGAGCAGCAGTGGGTAGCCCCGCTTACGCCCCATGTCGAACTGCGTGAAGACACCAGCCAACACATACGGGCGATAGTTGTTCAGGCGCATGGCCGTGTACTTGAGGTCGATCGGGAAAGAGAGGTAGTTCGATCGAAGGGAAGTTGTGAAGCGCTCCTTGGTTTGCGGGTTGATGAAGGTGAAGCGCTTGTCGCCGAAGTGGACGGTCGGCGTGAGGCGCGCGCTGAGGACGGGGTTGAGGTAGAGGTCGCCGATGACGCCTACGCTGAAGCCGGGCGTGTAGGCGGGGATCTCGGCGAACCACGTCTTGCCGTCCGCGCCCGCCACGCCGGTATTGGTCAGGATCAGATCCTGCGTGTGCAGCCCGACGTGAAATCCGAAATGGTAACGCTTATAGTCTACATACGGCTGATTCTGCGGGCGCCGGCGCTGCGCCAGGAGGCTCGTGGCGACCATCAGCCACAGGCAGGCGATGCCCGCCATCCGTCTGAGTGTGATGCTTTTTATCATACGTGTGCATTAACGGCTGCCGGGGGTACTTATTGCAGGCCGGCGTTTGTCCGCAAAGAATGATCGGGAAGGCTTTTTCTGAAGAATTTCCATTACCCTCCCTCGATTGAAAGTGTTTCCTCGAAGCAATTCGTCCACCGACCGGTGGTTGAAGGAATTTCCTTGAGGAATTTTTGCCGTTGACTGGTCGTCGGTGAAAATTACTCAAGGAAATTTGGCCAACGACCCTCGGTTGAAGGAATTTCCTCGAGGATTTTTTGCCGTTGACTGGTCGTCGGTGAAAATTACTCAAGGAAATTCGTCCACCGACCGGTGGTTGAAGGAATTGTCACGAAGCAATTCGTCCACTGACCGGTGGTTGAAGGAATTTCCTCGAAGCAATTCGTCCACCGACCGGTGGTTGAAGGAATTTCCTCGAAGCAATTCGTTCACCGACCAGTGGTTGAAGGAATTGTAAAGATACATTTCGATCACAGTTCCCCTGGCTGTTGTCGTTGCCAGGAGGTAACGCCTCCTCCCCATAATAATCCATAAAAAACACGCCCAGCGATTCGTCCGCTTTTCCCTTGTCACATAGCTTACTTTTTGAGCCGGGGCGCCACGGGATCTTTGCGGCGGAAATAAGCCTTGACAGGAGGCAATCAGAAATTTATTTGACACAAGAATTCAACAGAAAGGAACAGGAACGATGGACTACAAGATGTTTTGTTACCAGTGCCAAGAGACGGCTAAAGGCATCGGATGCACGGTGCAGGGTGTGTGCGGAAAGAAGAGCGACCTCTCCGCGATGATGGATATGCTGCTGTTTGCCGTGCGCGGCGTCAGCGTGTTGGCCACGGGGCTTCGGAAGTTGGAGCAGCCCGTGGCGCGTGAGGTGGATCTCGCCGTGGTAGACGCGCTCTTTGCCACGATCACGAACGCGAACTTCGACAAGGACAGCTTGCGCCGACGCGTGGATCGCATGTTTGAATTGCGCGACGGGCTGAAGAAGCAGGCGGCCGCCGTCGGGCTGACATATAAGGCAGACGAAGTGACATGGGTGCCGGTGGCCAACGAATACGAGTCGAAGGGCTTTGCCGAGGGCGTGCTGCGCGAGGCTAACGAGGACGTGCGCTCACTGAAGGAACTTACCCTCTACGGCCTCAAGGGCTTGGCTGCCTACGTAGAGCATGCCATGCGACTCGGCAAAGAGGACGACACGATCTACGCCTTCATCGAGCGCGCGC
>ERZ772917.1080-NODE-1080-length-16932-cov-143.046869_pt1 | contig 16932 bp, 11 predicted proteins | sample MGYA00511187_ERZ772917 | MGnify/ENA primary metagenome ERZ772917 (study PRJEB29015, sample SAMEA2737925) | human oral metagenome | biome: human oral; feature: human-associated habitat; material: dental | place: China | collected 2012 ... | reverse complement strand
AGCCCCTGGCGGTGTCGGGGTCGGTGGGGTCGGGGTCGGTACGGCCCGTCTCCTCGAAGATCTGGGCCCTGCGCCACGCGTAGGAGCCTGAGACGTCGACCCGGGAGTCCCACGTGTTGGCGGTGATGACGTACGCACGGGCGACGGCGTCGGCGTCCGTCCAGTCCAGGGTCGCCGGGTCGACGGGAAGGACGTCGCCGTCGAGCCAGGTGACCTTGCCAGGGTACAGGCAGTAGCCGCCAGGCGCGTAGGAGTGGTCCTCCTGCACGCACGTGCTGGTCGACGTCGTCTGTGTGGGCTGGGCCGCCGCCGAGGCGCTCTGCTCCGGCTCGGAGCTCGTCTCGGTCTCTGCAACGGTCGCAGTGTCCGTAGGGGTGTCGGCGGGAGTGGTCTCCTGGGAACGCAGGCTGCTTGCCCCACAGCCGACGACGCTGAGCGCCGCAGTGAGCACGAGGACGGCCACGGCGGTAGGGACTCGGTGCTTCGTTGCGCGCATGGTCTGGCTCCCTGGCGGTAGTAGTGGTAGGCGGAGAAGTCACCGAGACGGCACAGGACTGTCCCAGATGGACTCTTCGTCAATGTCGCTGGCCTCCCTGCCAGCACCAACCATCATGCCATCGCGACAGTCGACAGGAGTCCGTCTGCACCAGCCATCCACAACGCCGAGGGACTGGAACGCCGCTGGGGCACGTTACTCGTTGCCGACCTCTCCGCGCGCCGACGACGTCGGGGGGTGGAGACGGCGGAGCACCAGGTCCCGGTCGGTGTCGTAGAGGACCCGGTCCTCGGCGACGACGAGCGCGCCGCCGCGGTCGTCACCGAAGCGCCTGCCCACCGAGCCCGCGGCCCACTGCTCCCAGGCGCACTCTCCCGTCTCGATGAAGCGCACCCATGCCTCGTGCATCGCGTCGGCCAGCGCCTGCGGGGCGGTGCCGGGCAGCGTGTGGCCCGCGCAGTAGGGGTCGAGCAGGCAGTCGAAGGTGAAGGGAAGGTCCATGCAATGTGTGGCCATCCCCATCTGCCCGCCCGTGTAGGAGAACTCGAAGGCCCAAGAGCCCGCGCGCACCTCCCCCGACGCCCGGGTGCCCAGAGCGCCGCCCGGACGCGCCCCGTCCGCCTCACCGGTGCCGACGGCGTGCGCGTCGCGCGCCAGCAGCCACGAGGCCAGCTGGCAGTGGAAGATCGTGTCGGAGATGACATCACCCAGGAGCAGGTGCGGGGCGTCGGCGTGCTCGGGGTGCGCGGCGATCAGACGGTCGACGATGTCCTCGTCGATGCCGCCCTCGACGAGGACGCGGTGCACGTCACGCCCGGCCATGGCCTCGGCGAAACCGAGTCCGGCGAACACGAAGTCGTGCGTCGTGGACCCGGCCAGGACGGCGACGTCGGCCCCGTGCCCCTCGCGCAGCGCCTGGACCACGGGGGCGGGCACCACCTCGCCGTCGACCGTGGGGCTGAAGGAGATGCCCGTGTCCGGCAGACCCATCACCCCCAGGCGTGAGGCGACGGCCTCAACCGGGTCGGTGCCAAGGGCACCGGCCCCGCCGTCCTCGGCGCGCTCGTCCTGGGCGGTGAGCGCGTTCTGGGCGGCGAAGACCTCGTCGTAGGAGGCGGTGCGCAGCCCGGCGAGGGTGGGCTCGACACCCAGGGCCTGTGCCATCGCCCGGGCGCGCTCACGGTTGAGCCCCACAGGCATGTCGGTGACGGCGCCCGACTGGGAGATGACGGCTCGGAACAGGCCCCGCGCCCGCGGCACGGTCATGAGGACCATGGAGTTGCCGCCGCCGGCGCTCTGCCCGCCGATGGTCACCCGGGCGGGGTCGCCGCCGAAGCGGGCGATATTCTCACGCACCCACTCCAAGGCCATGACCTGGTCGAGGACGCCCCGGTTGAAGGGGGCGTCGGAGCCCTCGACGTAGCCGTAGCCGTCGAAGCCCAGGCGGTAGGCGACACTGACGGTGACCACCCCGTCACGGTTGAAGGCGGCGCCGTCGTACCACGGGGAGTTGTGGCAGCCGGAGGTCCAGCCACCGCCGTGGATCCACACGAAGACCGGCAGGCGGGCGCCCTCCTCACCGGGGGCGGGGGTGAAGACGTTGAGGGTGAGGATGTCGTCGCCGGCCACGGAGGGCTCGGGGATGGCGGGGTCGTCGAAGACCGAGCCGCGCTGCGCCGTCGGCCCCGGCACGCGGGCGTCGCGCTCCTCCTGCCAGGGCGCGCGGCGCACCGGCGCCATGAAGCGGTGCTCCCCCACCGGTGCCTCAGCGTAGGGGATGGCGTAGAAGGCGGCGGAGCGGGTGTAGCGGGGCTCGGGCCCGCGGCGCCGAGGGTGGGAGACGATCCGGCGCCACAGGCCCCTCACGGGCCCGGCCGCGGTCTCGACCCGGACGGTCTCCTGCGTCGCCACGGCGGTGGGGGTGGTGGCCACGTGATCGGTGGTGCTGACATTGCGCGGGCTCATACGAGTCTCCTCCCCTGGTCGAGATCTCAGCGCCCCAGGACCCCAAGGGCGAGGGTCGGCACGTCGGTGACGATGGCGTCGACGCGCATCTGCGCCAGGCTGCGCATCTGGGCGGGGTCGTCAATCGTCCACACGTGGACCTCAAGGCCCGCACGGTGGCTGGCGGCGACGAATCGCTCAGTGACGACCGGGACGCCGTGGTAGGCCACGGGCACCTGCACGCAGTCGGTGCGCGAGCGGTCCTGCGACCAGCCCCAGCGGGTGCGCGGCATCATGACACCCAGCTCAGCGATGACCATGAGGCTGGCGACGTCGCTGACCCCCAGGGAGGTCCGGGCGCGCGGCTCCTGACGGCGCAGGACCGCCAGGCGGCGCCCCGAGAAGGAGGCGAAACGCACCCGCTCCAGGGCGTCGGCGGCACGCACCGCCTGGATGGCGCCCTGCACGACGGCGGACTCCTTGAGGTCCACGTTGAGCATGAGGTCCGGGTAGGCGTCGAGCACCTCGTCCAGGCGCACCGGCGCCCGCCCGTCACCGGCGTCCACGGTCGACAGCTCGTCCCAGCTGAGGTCCGCGATGGCACGCGGGTCCCCGGTCGTGCGCGCGAGGTCGGGGTCGTGGGCGAGGATGACGACGCCGTCGCGGGTGGCGCGCAGGTCCGTCTCCAGCCACGCCAGCCCCAGCTCCACGACGTGCTCGACGGCGCTCCACGTGTTCTCGGGCACCTCGCCGGCGCCCCCACGGTGGGGTACGACCTGGCAGCGGCGCCAGGGGTGGGGCCTGTCCTCGCTGCCGGTGGCGGTAGCGGGCACGCGACGGGGTGTGCTCATGGGTGTCTCCGGTCTCCGGCTGCTCAGGAGCAGTCGGTGGTCAGCTCGACGGCGTGGTGCTGGACGAGCCAGTCCGCCGGGTTGACGGTGGTCTCGTCGGAGGAGTCGTCTGCGGTGCGCACCTCGAAGTGCAGGTGCGGCCCGGTGGAGTACCCGGTGGAACCGACGCCGGCAATGAGCTGGCCCGCCGTGACGGTGTCTCCAGCCTTGACGTAGATGCCGTCCGCGTACATGTGCAGGTAGGAGGTGTACCACACCTCGCCGTCGATCTCGTGACGGATGGTGACGGTGCCGGTCGCGCCCACCATGCCCGCCGTCGTGACCGTGCCGGCAGCGACCGCGTAGATGGGGGTTCCGACGCCGGCGGAGTAGTCCTGCCCCGCGTGCAGCTTGAGGTAGCCCATGGTGGGGTGGATCCGGTAGCCGTACTCGGAGGAGACCGTGTAGGTCCCCGCCACCATGGGGTTGAACAGCTCGGGGGCGCTGATGAAGGCGGTGGTGTCACCGGATGCGCCCGAGGGCTGGGGGGCGCAGGTGACCGCCGCGTTCTCACGGGCCTCGCGGATGCGCGCGAGGGTGGCGGCGTCGGGGACGTTGGACAGCTGGGCGTCAGCACCGGAGTCGACGTCGGCGTCGGAGCCGAGGACCGCGGCGGCCACCGAGGTCGCTCGGGGGGTCGCGCCCGGGGACGAGGAGGAGTCGTCCACCGCGGCCACGGCGCTGGAGACACCGACGGTGGCGATACCCAGCTGGTTGGACAGCGGTGCGAGCACAGTGGCGGCGGCGAGGACGGCGAGAACCGTGACCCGGCCGATGGTGCCCAGCGGCCCGGCCTCACGCCGGGGCGCCTGAGCGCGCTCGGGGTGCTCGGCCTCGGCGGCAGCCGGCACGGGGCTCTGGCTCGCCGCGGGCGGTGGGAGGGGTGCGGGGGGTGGGGGGACGACGGGAACGTCAGCGGTGTCGTCGTCCAGGCGCGAGGAGGGCGCAGCGGCGGCGCGGGCGGCCTCGGCGGCACGTTCCGCCTCTCGCCTCTCGCGACGGGTCATGGGCTGCGCGGTCACTCTGTCCACGATATCCCTGCCCGGGGGCCAGCGCCAGGAGACGGCTCACACCACACCCCGGGGAGCACGGCACCCGCCCCCGCCCCTACGCCCAGACCCCGCCGGCTCAGGACTCCTCAAGCTCGCGTCGCAGGTACTCCTCGCGCTGCATCGCGTCGTTCACCTCACCGACGAGCTCCTCGAGGATGTCCTCGAGGAACACGACGCCGAGCAGCGCCCCGTCGGGGTCCTCCACCCGTCCCAGGTGGGCGCCGGAGCGCTGCATGGCGACGAGCACCTCCTCGACCTCGTCCTCGGGGCGCACCTGCACCATGGCCCGCTCCAGCCACGTGGGGACCGGCTGGTCGCGCTCCTCGTCCTGGGCGTACAGGACGTCCTTGAGGTGCAGGTAGCCGCCGACGGCCCCGTCCTCACCGACCACCGGGAAGCGCGAGTAGCCGGTGACGGTGACGGCGTGCTCGAGCTCGGCGGGGCTGCAACCGGCGGGCAGGGTGACGACCCGCTCCAACGGGACCATGACGGTGCGGGCGGTCTCCTCGGAGAACTCCAGGGCGCCCGTGAGCAGGCCCGTGTCGTCCTCGAGCACGCCCTCGGCGGTGGAGCGCTCGACGATCGAGGCGACCTCCGCCGCGTTGAAGGTGGCGGAGACCTCCTCCTTCGTCTCGATGCCGAACAGGCCCAGCACCCAGTTCGACAGGCCGTTGAGGACGTTGATGACGGGGCCCAGGACCGTCGCGACCCACACGAGCGGGGGCGCCAGCAGGCGCACCGCCGTCTCGGGCGCGGAGATCGACATGTTCTTGGGGACCATCTCACCGATGACGACGTGGACGTAGACGACGAGCACGAGGGCGACGGCCACGGCCACGGCGTGCGCCCCCGCCGGACCGGCCCCGACCCGCTCCAGCAGCGGCTGGACGGCGTGGGCGATGGCCGGCTCAGCCACGACCCCCAGGCCGGTGGAGCACAGGGTCACGCCCAGCTGGGCGGTGGCGAGCATCCGTGAGACGTTCTCCAGCGCCCACAGGGCCGTGCGGGCACGCGAGTCCCCCGCCTCGGCGAGAGGCTCGAGCTGGGCGCGGCGTGCAGAGGTGACGGCGAACTCGGCGCCGACGAAGAAAGCGTTGCCCACGAGCAGCAGGACGGTGACGAGCAAGGCGACGGGGATGCTCACCGGGTCTCCTCCTGCTCGTCGTCGGCCTCGGCCACGGCCCTCACGCGCAGGCGGGTGACACGCCGCCCCTCCATGCCGACGACCGTCAGCAGGGCGCGCCGGGTCTCGACCTCGTCCCCCACGGCCGGCACGCGCCCGAGCTCGTGCATGACGAGGCCGCCGAGCGTCTCGTAGGGGCCGTCGTCGGGCACGTACAGGCCGCAGGTGCTGGCCAGCTCGTCGGGGCGCATCCACCCGGGCACCATCCAGTCCCCGGAGGCGTCGCGGTGGGAGCCGCCTCGACGGCGGTCGTGCTCGTCGGCGACGTCCCCCACGATCTCCTCGACGGCGTCCTCCAGGGTGACGACCCCGGCCGTGCCCCCGTACTCGTCGACAACGAGGGCCATCTGGCTGCCGGCGGCCCGCAGCTCGACGAGCAGGCTGCCCAGCGGCATGGTCTCGGGCACCCGGGGCACGGGGGTCATGAGGGAGGTGGAGGAGACCCTCACGGCCGAGCGCCTCTCGTAGGGCACGGCGATGACACGGCGCAGGTGGACGACGCCGATGACGTCGTCGACGTCCTCACCGGTGACGGGGAAGCGCGAGTGGCCGGTGGTGCGGGCCAGGGCGACGACGGCGTCGGCGGTGTCCTGGGCGTCCAGCGTGTGCAGACGCCCGCGGTCCGTCATGACGTCGACGGCGGTGAGCTCGCTGACGCCGATGGAGCGGGTGAGCAGGGCGGCGGTGGAGCCGTCGAGGGTGCCCTCCTCGGCGCTGTGGCGCACGAGGGCGGCGAGCTCACTGGCGGAACGGGTGCCGCTGATCTCCTCCGCAGGCTCGATGCCCATGCGGCGCAGCAGGAGGTTGGCCGTGTTGTTGAGAAGCTTGATGAGCGGGGCCAGGACGGTCGTGAAGGCCATGAGGACGGGGGCGACGAGCCCGGCGGCCCGCATGGGGTCGGCCAGGGTCGCGTTCTTGGGGATGAGCTCACCCACCACCATGGAGAAGGCGTTGACGACGACAAGGGCGGTGACGACGGCGACGCCGGTGGCCAGGGACTGCGCCAGCCAGCCGCTGAGCAGGTCGTCGAGGAGGTTCGCCAGCGCGTCCTGCATCGTGTAGCCGAGCAGGACCGTCGTCAGGGTGATGCCCACCTGCGCGCCGCTGAGCAGGGTGGACAGGCGCGACAAGGCCTTGCGGACCGTGTCGGCGCGGCGCTCGCCTGCGGCGGCGCGGGTCTCGACGGTGGCGGGGTCGAGGGCGACGAGGCTGAACTCCCCCGCCACGAAGACGGCGGTGCCGGCAGTCAGGAGGACACCGACGAGGATCATGACCCAGTCCCTCATGCCCGGGTCCTCACCGTGGCACGAGGGGCGCAGAGGGCCGCGAGCGCGCCGGCACGAGGCAAGGCGGTCGCGGGGTGGGGACTGGCGGGCTCTGCGGGCTGGGCGCTCGCCACGGCTGTGCGCCTGCGGGCCCGGCGGGAGTGTCGTCGCATAGTGGCTGGCACGCTATCACCCGGGCATCGCGGGCCCGCAGTGCCTCGCCTGGGGCGGACACGCGACGGTGGGCAGCGCATACCGCAGACACGGGCCCAACGTCCTACTAGCATCTCTTCTCAGGACATACGGGCGGGGCGCCTGGCCACCCCGCCCGGAGTCGGCAGTGTCACCGCGATGAGGAGGGACCCACTGTGACGACCCCTGACAGCCGTCCTGAGGCCGTCGGCGCGCCGAGCCGAGCCCGCAGCGGACCGGACTTCGGGCCCAACGAGTGGATGGTGGAGGAGAAGCGCGACGCCTGGAGGCAGGACCCGTCCTCGGTGTCCGAGCAGTGGCGCGCTCTCTTCGAGGCCGAGGCGCGCCGGGCCGGCTCCCCCGCGGGGGACGGCAGGGCCGGGACCGGCTCCGGCTCCGGCTCCGAGCCCGGCTCCGGCTCCGGGGCCGGGCCGACGGCGCCCGCAGCCCCCTCCCCCGAGGCGACCCCCGAGGGCGCTGCGGCCCGGACGGGCTCCACGGTCCAGGACGTCACCCGCTCCGACCTGCCCCCGGCCCCGCCCTCCGACGTCGCCCCGCCGACCTCCCCCTACGCCCACCGCACCGGCCAGCAGCACACGCACGCTCCCGGCGAGGCGGCGGAGCCCGGTGCGCGCACGCGCCTGCGGGGGGCGGCGGCCCGCACGGCGAGGAACATGGAGGAGTCGCTGTCCGTGCCGACGGCGACCTCCGCGCGGGCCGTGCCCGCCAAGGTCCTCATCGAGAACCGGGCGATCATCAACACGCACCTGGCGCGCACCCGCGGTGGCCACGTGTCCTACACGCACCTCATCGGCTGGGCGGTTGTCGAGGCCCTGGTCGAGATGCCCGCCATGAACGCCGCCTACGGCACCGACGAGGACGGGCGCCCCGCCGTCACCCACCCCGCGCACGTGGGCCTGGGCCTGGCGGTGGACGCCTCCACCTCCGGCGGTGAGCGGCGTCTGCTCGTGCCCTGCGTGCACCAGGCCGACCTCATGGACCTGGCGGGCTTCGTCTCCGCCTCCGAGGACCTCGTGCACCGTGCCCGCAAGGGGGCCCTGACCCTGGAGGACATGACGGGCACCACCCTGACGCTGACGAACCCGGGCACGCTGGGCACCCTGCACTCGGTGCCCCGGCTCATGCCCGGCCAGGGGGCGATCATCGGCGTCGGCTCCATGGCCCTGCCCGCGGCCTTCGCCGGGGCCAGCAAGGAGACCCTCGCGCGCCACGGCATCGGCAAGGTGCTGACCCTGACCTCCACCTACGACCACCGGGTCATCCAGGGGGCGGTGTCAGGCGAGTTCCTGCGGCTGCTGGAGACCAAGCTCATGGGCCTGGACGGCTTCTGGGAGCGCGCCTTCGAGTCGATGCGCGTGCCGCACGCGCCCATCCGCTGGGCGCACGACGCCGACTACGACCCCGAGAACGAGACCGGCAAGCCTGCACGCGTCGCCCAGCTCATCCACGCCTTCCGCCAGCGCGGGCACCTGGCCGCCGACACCGACCCGCTGGCCTACCGCTCGCGGCGCCACCCGGACCTGGACCCCACGACCTACGGGCTGACCCTGTGGGACCTGGACCGCACCTTCCCCACCGACGGGCTGGGCGGGACCGAGCGGGCCACCCTCAGGCAGATCCTCAGCCGCCTGCGCGAGGCCTACTGCCGCACCGTGGGCCTGGAGTACATGCACATCCAGGACCCGGCGCAGCGCCACTGGTGGCAGGAGCGCCTGGAGGGCGTCGACAGCGAGATCAGCGGCGGCGAGCGCCGACGCATCCTCACCAAGCTCCAGCAGGCGGAGGCCTTCGAGACCTTCCTGCAGACGAAGTACGTGGGCCAGAAGCGCTTCAGCCTGGAGGGCGGGGAGTCCCTCATCGTCCTGCTCGACCGCCTGCTGGACCACGCCGCCCACGACGGCCTCGACGAGGTCGTCATCGGCATGGCGCACCGCGGCCGCCTCAACGTGCTGACGAATATCGCGGGCAAGTCCTACGGGCAGGTCTTCGACGAGTTCGACGGCAACGGCGTCATCCAGGGCGCCTCCACGGGCGACGTCAAGTACCACCTGGGCACCGCGGGCGTCTTCACGGGGACCGAGGGGGTCAGCACCCGGGTCTCGCTGGCCGCCAACCCCTCCCACCTGGAGACGGTCGACGGCGTCGTCGAGGGCATCGTGCGCGCCAAGCAGGACCGCATCGGCCTGGGTGAGCACGGCTACACGGTCATGCCGGTGCTCGTGCACGGCGACGCCGCCTTCGCCGGCCAGGGCGTCGTCTACGAGACGTTCAACATGAGCCAGCTGCCGGCCTACCGCACGGGCGGCACGGTGCACGTCGTCGTCAACAACCAGATCGGCTTCACCACCGGGGCGGCCTCCGCCCGCTCCACCACCTACGCGACCGACCTGGCCAAGGGCCTGCAGGTGCCGATCTTCCACGTCAACGCCGACGACCCGGAGACGGTGGCGCGGGCCGCCCGCCTGGCCTACGAGTACCGGGCTGCCTTCCACAAGGACGTCATCATCGACCTCATCTGCTACCGGCGCCGCGGCCACAACGAGGGCGACGACCCCTCGATGACGCAGCCGGTGATGTACCGCCTCATCGACTCCCTGCCCTCGACGCGTGCCGTGTACGTCTCGGCCCTCGTGGGCCGTGGTGACATCTCGCCGGAGGACGCCCAGGCCCTCGAGCGCGGCTTCCACGACGAGCTGGAGCGGATCTTCGCCGAGACGCGGGCTGCCCGCGGGGAGGAGGCCGCCTCACGGGCGGAGGAGGAGGCAGCCTCGGCCTCCCTGGCGGACCCGACGGCGGTGGGTGTCGAGCGCGCGAACCTGGAGGTGCCGCTGGCCCAGATGCCGGGCGCCGGGATGATGATCGGCTGGACGAGCGCGGTCAGCCGTGAGGTGGTCGAGCGCGTGGGCGACTCCCAGACGGCCTTCCCGCCGGGCTTCGACGTGCACCCCAAGCTGCGGGCGATGCTCGACAAGCGCCGTCGGGCGACGCGCGAGGGCAGCATTGACTGGGGGCTGGGCGAGCTCATCGCCCTGGGCTCACTGCTCATGGAGGGCGTGCCGGTGCGCCTCGTGGGCGAGGACGCCCGCCGCGCCACCTTCGCGCAGCGCCACGCGGTCCTGCACGACCAGACCTCGGGCGCGGAGTGGACGCCCCTGTCCTTCCTCACCCCGGACCAGGCGCAGCTGGAGATCTACGACTCGCTGCTGAGCGAGTACGCGGCCCTGGCCTTCGAGTACGGCTACTCGGTGGAGCGGCCCGAGGGCCTGACGATCTGGGAGGCGCAGTTCGGTGACTTCGCCAACGGCGCGCAGTCCGTCATCGACGAGTACGTGACCTCGGCGGCCCAGAAGTGGGGGCAGCGCTCCGGCCTGGTCATGCTGCTGCCGCACGGGCAGGAGGGGCAGGGGCCGGACCACTCCTCGGCGCGGGTCGAGCGCTACCTGCAGATGTGCGCCCAGGACAACATGCTCGTCGCCATGCCCTCGACGCCGGCCAACCACTTCCACCTGCTGCGCGAGCAGGCCTTCTGCCGTCCGCGCCGCCCGCTCATCGTCTTCACCCCCAAGCAGCTGCTGCGTCTGCCCGCGGCGACGAGCCCGGTCGAGGAGCTGACGCACGGCTCCTTCACCCCGGTCATCGGCGAGAGCGAGACGATGATCTCCACCGGCGTCGGCGTCGACCGGGTCCTGCTGTGCTCCGGGCGGGCCTACTACGCGCTGGAGGCCGAGCGCCGGCGCCGGGAGGAGGCCCGCACGGCGATCATCCGCCTGGAGCGGCTCTACCCGCTGCCCGTGGCGGAGCTGGAGCAGGCACTGGAGGCCTACGACGGCGCCGAGCTCGTGTGGGTGCAGGACGAGCCGGAGAACCAGGGGGTGTGGCCGCACCTGCGGCTGAGCCTGCGCGACGGCGACCTGGGCGGGCGGAGCCTGCGGGTGGTCTCCCCACCGGCGTCGGCCTCCCCCGCGCTGGGTTCTCTGGGGGCCTACCGCCGCCAGCAGGAGGCGCTGCTCGAGGCGGCCTTCGCCAGGTGAGCGCCCCGGTGGAGCCCGCTGGCGGCAACGGCGGGATACTGAGGGTGAGCAGGACGGGGAGGCGGTAACGTCCGCCTCAGGACGTGAGAGCACAGGGAGGCGCACGTGGGCGAGACACGTATCCACTTCGTCGGCGACGAGCTCGTCGCGGGCTACGGGGACGCGCGTGCCCTGGGCTGGACGGGCCGCGTCATGGCACGCACCCGGGGCATCAACGCGTTGGCGACGACGCTGGCGGTGCCCGCGGAGACCACCGCCCAGCTCGCCGACCGCTGGGGCACGGAGGTGACCAGGCGCTCGACCCACCAGGGCGTCAACCGTCTCGTCATCGGGGTGGGCGTGGCCGACGTCGTCGCCGGGATCTCGGCGGCGCGCAGCCGCCTGGCGCTGGCGAACATCCTTGACAAGGCGGCCAGCGAGCACCGCCCCTGCCTGGTGGTGGGCCCTCCCCCGCTGTGGCACGCGGACCCGGACGCCACGGCGGCCCTGTCGCACGCGCTGGGCGAGGTGTGCTCGCGGCGCTCGGTGCCCTACGTCGAGACCTTTGAGGCGCTGCGCAACCACGAGCAGTGGGCGGGCGACGTCCAGCGTCACGACGGCCGCTACCCCGGTCAGGCGGGGTACGGGCTGCTGGCGTGGCTCGTGCTGCACCGCGGCTGGTACGAGTGGCTCGGCGTCGCGCAGCCGGCCGACTGAGCCGACTCAGCCGACTGAGCCGGCCGGGCCGCTCGGGCACCGAGGGCCCAGGGGCGGCGGGGGCGGCGGGTCAGCGACGTCAGGGGGTGCCGGACGGCGTCGGCCCGTGCCTCAGGAGCCCGGAAACGCCTGCTCCATGCGCGCCAGCATGTCGATGACCTGACTGAGGTCCGCGCGCACGTCGCCGGCACCGCCCTGCTCGTACCAGGTACGCAGGACCGCGACGATCCCCCACACGGTCGCCGAGGCCAGGATCCTGGCGCGCGGCAGCGCCATGCGCCCCGAGTCAGCCACCGCTCGGGCGGCGGCCTCGGCCTGCTCGTTGACCAGGACCCACATGGCGCCCTGGATCGAGGGGTGCTCGAAGCACCAGCGGGTACGCACCCAGGAGGGCCCGGCGTCCTTGACGAAGTGGTCCGCCCACAGGTCGTCCAGCACCCGGGTGAGCGCCTGCGCCAGGTCACCGTCCTGCTGGAGGTAGTAGGTGAGCAGCGTCAGGACGCGATCGTCGTACTCGTCGTGGACGATCAGCCCCTCCTTGGTCCCGAAGTACCGGTAGACCGTGGAGGGTGAGACCTCGGCCGCGTCGGCAACCTGCTCGATGCTCACCGCGTCGAAGCCATGGCGCTCGAACAGGTCGAGGGCGACGGCCTGGACGCGGTGCATCGTCGCCGCCTTCTTGCGCTCGCGCAGGCCCGGACGTGGCGCGCGGGCGGCTCCCGCAGGTCCGCCGTCGGCAGCGCTGTCGGCGGCGGCACGCTCCGGGGCGCCGGTACGCGCGGAGGGGTCGGACACGGGGCTCTCCTCGGGCGTCGGGGGGCGTCATCGGCTCTTGACAGCCACAGCCTAACAACTAAAGTCACCGTCATGTGCAAGTCACTATCAGATTCCGTCGTTGAGGCGCGGTCGCTCGTCAAGCGCTTCGGTCCCGTCACCGCCCTCGACGGCCTGGACCTGTCCGTACACGCCGGCGAGGTCCACGGGTTCCTGGGCCCCAACGGGGCCGGCAAGTCGACCACGATCCGCGCGCTGCTCGGCCAGCTCCGGCTCAGCTCCGGCACGGTCACGGTCTTCGGCCAGGACGCCTGGCACGACGCCGTCGACATCCACGCCCGCCTGGCCTACGTACCCGGCGACACCATGCTGTGGCCCAACCTCACCGGCGGCCAGTGCATCGACCTGCTCGGCGGCTTCCACGGCTCCATGAACCGTGCGCGCCGAGACGAGCTCGTCGAGCGCTTCGACCTCGACCCCACCCGGCGCCTGCGCACCTACTCCAAGGGCAACCGGCAGAAGATCGCGCTCGTGGCCGCCCTGGCCTGCGACGTCGAGCTGCTCGTCCTGGACGAGCCCACCTCCGGCCTCGACCCCCTCATGGAGTCCGTCTTCCAGTCCGTCATCGCCGAACGCTCCGCCGCAGGAACCTCAGTCCTGCTCTCCAGCCACATCCTGGCCGAGGTCGAGACCCTGTGCGACCGGCTCACGGTCGTGCGCGCCGGGCGGGCCGTCTTCACCGGGTCCCTGTCCCAGCTGCGCGCCAGCGCCGCCACCGCCGTCGACGTCGTCACCCCCGCCGCCGTCCCGGGGCTGGAGGCCATCGACGGCGTCAGCAACCTGCGCTCCCAGGCCGAGCCACGCGCCCACCGCACCACGCTGCTGGCCGAGAGCGCCGCGCTGCCCGCCGTGCTCGCCGCGGTCGCAGCCGCCCAGCCGCTGCACGTGGCCGTGCACCCGCCGAGCCTTGAGCAGCTCTTCCTCGACCAGTACTCCCAGCAGGACGACGGCAGCGGCGACGGAGGTCCGCGATGAGCGCCGCCGGCTACGCCCGCAGCCGCCGCCTCGCGGGACTGAGAGGCATGAGCGCCCTGGGGCTGCGCACCTCGTGGCGCAGCCTGGCGCTCGTCGCCCTCGTCTGCGTCGTCCTGGTCAGCGCCGTCGCCGTGGGGGTCGAAGGGCTCTACCCGACCCAGGCCCAACGCGTCGAGTACGCCGCGACCGCAGGCGCCTCGGGCATCTCCAACGCCTTCAACGGCCGCGGCTACGCGCTCACCACCCTCGGTGGGATCACCGGCATCGAGGTCGGCTTCATGGGGCAGATCCTCTTCCCCGTCCTGGGCGTCGTCACCGCCGTCGGCCTCACCCGGCGCCAGGAGGAGGCCGGGCGCACCGAGCTGCTCACCGCCTCGCGCGTGGGCCGGCTCGCCCCGCTGGCCGCCGCGGCCCTGCTGCTGGTGCTCACCTGCGCGCTCACGACGGCGGGCCTCGCGGGCTCGATGGCGGCCACCGGGCTGCCTGCGGCAGGGTCGGCGTGGTACGCCGCCGGGGTCGGGACCTGCATCCTGTTCTTCGCCGCCGTCGGCCTCCTCCTGGGCGAGCTGTGCCAGCAGGCGCGCACGGCCCAGCAGCTCGGGCTCGGCGTCGCCGCCGCGGCCTACCTGGCCCGCTTCGCCGTCGACGCCGCCCCGTGGGACGCCGTGTGGGCGAGCCCGCTGGGATGGCTCCCCGAGGTACGCGCCTTCGACACGCCGCAGGCCTGGCCCCTGGTCGCGTACGCGCTGGGCACCGTCACGCTGCTGACGGCGGCGGCGCTGGTGGCCGGGCGGAGGGACCTCGGCGCGGGCGCCATAGCCCCACGGCCGGGACCCGCCCAGGGCTCGGCGCGGGCGGCCGCCTCCTGGGTGCTGACCCTGCGGCTTCAGCGCACGGCGACGATCACCTGGCTCACCCTCGTGTGCCTGTGGGCGCTGCTCATCGGCCTGTTCAGCCAGGAGATGACCGAGATCATCACCGCCAACCCGACGCTGCTGGCCAGCACGGGGGTGGAGCGCGCCTCAGACCTCGTCGTCCAGGTGGCCGCCGTCGTCATGGTGGCCGGCGGCGGCAGCGTGAGCGTGCAGGGCGCCGCCCAGCTCGCCACCGAGGAGGGCACCGGGCGCCTCGGGATCCTGCTCTCCACCCGGCTCAGGCGCTCGCGCCTGTGGCTCGGCTGGTGGGCAGTGACGCTGACCTGCTCCGCCTGCGTCCTCGTCCTGCCGTCACTGGTCATGGGTGTGGCCATCTGGTGGGTGTCCGACCAGGAGGTCCCGGTCTCCTCCGTCCTGGAGATCGGCTGGGGCTACCTCCCGCCGGTCCTGCTCGTCGGCGCCCTCCTGGCGCTGCTGGCCTCCCTCGGCCCCCACGGGTGGCGGTTCGGGTGGGTGGTGGTGGCGTGGACGGCCGCCGTCGGCCTCCTCGCCGAGGCCCTGCGCCTGCCCGAGTGGGCCCGCGATCTCTCCCCGGCCCACCTCGTGGGCAACCTTCCGGTGGACGAGCCGGACGTGGGGGTGCTGGTCGGGCAGTGCGTGGCGGCGGCGGTGCTGCTGGCGCTGTCCCTCGTCGTGTTCTGTCGGCGCAGCCTGCGGGCCGGGTGAGCGGCCGCGTCCTCGCCCAGGCACCCTCGGCGGGTACCCGGTCAGCCGGCAGCGGGCAACCGCCACACGCAAGCCGGTGCACCCGCCTGGACGCCGGACGGCCGGCCACCCCGTGGGGTGGCCGACCGTCCGTGCTGGTCCGTCCTGGCGGGTCGGTGCCGGTCGGTGCTGACCTGACCGTCCGCCGCTCGGAGCAGAAGCGGCTCAGGCGTTGGGACGCTTGCCGTGGTTCGCTCCGGACTTGGCACGGCTGCGACGCTTACGACCGCGCTTGCTCATGATGGCCTCCTCGTGTCTGGGATGCCCCAGACGGGGCACTGAACGCTGGCAATACTCGCACACCGGACAACCGTGAATCCACCTGGTGCCGGGTTGCGCCAGTCACGCCTGGGAGCGGGTGACGCGCACGGTCTGGCTGCGCACCGTCGTCGTGCCGTCACTGACGATCGTGGTCGTCGTGGTCGTCGTGGTCACCGTCGCCCGCAGGACGGACAAGCGCCCGATGACGCGCTCACGCAGCTCGGGCGGCGCCTGCTCGACGCAGCGTGAGCGCAGGATCTCCCGCAGGTGGTTCTCGGCGTCGGCCAGGCGCGAGCAGTGCTCGCAGGTGGCGACGTGCCGGGCCAGGCGCGAGGACAGGTCCCCGTCGCACTCGTGGTCGAGGAAGGCCTCCAGGTGGGCGCGCGCCTCCGAGCAGGAGCAGTCCTTGTCGGCGTCGGTTCCCATCAGTCCTCTCCTGCCTCGTCGCCGGTGGTGTAGCCCAGCTGGCGGGCGTGGTCCGCGAGCAGCTCGCGCAGCTGGCGGCGCCCGCGGTGCAGACGGCTCATGACCGTGCCGATCGGGGTGCCCATGATCTCGGCGATCTCCTTGTAGGCGAAGCCCTCAACGTCGGCGAGGTACACGGCCAGGCGGCGCTCCTCGCTCAGCTCGCCCAGGGCGGCCTTGATGTCGTCGTCGGGCATGTCGTCCAGGGCGAGGATCTCGGCGCTGGGCAGGCCGACGGAGTCGTGCGAGGCGGCCCGGTGCAGCTGCCAGTCCTCGACCGTGTCCGCGTCCGACTGCAGCGGCTCGCGCTGCTTCTTGCGGTAGGAGTTGATGAAGGTGTTCGTGAGGATCCGGTACAGCCAGGCCTTGAGGTTGGTGCCGGGGCGGTACTGGTGGAAGGCCGCGAAGGCCTTGGCGTAGGCGTCCTGGACGAGGTCCTCGGCGTCGGCCTGGTTGCGGGTCATGCGCAGGGCGGCGCCGTAGAGCTGGTCGAGGTAGGGAAGGGCGTCGGCCTCGAAGCGGGCGGCGCGCTCGGCCTCCGTCTCGTCGGCGGGGGCACGGTCGGTGTCGTCGTCGAGGAGGGCGCTGACGGCCGGGACCTCGGCCGTGTTCGTCTCCTCGACGGCGGGCGCGTCAGACCCGTCGAGGCGCTCAAAGGTGGGGGTGTCCGTCATCGCCCACGAGCCTAGTCCACCCAGGGCGCGGGCCGAATCGACGTCGGACGCCACCTCAGGGGCGAAGAGGCGCGTCCCGACCGCCTGGCGGGCCGGGGCAAGGGTTCGTGCTGTCATCACCCGGGCCAACACCGGCGAGGGCGGGCTTGTTCCCGGCGGCGGGCGCGTCCCTCCTGGAGGGCCGGGGCGGGCGCCGTCGGGCCTGCCCCTCACGGCGGGGCGGGCACCGTCGGGCGTCGTCGGCCTGCCCCTCACGGCGGGGCGGGCGTCGTCGGCCGGGCCCCTCACGGCGGGGCGGGCGTCGTCGGCCGGG
>ERZ772917.1079-NODE-1079-length-16941-cov-17.422362_pt1 | contig 16941 bp, 11 predicted proteins | sample MGYA00511187_ERZ772917 | MGnify/ENA primary metagenome ERZ772917 (study PRJEB29015, sample SAMEA2737925) | human oral metagenome | biome: human oral; feature: human-associated habitat; material: dental | place: China | collected 2012 ... | reverse complement strand
CACCGAACCTCGCCTTCACCACATCGCGTAGGGCGGGCACGTCCCAGAAGTCAGCTCTGATGCCGGACTGCGATGGTGGCAGGCTCAGGACTTCCTTGAGCTGTTCTTTTTGGGTGCGGGTGAGTTTCGCGGCGTTCTGATTGCCGGCATGACCGGTCACCACCGAATGTAACCTGGTGCGCCGCCACTCCGAGAACCATTCCTTCACGGTCCTCTCACACCGGTCAACCATCTCCGCAATAATGTCCGTATTAACGCCGCGGGACGCGTAGAGGATCGCTTCGGCTTTCAATCTGACCAGAATCAGCGTGTCGTTGCGCTTCTTCCACCTCAAAAGGACATCGCGTTCTTCCCGTGTCACATCAACCCGCATGCACCCATTCTATACCGCACCCACACTAATCTCCACCTAAGAACGCACTGGAATACGGTTTTGTTTCATTTCGGCCATATTTTCTCGAGGAGGCGCGGACGCTGGCGCCGTTCGATCCTGTCAGTTCCATCGCTGAGGGCTTCGGGGACGCGAGCCATATGGCGGTCGCGTCTAATGGCGATGCGAGAACTGTTCATGCGACGCTCGAGGGCGCGGGAATCGCTCCACTATTCTCGGTGATCATCACCGCGGATGATGGATTACGGCCCAAACCGTTTCCCGATGCGTTCCTGCTGGCGGCCGAGCGCATGGCGGTTGAAACAGATCGGTGCCTGGTCTTCGAGGACACCGAGGGCGGAATAGCTGCTGCGCATGCCGCCGGAATGAGGGTCGTGGATGTTCGCACGTGGGACTTGCCCCAATACGTGCGGGCGCATCGTTAATGAGACGGTGCGCGATCGGCCGGACGCAGAGGGGTGCGGGGGCAAGGCGGTCGAGTATCCGGGCTCGGCTCATAGTGGCGCCGCGTGGAGGGAATACCGCGAGGCGGTCCAGCACCTCATTGGCTGAGGTGCCGACAGGGGCGACAGGAAGGAGAGAACCCGTGACCCTCGTAGCCGGCGTCGACTCCTCGACGCAGTCCTGCAAGATCGTTATCCGCGACGCCGACACCGGCGCGCTCATCCGCCAGGCCCGAGCAGCACACCCCGAGGGCACCGAGGTTCACCCCGAGCATTGGTGGACTGCGCTCAATGAGGCCATTGACGCCGTCGGCGGACTCGACGACGTCTCCGCCCTGTCCGTGGGCGGTCAACAACACGGCATGGTCGTTCTCGACGCGAAGGGCCGAGTCATCCGCCCGGCCCTGCTGTGGAATGACACCCGCAGCGCCGAGGCCGCCCGTGAACTCATCGGCGAGCTCGGAGCCGCCGCCCAGAGCACCGGCCGGGCCGCCGGTGAGGAATCGAGCGCGCCCGGCACCGACCCGCCGGCGGCGGGCCGGGCGGCCTGGGCCGAGGCCGTTGGCTCGGTGCCGGTGGCGTCCCTGACCGTTGCGAAACTGCGGTGGCTGGCGGACCACGAGCCCGAGGCCGCCTCCCGCATAGCCGCCGTCTGCCTGCCCCACGACTGGCTCACCTGGCGCCTATCGGGGGCCACTAGTCTTACCGCACTGGTCACCGACCGCTCCGACGCCTCGGGCACCGGCTACTTCGACTCCGTGGCCAACGCCTACCGGCGGGATCTTCTGGCCCTGGCCTTGCGCCGCAGCCAGGAGGAGGCCGCCGGAATCATCCTGCCCCGCGTGGCCGGCCCCCAGGAGGCGGCCGCCCGCGGGGGCGCAGATGTGGAGGGGCGCGACCTGTCCCACCTCGTCCTGGGGCCCGGCTGCGGCGACAACGCCGGGGCCGCCCTGGGGCTGGGCCTGCGCCCCGGGCAGACGAGCGTGTCCTTGGGCACCAGCGGGGTCGTGGCCGCAGTGTCGGCCACGCCCACCCACGACGCCTCCGGGCTGGTCACCGGATTCGCCGACGCCACCGGCGCCTACCTGCCGCTGGCCTGCACTCTCAACGGGGCGCGGGTCCTCGATGCGGCCAAGACGGTGCTGGGAGTGGACTACGACGAACTCGACGCCCTGGCACTCGCGGCCGAACCCGGGGCCGGCGGCCTGATCCACGTGCCCTACCTCGAGGGTGAGCGCACCCCGAACCTGCCCGGGGCCACCGGCGTGCTCGCCGGTATGACTCTGGGGTCGCTCACGCCGGAGAACTACGCGCGCGCCGCCGTGGAAGGGCTGCTGTGCCTCATGGGGGCCTGCATTGACGCCGTGCGCGCCCAGGGTGTTGAGATCGACGGCGTCTCCCTGGTGGGCGGCGGCGGGCGGTCGGCGGCCGTGCGGGCCCTGGCCCCGGCGGTGTGGGGCGTTCCCGTCGATGCGCCCGAGCCGGGGGAGTACGTCGCCAATGGCGCCGCCCGGCAGGCCGCCTGGGTCCTGGCCGGCGGCGAGGCGCCCCCGGTGTGGGAGCTGTCGGGCGGTGCGCACCTGCGGGCGGATCCGCAGCCGCGGGTGCGCGCCGCCTACGACGCCGTGGCCGCAGTAGTGGCGGCTCAGGAGATCAAGGATTAGGCGGTGCCGTCGTCCTCGGTGATTCCTGTCGGGAGCCCCAGGCGGGCGCGCATATCGTCGAATGCCTGCATGCAGGTCGACAGGGCGCAGTCGATCTGCTGAGCGAGCTGATCATCCGTCACGCCGTGCTCCCAGTCGACGGCCACCGACGCCCCCACGGAGAACGTCAGCCCGGCATCCTCGTTCTCCCTCCAGAAGCATGTTGGCCACAGATGCGAGTGATGCCATTCCTCGAGCGCGAACCGCGCCTCCTCCAAGCGGCTCATAGGGATGTCCTCGCACATATAGCCCATGATGTTGAGAATGTCCCTGTCCGGGCCGCGCAGCATGAAGGTGAAAATCTCGTTGTCCCAGCGGCCGGTGAGGTCACCGTCCTCATCGAGGCGGTAATACCAGGACTTGTGCTCGAAAATGCGCTCCAGCCGCTCGACGCTCAGCGGCTCGGTGCGCTGGGGCTCGGCCGCGGCCCATTGCGACCAGGCAGCACTGGGCGTCGATGCGGGGTCTGTTTTGCGGGAGAACCAGGACATAATCGTCTCCTTCAGCGCCCAAGGGCCTTATTGACGGACTCGAAGAAAGACAGGCTTGCGGAGATGGCGGTGCGCACATGCTGGAGGAACTGCGCGTCGGTGGCGCCGTACTCGCAGCACACGGCGAACAAAGTGTGGATGCGGAGGCGGCCGTCGTCGTCGATCCGGTACCAGGCCATGGGCCAGGGGCGCTGCCGGTGGGAGGCCTCCAGCGCATTGCGGACGGTCTCCACGTAGGCGGAGTCCACCGTGCCCGGGTACTGCGAGCGGACGGCCAGGGTCTCCTTGTGCTCACCGGAGAAGAAGAAGTAGAAGGTGGCGTCGCTCCATTGGCCGCCGAGATCGCCCTCGGAGTCAATGAAGTAGAGCCAGCCCTCGGCCTTGAACAGGGCGGCCAGGCGCTCCTGGTTAATCGGCGTGGGCACCCGAGGGTCGCTCGCGAGTTGGTGCGGAGCCTCAGGGTCGCGCCCGGGCGGGAAGAACAGGGGCATCCGTCTACCTTTCACTGGTGCTGGAGTCCACTGATGGATGCTCCCTATCGTAGGCGGTGCCTGTGACACGCGGAATGAGCGGCGGCGCCCTGGGCGCCGCCCCGAAAGCGTGAAAGCGTGTCAGTCGGCCATGAGGCGCGCCGTCTCATCCTGGTACAGCAGGGCGGCGTCCTTGAGTCTTTGGCCGTGCTCACGGGCGTGATGGGCGCAGAAGAACAGTTCGCCACTGGCCAGGACAACGCGCACAAATGCCTGGGCTTCGCAGACATCGCAGCGGTCCGCCGTCGTCAGGGGGCGTTCGGAGGAGGAGAGCGCAGCGGGCGCGGACAGGTTGGCCGGGGCCGCCGTTTGAGGAAGGGTGCTCATGGTGCGCATGCCTCGATTCGATCACGACGCCGTCCGCAGATGAACCCGGCGGCACCCTATTCCGCCCCGGGCGCACGCCGGTTCGCCTAGGGCGCATCGGGGAATGAGGGCCGCGGGGGCTCCAACGGCGTGCCAGAACACGAGTTCGAGCCGTATCCGCTAGTTTTTCGCCGTGCCCTCTAACCCCGCTCCCGGCGCCTACTCCGCCCGCCACCTCTCCGTCCTGGAGGGGCTTGAGGCCGTGCGCAAGCGTCCCGGCATGTACATTGGCTCCACCGACCAGCGCGGACTCATGCACTGCGTGTGGGAGATCGTTGACAACGCCGTGGATGAGGCCCTTGAGGGCTACGGGGATCACATCACCGTCACCGTCCACACCGACGGCTCCATTGAGGTGTGCGACAACGGGCGCGGTGTGCCGGTGGATGTCGAGCCGTCGAGCGGGTTGACCGGTGTTGAGCTCGTCTACACCAAGCTTCACGCCGGCGGGAAGTTCGGAGGCGGCTCCTACGGGGCGGCCGGCGGCCTGCACGGCGTGGGCGCCTCGGTGGTCAACGCCCTGGCGGCCCGCATGGATGTTGAGGTCGACCGGGCGGGCAAGACCTACACCATGAGTTTCCGCCGTGGCGAGCCCGGCGTCTTCGACGACTCCGCCGGCCGTAGCCCCGACTCCCCCTTCACCGAGTTCACCGACTCCTCCGAACTGCGTGTCATTGGCAAGGTCAAGCGCTCGGTGACCGGTACCCGGGTGCGCTACTGGGCTGATCCCCAGATCTTCCCCCGGCCCACCGAGTACGACGCGGCGGCCCTGCGCGCCCGCCTGCGCCAGACCAGCTTCCTGGTCCCCGGACTGACCCTGAGCCTGGAGGACCAGCGCCCCGCCGATGACGCCGAAGGTGCCGAGGGCACTGCCGCAACTGACGCCGGGCGGGGCGCCGCCCTGCGCGCGGCTGCCAAGAACGCTGTCAAGAACGCTGCCAAGAGCAGCACCGCTAAGAACGCGGCAGGGGCCCCCGAGCCCTCCCCCGCAGGCGCCGAGGTCTTCTACGCCAAGGGCGGCACCGCTGACTTCGTGGACTTCCTGGCCTCCGACGGGTCAGTGACCGATACCTTCCGCCTCACCGGCCAGGGCACCTACACCGAGACCGTCCAGCAACTGGACAAGAGCAGCGGCCACCTGCGCCCGGTGGAGGTGGCGCGCACCTGCACTGTGGACATCGCCCTGCGCTGGGGCATTGGCTACGACACCGTCGAGCGCTCCTTCGTCAACATTATTGCCACCCCCATGGGCGGCACCCACCTGGCCGGATTCGAGCAGGCCGTCACCAAGGTGTTGCGCAAGCAGATCGAGTCCAACGCCCGGGCCCTCAAGGTCACCGCCAAGGACGGCAGGATCGAGAAGGACGACATTCTGGCGGGCATGACCGCCGTGGTCACCGTGCGCGTGCCCGAGCCCCAGTTCGAGGGCCAGACCAAAGAGGTCCTGGGCACCGCACCCGTGCGCGCCATTGTCGCCAAGGTCGTGGACACCGAGCTCACCTCCCTACTGACCTCCACCAAGCGGGACCTCAAGACTCAGTCCCGTGCCCTGCAGGAGAAGATCGTCGGGGAAATGCGGGCGCGCGTCTCCGCCCGCATGCACAAGGAGATCACTCGCCGCAAGACGGCCCTTGAGACCTCCACCCTGCCCGCTAAACTCGCCGACTGCCGCTCCGACGACGTGGCCGCCTCCGAGCTGTTCATTGTCGAGGGCGACTCGGCGTTGGGCACCGCTAAGAACGCCCGCAATTCCGAGTTCCAGGCCCTGCTGCCCATCCGCGGAAAGATCCTCAACGTTCAGAAGGCATCCCAGGCGGACATGCTGCGCAATGTCGAGTGCTCCGCGATTATCCAAGTGGTGGGAGCCGGCTCCGGGCGGACCTTCGATCTGAGCTCGGCCCGCTACGGCAAGGTCATTCTCATGACGGACGCCGACGTCGATGGCGCCCACATCCGCACCCTGCTGCTCACCCTCTTCTTCCGCTACATGCGGCCCATGATTGAGGCCGGGCGCGTTTTCGCCGCGGTCCCCCCACTGCACCGTATTGAAGTGGCCGCCTCCGGGCGGCGCAAGAAGGAGGTCATCTACACCTATTCCGACGACGAGCTGGTCGCCACCCTGCGGCGCCTGGAGAAGCGGGGACGCAGCTTTAAAGAGCCCCAGCGCTACAAGGGCCTGGGTGAGATGGACGCCCACCAGCTGGCCGAAACCACTATGGAGCCCGAGCATCGCACTCTGCGGCGCATTACTCTGGGGGACGAGGCTGAACTCCTGGAGGCCGAGAGCGTCTTCGAGCTCCTTATGGGTTCGGCGGTGGAGCCGCGCCGCGACTTCATTATCGCCGGTGCCGCCCAGGTGGACCGTGAGCGCATTGATGCGTGAACGCCTCCCGGGCGGCGGGGCGCACGCGCATTGGCGGCGCGGGCCCGTACGCCGTCATCGTTCTGCTTTGTTCTGGGCACTGCTGTGCGGTAGCGTCGAGGACAAGCCCTCCCTATAAGAATTCCCTCACCCTGAATAAGGAGGTGCCTATGGCTCCTGTGTACGGAGAACCCCAGCGCGGCGCCGCCACCGCCTGGTCAATGCTCCGCCCCGGCCCTCGGTCGGCCCTGTCCCGGCTCCTGACCTGGCGCCCACTGGGCCCGGCGGACAACCGTGAACTCGCCGCGCTCATCGCCCGCTCCGAGGAGATCGACGACCCCCCCTACCGCACCAGCGAGGAGGAGACCGCCGAGTACTTCCTGGACCCCACCTACTCGGGCGTGGCCGGGCGCGACCACGAGGGCATCATGAGGGCCTTCGGGCTGGTGCGCGTGCGCCCCGCCTCAGAGATCTTCGCCTCCATGACCGGTGTCGTGGATCCGGCCTGGCGTCAACGCGGGATTGGTGTGGCCCTGCTGCACTGGCAGACGGAGCGCGCCCGCCACCTGGTGGGCGCCGAGCGGGCCGGCCAGGCCTCCACCGCCCGCGGCGACAAGGTGCCGGGTCACATTGTCACCACCGTCCTGGAGGACGACGAGCGGATGATGCGGCACCTGGCCGACCTGCACTTCGAGCCCAGGCGCTGGCACCGGGAACTGCGCCGACCCCTGACCCAGGAGATCCCCGAGATAGATATTGACGGCTTTTTGCGCATTGTGCCCTGGTCCCCTGAACTCGACGAGGCCGTGCTGCGCGCCCACAACCAGGCCATTGGCGGGGCCTGGGGCTCCTATCCGCTGAGCCAGGAGGAGTGGGCGGCCGGGCGCACCTACTTCGTCCCGGAGTGGAGCTTTGTCGCCATGGATCACTCCGGGGATCGCCCTCGCGTGGCCGGTTACCTGCGATCAGGCCGCTACGAGCAGGACTGGAAGGCCCTGGGCTGGCGGGAGGGCTACACCGACATGCTCGGCATCCTCGCCGACTACCGCAGTCGCTCCATTGGTTCCGCGCTGCTGACCGCGGCCATGCGCGCCTACGCCGCCGACGGCATGGACTACGCCGCGGCCGGCACCGACTCCGACAGCCCCGATGGCGCCGAGCTCTATGAGCGCCTCGGCTACCAGCCCACCCGGGGCACCGTCCTGTACGGCCTGGATGTTTAAGCCGCGAAGAACGGTGCCCGGGCGGGCCCGCCGCCCCGGGCGCGGGCCCCGGCGGGGGAGGCGGCACGGGCGCGACTCCGGCTCAAGCCCCCGGCGGCCCTAAGCCCCCTGGCGGCGCAGCAGCTCCACGAGCGTGGCCACACCGGCGCCGGTGCCGCCGGTCGGCGTCAGCCCCCACGGCGAGCCGTCATTGTAGGAGGGGCCGGCGATGTCCAAGTGCGCCCACGGCGTGGAGCCCACGAACTCGCGTAAGAACAGCCCGGCGCTGAGCATCCCGCCGATGGACTTGCCCGTGGCGGCATTGCGCCGGTGGGCGTAGGGGGAGTCCAGTCCCTGACGCAGATCCTCGGGCAGGGGCATGGCCCAGAAGGACTCCCCGGCGGCCACGGCGGCCTGGACCACGGCGTCGCGCAGGGCCGGAGTGCCCATAACGCCGGCGACCCGCTCACCCAGGGCCACAATCTGGGCGCCGGTCAGCGTGGCCACGTCCACGACGGCGTCGGGCCCCTCCTGGACGGCGCGCGCCAAGGCATCGGCCATGACCAGGCGGCCCTCGGCATCGGTGTTCGTGATCTCCACCGTGGTGCCGTCGTACATGGTGACAATGTCGCTGGGCCGCTGCGCGCTCCCGCCGGGCATGTTCTCGGCCATGGCCAGCCAGGCCGTCACCCGCACCGGCAGGTTCAGGCGGGCGGCGGCGAGCACCGCCCCCAGGACGGTCGCCGCCCCGGCCATGTCCGACTTCATCTCCGGCATGGAAGCCGGCGGTTTGAGGGATAGGCCGCCGGAGTCGAAGGTGATGCCCTTGCCGATCATCGCCACATGGCGGGCGGCCCCGGGCGGGGCCCACTCCAGGCGCACCAGGCGCGAGGGATGCGCCGACCCCTGCCCGACCCCGAGGATTCCGCCGAAGCCCTGCGCGGATAGAGCCCGCTCATCAAGCACCTCGGCGTCCAGGCCCGCCCGGCGCGCCTGAGCAAGCGCCTGCTCGGCGAACGTCGCCGGTGGAAGCCGGTTCGGCGGCTCGTTGACCAGGTCCCGCACCAGGGCAGTGGCCTCACCCAGCACGCGGGCGCCCTCCAGCGCCGTCCGCCCGGCCTCCTGCGCCTCACACCCGGCCACAATCACGGCGCGGCCCAGCGGCGCCGTCGGGGCCGGGCGGCGAGCGGACCAGGAGTAGGCGCCCAACATGACGCCCTGCGCCACCGCCTCAAGGTCCTGCGGATCGCCGGCGGGCAGCAGGAAGGCCGCCGATCCGGTGCCCGCCAGGGCCCGGGCCGCCCGGCCCGCCGCCCGGCGCAGCACCCCGGGGATCGTTGCCCCCAGCGCGGCGACATCATTGTCCGCAGTGGCGCGGGCGCGCGCCATCTGGTCGCCCGTTCCCACCACCAGCACAGTCCCCGCCCGTGGCCCAGATGGGAGAACCGCCGCGGGAAGACGCACCACCTCGTCCAATGCGGCGTCAAAGCCGACGGTGGGCAGCAGGGCGGCCAGGGCCTCCAGATCCAAGCCGGGGCAGTGCACTCCCTCGGTGAGGACAGTGGGTGTGGACCCGTCGGGGCCGGTGCGGAAGGCGGCCAGGACCAGGACCTCAACATCGAGGAGTCCCGGTTCTTGGGAAGTCATCTCAATAGTGGTCATAAGACTCAATGGTAACGTCAGGGCCAACTCCGCTTAGGTGCGTCCTCGCCGGCCAGTGGCTTGCGCGCACTGTTGCCGGGGTAGCCCACCGCGCTGTGAGGAGAGGTGCCTTTCCGGTCATGGACAACCGACCCCCGGTCCGCTCTGTGGAAGACCATCGTCGGCCCGCCTACGGGTGGGGTCGGCTCCTGGTCCCCCTGTTCGGGATCTTCGGCATCGTCGTACTCGGACCCGCTCTCGTCACCATGGTGCGCTACCCCACCGCGGCTCCAGTGGTCGGCTCCTTCAACATTGCCGCGGGCCTGCTCTACCTGCTCCTGGCCGTGTGCGTGGCCCACAATGGGCGCAGAATGCGAATGATCGGGTGGATGTCGCTGACCTCCCTGCTCACCGGCGCCCTCATTGTCGGTGTGCTCACCCTCACCGGCACCGCGCCGCTGCTCAGCGCCTCCATTTGGGCCGACGCCGGGCGCGCCCACGGCTTCCTGCCCCTGGTGCTGCCCGTAGTTGCCGCGGTGTGGATGTGGCTGAGCGACCCGCGGCGCATAGTGGTCAATGCCGAGCGCATGAGCGAACTCTCCGGGTCCCTCAGCGAGCGCGTTCGGGGGCATGAAGAGCACGGGGAGGGCGAGAAGGACTAGGAGGCCCCGGGAATCCGGCAGTGCGGCCGTGAGAGAAGGCAGCCGCAAGAGGCCGTCGGGGCAGGGGCGGGGGAGGAGCCGCCAGGGCCCGCCTACCGGGGTCGATGAGCGGCCCGGCCCCGCCGGCGCCAGGCCGCCTGCACCTGCGCCCCCAGCGACGTCCTGGTGCGCGAAGCCTCAGCGGCGGCCCGCTGGTGGCGGTAAAGGCGGCGCACCATATCGTTTTCATCCACCCAGCCCACCAGTAGCCGCACGCCCCCGGGGCCCAGGGTTACCACGGGCAGGCCCACGGCGTGGGTGGTCGACAGAACCTCCAGCACCCCGGCGGCGCCCTCGCCGGCCGCCACCCACGTGTCGGTCAAGGGCACGTCAGCCAGGCGCCGGGCGGACGAGGGGGCCAGGCGGGCCTCAGCGACGCTCACCGCACTCGCGCTCCCCAGGAGCTCGCCGAGAACCCGCGGCCCCGGGCCTGCGGCGCCCTCACCCGCTGCATCGACGGCGGCTCCGGCCCGTGCGCCATCATTGCCCCGGCTGCCCCGGCGCACCACCGGCAGCACGCTGGATCCGCTGGAACGCAATGCCTCGGCGGCCTCACGCAGGTCCATGTCCTCATGAAGGATCCCAGGAGGATCCTTCATGAGGGTCAGTGCCGTCGCCGGCCCCACTAAAGAGGCGCGCAACGGGTCGTCAATGTCCTCCCCGCGCCGACGCAGCTCCTCGGTGTAGATCGTCGTCCGGGTGAGGAAGCGGCTGACCAGAGTCGCCAAGACCACCGCCAACATGACGGGCACGAGCAGGTCGTACTGGCCGGTCATCTCAATAATGAGCACCACCCCCGTCATTGGGGCCCTGGCGGCGCCGGCGAACACCGCCCCCATGCCGAGCACGCCATAGACCGCAGCCGCCTCGGGGTGGCCGGGGGCCGCCAGGGCCCCGAACGCCGCCCCCAGGGCACCGCCGACGAAGAGCGAGGGGGCGAAGACGCCGCCGGCGAAACCCACGGCCAGGGTCGTGGCGGTCGCCACCGTCTTGGCCACCACGAGAGCCAGCAGCACCAGCACCGGGTAACGGCCGTCCAGAATGCGTCCGAGCACCGCGGTGGATTCCCCATAGGTCTGCGGCACCACCATGAGCATGGCGCCCACCAGCACGCCGCCCACGGCCGGACGGCACCAGGCCGGCACGCGCCCCCGCGTCCACACCCGCGCCGCGGCGTCGGCCGCCAGGAAACGGCACCGGGAGAAACCCACGCCAACGGCGCCGCCAAGCACCCCCAGCACGGCCACCCACCCCAGCTGCGCGTCGGAGCCAAGACCCAGCGGCGGCAGCGTCACGGACAAGGTGGTGCCCAGCAGGTGGTGGGAGACCACAGTGGCCGACACGCAGGAGACCACCACGAAGGCGAAGGCGTCGGCGGTGAAGTCCAGGAGGATGACCTCCATGGCGAAGAAGGCGCCCGCCAGCGGCGCGTTAAAGGCCGCGGCGATCCCGGCCGCCGTGCCCCCGGCCGCCAGGATCCGCACTGAACGGGCCGGCAGCCCCAGGTGTCGGCCGAACACGGAGGCCGTCGAGGCCCCCAATTCAGCGATCGGCCCTTCGGGCCCCACTGACCCTCCGCCCCCAATGGTCAGCGCTGCGGCCACGGTGGTGGCCACGGCGGGACGAGGACTCATGGCGCCGTCGCCGCGGCGCGTCGCCCAGATGGCGCCGCCCACCCCATGGCCCGTCGAGGTGGCCCCCAGCCGGGTCATGAGCGGCCCCACCGCCAGGCCCGAGAGCACCGGGGCGAGCAGCACGAACCAGCGCCCCGCCCAGGACAGAATCCCCCGGGAGGGGCCCAGGGCGGCGGTGTAGTCCTGGGCGCCGGTCAGCAGCGAGGTCCACGAGTCAATGCCCAGGCGGAAGAGGACCGCACCCGCACCCGAGACCGCTCCCGCCGAGGCGGCCAGGAGCAGCATCCCCGAGCGGTGGAAGCGCAACAAGCGCATCATCCGCCGCGGTCGAGGCGCAGTGATCCCCATGTCGTCAACCCGCCTGTGCGCCGCCGGGCCGGTCAGCCCCGGAGGTTCTCCACCTGAAGCTGGCCGCGCTCCTCCTCGCCGCCCTCAAGCCCCCACACCTGGGAGTAGAAGCTCAACTCGAACTCCAGGGCGCGGTGGATATTGGCCGCTAGCCGGAAACCGTGGCCCTCGCCGGGGAAGACCTTCAGGGCTACCGGCAGTCCACGATCGCGCACCGCCTCGTACATGGCGGTGGCCTGCTCCGCCGGCACAATCGAGTCCTCCGAGCCCTGTAGCAGCAGCAGCGGGGCGTGGATGTCCTCAACATGGTGGATGGGGGAGCGTTCGGCCATGAGCGGGTCGTCGGCGCCCTCGGCGCCCACGAGTCGGTTAATGTAGCCGGACTCGAACTTGTGGGTGGTGCGCGCCAGCTGGGACAGATCGGCCACCCCGAAGACGGAGGTCGCCGCGGAGAACACCTCCGAGCGCACCAGGGCGTTCAGGGCCGTGAATCCGCCCGCAGAGGAGCCGCGAACCGCCACCCGGGCCCCGTCCACGCGCCCGGTGTCAATGAGGTGCCGGGCCCCGGCGATGACGTCGTCGGCGTCGTACAGGCCCCACTTGCCGTTCAGGGCCGTGCGGTAGGTGCTGCCATAGCCGGAGGAACCGCGATAATTGACATCCAGGTAGGCGAAGCCGCGACTGGTCCAGTACTGGACGCCCAGGTCGTAGCCCGCGTGGTTGGCCGAGGTGGGACCGCCGTGGACATTGACGATCAGCGGCGGCAACTCGCCATCGGGCCCCCGGTGCGTGGCCGAGGCCGGCGGGTAGAAGAAGCCGTGGGCGCGGTCCCCATCACTGGTCTCCCAGCTGACGGGGTCGGCGAAGGACACGCCAATGTCCTCCGGGGCGAACTCTCCCGAGCCGCGCAGCACCTGGACCGTGCCGTTCCTGACCTCCACAATGCTGGGCAGCTCCAGTTCATTGCCGGCCAACATGACGACCCGCCCAGAGTTGGAGGCCACATTGCCCACGGGCTGCCAGCCCACATTCCACTCCTCCATCTCACCGTTGGCCAGGCGGATGGTGCCCAGGTGCCTGACGCCCTCACGGGCCCAGGAGGCGATGAGGTGCTCCCCGTCGAGAATATCGAAGGAGTGCGGGCCCAGCTGCCAGGCCGGGTAGGTGAAGGTGGCCTGGGCCGGGTGCAGGGGGCGGGTGCGCAGGGCGCCGGTCCAATCCTCGCGGCGACTGCCCAGCGGGGGGAAGCCCTCGGTGCGGTAAAGGTTCCAGAAGCCCGAGGCGTTCGAGGCGTGCACCAACTCGCCCTCCTGGGTCCAGCGCGGCTCACTGACCGAGTACCCCTGGCCGCCGTCCAACTCGGCTCGGGCGCCCAAGGTGGCGTCGCGCAGCAGGTCCCCCACGTGGAGGACCGCGTTGTCCCAGGGCATGTCGGGCAGGTTCCAGGTGATCCAGGCCAGGCGCTCGCCGTCGGGGGACAGGGTCGGGGAGGTCACGAAGTCCGTGCCCTCCACCAGGGTTCGCACCGGAGCGTCGTCCCGGGCGGCCGAACCGTCCAGGGGGATGGCCACCAGGGAGTTGACCGGGGCGCCGGGGCCGCGGTGATCCTCGCGGACGGCGTAGACCACGCCACGGGCGGTATCGATCTCCAGGTCGCCGTGGCGCACATCCCCATAGATGGTCAGCGGCACCAGGCCGCGCATGCGGTGGGCGACGTCGTAGCGGTACAGGCGCCCGTCACCGGCATGGGAGATGACAATAATGCCCGCCTCCACGGCGTAGGCGCGCCCGCCGTACTCGTGGACGCGGGTGCGCACGTCCGCTAGTTCGTCGGCGGGAGTCAGCGGCAGCACCTCCCCGATCTGGCCGTCGCCGTCACGACGCAGCAGCACCTGGCGCCCGGACTGGGAAGCCCGCTGCTCCACCCAATAGGTGTCCGCCCCATCGACCCGCACCTGCGCCAGGTGCACCGTGCGGGTGGTAATGGTGCCCGGAGTAATGGGCGAGGGCCAGGTGCCGAAGGGCGCGATGGTGCTCATGGTGCCTCCTGAGGACTGTGGAGTGCCGGGGCGCGCCTGCTCACCAGGCGCGTGGCTGCCGGCACCACCCTACTGGTCGTCACCGCCGGCGGTGGCAGGTAGATGACAGGTGGGGGTCCGGGCCCCGGAGTGCCTATGCTGGAGTGCCGTGGCCCGGACCCAGTGCCGGCCCGCCCGGCGAGCCGCAGCCAACTGACCCGCGAAGGACGGCGTCCATGACCGACAAGACAGCCTCAGCGAGCACCCTCGACGTCTCGCTGGCGCTCCCGGAGACGCCACTGCTGTCCTCGGTTCGCCGCCCCGGCGACCTGCGCCGCTTCACCAGCGAGGAACTTGTGGCCCTGGCCGCCGAGATCCGCCGCTACCTGGTGGCCACAGTGGCCCGCACCGGTGGGCACCTGGGCCCCAACCTCGGGGTCGTCGAGCTGACGGTGGCCCTGCACCGCACGTTCCGCTCCCCCCGCGACACCATCATTTTCGACACCGGCCACCAGGCCTACGTCCACAAGCTCCTCACCGGCCGCCAGGACTTCTCCCGCCTGCGCGAGAGCGGCGGCGTGTCGGGCTATCCCGATCGCGGTGAATCCATCCACGACGTGGTGGAGAACTCCCACGCCTCCACCTCCCTGTCCTGGGCCGACGGCGTGGCCCGCGCCAACCGCCTCAATGGGCGCTCCAACCGCCACGTGGTGGCCGTCATCGGTGACGGCGCCCTGACCGGGGGCATGGCCTGGGAGGCGCTGGACAACATTGCCGACTCCGACGACAAGCACCTGGTCATCGTGGTCAATGACAATGGCCGCTCCTACGCCCCCACCATTGGGGGACTGGCCCACCACCTCGACGCCCTGCGCACCAACCCGGGCTACGAGCGCATGCTCTCAGGCATTAAGCGGGGCCTGCTGGCGCAGGGCGCTCCCGGGCGGGCGGCCTTCGACGCCCTCCACGGTCTGAAGGCCGGCATTAAGGATGTGCTCGTGCCCTCGGCCTTCTTCGAGGACCTGGGGATTAAGTACACCGGGCCGGTCGACGGCCATGACATTACCGCCCTGGAGTTCGCCCTGACTCGCGCCCGCCAGTACGCCGAGCCGGTCATTGTCCACGTCATCACCCAGAAGGGCCGCGGCTTCACCCCGGCCGAGGAGGATGTGGCCGACCGCTTCCACGCCGTGGGCCGCATCCACCCCGAGACGGGGCTGCCGGTGGTTCCCTCCCGTTTCGGGTGGACCGCCGTTTTCGCCGAGGAGATCCTGAGCATGGCCCGCGACGACGCGAGGATTGTGGGGGTCACCGCCGCCATGCAGGCGCCTGTGGGCCTCCAGCCCATGGCCGACGCCATGCCCGAGCGGGTCATTGACGTCGGCATTGCCGAGCAGCACGCCCTGACCGCCTCGGCCGGCATGGCCTTTGCCGGCCTGCACCCGGTGGTGGCCCTCTACGCCACCTTCCTCAACCGCGCCTTCGACCAGGTTCTCATGGACGTGGGCCTGCACCGGGCCGGGGTCACCATTGTCCTGGACCGGGCGGGGGTCACCGGCACCGACGGCGCCAGCCACAACGGCATGTGGGATATGGCCCTGCTCGCCCACGTGCCCGGACTGCGCCTGGCGGCGCCCCGTGATGAGGCCGGCTTGCGCGACGCTCTGCGCCAGGCCCTGACCGTCGACGACGCCCCCACCGTGGTGCGCTACCCCAAGGGGGCCCTGCCCGAGCCCATGCCCGCGCTGCGGGTGGAGGGGGAGGAGCCCTTCGGAGCCGTTGACATCCTCCTGGATTCGGGGCGGCAGGCCGGCGAACAGGAGCTCTTTGAGCAGCGGGCGCCGCTCCTGCTCGTGGGCGTGGGCGCCATGGCCCCCGCCGCCCTGGAGGCCGGTAGGGCCCTGGCCGCTGAGGGCGCGGCCGTGCAGGTGGTCTCACCGCGCTGGGCGGTGCCCGTGCCGGACGCCCTCGTTGAGCTGGCCCTGGGGGCCAGGGGCGTCCTGGTGGTTGAGGACGGCCTGGTCGATGGCGGCATTGGTTCTCAGCTGCGCGACGCCATGGATGACCGGGTCGAGGGCGGAGGGCCCGCCTGCGCCCCGCCGGTCGTGCGCGTGGGCGTGCCCCGGCGATTCTTGGCCACCGCCTCCCGGGAGGAGATCCTCCAGGAGTGCGCCATGGACGCCCCCGGCGTCCTGGCGGCCGCACGGCGCCTGGCCGAGCGCTGTCAGTAGCGCGCCGAGCCCGCCTCACAGCCGGGACTGAATACCTATGCGATACCCGTGCGGCGCTCCGCCGAGGATGGACGAGCATCTGGGGCGCAGGTCCTAAACGATGAAGGCCGTGCGGGGGAGACTGACGGCGATCTGGCCGGCAGTCTGGGAAATCATGGTGCCGTGTCATTGACAGACGATCGACATCATGTGGGACTTCAGTCCTCGGTATAATGGATTCCAGATGATCCTGTGAGTGATCACACCAAGGGACTTCTGGCCCGCTATCCTCTTCGCCGGGGCGTCCGCCTAGGCTTGGGGCGACGGCGCAAGGAGTACCGCCACGCCCCACAAGGGCGATCACCACCGGGCGGCCCACCGGCCGCCCACAACAGGAGGGCACGGATGACCACCGACGTCACAGCATCCGCCGCGGCGGAGAAGACCGTTACCGACGCGTGGGAGGGTTTCGCCACCGGACCGTGGACGGAGGGCATTGACGTTCGCGATTTCATTCAGCGCAACTACACCCCCTACGAGGGGGACGCCTCGTTCCTGGCCGGCCCCACGGACAAGACCCTGCGCCTGTGGGAGACCCTGGAGACGAAGTTCCTCGCCGAGGAGCGCAAGGTTCGCATCCTGGACGTCGACACTCATACCCCGGCCGATATTGACGCCTTCCCCGCCGGCTACATTAGCGAGGACGATGACGTCATTGTCGGACTGCAGACCGACTCCCCGCTCAAGCGGGCCATGATGCCCAACGGCGGTTGGCGCATGGTGGAGACCGCGATCAAGGAGGCCGGCAAGGAAGTCGACCCCGAGGTCAAGAAGATCTTCACCAAGTACCGCAAGACCCACAACGACGCCGTCTTCGACATCTACACCCCGCGCATCCGCG
>ERZ772917.1078-NODE-1078-length-16964-cov-3.970489_pt1 | contig 16964 bp, 12 predicted proteins | sample MGYA00511187_ERZ772917 | MGnify/ENA primary metagenome ERZ772917 (study PRJEB29015, sample SAMEA2737925) | human oral metagenome | biome: human oral; feature: human-associated habitat; material: dental | place: China | collected 2012 ... | reverse complement strand
TCGTAAGCTTTCAAACGGATGCGGATTTTTTTGTTTGCCATCTTTTTCTCCTTTTCGTCTATTTAAGATAATAGGCTAGCTCCACAAGAAAACCGACAGGTGGTTGCGTGGCAATGCAACCGAGCGTGTCGCAACCTCTTGCATCAAAGCTAAAGACTGTTTTACACAGCACCATAGTATGATACCACACGCGCGGCAACATTGCAAGGGATTTGGGAAGATTTTTTAATTTTTCTTAAAAAATTGGTAATTTAAAGAAAAAGAGTCTGAGACAAAATAGTTCTCAGTCACATCACCTGTAAAAAGGATTTCCTCTTGCCAACCGAGAACGTCTTTGTCAAGCCACCAACACTTCATATCAGCAGGACTAAATTCAGCTACTTTTGAACGTGTCGCATGTCGACGAACTGTTTCTTTAAAAGTCAAATCGTAGTAATAAGCGAAAACCTTGTTATCAAAAAGCTGCCGCAAGCGCTCCAGCATGTCACCATAAATATCCGTTTCATAAAAACCTTCAACAATTACCAGCAAATCATGCTCATGACCATAATGAGCAATCGTTTCTGTTAGAAAAATAGATAAGTTATCTGGTTCCACCTTTTCCTTGAGCATCTCACGCCGGACAAGGTCTTGTGAAATCACAAGCGTCCCACGACCAAAATGATTTTGTAATTTTTTAGCTAGGCTGGTTTTCCCAGAGCCGGAATTACCCCGAATGATGACTAGTTGCGCCATTAGTCAATCTCCTTCACCAAACGATTGTACTCGCGCTTGATACAACGGTTCATGACGATATGATTGCGACCTGCCGCCCGCAAAATTTCTTCCGCTTCTTGACTTTGAAGTCCCAGCTGCGCCCAAAAAATATTGGCATCCGTCTCAATAAAATCACGCGCCACATCCGGCAAAAATTCGCTTCGCCGAAAGACATTGACAATATCCACGGAAATAGGAATATCCTGCAAACGCGCATAAGCCGTCTCGCCCAAAATCTTTTGACCCGCTAACTTAGGATTGACCGGAATGATCTGATAACCCAGTCCCTGCATGATCTTTGAAATACGATTGCTAGTCGTTTCCTCGCGGTCAGAAAGTCCGACAACTGCAATCACTTTGCTCGTCTCCAAATAGGTCTGAATCATGTAATCACTAGGATTTTGAAATTCGTACATAAAATACCTCACTTATTTCCTTATGACCAGTATAGCATTTTTTGAAAAAGGAGGCAGAAATTGGGGCTAGGATTTTTTTAGGAACGAATCAGCAAATATAGCTGCCAATTATGATATAATGATTAGATAGATAAAAATATAATAGTCTTACCAGCGACAAAAATAATTGCTAACAACAAAGGAATATGATGAAAAAATTTTTTAATTTATTAACAAACTTAACGATTATAGCCGGTATCCTCATCATCAGTTACCCTGTTATTAGCCAAATTTATTACAATTACCAGACCAAACAAGAGGTTAAGGACTTTGATTCGTCTGCACAAAAATTAACTTCTGAAGACGTGGCGGAACGAATAAAACTAGCTACTGCTTACAACCGCTCTTTGCAAAATTTGGCAATAACAGATCCCTATACCAAAGAAGAAAACGCTAAGGGGCAGGCAGAATATGCTCGAATGCTGACTGTTCATGAAAAAATAGGTAGAATTTCCATTCCCAAAATTGATGTTGACTTACCAATCTATGCCGGTTCAAGCGAAGAAGTTTTACAAAAAGGGGTGGGACACCTTGAAGGAACCAGTTTGCCGATTGGCGGTCAGAACACCCACACTGTTCTAACTGCCCACACGGGCTTGCCTAACAACCGCCTTTTCACTGACTTGGATAAAATGAAGGTGGGTGATAAGTTTTTCATTCAAAATATCGCTGAAACACTTGCTTACGAGGTTGATTCCATAACGGTGATCGAGCCAACCCAGTTTGACTCTCTAAATATTGTACCTGACAAAGACTATGTGACTTTGCTGACCTGTACTCCTTATATGATCAATTCGCACCGTTTACTTGTGCGGGGCCACCGGATCCCTTACAAACCAAGTGAAGAAAAAGTAAAAAATCCGATTAGTCATATTTCTATTCCACCGCTTTATCTAGTCGTTTTCGCAATTCTATTTCTCATTTTCATTATTTTGGCTTGGAATAAGTGGAAATCGAAAAAAGCATAGAAAGATCTATCATGACAAGAAAAAAGAAAAGCCAAAAATGGCTACAACTAACCTATAAGATACTTACCATTCTGGGTTGCTTGATGATCTGTTATCCCTTTGTCAGTCAGATTTATTACCAATATGTGACTATGCAAGAGACAAAGCAATTTGATGACGAGAAAGGTAAATTAGCTGACCAAGATGTTGAAAATCGTATTGAACTCGCCAAAGCCTATAACAGCACCTTGTCCCCAGAAAAAATAGGAGACCCTTTCTCAAGTAGAAAAAAAGAGGAAGGCGTAGCCGAATATGCTCGCATGTTGCAACTGCAAGAAAAGATCGGCTATGTCACTATCCCTTCTATCAATCAAAAAATTCCCATCCGAGTAGGTTCATCTGAGAATGTCTTGCAAAACGGGGCAGGACACTTAGAAGGAACCAGCCTACCCGTCGGTGGAGTTAGCACCCATACGGTCATCACCGCCCACAGAGGACTTCCCACAGCCAGACTTTTCACCGACTTGGATAAGGTAAAGGTCGGAGATGTCTTTTACATCACCAATATCAAGGAAACCTTGGCTTATCAGGTAGATAAGATTTTAACCGTTGAGCCCACTGATTTCAAACCAATACTGGTTAAAGAAGACGAAGATCGTGCCACTCTTTTGACTTGCACGCCTTATATGATTAATTCTCATCGCCTACTCGTTCAAGGCAAGCGCATTCCTTTCCGCGAAGCTGAAAAGAAGAAAAAAACAAAGATCGACTTTTTTGCCCAATATAAATGCTTTATCCTTCTTGCTGCCGGACTCATCCTCCTACTCTTAGGCTATCTACTCTTTAAAATGTTAAGAAAGAAAGGAAAAGAAACATCACTTTCATGAAAAAGAAAAAACAATTACTTGGGCTGAGTCTCCTGTTAATTGGAATTGCGCTCTTCCTCTTTCCTTTTTTATCCATGATTAAAGAAGACATTTGGCAATCCAATGCTCAGCGCACCTATCAGCAGACCAGCGAAAAAACATTCCAAAAACAACGAACAGCCTTAGAACAAACCACTGTCACCGGAGCTATCCAAGATATTTTCCTAACAAAAAAAGATACTGATCCCATGCAAAAAACGCCCTACTCAGATCTGCTAGATACCAATCAAGTCGCGGGACGCATGAGTATTCCTGCTTTAGGACAGCATTTCGACCTCTATCTTGACGCCGACTATGATAAACTCCTAAAGGGAGTAGCGACCCTCGTCGGAACATCTGCCCCCTTGGGTATAAAAGGACAGCGACCGATTATCGCAGGACATAGAATTAATTATAATGGCATGTCTTTCTACTTCCTCCCCTTCCTCAAAAAGGGAGATAGAATTTATTTCGACATTCTTGGGAAAAATCTAGAATACGAAGTGACCGATAGCGAGGTCATCGATGAATACGAAAGCGAAAAACTCAAACCGATTGAAAACGAGGATATGGTCACGCTCATGACCTGTGTGAACGAACCAAGCTATGACAAACGGCTCCTTGTCAATGCAAAAAGAGTTGTTTCAGATAGTGAAAAAAAGCAAAACGTATCTGCTAATCCCTTGATTTCCTTTGTTAGCAACCAACATATCAAACTTGATTTCAAATTACAAAGGCTTGCCCCTTATTTGATTGTGATTGTCGGAACAGCGATTTTTCTCTTTTTCACCAAGCGACTATGGAATATCATAAAAAAACACTGATGAATCAGTGTTTTTTCTCGCTTTTATAAAGCTTATATCCTAGTCCGATTAAGACAACGGCAATTCCTAAAAACCAATAAATGGCTAAGGTTCCCGTTTTGATAATCGGTGTTCTTGGCGTAGTCGGTGGCACCAGTGTATTGGTAATCACAGTGCCAGTTTTGTCTGTCATGTTTTTATAAGTCGCTGTATAGCCATTAGGAACATCTTCTTCAGCTGTGTAGGTGTAATCTTTCCCTGCCGCATCTGTTTTTTCTAAATTCATAAAGGTATGTTCCCAGTTATTACTGTCATTCAACTCAATTTCATCAATGACTTTCCCATTTTGTTTAAGATGAACAGTGATACTGTTTAACTTTTTACCTTTCCATTCTTTCCGAACTTTAAAACTGGTCTTGTCTTCTCTCTGTTTTAAAACCTGCTTGGGATAGACATGAACGGCGTCATTTCCTACCGTGAAATAGCTACCGTCGGGTTTTGTCACAGGCAATTCCACTTCTAATGGAACTGGTGTCGCATCACCCAACGTCTGATTTCCTGCTAACTTTGATTTTTCTTTATTAACGACGATATAGTATTTTCCAGCTTTCAAACCACTAAAGGTGAGCCGACCGCCATTTTCAGTTATCTTTGTTTGAACAAGCTCTCCGTCTGCCTTATCCTTATGGATGTCAAAGGCAACGCCATCAATGGTTGAGGCTTCACTGCCAAAATAATTCTCAATATCTAAAGGCTGCCCAGAATAACTATCTTTTCCTCCACCTTTAGGCCAACCATTCAAATCTTTTAACTTAACCAAGGTTAAAATAATATCGTAGGTTGCATCTGACGAGGCTTGATTTTCCTGAGATGAGACGGTTGTAAATGGCCGCAAAGCTACCAAAATAACAATGGCCGTAAGTATGGATAGCAGACTGCTCAATATTCTTTTTCTTGTCATAGTATCCTCCTATAACATAGTACTTGTACTCTTCACTAGGATATTTAACTGTTTTAAATACCCTAGTGAAGAGGTAAGGATTGTCCTTACTTCTTCATTTTATTACTTAGCTGAACGACGTTTCGCAATGAAACCTAAACCAACAACCAAGACACCGGCTGCAATCACGAGAGCTGAACCGATACCACCTGTTTGTGGAATTGTTACCTTGTTGTTGACAACAGTAACAAGTTTGTTAGCATTTGAATAGCTATCATGTGAAACGGTAAACATAATTACTTGTTGCAATAAAGCGTAATCTTGAGGTGCTTTGGTTTCTTTGATTTGGTATACTGTTTCAGCATCAGTAGCGTCATGCGCTTTATTAGCAGAACCGTAAGCTAGACCCTTGATTTCAAATGTTCCATCAGTTGCTGATAGCAAGTAGATTGGTTGACCTGCTGTTGGTTGCACTGTAGAGCTAGTCGCTGCAACTGTTGTTCCACTAGTAGAGAACTTCCCAGCGTCAATAGCAGCTTTATTCGCTTTGATTAAGTCAGCAGTCCATTTGATTGATTGACCATTTTTATCTTGCAATTCAAAGATAGCTCCTGCAAGAGGGGTACTATTTTTATCGTTTTTAATAAACTTAGCACCACCTGTGTGAAGTTCAGGAGTTTCACTAGGTTTTTCTTCTTTTGTCACATTAGGATTTGTACCGTAAGTAACTTTAACATCATTCTTATTAGCTTCACCCATAACTGCATCTTCATTGATAGTTGCATCATAGGTCATGGTAATAGTATCATTAGAAGATAAAGTTTTGATGTAATCTGCATTAAAGTCTACTGTTATAGTAGCTTCTTTGGTACCAACAGCTGGTTCTGTAGCTGTATAAGAAGCTGCTGGAATATCTACACCATTCTTCTGAACTTTAAGGTTGCCCGCATAAGAAAGTCCTTTTGAGAATGTATCTGTATAAGTCAAGACTTTATAATCTGCGATTCCTTCAGGCATTTTAGAAGTTACTTTAAAGGTCTTCTTTTCACCAATAGTTGCAGTATCATGCTTGTCACTATCGTTTACAAATTTATCAATACTTGGTTTGTCAACGGTATTCTTTGGATAAACATAGAGGGCATCAGCTCCAGTTGTAAATGTTCCACCTTCAGCTTTATAAACTGGAAGTTCAACAACAAGTGGTACAGCCTTTGAGTTAGCAAGTTCTTCTTTTCCAGCAATCGTTGATTTTGTCTTGTCTTCAACGATGATGTACTTACCTTCTCTAAGACCTGTAAAAGTAATTTGACCGTTAGAGTTAGTTTTTCCTTCTTTACCTGTCACAAGTTCACCAACTTTGTCCGCCTTGCTATCATCGTATTTATGAACTTCAAACCAAACACCTTCAAGTGTCTCTGAACCTGCACCAAAATAATTTTGGATGTTTAACTGTTGCCCTGTATATTCTGTACCATCTGCACCAGTTTGTTTTGGCCAATCAGTTAAGTTCGCCATTTTAACCTTAGTCAAGACGATGTCATATGTAGCTTCCGTAGTCGCAAAAGTTTTATCTGCTCCAAATGCTAAAAGCACGATACTAAGAGCTGCTAAAAACGAGAGGAAATATAGTTTTACGTTTTTCATTGTGTTGCCTCCTAAAAAGCCTTTCTATTTTTTTGCATATAATGTAAAATTACTGCCAATGTTAATGTTAAAGTTCCCATCAAGATATATGGTAGGATACCTGAGCCACCCGTATTTGGATAAGTCGGGTTCACCTTGTTCTTCACCGTCAAGGTTGCTGTTTCTCCGACATTTGCATCCGTAAAGGTTACTTTCTTTTCAGACGCCTTACTGATTTCCAAATAATACTTTGGAACAACCTCTTCAATGTAGTAGGTGTAGTACTTACCGGTGGTTTTGTCCTTAGGTGGGTAGTGTTTTGTAGATTCCCAGAGATATGGAGCAGTTGCAGTCCGCTCTAACTGAATCGTCTCAACAAGCTCTCCATTTTGAGTTTGCCCGTCCGTTGTCCGGTACAACTTAACCTCTAGTTTCTTCGGTAGCTGGTCATTTGTAATCTGATTGCCGTCCTTGTCATACCAGAGTTTCTGGATCTTAATAGACGGATACCTCGTGTTGGTGATGACAAATCCATTTTGAGCGTCACCGCTATAATCGGCATCGTATTCAGGCGGAATCTCCTTTTCCCTGACCACGTACTTAAAGTCGGTGATTTTCTTCTCTGCTGCTTCTTTTTGTAATAATTCAGCGGCAGATTCTTCATCTGGTATCGGACTAAAGGTGTCTTTCCAGTTATTGCTGTCAGAGAGCTCTTTTTCTTCCTTAAGCTCTTCTTTTGCAACACCGTCTTCCTTCCAAGTAGCGTAAAGCTGTGCCGTTATTTTAGAATGTGTTGTTTCAGAGTCACGCCACTTCTTCTCAACCGGAATGGTAATCCGCTTGTTGACTTTATTGGTAACTACATTAGATTCACCAAATCGGGGATCGTTATTGTATTTTACTTGGAAAGTATTAACAGCCGTCTTGCCACCAATATTATTATCCTTGTCATAAGCCGGAGCTTTCATATTTAGAATTGCATGCAAAATGGTGTACTTATGAATGACCGTTGTTGGTTTAGAAACAATCTTGATTGCTGTTACATCTTTATAGTCGCTTGGAGTTGTTTCCCAATTTGAACTATCTACCTCTGTGGCAGCATTCATGGATGGATATTTATCCGTTCGATAGTAAATATCAAAATCCGCTGTCTTATCTTCATCACCGACTTTCACAGTGATTGGGCCTGTCAAGGTGTTTGAAAAGGCAGATTCGGCACCACCCGCTGTCGTTCGATCGCTGTCTCCAACATGAGGAAGAACATCGTAGATTTCTACTCTTGTCAGATCACGATCGTAGTAATTTCGCACTTGCAGGTCATATTGGAAATGTCCCGAAGTGGAAGTTAACCCACCGTACTCTGTTTCAATACCGTCTTTACTGAAGTCTCGACCATAATATTGATGCCCACCTTCAACCAGTGGTTCTGTGCTACGGATCATCTTAACACTCTGCAGACTTTCTGTTACATTCCCTATAACCTTTGAAGTAGCCTTTACGACCTTGTCCGTAGTGTCGCCGTTCATATTGATATCTCTTTCGTCATCCACAATCTGATTTGAATCGGAATGAATGGCATCTGGGAACGGTTGACCATTGTCTTGGTAGAAATAAAGTTCATTCGTGTTATTGAAAGTTGGGGTCTCTGCCTTACTAGGGATAATGTCACTATTGATTTTTAATCCCTTTAGTTTGAAAGCATAACCTGTCCCGTTATTTAAGTCTTTTACCAGACCCGATTTTAATTTGATTTTGACCGCTGTGCGACCACTACCATTGTAGTTTTCAATGACTGAAAATTTATCAATCATGTCCAGATTTGCTATCCCGATTGCTTCGAGCATATCTTCCGCGTTTGTTTTGTCTACACCTGGTGCAATACTAACCCCCTTAGGAAGAAGATCAACAAGCGTTGGATTCTTTAGGTAGCGTGCTTTAGAAAGCTGTTCAAAATTCAATCCCAATAGGAAGAAGACTGATTCTCCCTCAATACCTGAAGTTTGTCCATCTGTATTCTTTGATAGACGAATCTTTTCTACAAATGGTACAAACTGTTTGCTCCATTCAGCGGATGTATTAATTGGAACATCTTGATTTTGAGAGTTTTTCACTTTAGCTTTAAGGCCGACCACATTTTTTATATCCTTTGCAGCAGAATAAGGAACATGATAAGGGTCTTTAAAAGCCATATAGACGAAACCATCAATGTACTTTCCAACTGGTAATTCATAGCCCTTAATAAAGTGGATGGTTATTTTAGTATATTTTGGAGTAACCGCCGGTACTGCTGCTTCCGTTAACTCACCATTTCGGATCTTTTCAGCCGCAGCATTTAGTTCGTCTTGTGCCTCCTTATTGATCTGCTGTCCTGGAGAAAAAGTATCATAAGTCCCATCGCTCTTATAGGCGCGGATTTCCATCTTATCATTGAGAGGTTTAGCATTTATCCCTTTTCTTTCAAAGAAAGAATCAACACTAGTGAAATACAGTCTTGAATCAAACTTGCTGGCGTCCTCAACCAAAGTAATCTCTTGAAGGGGTTTTGATAGCTTATTTTCTACCTTGACTGTATAGTCTAGTCGCTGTGCGTAAAGTCCAGCTACATCGTGTTGCACCGTCTGGTGTTCTGTCCTCTTGGAAAGAATCCCTGTACCACTGAAATCATCTGCAATGAGGTTAAAAGTTATGTCATCACTAGTTTTATACTCTTCATTTGCTGATGGATTGAAAGGAGTAGCTGTAATGTCTGCCTCATTCTTAAAATTAGGTTTAGTCCCACCATTTTTGTATTGAGCATCTGGGAAGGATAGGTACAGAGTAGCCTTGCTGACATCAATATTGTGACGGAAGTCCGTATCAAATTCACTTTCTAAGAACTCCTTTGTATAGGTCGCTGTACCAGTACTACTATCGTAGGTCCAATCAGGATTAAGGGCTTGGTCAAATTTAGCAGTAACTAACTGACCATGACTATTCATATAAGTCGGTAGCTTGTCCTTGATGACGACTTCTTTCATCATTCGCTGCTGACCTGAATTTGCCTGTACTTGATAGGTGAAACTGAACGGTATAGGCTCTGCGCCTGTTTCAGAAATCCTAGTCGGATCTCCGATCTTAGCTGTCCCTCCGTAGAGAAGCTGACCATCTTCGCTACTAGTAGCAACTACCTTTGTTAGGTTCATATTTGGATAAGTTGGAGTATACTCCTTATCATCGCCTGTATATAAAACTGTACCATTCTTATCCTTAAGAGTAACCTTTGGTTGTAGCTTATAGTCTTTTGGAACTAACCCGTTTGTAAAGCTAAAAACATAAGGTATGCTAATCTTTGTTGTTGATGTAATGGAATTGAAACGGATACGATAAATTGTCTTCCCATTTTCCACTATTTTTTCTGCACTTTTGATTAGAGGGATACCTTCGGTCGGAACTGTAAAGTTATCTAGATAAGCATCTGTGTTCAGCACCTTACCACCCGGATACAGAGTAGTTGGCATTTCAATATCTAGATAAGGTCCTTCTATGTCTGAGGTTAAACTAGTTCCATCAATATCCACATAAGTGGTAATCTGTTCATCTGTACGATAAGCCGTCTTTGCATTTGGCTTTATCGTGACAGTTGGAACTGTTGCCGTTGGCGTAGGAGGAGGTCCCGGTGGTAATGCATCGTCATCATCTTCTGATGTAGCCGTAGCTGAAGTTGTTTGACTCGTTGAGCTGCTACTTTCTTGACTAGAACTACTAGGGGTTTCCTGACTCTCGTTGACAGTGCTTTTCTGAGTTTCACTACTAGAACTTCCCGAGTCTTCTTTTTTGGCAGTTTCAGCAGGATTACTTACTAGAGCAGAAGACGGGCTGGTCTGTTCTTGTGCGAAGGCAAGAGAAGCACCACTCACTCCTTGTAAAATTGTGTTCATAAGCAGAATCAGAACTAAAAATATACTGCCTTTTTTCTTCATTGCCTCTCCTTTTCTAAGTTTATTTCACATTCCGGACGAAATTTAATATATATATATTAAAACATTTCATAAAACAGCTCTTTATGAAATTTATTTATGTATGGAAGTCATGCTATTCCCTCTAGGACCCTGATTTAACGAAGTCCAAAAGAAAATCCCAACAAACGAGAGCCCCTCATGCTGTTAGTCAACTAAAACAAGTTAACGCTTTCTTACGCACTGAACACTTTCAATCATTGGTTGTGTTACATACTTATACAAGTGTGAAAGCTTGATAAATATAACTCTGACTATATTGTAGCACGTTTATTTAATTAAGACAAGCAAGTCAAAAAAGTTAAATGTATGTGGTTGTAGCGTTACAATAGATGTGAGACCTGAGTACCAAAAAAGAAGAAACCTTGATATGATTAGTTCTGACACAACCATCAAAAAAAAGGAGTCTTCTCATGAATAGTATACCACAAAACATCCGCTACCTGCCACATACTTTGGATACCCGCTATCACGCTGTCAAAACCTATCGCAACGGTACCTCTGTGGCCTTCATCTGCCGGAGATACAAAATCTCAAAAGCCTCTCTTATGCGTTGGAATAAACGGTTCGATGGAAGCAAAGAATCTCTATGTGACAAATCCCATCGCCCTCTGACCCCTCATCCAAATAGTCACACCAATGAAGAAATCAATTGGATCAAACACTGTATCCGCCGCAATCCTAAAGCTACGCTGATTGAAATCTTCTACAAACTCAAAACAAACAAAGGTTACCACAGGCATCCTTGCTCCCTCTTTCGCATCCTGAGAAAATTAGGCTTCTTCAAAGCTTCTAAAGAAAAGAAAAAAGCCTACAAACCAAAGCCCTACCATACGCCGACCGAAATCGGAGTGAAATGGCAAATGGATGTCAAATATGTCCCAAAACACTGTTACACCGGCTCTATCCCTGATAAATTCTATCAGTATACTGTCATCGACGAAGCTTCCAGAGAGCGATTTATCTATCCTTTTAAGGAGCAAAGCTCTCATTCTACAGTTCAATTTTTGAAATTGGCTATTCGTCATTTTGGTTATCAGCCCAAAATCCTGCAAACAGATAATGGTGTTGAATTTACACACTTTAGAGAGACCAAGCAAGTCCACCCGCTTGACCTTCTTTGTGAGGAGTTGGGGATTGAGCATAAGTGTATCAAGCCTCGAACACCTCGACACAATGGCAAGGTAGAACGAAGCCATCGCAATGACAATAAACGATTCTACAAACATCTCCAGTTCTATTCCTATGACGATCTCATCAAACAGATGGAGCGCTATCTCTACAAATCCAATCGATTGCCCATGCAAACTTTAAACTGGATGTCACCTATCGAAATAAGAAAAACGAGTCTGGGACAAAACTCTTGTAGAAGGTATAAAAAACGAACAAAGATGGATTTTCAAAGTTTCGAAGTCCATCTTTGTTCGTTTTAATTTCAGTTTTTTCATTAAATTTATAGTAGATAATAAAGAATTTCTAAAACGAAAATCTTTTTGTCCCAGACTCGAATACCATATCAAGTTTTTTGATAACTTTCGTTTGGTCTCACATCATTGACAAACGTACATTTGAGCAAGTTTTTTTAATTTTTTATTTGAAAACGTTCCCTTTTCTTATTGATCTTTTATCATCCTATGGAAAATCAAGAAAGTGGAAATTGAAAACCCTATTAGTCGTAACGATAAACACAAAAAATCAAGTCTCATTTAACATGAGGCTTGATTTTTACAAATCATTTTTTCTTGATATAAAAGTAGGTAGAATTACTTGGTAAGAAGACAAACTAACCCTTCCATTCTTAAAGTCAGTTTGTTTCCTACTGGCTTAGTTAAAGGACTTGTATAGATTTTTTAACCGCAAGGATGACGCCCCCATGCCTCAGGAACTTATTTGTGCTTTACAGGTCCATCTGCTGCTTTTGCGACAGCCTTTTGGATTTGCTGCGCATAGAGCCGACCACCCGCAGCAATCGTGTCTGCATCTTCTCCAAAGTGGATATGATCACTACCCACCCAGATTTCTGGATGCTCCTTGGCAGCAGCGTTCCAGTCGGCAATGGTGACGTAAGCATATTTCTTGGCCAACTCTCTGGCATATTGTGCATGCTTTTCGGCGACAGGATTGTCATATTTGTCTGAGTTACCATCGTAAGGAGTTACCAGAATAAGCCGGTGTCCCTTCGGTAGGGCCTTGACCAACTCATTCAGTTCTTCTTCGTAGTTAAAGACAATATTAACACCGGTTGCTACCACGACGGTCTTGAGCAAGCCGCCAGCTGCAGCATTATTGCTCAGAATTTCACGAGCCTGAGCTGTGTTGCGACTGCCTTGGGCATCGACTTGTGCATCTGGCAGAACTTCCTTAAGCGGGGTGCTAGCCCGCAAGGTCACGGAATCACCAATAATCGTCACACCATCTGCAATATTGTATTTACTGGCTTCTCCTTTTTCTGCAAGATTTTTAGTCTGATTTAGCTTAGTATCTGCCTGATGAAGGCCATTGACTAGCATATCTATCTCAAACGCCCCAATCTTCGGAGCGAGTCCGATAGCCAACAGGCTGATGAGAAACAAGACTACCGAACTGATTGCCAAGACCTTTTTCAACTGCGGAAAATGCAAGTCCCAACCGAGAAAAGCAGGGGATTTCCCAGCAATGATTGGCTCAATAACATAAAAGGACAGGCCGGCAAAAGCAAGGGAAAGAAGACTTGTTAACATCACCGCAGGCAGATTGCCCATCAGTTGTGAAAAAATTGTGTAGAAAGGCCAGTGGAAAAGATAGACTCCATAACTCGTATCAGCAATCACTGTTAAAACCAGCGGTTCTTTTAGGTCAGGAGTCTTCTCATGCAAGACCCGCGTGGCCAATATCATAGCCGCCGCTGACAAACTGGCCAAAAGAAAGCCAAATAAATAGGTAAAAAGCGAATCAAACTTGACCCAAAGCATCATCACGACTAAGAGACCCGCTCCCACCGCAAAGACCAGACAAGCTTCTCGCAAAGACCAAGAGCGAATCACTTTCTTTAACAGGCCTGTCGACTGCTTGATACCGGTCAAGGTCGCTAGAATACTACCGACAAAAAAGGGATAAATGTGAGTCCAGGTCGAGAAATAAAGCCCCGAAAAACTGAGTCCTAAAAGACCGCCAATAAACATACTGAGAAAGCTGATCAGCAAGCTCAACGAAGACAGCAAAAAGATACTGCCCCTCAGCTGACCGGCTGTTTTGCAATATTTGGCTAGGAACCAAACAGCCAGTCCCCAAAGTAGATAATAATGAACCTCTACAGCCAGACTCCAGTTATGTACAAATAAATGTGGAACAAACTGAGCCTCGTAGCTTCCACCCGTCATCATTTCGTAAAAATTGGTCACAAAGCCCATGACTGCCGCAATCTGCGTTCCGATACCAGACACAAAATCCCGTCGAATCAAAAAGGTAAAGGGCATGACCACCAATACCATGACAATGACAGGGGGAACAATCCGATAAAAACGCCGTCGAAAGAAGGCTAGAAGCTCTATTTTTTTACTCCGAGAAAACTCATCAACCAAGAGCGCTGTAATCAGGAAACCCGAAAAGGTGAAAAAGACATCTACGCCGAGAAATCCCCCGGGGAATAACTTTTGAAAAAAGTGATACAAGAGAACCAGCAATAAGCCTGTCACTCGAACCATTGAAAACCATTTGATACGCATATTTCTCCTGCATCCTTTTCACTACTGCTGCAGACCGACCAACTCCCGCAAGCCTACATTACTACTGAGTTTAGCAGGCCAAAAATTCTGTTAATTGCTGCATTTAGCAACGTTGCTATAAAATCTATTTTATTCTATTTTACCAAAAAATAGGCCAAAAAAACCAAAAGACCTGGAATTTTATTTCCCAAGTCCATTGCTTATTTTATCTATTTTAAAGTTCTCTCCAGCCTGGCTGATGAGAAAATTCACAAGGTGTGCTTTTGGCCGTCTGATAGATAGGCGGTCAATCTTTCTAGAAATTTCTCTTGGAGCGGTTGTAGCCATAGCGCTCGACAAAGTCTTTGCGGAATTCCAGCAGATTATCATCCATGATAGCTTGGCGAACCTTCTTCATGAGATTTACTAAGAAATAGAGGTTGTGATAGCTGGTCAAGCGGAGACCAAAGGTTTCATCAGCCTTGAGCAGGTGGCGGATATAGGCGCGCGTGTAGTTTGTACAAGTGTAGCAATCACAGTCGTGATCCAGCGGCGTAAAATCTTCCTCAAACTGGGCATTTTTGACAACCAGACGTCCCTCGCTGGTCATACAGGTACCATTTCGGGCAATCCGAGTCGGCAGAACGCAGTCAAACATATCCACCCCGCGGATAACACCGTCAATCAAGCTATCTGGCGCTCCAACTCCCATGAGATAGCGAGGTTTGTTTTCAGGCAGCAAGGGCGTTGTGAAATCCAGCACTGCATTCATCTCTTCGTGAGACTCTCCGACAGCCAGACCTCCGATAGAGTAGCCTGGGAAATCCATGCTGACCAAGTCTTGGGCAGACTGGCGACGCAAATCTTCAAAGCCAGCGCCCTGAACAATCCCAAAGAGACCTTGGTCGTGGGGACGAGTGTGGGCCTTGAGTCCCCGCTCAGCCCAACGGCTAGTCCGCTCGATGGACTTCTTGACATAGTCATAAGGCTGGTAGAACTGCGGGCACTCATCAAAGGACATCATGATGTCGCTGCCTAGATTGTTCTGGATAGAGATGGCTTTCTCTGGCGACAGGAACATCTTGGAACCATTGAGGTGGTTTTTGAAAGTCACCCCTTCTTCTGTGATGTTGCGGCTGTCAGCTAGAGAATAAACCTGAAAACCGCCACTATCGGTCAGAATAGGCTGGTCCCAGTTCATGAACTTGTGCAGGCCACCTGCACGGGCAATCAGCTCATCACCCGGCCGCAACCAGAGGTGGTAAGTATTGGCCAAGATGATACCAGAACCCATTTGCTTGAGCTCTTCTGGCGACTGAGTCTTGACCGTAGCCTGAGTGCCGACCGGCATAAACATAGGTGTTGGGAAGGTTCCGTGGGGCGTTATAATCTCGCCCAAGCGCGCACCTGTGTGCTTTTCTTTTTTGATTAAACGATATTGAATCGGTGATGTTGACATGTTTCCTCCTGCTAGGAAAGACAGTCCCAGCTATTTTCTTCTATAAAATAAGCGACAAGCGCTCATAAGACTCCGTATGATTTTACCAAAAAAAGTCTCGTCTGTCACGATATGTGGTATAATAAAAATCATGAAATGGAGGTCTGTATGAATTTAAGCGAAATCCGTGCCCAGGCACGCACTATCCGAAATCAAACCAATGGCATTTTCTCGCTCTTTGCTATTCCAACTCTGGTAACCATTTTATCTACCTATCTGTCTCCCAACCGTCATCTGGAGGAGATTATTCCCCAGTTGGAAGTCAATCAGGCCTTTGTTGTGATTTTTGGTCGCCAGATTTTCCCGCAAATCGTGGAATTTGTCATCGCCCTGCTCTTTTTATCGGCTAGCTTTAGCATGATAGAAGTTGTCCGAAAAAAACGCGATACGGTTGGTCTTGCTGATATTCGCCGAGTTTTTTCCGCAGAGCTTTTTTCACCGATTTTTATCACACAACTGACCAAGAGTATTCTTCTCTTGTTGTGGAATTCCATCAGCCTTGTTGGTTCCTTCTTTCTTGTCTTCAGCAGTTACAAGGTACTGGCTATTTATGAAAAAATCTCAGATTTGTCCCGATTGACGACTGATAGTCCTGAGGTAGAGCAAATCGTCAGCTATGCCCCGATGATGTTTCTCGGTACTCTCATCGTCTTGGCTGGTACGGCAGTATTCCTGATTGCCAACTACGCTTACTCTCAGACCGACTTCATCCTTTATGATCAACTGAACACAGGCACTTACCAAGGTCCTTGGCAAATCATTACGCAAAGCAGACGCATGATGAAAGGCTATAAGTGGAAACGCTTCTTGCTGGATCTGAGCTTTATCGGTTGGTATATCCTGATCGGTATTACCCTGGGAATAGCTGGAGTCGTGGCCTATCCGTACATCACAACAGCTCGGGTGCTCTTTTATGAAAAACTGAAGGAAGAGAGAAAACTGAGTTGATTGGCCATTCATTACTGTATTACAAAAGGTTGAGCTCAAATCTCAACCTTTTTCTCTATTCAAATCCCGAACAATCCGCTCAAAGGCTGCTTCCAAGGAATCTTCGTCCCTAAAGAATGATTCCTCTTCCCAGCCTAAGAAGTCTCGGTCTTTCCACCAGCATCTCATATCAGTAGGGGAGAAGTCAGATCGCTTGCCCCTAGTCTGATGGCAGCGGACGGTTTCTTCAAAAGTCAAATTGTAGTAATAAGCCAGAGTCTGAGAACCAAACAAATTCCGTAGCCGTTCCAGCATTTCTCCATAGATGTAGGTCTCGTAAAAGCCCTCAACCAGAACCAGCAAATCATGTTCGTGACCAAAACGAGCTAGGCTTTCAGTCAAATCAATAGATAGGTTGCCCGGCTCGACTTT
>ERZ772917.1077-NODE-1077-length-16966-cov-9.491278_pt1 | contig 16966 bp, 7 predicted proteins | sample MGYA00511187_ERZ772917 | MGnify/ENA primary metagenome ERZ772917 (study PRJEB29015, sample SAMEA2737925) | human oral metagenome | biome: human oral; feature: human-associated habitat; material: dental | place: China | collected 2012 ... | reverse complement strand
ACCCCACGAGAAGCCTTCGAACGCCTCCTCGTTGCTTCCACCCCTTGACACCAAGCACATTTGCGGCATCGATCGTGGCGCCGCCACCCACACCGCGCGTCACAGATCGGTCACCCATCGGGGAGCGAACCCACGTGTCACACCGACTCCTTAGGATCGTTCCGTGACCATCGCCGCCTCCCCCACCTCTGTCGCAACTCTTGGTACCGCCGGCGCCCTGCCCTGCCCCGCCGCCCCACCTTCCCTCGACGTCGCCCCCGGGTCGGTGGTGCGCGTGCGCGACGAGGATTGGCTCGTCACTCAGGTCTCCACGACGGCCGACGGCATGCTCATTACCGCCCAGGGCCTGTCGGAACTCGTCCAGGACACCACCGCCCAGTTCTCGGCCGGGATCGACCGGATTGTCCCTGTGGACCCGCGGCACACCTCGGTCAAGCCGGACCAGTCGTCTCGCCACCGCCTGTCCCGCCTCTGGCTGGAGGCCACTCTGCGCAAGACGCCGCTGCCGGCGGTCTCCACGGACCTGGCCGTCGTCGGCGATGTCCTCGCCGACGCCCTGTCCTACCAGCTTACCGCCGTGCGTCAGGCCCTCGACCCGGCGAACCTGCGCCCGCGCATCCTCCTGGCGGACACTGTCGGTCTTGGCAAGACCCTGGAGATCGGCATGATCCTGGCCGAACTGGTGCGCCGAGGGCGCGGCGACCGCATTCTCATTGTCACGCCGCGCCACGTGCTGGAGCAGATGCAGCATGAGATGTGGTCGCGCTTCGCCCTGCCTTTCGTCCGCCTCGATTCGGTGGGTATCCAGCGGGTGCGCCGCTCAGTGCCGGCCACCCGCAACCCCTTCTCGGTTTACCACCGGGCCATCATTTCGATTGACACGCTGAAGTCGGACCGCTACCTCAACCATTTGCGGAAACACCGGTGGGATGCGGTGGTCATTGATGAGTCCCACAATGTCACGAACAAGGGCACCCTCAACAATCGGCTCGCGGATATTCTGTCCCGTCAGACCGACGCCCTCATTCTGGCTTCGGCCACACCCCACAATGGGGACCCCAAGTCTTTCGCCGAACTCATTCGCCTCCTGGAGCCGACGGCGGTCCACGCCGACGGCACCCTGGATGAGGAGGCGGTACGCAGGCTCGTCATCCGTCGTCACCGGCACTCTCCCGAAGTCCGCGACGTCGTCGGCGGCCGCTGGAAGGAGCGGCTCACGCCGGTCAACCGGCTCGTTGAGCCCTCGGCGGCGGAGGACGCGGTGGCCGAGGAGCTCTCCCGCGCCTGGCTGCATCGCCCCGACGGTGCCCCGGCGCCGGGGCACCGGCCCGGCGTACCCGCACGCGGCGGGGATGCCCTGTTCTCTTGGACCCTGGCCAAGGCCTTCTTGTCCTCCCCGGCCGCCCTTATCCAGACCATTGACGAGCGAATGGCCCGACGCCGCCAACGCGCCGCGAACTCGGACGCGCCGGCGGCCTCGGAGCAGTCCCGGGCGCTGACGCGGCTACGTGAGCTGGCGGTTGCCGCGGACACGACCGATTCGGGCAAGTACCAGGCTCTCCTGCGCGAGATGCACCGCATTGGAATCGCCCGGGGCTCACAGGCGCGCGTCGTCGTCTTCGCTGAACGCATCGCCACCTTGACCTGGTTGGCCGAGCACCTGCGCCGGGATCTCAGGCTCCCGCGGGAGGCTGTGCGCGTCATGCACGGCTCCCTGTCCGATGTTGAGCAGCAGGAGATCGTTGAGCAGTTCCGCCAGGCGCACACGCCGGTGCGCATCCTGGTCACCGGGGATGTCGCCTCGGAGGGCGTCAACCTGCACGCACAGTGCCACGAACTCATCCACTACGACATCCCCTGGTCCCTCATCCGCATTGAACAGCGCAATGGCCGCATTGACCGCTACGGCCAGGAGGTGTCACCACAGATCACCACGCTCCTCCTCAGCCCCTCCGACCCCCACTTCTCCGGTGACGTCCGGGTCCTGACCCGCCTCATGGAGAAGGAGGATGAGGCCCATCGGGCACTCGGTGATGTCGCCTCCCTCATGGGCCTGTACTCCGGGGAGAAGGAGGAGGCCAAGATCCGTGAGGCGCTGCAGGCCGGCAGCGATATCGACGACGTCGTGCCTGACGTCGATGAGGCCCTCACCTTGGATCCGATGGCGGCCTTGTTTGCCACCCTCACCGGCTCGGCCGCCTCACCGGCCACGGACCCGGGACCAGCTCAGGCGCCACTCCCGCACCCCGGTGCCGAGCCAGAGGCGGAACCAAGCCCCGCACCAACACCCCGCACCGGTCAGGCAGACGCCGCGACGGCGTCGGCCCTCTATGACTCGCAGCTGGACTATTTGCGCGAGGCCTTGACCGAGCTGTACGAGCGCCCGGAGGAGAAGCAAACCGCGACCGGCGGTGGCGGCGTCCAGTGGCGGGAGCACGGCACGGACCATGTGGCGGAGCTGGTGCCGCCTCCCGGGCTGCAGGCCCGTTTGAAGGTTCTGCCCCAGTCCTATCTGCGTGAGCGCCGCGTCCAGGAGCAGCTCACGCTGGCGACAACACAACGCAAGGGCGCCAAACTGCTGGCCGCCGCTCTGCGCGACGACTCCGACTCATCCTGGCCGGAAGCCCACTACCTTGGGCCGCTGCATCCGGTCCTGGATTGGGCCGGCGACCGTGTCCTGGCCAAGCTGGGGCGCTCCTCGATCTTCGCCGTTCACAGCGAGGTGGACTCCCCCACCGTGCTGCTCCTGGGCACGCTGACAAACCGGGCGGGGCGGACGGTGTCCATGGTAAGCGTGAGCGTGACTTTCCCCTACCTGGATGTAGAGACGGCCCGCGCTGACGTGGAGGCGGGGCGCGCGCTCGTCCCCACTCCCGTGGCCACGGTGCACGCCTCTCCGGCGGCCATGCTTGCGGCGGTCGGTGTCGAGCAGGAGCAGACGAACACGGGGGTGGTCTCCGACCTGGGGCTGCTGGGTGCGCTGATCTCCCCAGCGGTGGATGCGGCGCAGACCCAGATGAGCCTGACAATGGAAGCGGCGGGAGCAACCGCCGAGGCGCGGGTTGCGGCCTGGGCCGAGCGCGTGGACTCCTGGGACGACGACGCGGGTCGCCTCATCCAGAACCGTTGGCTGCGCTCTCAGCGTCGCAGCGTCGATGAGGAGCGTGAGCTCATTGCGCAGCACTCACCCGCCCACACCCTGATCCGGCCGCTGCTGGTGGTGGCGCCACGGGATATCACAGAGGAAAGGGACCACTGATGGCGGTGTCGGACGCGCTCGTCGTGGGCGAGGACTGGATTAGCGAGCACTACTTCACGACGGACGCCACGAAGGAGTCCTTCCTGGCACGAGTGCTGGAGCGCCGCAAGGAGTGGGAGGCGCTGGAGAAGCCCGCCGACGGCACTGCCCCCGCGGGGACCTCGCGCTCACGCTTCCGTTCCTTCCGGCCCCGGCTGGAGGAGCTGCTTGCTGCTCTTCCCGCGGCCGACGCCGAGACGGTGAGTGCGGGCGCCTCGGTCGCTCTCAGTGCCGCCGCACTAGATGCTTCCGCTGAGCTGGACGCCGTGCTGCGGGAGGTCCTGGGCTTCACCTCCGCGGAGTACCGGCTGGTCGAGCGCGGCCCGGTGACGCTCGTACGCCCTGTGGGCGATGAGGGCCCGGCACCGCTGGCGCTCCTGCGGGCCCGCCCCACGCCCACGATCGAGGACCTGCTGGTCAAGGACGGCATCACCCTGGCCGAGACCTGGGTGCCGGTGGACCTGGAGGATCCGGCTACCCCGACCCTGGAGGGTGCTGAGCCGGTGGAGTCGGTCTCCCGGACGCTGTCCGCGCTCATGACCGATGAGCACGGCCCGGCCTTCGCCCTGGTGCTGGCGGGCCGGTGGGCGCTCATCGCGGAGAAGGAGCGCTGGCCGGAGGGCCGCTGGCTGGCGGTGAACCTCCAGCTGGTGGTGGAGCGCAACGAGGGCAGGCGCGGCGGCGAGGTGGAGCGGGCCCTGACCTGCCTGGATGCCGCCTCCCTGGTACCGGGCCCGGAGGGTGAGACCTGGTGGACGGCGACCCTGGCGGACTCGGCGGCCCACACGGTGGGGGTCTCCAAGGACCTGCGTGAGGGGGTGCGCTCCTCGGTCGAGGTGATTGCCAACGAGGTGGTGCGCCGTCGGGCCGCCCAGGGCCTGGCCCCGCTGCCTCAGGACCAGGCGCAGCCGCTGGCGCTCCAGTCGCTGCGGTTCATCTACCGGATTATCTTCCTGCTCTACGCCGAGGCGAGCCCGGAGCTGGGCGTGCTGCCGGTGGGTGCCGCGGAGTACGACGCCGGTTACGGCTTGGAGCGTCTGCGTGGGCTGTGCCTGCGGGAGCTGCACGAGGAGTCCTCACAGTCGGGCACGCACGTCTACGAGTCCCTGGATCTGCTGTTCACCATGGTGGACCGTGGTCACAACGCCCAGGCGGCAGCCGATGGGGCCTCGGGGGAGGCGTTTGACGGCCTGGTCTTCCAGCCCATGCGCGCGGACCTGTTCCGTCGCCAGGCGACGGCGCTCATTGACGAGGTGGGCCTGGGTAACGCGGCCATGCTGCGGGTGCTGCGCAACCTGCTGCTGACCCGGGAGGGCGGCAAGGCTGGGCGCGGCTTCATCTCCTACGTGGAGCTGGGCATCAACCAGCTGGGCGCCGTCTATGAGGGGCTCATGAGCTATTCGGGCTCCTTCGCTACCGAGCGCCTGTGGGAGGTGGCGCCGGGCGGGGATGCCTCGAAGGGCTCGTGGGTGGTACCGCAGGACGTCATGGAGGGCCTGGAGGCCCAGGACTTCGTCATGGAGACCGACGAGTCCACCGGGGAGCGCCGGAACGTCACCTATGAGAAGGGCGAGTTCGTCTTCCGGCTCTCGGGGCGGGACCGGCAGCGGTCGGCGTCGTTCTACACCCCGGAGGTGCTGACCCGGTTCACGGTGCAGCAGGCGCTGGCCGAGCTGTTGGATCAGGATGGGCATGTCACCACCGCTGAGGAGGTGCTGGGCCTGACGGTGTGCGAAGCTTTCGGCCCACGTTGGATACAAAATGGCGGCACAGTCGCGCTCGCGGCGTGAGTGGTTCAACGTTGGATTCAGTGGTTCAAGGAGAGAATGAGGCGCTAGGGTGAAAACTTGCTGTGTGGAAGGGTGCGGCCAAGCCGGAGCATTCGCGACTCGCTCGCGGCCAACGTGGTGTCTCAATCACCTTCTCCAGGTTTACTCTCAAGGCGGGCTTACCTTGCTTGAGGCCTTCACCAAACCAGCTGCTTACTTACTGACCCGGTGCACACGTTGCGGCTTTGAGGGGCACTATCGATTCGAATACGTTCTTGAGCAGCTGCAAGCCGGTGAATCCGTTTGTAGAGCTTGTTACTGGCGCGCGTGGGCGAAGAGAGCCCGCGCCGTGTCAGGCCGTGCCGAACATCTCGTGGAGATATCCATCGTTAAGAAGAACGCGGAAGCTCATGGCTACACGTATCTTGGGCCGCTTACGGATCCCAGCTTCGAAGATGATCCTCACGCCACACGCTGCAATTCCTGTGGTCGGATCGAGGCACAGCGAAACGGAGATATCAGTTGGGGATGCCCCTGTCGACGAAATCCGAAGTCTGCGACTGCGGGAACCAAGAAGACTCGAGGCGCTAACCTTCTCAAGAATTCCAGCAACCGAGCTGTCGAATGGTGGGATCACGATCGCAACGCGGAGTCTCTCTGGGACACGGCTACATTAAAGGCGCGGCGAGAAGCATGGTGGATCTGCCCTGAGGGACACTCATTCAAAGCCCGCATCCTAGATGTTACGAATGACCATTTTTCCTGTCCCGAATGTCAGGAGATTCGGCAGGCAGCCTGGCAAGAGAAACGAGCCTCGTTTAAGGACAAAACCATAGCCGATGTGCCCGAGCTGCTGGCAGCTTGGGACGACGATCTCCCTCCAGAGAACGTCCTAGTCGACGAGAACCATTGGGGCTCGGGCTATAGATTCCGCTGCCCTTCTGGACACCGTAACACACGTCATCCCCTCAGCTATCTGTTTGGGGGTTGTTCTGCGTGCAAGGCCATTAAAACCCGGAAAGCTAATGCGGAGGCTGCAAAGGCTGACCCCTCCGCGAGCCGGTTGACACCGGAGATCAGTAGCCAGTGGCATCCCACCAAGAACGGCAAGTTGCGCCTTGCAGAAATCTCTCCCGAGTCTCGTCGCATGGTCTGGTGGCGAGACCCAGTCTGCGGACACGAGTTCCAAGCCACTCCCCGAGAACGCGACAAATATGAGCGGTGGCGCTGCCCGGTGTGCCACACCATCCTTGATTCGTTGGCATACCACTATCCAGAGCTTGCCGAGGAATGGTCGCCAGAAAATCCGTTTTCGCCGTGGGAAATCCGCCCGAACACGTCTCAGCTGACAGAACCGCCCCTATGGGTATGCAAGAACGATCCAGCTCACATGTGGCGAGCTATGCCGACAGCGAGAGTCAATGGCTCACAATGCCCGGAGTGCATCGAAACCGGAAAGTCACGGATCGAGATTGAATACTATTCAGCAGCCCTTGCGCGATGGGGAAACGCGAAATCAGGTTCTCGCATTCACTCTACAAAATTCCAAACTCGCTCATCCTGGACTGTTGATATTTGCGTGGATCTTCCATCTGGGAAACGGCTCGCGATTGAATATGACGGATCATACTGGCATCGCAACAAGACTGACATTGATCGTGTCAAGAGCTTAGATCTCCTTGCAGACGGCTTCATCCTTGTCCGACTCCGAGAAGCCTCGCTTCCTTCGCTGCAGATCGCAAGCCCGAACTATCATGAAATCACCGTATATCCAGCGGCCCAAGACCCCGTGCACGATGTCGCAGTTATTGAGGAGGCGATCACTTCTTGAGTGGAATCGCCTGCGCCCTTATCGTTTTGGAAAGTGAAGGCAATCGTGCCGTCGACGTGGTCGACCAGAATGTGCCACAAGTATGGGGTGAACTCGATGCTGGCGATGTCGAGGGTGGCGAATTGTTCCTTGTAATACTGGTAGGCGGCTTGGCGGTTTTCCAGGTCGCTGATCTGGTCGAGGAGTTGGTGGTACTCGTCAAGCAGGGCGGCGTGTTCGCTGGTAAGCTTGTCGAAACGGTGCTGGTAGTAGGTCTGGTCTTGGACGACGTGGGCATCGATTGCCTCAGCGGCTGCGTTCACGCGGGCGAAGAGTTGATCGGCTTCGATGTGCAGGTCGGTGGTGTCGAACTCGGCAACGACTGCTTTGTCGATCACTTCACCCACCGTTTCTTTGCTGGCTAGCAGGTCGTGGACAGCCTCGAGGAAGGCTGCGGCGATCTGCCCATTACTGACGTACGGGGTCACACACGGAGTATCACCTGTGGTTGCAGCGCCAGATGCGCTTTTCGTGCTTCGGGCCTGCGTGTCAGGTCTTGGCCCCGTACCAGGCCCCACACTGCCCGCACCGGACCTTGCCGGAGAACATCCGTTGCCTCGAGGTTGAGCGTCATCCTGTTGCGGAGGCGGTGATTTCTGCTTGGTTGAAGTTCCTCACGGCTGGGGTGATGATCGGCTCGTGCTTGCCGGTGACGTAGTGGAGTGAGTGGCTCACCTTAGCGACGACGCAACGCAAGGGCGCCAAACTGCTGGCCGCTGCCCTGCGCGACGACTCAGGTGCATTGGTCGTACTGGAAGTGGCGGCCAGCACGAGGAGCGCTGGTACAACAAGGTCGGACGGAGGTGCTGGTCCCCTCGCGTCCTTTCGGAAGGAGTAGAGCGGAACTTGCGACGAGGGCGAGCTGGATCGGCTCAGGCACCCGTTCATCTGGGCCGTGGTCTCTCAACCCAGGAGGGGCGGACGACTTACCGGGATGTCTACCGGTTGCCCGGGACTGCGAAGAACTCGACCGTTGAGGAACTGGCGAAGAGAGTGGGAGCGGCGTGATGCAGCCCGCCGACGCCAACGTCCTCCTCGTCGCCTTCGCCGCAGCGCACGCATGCACCGGTGTCAGTCTTGCATTGGGCGGAGGAGCCGCCTGAGTCGGGTCCGCCACTGAGTCGCCCGGGCACCGAAGTCCGGGCACAGTGCGACTCGCGGACCTGTGCCGCATACCGCTGTACGAGGTCTGACGCACCCACCCGATTAGAGTGCAGTGCAGGCCCACTCCCCTACCCCGCTCCACAGCCAACGAGTCAGGCACCATGACGACCCAGACATCTCCAGCGCCGGACGGCGCCTCTGCTCCCACCCGCAGCATCCCGGCGCCCCCGGAACCCGGACAGGTCGTCCAGGTCCGAGGCTCCATCTGGGCCGTCACCCATGTCGAGGATCAGGGCTTGCCTCGCAGCTCGGCCGACGATGGCGCACCCCGCCTCGAACACGTCGTCGATCTTCAGTCCCTCGACGAGGATCGCATGGGTGAGGAGCTCACTGTGGTCTGGGAGCTGGAGGTCGGACAGTCGGTGGTGCCGGACCGCGGCCTGCCTGAGACTATCGACGCGGACGCCTTCGACGACCCTGATACACTCGGTGCCTTCGTCGACGCTGTGCGCTGGGGCGCCGTCACCTCCGCCGACCCCAAGGCCTTCCAGGCCCCCTTCCGTTCCGGTGCCACCCTGGAGCCCTACCAGCTCGAGCCCCTGCGCCGTGCACTCGCCGCCCCGCGCACGAACCTCCTGCTGGCCGACGACGTCGGTCTGGGCAAGACCATCGAGGCGGGTTTGGTCATCGAGGAGCTACTGCTGCGCCACCGGGCCCGCTCAGTCATCATCGTGTGCCCACCGAGCCTCGCCCTGAAATGGCGCGACGAGATGCGCGAGAAGTTCGGCCTCGACTTCGTCATCGTCGACTCGGCCCGCATGGCCGCCGACCGACGCACCTACGGCCTGGCAGCCAACCCGCTGCGACTCCACCCGCGCGTCATCGTCTCCATGGCCTGGCTACCCGGCGTGCGCGCCCAACGGCTGCTGCGTGAGGTCCTGGCCGACGCCGCCCGGTCCGGCACGGCTCGCTCCTACGCCTTCGACGTGCTCGTCGTCGACGAAGCGCACCATGTGGCCCCGGCGGCACCCTCAGCCGTGGGCGGCGGACGCGGCTACGCCGTCGACTCCCAGCGCACCCAGGCACTGCGGCGCCTGGCGGAGAGCTGCGAGCACCGCCTCTTCCTGTCCGCCACGCCCCACAACGGCTACACCGAGTCCTTCTCCGCCCTGCTGGAGATGATCGATCCGCGCCGCTTCGCCCGTGGTGCCAGCATTGACACGACGGCCCTGGACGAGGTGACGGTGCGGCGCCTGAAGTCGCAGATCAAAGAGAAGGACTTCCGCCACCGCAGCGTCAAGGTCCTCGCCTACGAGGCTTCCCCGGACGAGGAGCAGGCCTATGCCACCCTGGACGGCCTCCTACGCGACTCCGGACGCTCGCAGGGGCGCCGCCACCTCGACATCGCCGCCCTCCTTCTCAAGAAGCGCTTCCTGTCCAGCCCCTGGGCCTTCGCACAGACCCTGGAGGGGTACCTGGACCAGTCGCTTCCCGGCGGTGGTCTGGGCGGCATCAATGAGCTGGACGACGACTACTACACGGAGGTCATGGGTTCCGGCCAGTCCGACGAGGAGGAGGGGCTGACCGCCCAGCCGGAGATGGATACGCTCCTGGCCACCCGCGCCTCGGATCCGCTGTCGACCGCCACGCGCGAGCAACTGGAGGAGCTGGCCGCCTGGGGCCGAGGCTACCAGTCCCGCCCCGACTCCCGCCTGGAGGCCCTGGTGTCCTTCCTCGACGCCGTCTGTCGGCCCGACGGGAGAACCTGGATGAATGAGCGGGTGGTCGTCTTCACCGAGTACGCGGACACCCTGGACTGGATCGTCTCCGTGCTGCGCCAGCAGGGCTACAGCAAGCGTCTGGAGGTCATCCGGGGATCGACCTCAGCGGAGGAGCGCGAGGAGGTCCGGGCGCGGTTCACCGCGAGCCCCACCGAGGAGCCGGTGCGCGTTCTCGTGGCCACCGACGCCGCAGGGGAGGGCATCGACCTTCAGAGCTACTGCCACCGCCTGGTGAACTTCGATGTGCCCTTCAACCCCTCTCGCCTGGAGCAGCGGGTGGGGCGTATTGACCGCTACGGTCAGCGCGAGGTCCCGGAGATCTACTACCTCACCCCTTCTGTCAAGGCGGGCCTGTACGCGGGCCACCAGGACTTCCTGGGGCGCCTCGCGGCCAAGATCGCCACCGAGACCCAGGACCTGGGTGCTGTCAACCCGCTCATTGACGAGCAGATCACCGAGCGGTTCCTCGGGCGCAGCCTCCGCAAGGCTCCTGTGCAGGGACGGGACGAGCGGGCCATCACGCAGGCCCTGGCTGGTTCGGCCACGCTCAACCAGCAGCTGACGGCGCTCGCGGCGGGCTACGAGGACCGCAAGGAGCGGATGCACCTGATGGCCCCGGCGGGACGGAGGGTTGTGGATGAGGCGCTGCGCATGACACACCAGCCGCTCCTGGATGAGGTCGGCAGCGAGGAGACCGACGCGGAGGTCTTCTCCCTACCAGAGCTGGGGCGGTCCTGGCAGGACGCCCTGGTGGGCCTCGACACCCGCCTGGCACCGGGGCAACTGCGACCGGTCACCTTTGACGAGGAGGCCGGACGTGTGCCGGGGATCGTCCACGTCCACCTGGGGCACCCGCTCATGCGCAAGGCGACCCGCACCCTGCGGGCGAACCTCTTCAGCCCGCGCTCCCAGGTCAACCGGGTGACCGCGGTGGTGCTTCCGGGTTTGGAGCATTCCTGTGCCGCCTCCCTGTCCCGGCTGGTGCTCGTGGGGCGCGGGGGCCTACGTCTGCACGAGGAGGTCTTCGTCACCGGGGTGCGGTTGCGCGGGCACCGCGTCGCCGAGGACACGCTCTCCCGCGTACTGGACCGCGCCCTGGACCCGGGAGGCTACCGGCTGGCGGGGCAGGAAGTGCGCCGCAGCCTCACCGGCCTGTGGAACGACGACGGGCACCTGCGCACCCGCCTCGTGGAGGAGACGGAGCGGCGGGCGGCCGTTCTTCAGAACAGAGTCGCCGCCAGTCTCGAGGAGCGTCGGCAGGCGGACACCCAGCGCGTCCACGCCATTTTCGCGGCCTTCCGCGCCAACCTCACCGACTCCCTGGAGCGTCTGCGCACAGAGGAGCACGAGCAGCAGGGGATGCTCGCCCTGTGGGCAGAGGACCAGCGTTATCAGCGCGCCCGGGACGTGCGCGCCATAGAGGACCGTTTGGTTGATCTGGACGGTGAGGAGGACCGCGAGGCGGAGGCGATGGCGCTGCGCTACCAGGACGTGAAGCCGTACGTGTCGCCCGTGGCCCTGGTCCTCGCCGTCACCGAGAAGGATGCGATGGAGTGGGGGAGGCAGTCATGAGTCGAGGAACAGGCCCTAGGACGACGGGGCGAGGCGCCCGGCCCGCGGCAGGCGCCAGGGGTGGGACCACCCGTTCGGCGGCCCAGCAGCACCGTGAGTGGCTCGAGCTGGTGGATGCCGATGGCCCCTTCCTATCCATCCCGGTCATGACGGCTCTGCACCCTCAGGGCATGCCATCGCTGGACCAGGCTCGCCGGGAAGCCCTGCGCGCGGCGAAGCCAGCCTTCGACCGCGCCTGGGACACCTGGGACAGCAAGCGGGACTCGCAGCGGGCACTGGCCGACTACCGCCAGGCACGTGATACTTGGGTGGCCACGGTCCTCACCGATGTCATCGGCTGGGGCGGGGACTTTGTGAGTTCGGCGGACCGGCCCGCTCTGGGCGAGGTCCACCGGGCGGTCTCCGACGGCTTCCCGGCGGTAACAGTGACACCCAATGGCGCCCTGGCCCGCGGGGAGAGGATCGGCGCTCTCGTGCTCGTCACCGACCCGGTGGACTCGCTGCGCGACGTCAGCGACGACGGATGGGCGGCGAGCCCCATCGACCGGATGGCGGCCATGCTGCGCTGCCAGGAGTCGGCCTGCTCGATCGGCGTGGTGACCGACGGGCGCTGGTGGGCTCTCGTGAGCGCCCCGCCGAGCGGGGCGACGGCCTCGGGCGTCGTGGACTGCCAGACGTGGGTGGAGGAGCCGGCCACTCGTGACGCGTTCTGCGAGCTCCTGTCCGCGCACCGCCTCCTGGGCAGCAGGAGCGAGGACCGGTTGCCCGCCCTCTTCGATCGCTCCGTCCTGGCGGCGGAGGAGGTGACGGAGGCCCTTGGCACACAGGTGCGCCGGGCGGTTGAGCTGGTGGTGACTGCTCTATCGGAGGTGGCGCTCACCTCCGAGGCGGGCGATCCGTCGGACCCGCTGCCCGAGGACGCCCACGAGGTGTACGAGGCGGTCGTCACGGTCATGATGCGTGCCGTCTTCCTCCTCTTCGCTGAGGAGCGCGGGCTCCTGCCCACGCAGTCCCTGTACACCGGCGGCTACGGCCTGGCGGGCGTCCTGGATGGGCTGGAGGCTCGCGCCCGGGATGAGGGTGAGGAATCCATGGACGACACGAGCCTGACCTGGCACCGCCTGCTGGCGACCTCCCATGCTCTGCACGGGGGTGTCAACGCCGAGGACATGCGGATCCCCGCCTACGGAGGTTCGCTCTTCGACCCCGCCCGCTTCCCCTTCCTCTTGACGAGGAACGCTGGCGGCGCCCTGCGTCTGACGGTCTCCGACCGAGTCATGCTCCATGTGCTGCGCTCCCTCCAAACTGCCCGGACTGGCAAGGGCGGGGACGCGCGCCGCCTGTCCTTCCGGGACATTGACGTGGAGCAGATCGGCTACATCTACGAGGGCCTGCTCGGCTACACGTGTACCCCTGCTCGGGAGACGGTGCTGGGGCTCATCGGCACCGACGGCGCAGAGCCAGAGGTGCCCCTGAGTCTCCTGGAGGAGCTGGCCGAGAAGTACACCGACGACGCAGACCTTGCCAAGGCCGTCATCGCCTGGCTCAAGGAGCACCAGGGTGCAGCAAAGCCACCCACAAGGAGTGCCCTGGCCAAGGCCTTCCGTTCCGGTGACACGATGGACGCGGCCGAGGCCGAGCGGACTCTCCTGGCCGTCACTCAGGACCTGGAGCTGCGCGAGAGGCTGCGGCCATGGATCGGCGCCATCCGCCGGGACCTGCGCGGTCGGCCGGTGGTCATCGAGACCGGTGGTCTGGTGGTGGCCGAGACCCCGTCGCGGCGCAACGCAGGCGCCCACTACACGCCCCGCTCGCTCGCCGAAGAGGTGGTGCGCCACGCGCTGGAGCCGCTGGTCTTCAACCCGGGCCCGCGTGAGACCATGGATCGCTCGGCCTGGCGGCCGCTCAGCTCGGATCAGATCCTCGGCCTGCACGTGGCGGATATCGCCTGCGGCTCGGGAGCCTTCCTCGTGGCCGCGGCCCGCTTCCTCGCCGATCATCTTGTGGAGGCCTGGACTCGTGAGGGGGGCATCGATAACTACGCGGGCTCTCCTGGCGGGGCGCGCACTCATGCCCTGCGGCAGGTGGTGGCCCGCTGCCTGTACGGGGTGGACATCAATGAGATGGCGGTCGAGATGTGCAAGCTCTCCCTGTGGCTCGTGTCCCTGGACAAGGACAGACCCTTCAGCTTCGTGGATGACAAGGTCTTCGTGGGCAACTCACTCCTGGGGATCACAGATCTGCGCCAGTTGCGGGCCCAGCACATCGATCCCGCCGCAGCCCCTGAGAAGCGGCTCTTCGAGCTCGACCGCACAGGAGACTACGCACCCGCCTTGGATGTCGACGCGGTCCTGGCGCGGGTGCGGGACCGTCGCCGCGCACTGGCTTCCGAGGTGGATGACGGGGACCCGGCCCGCTCGACGACGACGAAGCGGCGGCTCCAGCGGGAGAACGAGGAGAACCTTCAACTCCTGGAGCGCGTGGCCGACGCCGTCGTAGCCGTGGGGCTGGACCCGGCGGTTAGTGCGAAACCGGGAAAGAGGCTCAACGAGGCCTACGGAGACCTGGCAGCGGCCCTCGGGCGCGCCTTCCCGTCCGAGGGGGAGGGAGATGACGCGATGCTGGAGACGCTGCTAAATCGCGGTCTCACACCGACGGTAGAGACCGACTACGAGCGCTGGCGCTGCCTGCACTGGCCCCTGGCCGTCCCCGAGGTCATGGAGCACGGTGGTTTCGATGCAATCGTAGGGAATCCACCATTCCTGGGAGGGAAGAAGATCTCCGGGACCGCAGGCGGCAACGTACGCGACTGGTATATCCACATCCTGGCCGGAGGAATGACGGGGAACGCGGACCTCGTCGCTTACTTCTTCCTCCGCACCTTCAGCCTGTTGCGACCCACAGGGACGCTCGGGCTCATTGCCACCAACACGGTCGCCCAGGGGGACACGCGCGAGGTAGGGCTCGACCGCATGGCCCGGGGAGACTTCACCATCACCCGGGCGATCCAGTCCCGTGCCTGGCCGGCGAGGAGTGCCAACCTGGAGTACGCCGCCGTGTGGGGCACTCGGGGCACGGTCGCCGCCGCAGTCAGACCGGTCTGCGACGACACCCCTGTGTCTCGCATCAGCACCCTCCTGGAGGCGGAGGGGCGAGTGAGTGGAAAACCCAAGCGGCTGACGGAAAATGCGAACATCGCCTTCATTGGATGCTACGTACTCGGCAAGGGCTTCATTCTGGAACCGCAGGAAGCGCAGGCCTGGATCGCAGAGGCTCCGCGCAACGCGGATGTGCTCTTCCCCTACCTCAACGGCGAGGACCTCAACTCCCGTCCTGACTGCTCAGCATCTCGTTGGATTATCGACTTCAATGATTGGCCGGAGGAATGGTCTTCAACGTACGAAGAACCTTATCGGCGACTACGCAGCGAGGTAAGGCCTGAGCGTCAGCGCCTCAAGGAAGACGGGACGTATGTGCTACGCAAGCCACTGCCTCAGCGATGGTGGCAATATGCCGACAAGCGGCCAGCTATGCGGCGGGCGATTGCTGAGCTCGACGAGGTGTTGGTGATCGCGTTGGTGAGCAAGACGGTCATGCCTATGCGGACGCCAACGGGACAGGTCTTCAGTCATGCACTCGGCATCTTCGCCACGAATTCCTACGCACAGCAGGCCATCTTGTCCTCCTCTCTCCATCAAACCTGGGCGATCAAGAATGGCTCGGGGATGCGAGGCGACCCCCGCTACACGCCCTCGGACGTCTTTGAGACCTTCCCACGCCCCGAACCCAGCCAGGCCCTCGAGACAATCGGCCGCACGCTGGACACTGAACGCCGGGAGATCATGCTGCGCCGCGACCTCGGCCTCACCAAGCTCTACAACCTCGTCAACGACCCGAACCTAGAGCCCGGCGTGGGCCCGGACGTGGACCGCCTGCGCCAGATCCATCGCAAGCTCGACGAGACCGTGGCGGCCGCCTACGGCTGGGAGGACCTGGACCTCGGTCACGACTTTCACACGTACCGCAAGATGACCCGCTGGACCGTCTCCCCGGCGGCCCGCGTGGAGCTCCTCGATCGGCTCCTGGAGGAGAACCATCGCCGCGCCGCCACCCAGGCACCCGCGCGGCCTGCGAAGAAGACCCGTGGGAAGCGCAGTCCCAAGCCTGTCCAAGAGGAGACCCTCGATGTCTGAGACCACGCCCCGCGCCTCCACCCACTCGGGTGCTGACAACGCAACGTCTCACAATGACACCGCCTATGTCTTCGACGAGGAGCCCACCTCCACCTCCGCCTCCGCCCGCGCCGGGCTCCTGGAGGTCCTGCGCCGTGAGCTCCTCGGCCCCGCCGAGGGAGACCGCGAGGTCCTCACCACCCAGCCCAGCCAGCGCTACCTCCTCGGGCGCATCGCCCCCACCCGCCTGCAGAATGCCACGGAGACTCCCGCCGCCGGGGCCTCAGGCGATACCTCCGAGGGCATTGACCCGCTGGACGCCGCGCAATCCACTGGCGTGCCCGTCGCCGGCTCCGAGGAGGATACGCTCGACGCCATCGCCGAGGAAGACCCGGGCGAGGACACCGATGACGAGCCCGTCCGCCGGGGACTCATGATCCCCGCCTCCATGGGCCTGCGTTTCCAGATCCCCGCCGACCTCGACACCCTCAACATCCATGTCAGCTGGGGCACCTACGAGCCCACCGCGGCGGGCGCCACGGCAAGCCAGGCCTCCGCCGACGGCCAGACCTCCGCCGACACGGGCACCCGCTACCAGCGGGTCCCCCACGAGCACAGCCTCCGCCTCGAGCCATCAGCTCTCACCCCGGGCCGCACCGAGGACCGCATTCTCGAAGGGGACGTCACCCTGCGCATTGACTCCTACCTCGATGAGGCCGCCGGTCGGTTCCTCATCGAGCTGGCCCTGTGCAACGACCGGACCACACCCCGGCGCATCCCCACCAACGCCTGGATGTTCCAGACCCGCATAGACGTCGACGCGGGCGGCCGCGCCGTCTTCCTCCCCGTCCACGACCCCGCGCTCCCGCCCGCCCCGGGTTCCGGATCCCGGCCGGAGCCAGGCAGCGAGGAGGCCCGCCTGGACCTCCAGTACCGTGACCGGCTGGAGTTCGCCGTCGGCCGCACCTGCTCGGCGGACTGGAGCCTGCCGCTCACGGGCACGGGCGATGGCGTGCCCCGGCGCGCCGTCCAGGTCCGTACCACCTGGATCCCCACCGTCGAGACGCCCCAGACCACTGCCGCGGACGTGCCCGGTGCTCTCCTCGACATGCGCGCCCTCGCCGTTGCGGCTGCCGCCCCGAACAGCACCGACGCCCTGCGCGCGGCGCTCGGGCCGATCGTCAGCGCCTATGGCACCTGGCTCGACGAGCAGGCCGCTGCCGCCGGGGATCTCCCAGAGCACCTGCGGGAGACGGCCGAGGAGGCGCTCGCCGAGGCCCACCAGGTCCGCGGCCAACTCGCCGCCGGCCTCGACCATCTGACCGCAGAGACTGCGGAGGGAGCAGAGGCCCGCCGCTGCTTCGCCTTCATGAACCGGGTCATGGCCGACCAGCGCGTCC
>ERZ772917.1075-NODE-1075-length-16992-cov-3.173880_pt1 | contig 16992 bp, 17 predicted proteins | sample MGYA00511187_ERZ772917 | MGnify/ENA primary metagenome ERZ772917 (study PRJEB29015, sample SAMEA2737925) | human oral metagenome | biome: human oral; feature: human-associated habitat; material: dental | place: China | collected 2012 ... | reverse complement strand
CCCGCCGCTTCTGCCGAACGTTCGGGTGTTCCTCATCTCCCTGGCCCACGGGATCAACGACATGTACGCGGCGTTTCTGCCCACGTTCATTCCCTACATCAAGGCGTCGCTGGGGCTGGACTACGCCCTCTCCGGCAGGCTGAGCATGATCGTCGGCTTCTGCCACATCATAGGGCAGCCGGTCATCGGCTGCTTGTCGGACCGTTTGAGCCGTCCGTGGCTGATCGTGATCGGCCCCATCCTCTGCGGGACGGGCGCCGTGATGATCCCCAACGCAGGGAGCTACGGCGGGGCACTTTTCGCAGCGGGGCTGTGGGGGATCGGCAGCGCTTTGTACCACCCTCAAGGCAGCGGCGGTGTAGGGTACGTTTCAAGCCCGGAGAAGCTCCCAGCCTCCCTGGCCCTGTTCAACATCATGGGGACGCTGGGCGTGTTGGTCAGCCCCGTGGTCGCCATCGCAACGGTGAAGAGCCTGGGATACGAGGGGCTTTGGTTCACGCTCGTGCCTCCTCTCCTGTTGGCCCCTCTGCTGTGGTTTTGTGTGCCCACGTTGCAAGCTCCCGAAGGGATTGCCCCGTCGTCCAGGGAGGGATTCCTGAACGGCTTCTTCTCCGCCCTTGCCGTGCTCTTCCCCCTGTGGGGCCTGGCCTTCGTCCGGGACTTCGTCTTTCAGGGCGTTCGGTTCTTCCTGCCTCTGAAGGTAGCGGTGCAGGGCGGGTCCCTTGAGAGCGTGGGGACGGTCGTGTTCTGCATCACGCTGGGAGGCTCCCTGGCGATGGTCCCTGCCGAGCGCGTCTCCAAGCGACTGGGCTTCAAGAGGATCATGCTCCTCTCCATGATCCTGGGCTCCCTCTTCCTGACCAGTGCGGCCCTGTCCAAGGGCGCACTCTCCTTTGCGCTCTACATTGCGGGCGTTTCCTGCATCTATTCCACGATGCCCCTGACCGTCGTTGCTGCGCAGACGCTGATGCCACAGGCTCGCAGCGCGGCCAGCGCGATCGTGATGGGACTGGCCTGGGGGACGGCCAATGCGGCACTGTACCCGGCGGGAGGCTTTGCGGACCGCTTCGGCATCTACAGCACGCTCCTCCTGTTGGGACTGCTCCCGCTGGCAGGGTTGGTCTTCTTCCTCTCGCCGATCTTCCGCCGCCTCAAGTGACGGCTTAATAACGACAGCCTTTTATGACGTAATGGACGAAGCAGGGCCTTTGAAGGCCCTGCTTCGCCCGTCCTTGGGAGTGTGGGAAGTCGGTCGGCCGCGGTGAACCGGTCGCTGGTTCGATTACCCCCGCTCCTTCAGCAGGAGGGAGTATATCCTCTCATGGGCCCTCAGGAGCTCCTTGACGTCCCAACGCGGGTCCGGGGTGGGACGTTCCGCAGGCGGATCGGTGGCCATCATCAGCATGTCCGCCGCCAGGGCCGCAGGCTTGCCGACGGGAAAGAGGGCCCCGCGCGAGGGGGTCGTGACGAGGTCCCGTATGCCCCTGGCGTCCGCGCCCAGGACGGGGACGCCCAGAGCGATGGACTCCATGACGCTGCGGTTCAAGCCTTCGCGCTCGGAGGGCAGCACCGTGGCCAGGGAGGCCAGCATCAGGGCGGGGACGTCGCTCCGCTGTCCCAGGAAGTGGACCTGCGGCAGGAGGCCAAGCGTTGCCGCACGCTCCCGCACCGCCTCCTCCAGGGGGCCGCGGCCCGCGAACGCCAGGTGCAGGTCCTTTCGCCCCGCGATGGCGAGGGCCTCCAGGGCGTCCCGGTGGCGCTTGCCGGGGTTGAACTCCGCCACCATGAGGAAGATCTTGTCCGAGGGGGCGAGTCCTAATTCCTGCCGTATGTCGTTTTTGCCGGCTGCGTTGACGGACGTTCGATTCCAGAGCGCCAGGTCGAGCCCGATGCCGGGGAGAAGCGCCAGCCGATTGGGTGGTACCAGGGCATGGGCGAAGGCGGCGTCGTAATCCTCCTGGTTGATGACGATCAGGTAATCCGTCCAGTGGGCGGCCCTCTGTTCCAGCGCGAAGTAGAGCAGGTTCTTCAGCCGATGGCCTCCCCGGAAGAAGTGAAATCCGTGGGCGGTGTAGACGACCCTGGGGCGCTTTCGGCCCTTCAGCTTCCGGAGAGCCATGCGCGTGACGAAGGACGCCACCGGCGTGTGGACGTGCACGATGTCGTACCCCTCGCGCGACACGAGGTCGCGAAGGGATTGGTTCATGGCCCTGAGGTTCTTTAGCTGCCATGGCCTTCGGGTGAAGGCGGCCTCGTGACAGGCGTCGAAGGCCTTGAGGCACTCCGGCTCCGAGGACGCTCCACGCGCCAGGGCGTCCACATGCCACCCCAGGGCGCGAAAGTGGCGCGCGTAGGGCAGGAGGAAGGCCTTGAGCGTTGAAGCCACCGTGGTGACGATCAGGAGTTTCGGCACAGGCAGGACCTCCTCTCCGGAAAGGGGGCGTTGAGTGTCCAGGCGTCCCCGGCTTGAGCGTACCCCATGTCGCGCCAGAAGTCCTTTACGGGGCCGTTCTTCGCCGTGGGGAGGTAGTGCCCCGTGAGGCGCGTGACCCCCTCGGCAGCCAGCAGTTCCTCGATCCAGGCGAGCAGGGCAGACTCGACCCCGCGCCCCATGGCACGGCAGCTCATCAGGAACGTGTCGAAGGAGGCGGAGGTCCCGTCCCGATCCAGCTTGGCGATGACGAGGGCGATGCGTCCGTAGTCCCCGTAGCGGTCGCTGAGGCCCGCGATCCAGGCTCTGCGACGCTTGTCCCGCGTCAGGGCTCGAAGATCCGCCTCGGAGTAGCGGCGCGTCGTCAGGTTGAACTGGTTGGTCTTGGCGCAGAGCTGCGCCGCCCGCGGGATCTCCTCCTCACCCAGGGGGCGCAGGCTGAGCCGCATCTCCAGGGAGGCGAGGTAGTCTTCCAGCGAGGAGTGTGCGCGCGCCTCCGCTCTTTTGGCCTCCGCCCGGTACATTGCGGTCTTGCCGGAGTCCTCGGCGCTCAGGCGCGGAGCGGTGAAAAACTGGTCTGCGACCTTGCGGATGAAGGCGGGCAGAGCAGAGGTGTCCAACGGGAACTCCGGGACCTCCACCTCCGGGCAGGCCGCGCGCACGGCGGCGCGTTCCGCCGGGTTGTCGTCGATGAAGACCATGGAGTCCATGCCGATGTTGAGCACGTCGGCAATGTCCCGCACGTTTTCGGGCTTGGGCCGCCAGTTGGCTCGAACGACGGCGAAGTCCTCCTCCCGCAGGACGGCGTGCGGGTGTTTCCGAAAGGGCAACAGAGCGTCCTCGACGTCGTTCTTGGAGTTGACGGCCAGGAGCACGCCCTGCGCCGACAGGGCCTTGACGAGGGTCTGTACGTCGCGGTAGGCCGCCCCGACGCCATGGTTGGAGAGCGCGATGCCCTCCAGCCCGTCCTCGCTGATGACGCCGCCCCACAGCGTGTCGTCCAGGTCCAGCACGAGGCACTTTCTGCGGCTGCGGTTCAGGACGCGGAGGATGCGGGAGGCCTCCTGGGCCAGGCGCTTTTCGCCCTCCGCCGAGAAGGGCAGGGCCCCGAAGTACCACGTCTTTGCGTTGTAGAAGTTCGCTCTGCCGACCTCCGCAGCTAGGGACTCCAGATCCAGCACGGGAAGGTCCATGGCCGCCAGGCCGGAGCGCCAGCAGTGGGACGCCTCCCGCGCCGGGTCCGCCGCCGCCAGGGGCAGCGCAGGCGGGGAGGGGAGGTCCAGGGTGGAAACGACCAGCGTGTAGTCCGGGTGTGCGTCGCGCGCGCCACGGATGAGGGCCAGGGCGTCGTCCAGGACGCAGGCGAAGCCGGCATCGACCCCGTCGGGGAAGAGCGCCGGCCCGTGCAGGAGCAGCAGGAGCACGCCTCCCGGCTCCTGCCAGATAGAGGACGCCTCCGAGAGGAGCTCCATGCGCCACGTGTCGAAGCCCGGCATGGTGCGGGCGTTAACGCCTTCGCCGCGCAGCCGCATGGCGAGGCTTTCGGCGGTGAAGTTCGCAAGGAGGATGAGCGGCTCGTTGTCGGTCTGCCTCATGGCCTGCCTCAGAACTTTCGCGCCGGGTTGCCCAGAACCGTGCAGCCCTCCGGCACCGGCGTCATCACGATGGCCCCCATGGCGACGGTGGCGCCAGAGCCGACGGCAATCCCTTGAAGGATGGCGGCGTTCACCCCGATCAGCGCATCGCTTCCGACGGTCACGTTCCCTGAGATGTCCACGTTGGGCATGACGGAGCTGAAGTCCCCAATCGTGGTGTCGTGGCCGACGTGGGTGCCCGTGTTCAGGAAGACGCACCGCCCCAGCCGGACCTCCACCGAAACGGAGCAGAAGTGGGAGATGATGACGCCCTCCTCGAGGCTCACGCGGGAGGACAATCGAGCTTCCGTGTCGATCACGCTGGGAAAGGTTACGTTGGGACAGTCCCGCTTCAGCGTTTCGTAGAGCCGGCGTTTCGCTGCCGGGTTGGCGATGGCGATGACAACGTCCAGGGGGCCGTTGAACCCCTGGATGAACTCCAGTCCGCCGAGGAATTCAAAGCCGCCCAGTTCGCCGGAGGCTCCGCCGTCGTCGACGAAGCCCAGGAGGCGCCAGAAGCGGTGGCGTTCGTTGATGCGGCGCACCATCTCTCCCACCTCGCGCCCAAGGCCTCCTGCGCCGTAGACGACGAGGTCATGCATGGCGCTGCTGTGCGAAGCGGATCAGGTCCGGGACGCCCTTGACCTCCGCGATCCTCTCCAGCGGGATGGAAAGTCCCGCCTCGTCCAAGGACATGACGATTTGAAGCGTCTTGAGCGAGTCCCACTCCGGGACGTCCGCCATGGCCGTTCCCTCCGCCAGGGGAGCGCCCAGGACGTCGGAGGCTATCCGTAAAATGGTCTGTGCAATGACCTGCATGTAAATCACCCTTAACGTTGATAGTTCAAAAACACCGCCATCATTTTACCCCCTTTTCCCCCTTCCGGGCAGGGCGTTGGGCGCAACAGGGGAGGATGAGGATGAAAAAAGCGCCGCTGGCGCGGCGCAGACTTACGTTGGTTGGGGACGTCAACCCAGCAGATGGCGCAGGTCCGTCAGGGCCGCGTCGAGGGCGGCACGGCGTTCGCCCTCGGGACGGCGCTCGAGGGCGTTGATTCGGTCGAAGATCGGCAGGGCGGGTGCGAGGCGCTCCAGGGGAAGCCGGTCCTTGTCGTATTCGAGGAGCAGGCCTCTTGTGTGCCGGTTGACCTGAGCCCGGCGCACACCCTTGATGGCGAGAAGCCCCTCGCTCAGGCGGCGAGCCAGTTCCTCATCGTGCAGCAGGGGGGAGCGCAGGCGAACGCGCCCCTCGGTGAAGCTCTCGATCATGCGTCTTCCTCCATGGTGGGCAAGGGGGAGGGCAGAAGTGGCGTCAGGCTGAAGGCGCCGGCCCCCAGCGTCACCAGGTTGTGCAGCAGCGCCGCCGCGCCGGGGGTGATGGCGCCGCCCGTCCCCAACGCGAGGAGGATCGTGTTGGCGCCGACGATGAAGGCGTAGTTGCGCCGGATCTTCTGCATAACCTTTGCCCCCAGGAGTCGGGCGTCCGCGATGGCCGTCAGGCGGTTGTCCGTCAGGACGATGTCCGCGACCGCCTGGGTGATGTCCGCCCCGCTGCGCATGGCGATGCTGACGTCGGCGGCAGCCAGAGCGGGGGAGTCGTTGATGCCGTCGCCCACCATGACGACGCTGCCGCCCTCCTGCTTCCACCGTTTGACGAGCCTCGTCTTGTCCTCCGGCAGGAGCTGGGCCATCGTTTCGTCCACCCCCACCCTTCCGGCGACGGCCCGCGCGACGTAGGGGTTGTCCCCGGTGAGCATGACGACGCGCTTGACGCCCGTGTCGTGAAGGCGCCGGATCGTTTCGGCAGCGTCCTGCCTCAGCGGGTCCTCGATGCAGAGAAAGCCCGCCAGGCGGTCCCCGATCGCCAGGTAGAGCATAGAGCGTTCCCCGCACTTTCGTTCGATGATCGCCTGCTGTTCGGGCGAGGGGACGATGCCCATGTCCTCGAACACGAAGTGCGCGCTCCCCAGCAGGACCCTGTCCGCGCCGATGTGGGACACGATGCCGTGGGCCGCGATGTACTCTATGGTGGAGTGCTTCTCCTTGTGCGACAGCGCCTCGAGTTCCGCCTGCCTCACAACGGCCCGCGCCAGGGAGTGGGGGAAGTGCTCCTCCAGGCAGGCTGCGGTCCGCAGGACCTCGTCGCGGTCGTAGCCCTCAAAGGGGACCACCTCCGCCACGGAGGGGGTGGAAACCGTCAGGGTCCCCGTCTTGTCGAAGACGAACGTTTCGGCGGAGGCGATCGCCTCGAGGAATCGCCCGCCCTTGATCAGGACGCCATGCTTCAGGCCCTCGCGCATGGCTGCCAGGATCGCGAGCGGCGTCGCGAGCTTGATGGCGCAGGAGTAGTCCACGAGCAGCGCCGAAACGGCCCGCACGGCGTTTCCCGTCAGGAGGTAGATGCCGCCCGCCAGGAGAAAGCTCCAGGGGACGATGGCGTCCGCCATCCTCTCGGCCCGGCTCTGGACCTCCGCTTTCAGGCCCTCCGACTCGTCGATCATCGCCGCGATCCTGTGGATGCGCGTATCGCTGTCAAAGGCGGTGACGCGGACGACGAGCTCCCCGTCCTCGACGAGCGTTCCAGCGTAGACCGAGAGGCCGGGCGTGCGCCGGATGGCGGTGGACTCTCCCGTCATCGCCGACTGATCGACCATGGCGTCCCCGTCCACGACGACGCCGTCCACCGGGATGACGCTGCCCGTTCGGACGACGACGCAGTCCCCGATGGCAAGCTCCTTCATGGGGATCTGGACCTCGCATCCGTCACGTCTGATCCAGAGCTGATCGACCTTCAGCGTCAGGCTGTCCCCCAGGCTCTCCTGGGACCTCTTGTGCGTCCACTCCTCCAGCATGTCCCCCAGGGTCAGGAGCGTCGTGATGACGGTGGCGGTGCGGAAGTCGCGGCGCATCAGGGAAACGCCGACCGCCGAGGCGTCCAGCACGGAAACGTTGACCTGTCTGCGGGCAAGGATGCTGTGAAGGCCCTTTCTCAAGAGGGGCATCGCGCGAAAGATCGTCAGCGTGGAACGAATGATCCGCGGCATGAGGGCCCGGACAGCGAGCCCGACGAACACGGAGGCGAGGCTCTTCCCGATGCTCTCGCTGGGGGCGGGGGCCAGGGCGGCGCCGTCGATCTGGCCGTAAAAGGAGCGGTCCAGGAGGTCCACAGCCTTGAGGACCTCGTCGCGGTGCCCCTCGCTGTAGCGGATCAAAAGGCTTCCCGTCCTGTGAGAGGCACGGGCCTCAAGGACGCCGCTCTGCGTTTCGAGGATCGCCGCAATGGCGTAGGCCTCGGATTGTGAAAAGGACCCTGAGGGACATCGAAGCCGCATGCGCCCCGGGATTTGATGCTCGATGGTGTATTCCATTACGCTTCGTTCCTTTGGCTGGCTGACGGGCCACGCCGTCAGCCTTGTTCGTTGATGCCGCCTCTCCCAGAAGCAGCCCCATGGATTGCAGACGGAGGCTGGAAAAAATCAAAAAAGCCGCCGGATGTCCGGCGGCCCGGTTGCGTCGAGGCTTCCTTATTCGTTTGCCTTCTGGCGGGCCTCGGCGGCGATGTCCTCCAGGTTCTCCTTCGCGCGTTCGGCGAAGCCAGCCACCTGCTCCTTCAGCTTCATCCCTTTGGCGGTGACGGCCACGGCCGCAGCGCGGCCGGCCCGGCTCTTGACAAAGCAGGCGGCTCCGATGCCGGCAGCGAGCCCCGCCACAAACGCCCAGCCCTTTTCACTCAGGATCATCTTGCGCTCACTCCTTCCATAACGTCAACGTTAAAACGCGCCTTCAACGCCGGTCAGGGCGGCGCACGGCCCCCCCCCTCGAGGCCGGCCTGCGAGCCACACGAACGGCGTCGCACTGCGGGCCTCGACCCGGCTCTATTTTATCACGCGGCCACCAATTTGGAGGGGGTGGACCATTCGAGGTGCGAAGCCTGCGGCGTCAGGCGAAGGACCAGCCGCCATCTATCGTCAGGTTGACGCCCGTGATGCGGCGGCTGGCGTCGGACAGGAGGAAGAGGATGGGGTCCGCCACGTCCTCAGGGGCCAGCGTGCCGAGCTTTGCCCTGTCCAACACCTCCTTTTGATACCAGGTGTCGCCCAGCCGTTCGCGGGTGGCGCGCTGCATGGGGGTGTCCACGGGGGCAGGGGATACGCAGTTGAATCGGATTCCCCGCGGGGCGTACTCCGCGGCCAATGATTGCACGGCGGTGATGAGGGCGCCCTTCGTGGCGCAGTAGGCGCTGAGCCCCGTCTGTCCTATCGACGCGGAGATGGAGGCCACGGCGACGACGCTCATTTCGGGAGCGTAGCGCCCGCGGCGACAGATCGCCTTGGCCAGCGCCATGAAGGACAGCCAGTTGACGCGCATCATCTCCTCCGCGGCTTCGGGGCTCAGGTCGCGGAGCAGGACCATCGGCGCAACGCCGGCGCTGTGCACAAAGCCCGACAGAGGGGGCGTACCGCCGAGGGCCTCGGCGATGGCCGGCTCAAGGCCCTCCCTCCGGCTCAGGTCGAGCGGGAACCATCGGTGCCCCTCGCCGTCGAGCCGGCTGGCGGTTTCAGCGAGCCGCGCCTCGTCTCGGCCGGTCAGGATGAGCTTTGCTCCCCGTTGGGCGGCTCGCATTGCGACGCAGCGCCCGATGCCGGAGGACGCACCGGTCACCAGGATGAGATGCCCTTCTAGGACGAAGGGGTCAGTCATGAGAACGCCTCCATTTCAATTTGCCCGCCAGGCCTTTTACGGACCCCACTCGCAAAACTCCTGCGCCAGGTCCTCGTTGGTAGATGACCTGGTCCGGGAGCCAGTACTCGATGGCCTCGATGCCGGGCTGAGTGTCCTGAAGGGTGCTCATCTACTCGTGCATTTCCTTCAGGATGTCGTCCACCGTCCTGAAGCCCCGGACAGCGTCGACGCCGACGTCGCGATTAAAGCGTGAGGTGAACATCGCCAGCACGGAGAGCTTGCTGAGGGAGTCCCAGCAGTCCAACGTTTCCAGCAGGGTGTCGGGCCTCATGTCCTTCGGGTCGGCCTCGATGGTTTCGATCAGGAGCGCCAGCTTTTCCTCGTTCGTCATTTTAAAAGAACCTCCAAATAGAAAATAATCAAGAAATAATCAAGGACACCCTGCGTTATGCCATCGCGTCCTCGCCGTATTTAAGGAGAAAGTACAGGGCGTTATGCCATCGCTCCCTCGTCGTATTCGATGAGGGGCGGGCAGACGCAGGGTCCCAGGTCGATCAGGGCCGCTGCGATGGAGAGCCCGGCCCCGAAGCCGGCCAGCAGGGCGCGGTTCGTCCGGCCCGTCACCTGCTGTGCCACCTCGGAGCATATCGTCACGGGGATGGTGACGGAGCTTGAGTTGCCGTAGCGGTCCAGGCTCACGGGCATCCTCTCCGGCGGGACGTTGAGCAGCTTTGCCGTCTGCTGGATCATGAACAGGTTGGCCTGGTGCAGGAGCAGCAGGTCCACCTTCGAGACGGAGCAGTCCGTGCCGGACAACAGGGCCTTAAGGCATCCGGGGACGTTCCGCACCACGAAGTCGAACACGGCCATGCCGTCCATACGGATGTCGATGGGGCGCCGGACGCCGCCGTCCGGCCACTCGCGGTACTCCAGGGACCGCTCGTTGAAGGGCTGCCGGGAACGCCCCTCCGGGATGATGAGGATATCGTATTTTGAGCCGTCCGTCAGGAAGCCGAAGTGCCAGGGTGTGGCCTCCTCGTCGGGCAGGACGAGCGTCGCGGAGCCTGCGTCGCCGAAGAGCAACGCGGTTGCCCGGTCTCTCGGCGACGTCAAGAGAGAGTGGGTCTCTCCGTCAAGGAGCAGGATGGGGGAGCGCAGGGACTTCGCCATAAGCCCTGCCAGCCACAGCCCGTAGACGTACCCCGAACAGCCAAAGCTCGTGTCCACCGCGGCACAGTCCTTCGGCAAATCCAGGAGGTGTGCTGCGCGCGACGAGTTGTTGGGGATATCGTAGTCTGGCGTCTGCGTGACGAAGATCAGACCGCCAATGTCTGTGGGACTCATAACCACGGTGTCTATAAGCTGTCTTCCTGCCGCGACGCTGAGGTCGAGCGCCGTTGTTCCGGGGCGGCAGATTCTGCGCTCCTTTATTCCTATGGCTTTGATGACGTCGTCAAGACGCGGACCAAAGATTCCCGTGCCTGTTATCCTGTTATCCATCTTGTTTTGTGGAACACAGGCCGTGATGCCGCCGATTTTAACGCCTGAGAGAGTACAGAATTTCATAAGAGAGAATCGTTCCTTTCAGGGCCGCTGTCGAGGGGCCCATGACCATTTTCGACAAGCTCCAGGAGCCCTGTCGGCCGACTGTAAAGAAATGCCACGCGCCTTTGCCCCATCGCTGGCGCAGGGGCAGGGCGCTCCAGCAGCATGAAGCCCTGTTCCTGCATGGTGGCGATGTCCCGCTCGATGTCTAGGCTCTCGTAGCAGATGTGGTATGGGGAGTTTCCATTCTTCTTCAGCCATCCGCTGACCGGGGAGGATTCTTTGAGCGGTGCCACCAATTCTACCTTCACGCCGTGAATGTCCTCAAAAAATTGAATTTGCACGCCTCGCGCGGTGTCATCGACGGGCGCGCCGGAGGGGATATACCCCAAACGGTGAAATTTCTCTGCTGCGCTTTCCAGTTCGTTAACGGCGTAGCCAATGTGGTGTATTTTCATAATTTATTTCCCTCGAACGGCGGCATGGTGTCCTCGCCCGGTGCGGAGATACCCTCGCGCGCCAGCACCTTCTTTATGGTCAGCAGGATGATCTTCAGGTCCAATCCCGGCGAGCGGTGCTCCACGTACCAGACATCCAACTCGAACTTCGCCGACCAGGAGAGCGCGTTGCGCCCGTTGACCTGCGCCCACCCCGTGATGCCCGGTCTGACGTCGAGGCGCTTTCGCTGCCGGGCGTCGTAGAGCGGCACGTACTGCGTCAAGAGCGGGCGAGGCCCGACGAGGCTCATGTCGCCCCGCAGGACGTTCCAGAGCTGAGGCAGCTCGTCCAGGCTCGTGCGGCGCAGGAACCGCCCGAAGGGCGTCAGGCGCTCGGCGTCCGGCAGGAGGTTTCCGTCGGGACCTCGCTCGTCCGTCATGGAGCGGAACTTGTAGAGGGCGAAGGGCTTGCCTCCGCGCCCGGCTCGCGTCTGAACGAAGACGGAGGGGGGACCCATGCGCCGCCGCACGCAGGCCGCGACGGCCAGCATGACGGGGGAGAGGAGGAGGAGCCCCAACGCGGCCCCAGCGACGTCCAGAAGGCGCTTGAGCATTGTACTAGACGGCGATGACCTTCGGCGCGCCGACGGCCTCGCGGACGGCGGCGATGACGCGGTCCTGCTGCCGTTCCGTCATGGCCGTGCCGGAGGGCAGGCACAGGCCGCGCTCGAACAGGTCCCTCGACACGTTCAGGCCCGGCTCGTGGGGCCAGTAGTCCGCTCCCTTGAAGACGGGCTGAAGGTGCATGGGCTTCCAGAGGGGCCGCCCCTCGATGTTGCAGGACTCCAGGCGCTCCAGCACGGAGAGCGGGGAGGCCTTGATGGGGTCCGTCAGGACGACGGCGGAGAGCCAGCGGTTGCTGCAGCTCCAGGACGGCTCCGGCATGAAGGAGAGACCTTGGACCTCCCCCAGCGCCTCGACGTAGCGATCAAATATCCGGCGCCTGGCCGCGATCCGTTCGTCCAGGTGCACCAGTTGCCCGCGGCCGATGCCGGCCAGCACGTTGCTGAGGCGATAGTTCCAGCCCAGCGTGGAGTGCTGGTACCAGGGCGCGGGGTCGCGCGCCTGCGTCGCCAGAAAGCGTGCGCGGGCGATGGCCTCCTCGTCGTTGGAGAGCAGCATACCGCCTCCGGACGTCGTGATGATCTTGTTGCCGTTGAAGGAGAGCGCCGCAAAGGCCCCGAAGGAGCCGTTGGGTCGCCCCCTGTACGTCGACCCCAGCGCTTCGGCGGCGTCCTCGATCACGGGGACGCCGTAGCGTGCGGAGAGCGCCAACAGCGGATCCATGTCGCAGCTCTGGCCGTAGAGGTCCACCAGGATGATGGCCTTCGGCAGCTTCCCCCTTTTTTCGCAGTCGGCCAGGGCCCGCTCCAGCGCGTCGGGGCTCATGTTCCACGAGCCGGGTTCCGAGTCGACAAAGGCGAGCTCCGCGCCGGCGTGGAAGGCGGGGGCGACGGAGGCGGCGAAGGTGAAGGAGGCGCACAGCACGAGGTCCCCTCGACCGATGCCCAGGAGCGCTCCGGCCAGGTGCAGGGCGGCCGTCCCCGACGAGGTGGCCAGGGCGGCGCGCACTCCGACGCGCTCCGCGACCTCCCTTTCGAAGGCCTCGACGTGAGGCCCCAGCGGGGCGATCCAGTTGGAGGCGAAGGCCTCGCTCACCCGGACGGCCTCGTCCCCGCTCATGTGGGGCGGGGAAAGGTAAATGCGATCCTGCTTTGCCATTGCAGAAGGCCTCCAGTTCGTCAAAAATTCAAACGACAGCTCCCGCGACTTCCGCGGATCGTCGCAGGAGGGGCGTATTGTCGTATTCATGCAGGAAGTTTAGCGCACCACGCGAAAAAAGGAAAGCCCTGGCGGCTTTGCCGTGGGGCACCTGGCGCTGGCGTGTCTATTTGGAAAATATATTTTTCCATCGGAAAGCCGTTTTATCCGACGAATCCCTTATAATAACTTATGGTAAAATCAGCCATAAAAGGGTGTCCTTTAATTCTTTCTTGCTTTTGTGCGTTGAATTCCGGAATGGGCCTGATGGGTGGTGCAGGATGTCCGGATGAAGCGTCCTCTCGTCGCGGCGATGGGAGGTAATCTCAAATATCTTTTTTTAAGGAGGTTTTCTTTGGAAATGAAGAAAATCGGTCTGCTTGCGATTCTTTTGTTGTTGGTCACGGCTGGATTGGCGTATGCCGAGCTGGAGGGGGCGGAGCCTCCGCAGGGGCAGGAGCCCCTCCTGATCACCAATGCGGGGCAGGGGCCTGGCGGCAAGATGGGGCGGCTTCTTGTGACCCGTGCGGGCGTCGTGAACGACCTGACTTACAACGCGGAGCCCAAGCCTGAGGACCTCGAGAGCGGCGGCTACAAGACCGTCCTCGTGGTGATCGGCTCATCGGCCAAGGGCCTTGGCGCTTCGGGCATCACCATCGATCAGGAGATCGAGCGCCTGAACGCACTGATGGCCAAGGCGAAGGAGCTGAACCTGCAGGTCATCGCGGCCCATATCGAGGGCAAGGCGCGCCGCGGGAAGCCGGGCAGCGCGGACGAGCGCTCCATTGACGCGATCCTTCCCTTTGCGAGCCACATCGTCGTCAACCGTGAGGGGGACGAGGACGGCAAGTTCACGAAGTTCGCCGAGGAGCACAACGTTCCGATCACCTACCTGAAGAGCGCCATGGAGCTCAACGCCTTCGCGAAGGCGATGTACGGCAAATAGTCTGAGGGGGTTGCCATGTACGCGGAAACGTCGCAGGTCCTCGCCGCGATGGTCGTGACCTTCGCCCTGGCGAGCTGGAAGCTCAAGTCCCCTGAGCTCTCCATGGTGGTCACGGCCGTTGTGGGGGCTCTCGTCGGCAAGCTGGGGTTCCCGGTGCGCCTCTTTGTAGAGGGGACGTTCACGTATTTCGACGTGGCCTTTACCTTCCTCACAGCCTCGATCTTCATCAACTTCTACTCCGCCACGGGCGCTATGGATGCGCTGGTCCGCCGGATGGTGGGCCGCTTCTACGAGCACAAATGGGTGCTTTTCTTCCTCCTGGCCATCATCATGCTGATCCCCGGCGCCCTCACGGGGGCGGGCAGCGTTTCGATGTTCGTGGTCGGCGGCATGGTGGCCACGGTGCTGCGCTTTATGGGGATTCGCGAGACGAGGATCGTGGCCTTCATCTACGTCACCTCGATGCTGGCGGCCGTGGCGCCGCCCATCAACCTGTGGGTTATGTTGATGTGCGCACAGGCCAACATGCCCTACGTGGGTTTTGACGTGCCCCTTCTGGCTCCGATCGCCGTCATCACGGTCTTCACGGTGTTCTACCTCCTGCGGGGCGGCGAGCCGAAGCCCAAGGACGAGGTCCTGGCCTCCCTTCCGGTGCCTCCCGAGGGGATGACGGCCTTCCGCATCGCGACGCCCCTTATCGTGCTGATCCTGCTCCTGGTCCTCTCAAAGTACGCGGCGTTCTATATTCCGATCCTTGGGATCCCGTTGATTTTCATCATCAGCACGGCTGTTGCGATGCTCCTGTCTCCCCGGAAACTGGGCCTTTCAGGGTGGTACGGAGTCCTCTCCGAGACCTCGGAACAGGTGTTCCCCCTGCTGGCTACGGTCATCAGCGTGGGAGTCCTCGTCAACATCATGGCGGCGACGGGGGTGCGCGGCCTGATCGCGATCACGTTCGTCACGCTTCCCGTGAGGCTGATTTACGCCTTCGCCCCGTTCGTCCTGCCCTTTGCCCAGGGTGCCCTGAGCTACAGCAGCGGCATCATCCTGGGGACGCCCCTCATCTTCCTCTTCAACTCCATCGGAGTAAACGTCACGATCGTCGCAACGGCTCTCAGCCTCATCTTCCCGCTGGGGGACTGCCTGCCTCCCTCCAGGATATCGGGGCGCGTGGCCATCGAGGTCTCGGGGTACAAGGGTTCTTACCTCTCCTTCCTGCGCTCGATCCTGGTTCCGGCCATCTTCATGGGGCTCGTTGCGGTGGGGATGCTGATCTACGCAAACGACTTCAAATGGCTGATCTTCAACTAGACCAAGGAGGTTTTTTAATGGAAGACTTTCTGCGCCTTTCCAACGAGGTGATCCACCAGTTCTACTTCATCATGGCGGGGGGTGTCGCCCTCCTGTTGCTTCGCGGCCTGTTCGCTCGCAAGACGCGCAGGAGCATCGTGTACGACATCGTCTACGCTTACACGCTCATCCCCTTCCTGCTGCGTGCGCTGCACATCAAGTAGCAGAGGTGCGGACATGATGAGTTACGAGAGCGGCGCAAAGCTGCGCCAGCTGATCCTGCTCTGCTGCGCGCTGGGGCTGGCCTGGCTGGGAGGGCGGGAGTTCGTCGAGCTCCGCGAGATGAAGGAGTCCGTCGTGGTCTCCGACTCCTTTACGCGGACCTTTATGCTGAGCGATTACTTCCCCCCCATCAAGGGGACGGAGATGGACACGCCCGTCTACCTCTTCGACTCCGGCGTCCCTGGCGGGTCGATGCTCTACCTAGGGGGAACCCACCCCTATGAACCGGCCACGTCCCTCTCCGCCTACCTGATCATGGAGAACCTCAACGTGGAGAAGGGGAGGGTCTTCGTCTGCCCCCACGCGAACCGCAGCGCGTCCACGGTGGGGATGCTGGGCAACGCTTACCCGAAGTTTCTCCACGTGGAGACGCCCTTCGGCCCCAAGCCCTACCGCATCGGGGACCGCAACAGCTCCCCGCTGGACCAGTGGCCTGACCCGTTTACCTACGTACACTACCCATCAGGTCAGAACCTGGACTACACGGACTCCCGCAACCTGAACCGGACCTTTCCGGGCCGCCCGGACGGGAACCTCACGGAACAGCTTGCCTTCGCAATCATGGAACTGACGCGTAAGGAAAACATCACGCTTTTCGTGGACTCCCACGAGGCGTCCTTGATGTACCCCGTCGTGGCGACCTACGTGGCCCACGACAGGGCGCAGGACATGGCGATGATGGCGGCGATGGAGTTGACCGACACCGAGTTCCCCATGAAGTGTGAGGCGTCGCCCAAGAGCCTTCGAGGCCTGACGCACCGCGAGGTGGGGGACTTCAGCGATGCGCTGGTCATCCTGATGGAGACGCCCGAACCCTTTATCGACCGCGTGGCCGGAAAGATCACGGAGGACCTCATGATGACGGGCAAGGACGAGTTCCTGCAGACCGCGGCGGAGCACGAGCTCCTGTTCTGCCCCTACGACATCTCCGTGGGCTGCCCCATGTGGGACCGCGTCGGCCGCCACCTCTCCGGAACGCTCGCCATGATCCGCCAGATGAACGACTTTGCGACGGACCCGGAGAAGGAGCTTCGCCTCTCCTTCCCGACCTATACGGACGTCAAGGAGAAGGGGCTGGGAGCCTTTTATCACGACCCTTCCAAGGCGGACCCCTCGAAGGTCTTCTGGAATTAGGACGAACCGGCGATTTTGGCCGTGCAGTGCGCGTTGAGGGATGCTTTTTGGTGAGATTCGTTTAATCTATGGAGGAGGAGAACCATGTATCGAGGAAAGTTCCGGGCACTGAAGGTCTTTTTTCCCGCTCTTTTGCTCCTGGGCCTGCTGTCGGGCGCAGCGTTTGCCTGTACGGTGATCGCGGCGGGCAAGAACGCGACGGTGGATGGCAGCGCCATGATCACGCACAACGACGACTCGCGCACCGCGAACTCCCGTCTTTTCATCATTCCCGAGGCCGACTGGCCGGAGGGCTCCATGCGCCCGCTGGTCAAGGACGCGCATGGCTATGAGGGGGATGCGCAGCAGTTGGACGAGATCCCGCAGGTCCCGCACACGTACCGCTACTTCTTCTCCCGCTATTCCTTCATGAACGAGAAGGGGGTGGCCATCGCCGAGGCCACCAACGGCGTGCAGGTGACCGATGCGCGCAGCGAAAAGGTCCAGCAGATCATGGAGAAGGACGCTGCCGGCTCCCTCGACGCCTGGCTCATTCAGGACGTCATGCTGGAGCGGGCCGCCTCCGCCCGCGAGGCCGTCAAGATCATGGGCGACCTGGTCGAGAAGTACGGCTGGTACGACGCCGGCGAGACCATGCCCCTGACGGACGGGAACGAGACGTGGGTCATCGAGTTCTACGGCAACAAGATCTGGGCCGCGTGGCGCGTGCCGGACGACGAGGTGTTCGTGGCGGCCAACCGCGCCCGCCTGCGTCACCTCGACTTGACGGACAAGGAAAACGTGATGCAC
>ERZ772917.1073-NODE-1073-length-17020-cov-6.912467_pt1 | contig 17020 bp, 20 predicted proteins | sample MGYA00511187_ERZ772917 | MGnify/ENA primary metagenome ERZ772917 (study PRJEB29015, sample SAMEA2737925) | human oral metagenome | biome: human oral; feature: human-associated habitat; material: dental | place: China | collected 2012 ... | reverse complement strand
CCAGGCCATTCGCACCAGTTGCCATCATGTGAATCGATTCACCTTTTTTGATCTGACCGTCAACCACTCGGACATACAAAATCACGCCGCGGTAATCATCATAATAACTATCAAAAATCAGCGCCCGCGTCGGGTCGTCTGGCTGACCAGTTGGTGCCGGGATTCGCTCAACAATTGCTTCCAAAACCTGATCAACATTCTGCCCCGTTTTGGCAGAAATATGAATAATCTCACTTTCATCACAGCCCAGCAAATTGATCACCTGCTTGGACACTCGCGTCACATCGGCAGCTGGCAAATCAACCTTGTTGAGCACCGGGATGATCGTTAGGTCCTGTTCCATCGCCAAGTACACATTCGCCAGTGTCTGTGCCTGAATGCCTTGACTGGCATCAACCACCAGCACCGCGCCCTCACAAGCTTGCAATGAGCGACTAACTTCGTAACTAAAGTCAACATGACCAGGCGTATCGATGAGGTTGAGATCGTAAGACCCAGCTAGTGGCAATCCTTCCAATGAATCGATAGCCCTGTCGCTGGCGTTGCCTGCGACATTCGATTCAGAGGAAGCGGTTGCCGCTGGCTGGCAGTAGTGATACTTCATCCGCACCGGCGCCAATTTAATAGTAATCCCTTTCTCACGCTCGAGATCCATTGAATCCAGCAACTGCGACTTCATCTCGCGCTTCTCCACCGTCCCCGTCATCTCCATCATCCGGTCCGCCAGCGTCGACTTGCCGTGATCAATGTGAGCAATGATACAAAAATTACGAATCTGGTTCATGATCGGCCTCCACTAATTCTCACAAATAAAAGCTTCTTTACTCTGTCTAAAATCGGGTCAACTTCTGGCAAGCGTAATAACTTCGACATCATAATATACACCCCAAAACTCGCGGTAGCGATAATCGTAAACTTCGGAAAAGCACTAAAGAAACTACTGTCAGTATCACGAAATGGTATCATAACCACACTAATGTAGCAGACCACGCCAGTGATAATACTTGCTAAAATCATTTTGCCAATAACATGATAGAACGACACGTCAAACAATTTCGGCAGCTGACGAGCCATCACCGTAAATAAAATTGCCACTTCAATAACGGCCACCACCGACTGAGCCCACGCTAATCCATAAGCTCCCATGCCAAAACGGATAGATAATAAAACCGCCAAAATAATATTCAAAGATATGGAAAAAATAGAAATATACAGCGGAGTTTTTGTGTCTTGACGAGCGTAAAACACTCGTGCCGCCATGTGGTACATAGTGCGAAATAGAATAGCAATAACAAGACAGCCTAAAATCCCAGCCATTAATTGATCACCAGTATTGCGAATAAAGTGGACGATATAACCGCGAGTAAAAAATATCACCACAGAAGTTGGCAGTGCCAGCCAAATGATAATACGCAGCAATGAACGCAACTCCTTTTGGAACAGGTCAATTCGCCCCTGCCCGAGACGCTCAGTCAACTGCGGAAAGGCAGCATTGGAAATCGCCACACCAATTAAATTAATCGGCATCATATGCAGAGTCAGGGCCTGGTTGTAGGCACGAATTGTTCCATCCGCCAGCCGCGATGCCAGATTCACCTCCACTAAGCTGACCGCATAATCCATACCTTGGTCAACTGAACGGGCAGGGAGCAGTGAAAGAACTTTCCGAAAGCCTCTGTTTCGCCAATAAAGTTTGAAATCATAATCAAAACCAAGCCCAGCCAACCCAACCGCACTGACGATCAATTGCAAGAATGACCCCAGCACCACACCCAGTGCCACGCCCATAATTCCACCGTCAAAAATCTGCCAGCCGAAAATATTAATGCCGCCAGTAAACCAAACTGTACCGATGATGATGCCAATGTTGTAAATCATCGGAGCCAAAGCACAGAACATGAACCGCCCGACCGCCTGTTGAATACTGGCTATTACCGCAGCGATGGCAAAAATAAACGGATTGACAGCGATAACTCGCATCATACTAACCGCCAACGCATGCCCAGATTCACTCAAGCCTGGTGCGATCACATACTTCATCAGCGGATCGGCAAAAATCATAATCAATACACTGGCCGCCAGAGTAATGATCGCCATAAAGTTGATCATACTTGAACTAATTTGCCAGGCTGACTGCTTATTACCCTTCGCCCATCGCTCATTAAATACTGGGATAAAGGTTACACTGAGGGCACCAGAAACCAGAACTGCAAACATAAAATCTGGCACCATAAACGCCGCCGTATACGCGTCAAGCCCGACCGCATAGCCAGCTAGCCCAGCCTCATGATCTGGCATATACGCTGCATTCAACAGACGGTCGCGCCAAAAACCAAGCAAGCTCGACAATAAAGTTGAGCTTGCCAAAATTGTCGCAGCTAACTTAACGGTTAGCCGAGAATTGATCTTTGTGACAGTATTACGGACGCGACCCATAACAATTTACGCGTGGAGTTTTGCTTCCTTTGGTAATTTTGTTCCCGCAAGAATCTCGTCAACCGCCGCCTCTTCCAGAGTTTCATCTTTAAGCAAAGCCTCAGCCAGCTTATCGAGGAACACACGGTTAGTTTTCAGCACCAGCATGGCTCGTTGCTTGGCCTCGGTGATTAATTGCGACACTTCCTGATCGATCAATTTAGCAGTCTCATCTGAGTACGGTCGCTCACGAGTCATCTTGTCAAACATCAAACCGCCGTTGTCTTCGTGGAACACTTGGTCACGTAGTCCTTTACCCATACCCTGCTCGATAACCATATCACGGGCAATCTCAGTAGCTTTACGCAGGTCTGAGCCAGCTCCCGTGGTAATGCCGTCATCACCGTAAATGATTTGCTCAGCAATTCGACCACCCATCGCCCGAGCCAAGATATCCTTGAACTCATAAACGTTGGTATAGCTCTTGTCCTCTGGCGGCAAGAACCAGGTGACGCCGCCAGTGCCGCCACGTGGAATAATTGTTACCTTATGAACTGGGTCAGAGTCTGGCAAGACATGACCGACAATGGCGTGACCCGCCTCGTGATAAGCCGTCAGTTCTTTCTCGTGATCATTCATCACCTTGGCTTTGCGTTCTGGACCGATCGCCACTCGCTCAAAAGCCTCGGTCAATTCTTCATTGGTAATTTTCTTCTTGTTGCGACGTGCGGCGATGATCGCTGCCTCGTTGGCAATATTCGCGAGGTCAGCACCGCTTGATCCAGCTGTCTTGGCGGCCAATTTATCCAGGTCAACCGTCTCGTCAGTTGGCTTTTTCTTGAAGTGAACTTTGAGGATTGCCTCACGGTCCTTACGCTCTGGCAAGGTAATGTTCACTCGTCGGTCAAATCGACCTGGTCGTAGCAACGCAGGATCCAGCACATCTGCTCGGTTAGTTGCCGCCAACACGATCACGTTCGTCTCGCCATCAAAACCATCCATTTCCACCAAAATCTGGTTTAAGGTCTGCTCACGCTCATCATGACCGCCGCCCATACCTGAGCCACGCTTACGACCGACCGCGTCGATCTCATCGATGAAAATAATACACGGTGCATTTTTCTTGGCCTTAGTAAACAAATCCCGCACCCGAGAAGCACCAACACCGACAAACATCTCGACGAACTCCGAACCAGAGATCGAGAAGAACGGCACGCCCGCCTCGCCAGCCACTGCTCGAGCCAACATGGTTTTACCAGTACCTGGATTACCAACCAGCAGCACACCCTTCGGAATCTTGGCACCCAATTCTTTATACTTCTTTGGGTGCTTCAAGAAATCGACGACTTCTTGTAAATCCTGCTTGGCATTATCATTACCAGCGATATCATCAAACAACACTTTGCCCTTGTCTTCGCCATATAGACGCGCCTTTGATTTACCAAAGCCCATCGCTTGATTATTCTGACCCTGAGCCGACCTCATCATAAACATAAAGAAGGCTACGATAATAACCACTGGCACGATCATCACTGCCAGGTTCCACATCACCTCACCAGTTGTTGACGGAGGCACAACTTTTACTTCAACCTTGGCATCCTTGCTCAGCCCCTGTTCATAAATACTGCTCGACTCCTTAACAGATTTTTCGGTTGGCTTTTGCTGATCCTTAACGGTTACAGTAATGTCATTGCCCTGAATCTCAAGTTTAGCAATCTTACCGTCATTAGCACGCTGCACCACATCAGACAACGACACTTCTTTTAAGTTAGCAGCAGGGAAGAGTACTGCATAAAAAATCAGCCCCATAAAAATCAATATCGCCCAAAACAAACTCAGTCGAACCATTTGCTTAACGCTATTTTTTCCATTTTTCTTCGGCATCTTAACAGCCATGCTCGCATTATCCTTTCACAATAACTAGTCAACTCGTTCTATTGTAACATTTTTCATCGTCATTTTCATCACCAAGTTGCCACCAATTTGCCACGTCGTCCCAGGCTTGGCGGTTTTTACAGCGATCACCGCCCGCTCAAGCTGCCCTCGTAATAATGAAACATTTTCATGGCGTAAAACATAGCCGTATATAATTTCCTGAGCAAGATTATCTGGGATCATACTGAGAAAATAGCGACTATTAATCATCGGCTCAAACTCAAGCAAAACCTCCTCAATCTCCCGCCGTAGCCTCTGCTGATCCCGCCACAAATCATACAATTTCACCTGCTTTTCAATATCTATCTCTTGATTAATTCGCCGCCGCATCACATTTCGTTTATACCGCTGACTACGGTTTGTTTCATCTTCAACCCACTCTAAAGAATGTTTTAAGGCATATTCATATATTTGCTGTTTAGTCCAGCCACCAAGTGGCCTGAGTATCCGCTGGTTACTCATACCAGCCAGCCCACGCCAGCGTGTCCCACGATGAATATTTAAGGCAATAGTCTCAACAATATCGTCTCTATGATGAGCCGTAACAACAACGCCGCCAAAATCATCAGCCACCTCTTGCAAAAAATGATATCGCCGATTACGAGCCAGTTCCTCGCTAGCATCCAGACCCAACTCCTCCCTCCGCATAATGCACTGCACGCCGTGTTTTTTTGCCAAACCAGCCACAAAGCGAGCGTCCGCCTCAGAATAGGCACGAATGCCGTGATCAAAATGAGCCACCACCACATCTTTCGAGGTTCGCAACATCAAATCAAATAATACTACCGAATCAACCCCACCACTGATCGCTAATATATATCTCACATAACCATTATCGCACATCGACATTCATTCGTCAGGTGTTTGCGGCAATAACACTTGAGAAACCAAAGAATATTTGCTACAATTGCCTGAGTGTGGCACCGTAGCTCAGCTGGTTAGAGCGCAGGACTCATAAGCCTGAGGTCGGTGGTTCGGGTCCACCCGGTGCTACCAAGATTGAGACAACAAAACTTGCGACTTTTTATCGCAAGTTTTTCTTTATTTACATCAAGATTTGCTGCAAAGCATTCAGACAGTCTTAAGCCGCCAGCTCAAAATCTTCCAATTCACCAACTGCCGCCAATCGCCCCCTCACGAAAGCGCCCATCTCATCAGAAGTCCGCCGCCGCTCCCAGGTCTTCAGTTCGGCTTGCCTTGCATTTTCCAAAAAATTAGCCAATTCAAAATCAACCGATGTAATCTCGTTCATATTTGCTCCTTTTTTTGATGTTTGTGTTGGTGATTTAACCTGGCTTTATATTAGCATAAAGTTGACAAAAAAGCAATACCTTTTTGCTTATATTTTCATTTTTTATTCCGCTTGTGGTACACTAGAGGGGAAGGATTATCACACAAAAATGACCCCTGTTACAATCTCATCTCTAGCAATTATTTTGTTCTCGGCACTTATTCATGCCAGCTTTCAGCTCAGCCTCAGCGTCTTGACACTTCTCAGCGGCCATTCCATCGGCAAAAAAACGGCTCACAAAAAAGTCATAAACTTGATAGCTGGTTTTATTTTTGGCGTACTACTGATGACCACATTGCTACTCAGCAGTCTGTCGTATTATCTAAGCTTACTCATTCATCACGTCAACAGCACCGAGCAGTTCGTTGCTGCCATCACCTGCGGCGTTATGATCGGTCTAGGCATCGCCACCTGGGCATTTTATTATCGACGCAGCGGCAGCACCGCCTTATGGCTACCCCGCAGTTTTGCCGATTATCTCACTAAACGCACCAAAAAAACTCGCAATGCCGTTGAAGCCATCGCTCTCGGCATGACAAGTGTTATCGCTGAGATCATCTTCATCATAGGTCCGCTCATCGCTGGCAGCCTGGCAATTATCACACTTCCCAACACCAACCTACAACTGGCTGGCATTATTGGCTATCTTATTCTGTCAATCATTCCGCTACTAATCATCACTCTACTGGTTGGCGGCGGCACCAGCATAGCCTCGCTACAAAAATGGCGTGAAACCCACAAACGTTTCCTGCAATTTGCCAGCGGCGGCAGCCTGCTAATTCTTGCTGGCTTCCTCTTCACCGATCGCGTCATTGGCATTATTAGCTACGGAGGCAGTCTATGGTAAGTACGGGACGAATTGATGTTGTCAAACAGGGAAAGCGTCCAGCCGAAGAGTTCAACCCAGAAAAACTACACCAATCCATTATCGCCACCTGCCTGAGCATCAAAACACCAGAAGGCCAAGCTGAACAAATCGCGAGGACGGTAACACTCGGTGTCATGAACTGGTGCGAAACTCGTCCAGAAATCACCTCGGCAGACATCAGACGCAGGGCCTTATACATCTTGAAAGACATTCATCCTGACGCAGCGTATTTATTTGAACACTACAAAACTATAATTTAGGGGGCATCATGACACAAAAACCAACATTTGATTATGACTACATTATTATTGGTAGCGGTGCCGCGGGGTCGCCAGCTGCTGGCATTCTTGCCCGATCAGGTAAAAAAATAGCTGTTGTCGAAAAATCAACATTCGGTGGGGAATCGCCAAACTGGGGCGATATCCCAACTGGTGCCATGATACACGCCGCCGCCGCATATCATCAAGCAAAAACAGCCGCGAAGTTCGGACTCAGAACAAACACCATTGGCTACAACTACCCCTCTCTGCTCTCGTGGAAACAGACCGCCACGAAAAGAACTGGCGTCAATGACAGTCGCCGCTATTACGAAAAACAAGGCATCAGTGTCTTCGCTGGTAACGCTCACTTTTTAAGCCCAAATGAAATTACCGTCAATCGTCGACATTTATCAGCACGCAAGTTCCTGATCGCGACTGGGTCGGAATGGAGCATACCGAACCTTCCAGGATTAACCGACACGCCTTACCACACCCCCAAAACAATTTTGAATCTCACCAAGCCACCAAAAAGCCTATTCATCATCGGCTCAGGGGCAACTGCCCTAGAATTAGCCCATCTATTCTCTAGTTTTGGCACAAAAGTGTATATAGCAGAAAGATCTCGGCATATTTTACCAACTTTTGACCATGAAGTGAGTGAATTATTAGTTCAAGATGCCAAAAAACGTGGCATTACCCTGTTGCCACTGACCCGTATCATTGCTGTACAAAAAAACGGCCTACTAAAACGGGCAACCTTTGTCCAGGGCAATGTTGAACATTCAGTCCGAGTCGGAGAAATCCTCATCGCCGACGGACGCATTCCAGCCACAGACTTGGGACTTGAAAACGCTGGCGTAAAATATAATGCAGCTGGCATTGCCGTCAACGCTTCGTTACAAACCTCAGCTCGCCACATTTTTGCAGCAGGCAGCGTAGTTGACACTCAAGCTGAAACACACGCCATTCTTGAACAAAGTCGCATTTGTGCACACAACCTACAACACAGAAATATGGCCGTGTTCGACAGTATACCGACTATACGCACCGTCTTCACGCACCCACAAATCGCTCAGGTTGGCATTAATCAGCTAGAATGCCAGAGGACACACTTGGCCATCAAAACTTCTCTAGCACCACTCACGGCAACAACGTACAGCAACATCACCGACGAGCGGAGCGGCTTCGTTAAACTGATCGCCAATAAGAAACGCGTTATCATCGGAGGTACGATTGTTGCCTCGCATGCCAGCGAAATGATTGGCGAACTAGCCCTCGCAGTGCGTCACGGACTCACAGCAGAACAGCTAGTTACAACACCACACTGTTTTACTACCGCCAGCGAAGCCGTACGAATTGCCGCTGGAAAACTTCTATAATCACCCCTGATGCGATATAATAGCACATACGGGGGCGTAGCTCAGGGGTTAGAGCAGTCGGCTCATAACCGATTGGTCGCTGGTTCGATCCCAGCCGCCCCCACCACGACATTATTAATTGATCATCACCAGACTGCAAAGTAAAAAACAGAAACCATGCCTAATTTACCCCTAAAACGTCTACTTTACCGCGTCCAACGCGATTACTTGAATATCAATAATGTTGTTATTGTGGCTGCGGCATTACTGGCGATAAGCTGGGCGTGGGGCTCAATTGAGTCGATGCAGCAAAATTATGAACTACAGCGTGCCGTTGATAATAAAAAACAGCAGCTGGAAGTTGAAAAACTAAAAGTCGCCCTGCTCAGCTACGAAGCAAAGTATTACGAGAGTGAAGAATATCAAGAATTGGCGGTTCGCCAACGTCTAGGAAAAGGTATTCCTGGCGAAAAACAGCTAATTGTCCCTTCGACCGACACCACAAATCCGACACAAAATACCGCCACCACCCCTCAACCCATCAGTAATTTCCAGCAATGGATGAACTTCTTATTTGGCGGCAACGCCCACGGTCGCTAACCGACACTTGAAATGTAATTATTTTTTTGATATGATAACCAAGTGTCGCGGGGTAGAGCAGCCTGGTAGCTCGTTTGGCTCATAACCAAAAGGTCGCAGGTTCAAATCCTGCCCCCGCAACCAAGAAAAGATCCTCTTCTTCGGAAGGGGATTTTTTCTTTAATAACGAGAGCCGTCGCTGGCATACCGTCCACCACGACTACCAACTCTTACGTGTGGACATTTTTTACCTGGTTCTATATACCTACAACAATCACCACAGAAAAATGCCTGTACGGACTTTTCACCAACTTCTCTAGGTGAAGGTACTCTCTTGATAAGATCTCCGACCTCTTTTGGATCATCCACAGGGAGGCCCATTATTCGCATCGCATCGTCATAAGAGCATCCCGTAGTATCGACAATGCGATCAAGACATCTTTCTTGATCGGCAGTTAAATCGCGATCTAAAGAAGGTTTAGTAGGAGAAATCCTTTCATTTGCCATAATTATATTGTACCATAATAATTAAAAATAATCAACCTCATCAAAAAACTCCCCCGCTATTTTGCAGGGGAGTTGTGGCACCTGTTTGTTTGATTTCACTATATCATCAAACTCACAGTGTCGCAATAGTGATTATGCTTATTTCTTCTTAGAAATTGTCAAAAAGCCGTTGCGTGGATTTTCTTTTACAATCCGGTCTTCTGGCAGGTCGCAAGGAGTACCCTTTTCGTTCTTCTCTACCTTGGCAAAGAAATAGATAGTCTGAGCTTTACCGCCACGAAGTGTTACTTCTGTTTTATGCAAGTAGTATGTGATGCCCTTTGAGTTGGTATGCTTGTAAGCCATTTGGTTATACCTCCTATTAATGCTATACCTCTATAGAGTACTACCCCTGAGCCACCCCTGTCAAGCTAAAAAAGCTCTTTTCGCCGTCTCAGCAGCCAACGTAACACCATTAGAACAACGAGTCGCACCACGATAATTAAACCGATCACCACTGTTAATACCAACGACCAACCAGCAAAATCAGGTGACCATGCTGGTGAAACAAAAGTATGATAATACGGCTCAGTTGCTGGAGGAGTAAAGGCGATATTGGCGGTTTTGGCGGCTGGATATTTTTCCCACTCTTCGGCAATACAGGCCACGTAGCGTGGATCTGCCTGCGTCGTAAAGCGTCCATAGCCGCCCGCCTGAGCTTTAGCGTCGCAAGCCTCACGCACCTTTGTGACGACATCATTGTTTGACTGATTTTGGATTTGATCTTCGTATTCTTTCAGTTTCTGGTCATAAGCCCGCTTGTAAGTATGGTCGAGAGCAATTTTTCCAGGATGAGCATTCATATGTGAAGCAACATAACGCTGCAAATCATATAGCCGCTGCGTTAAAGCGGCAACGTCGCCCGCCTTGTCAGCATTCTCCACTGCCTGCCGCCGCTCGACCATGCCAACATTATTAAGCCGCAAAAATGTTGCAGAGATAAAGCCCACCATCACCAGCAAGATCATCAATTGCCAAGTTTTTACTTGACTCAGTCGTTTGATTCGGAACCGCGTTTTTCGTTTATCTATAGCCATACCCACCACACTCTGTGTATCTTATAGTATAGCAAATTAGCGATAGATACGAAACTTCGGCACGGAGATCAGTTGAACGATAATAGCCGACAGCAAGAAGAATATAACAAAGGCAGACTTAATTGGCAAGATAAGCATAACAGCGGCAAACATACCAACACACAACCCAAGGTTGGCGACATTTCAACTAACTTCTTAACTATCATTTTTTATTTTTTTGTAAATTACTTTATACACCATAACATAGTTATGCTTATTTTGCAATAGCTAGGGAGTGGTATAATATATTTATGCGAATATATTTTTCAGGGATTGGTGGAGTTGGTATCGGGCCGCTGGCAGAAATTGCCGCAGATGCTGGTTACGATTTATGCGGTTCAGACAGAGAGCCTAGCTTGATGACAAAAATGCTAGATAAACGCGGCGTGCTTGTTTCTTTTGATCAGTCTGGTAATTTCTTGAAGTCTGAACACGAAAAGCAACCATTTGATTGGTTTGTTCATACTGCAGCTTTACCAAACGATCACCCCGAGCTTGTCTTTGCAAAACAGCACGGCATCAAGACCAGTAAGCGAGACGAGCTACTGGCCCACATTATTAACGAAAAAAATCTTAAACTCATCGCCGTGGCTGGCACGCATGGCAAAACCACAACAACCGGCATGCTGGTATGGGCATTTAATCAGCTTCAGATTCCAGTCAGCTATTCAGTTGGCTCAACCTTAAGTTTTGGCCCGAGCGGCCTTTTTGATCCAAAAAGCGAGTACTTTATTTACGAGTGCGACGAGTTTGATCGTAATTTTCTTCATTTTTCACCGTGGCTGAGCCTTATTACTTCTGTCGATTATGACCACCCTGACACTTATCCAAACGAGGCAGATTACCGAGCGGCTTTTCGTCAATTTGGCGAACAATCCGAGCGTGTCATTGCTTGGCAAGAACATAGTGATGTGTTCGCCCCAGAGAACCTTACTGTCCTAGAGAATGTAAATCCCGAGATTGCTCTAGTCGGCGAACATAATCGCAAAAACGCCACGCTCGCTCTCAAGGCAATTGAACATCTGCCCAATTCCGTCGATGCCATCAATTCATTCCCTGGCACTAGTCGCCGCTTTGAAAAATTGGCAAATAATTTATACAGCGACTACGGCCACCATCCAGTTGAAATTGCCGCTACCTTGCAGATGGCACGTGAATTGTCGGACAATGTGGTGTTAGTTTACCAGCCGCACCAAAATGTTCGCCAGCATGAAGTCCGCGAACGATACACTGATGAGATATTTGCCAACGCCAGCGAAATATATTGGCTACCAACCTATTTGTCACGCGAAGACCAAAACTTGCCAATTTTGACACCGCCAGAATTAACCGAGAAGCTACCCAAAAATAAACTTCACTTTGCTGAGCTCGACAGTGAACTTTGGCGAAACATCAACACCGCTCGCCAGCAAGGTAAGCTGGTGCTTTGCATGGGGGCTGGCAGCATTGACGCTTGGCTGAGACAACAACTTGCTGCTTAGCGGATTCCGCTCAACTCCCCGTTCCACCTCACCAGCCATCTTATATTAGCGATTATCGCCAGTGCCGTGCAGCTGGTCGCGGGCTTGGCGACTAGCTAGTTTTTCATTATTAAGACGCGCCACCTCCTCAAGACTCGACCCCAGTAAGTGTGCCACCGCATTAACATACCATAAAACGTCGCCCAGCTCCTTAATAATATCCGCTTTGTCCTCTGGCGACAGCACACCGTTTTTATCACGCACCACCTTCTTGAACTTTTCAGCAATCTCGCCCGACTCGCCACATATACCCAGCACCATACCCATAAACTGTGCGTCAATATCACCGTAAGCATAGTCGCTGGTTAATGTGGTAATCGCTTTGTTTGAATAGTCGCTAATTTGCATGAAACTCCTTATCTTACTTTTCTCTTATTTTAACTAATACTTAACTTAATCTACTTAATTATAGCTTAGACGGTTGCGGCTTTTGAGTAAATAGACTTCTTTGACAATTTATGCTAAAATGGTAATATAACAATTTTAGGAGAATCTATGACAGACATAGCGGAATTGAATACAAGGAGGGGTGAATACAATAATCATCTCGAAGATCTGCGCAAGTGTGGCAGTGTCGAGGAATGGGTAGCTCTCGATAGACATGAACATTCACGTAGTCGAGAATTATTAGCAAAACTGGCTCAAAGAGCCATCGCCACATCAGAAATCTTTGACGAATTTGCTCGTGTTGATAGAATACCTCGACTCTCTAATGGTGATCGTGAAAATGATGTTGAACACAGCTTCTTGCTGGCGACCATAGCCACGGACTTAGCTCAGGAGCTACGTCCAGATCTTGACATTAATCGTATACGCCAATTTTCGCTTGTCCACGATATGCTTGAAATTAAGACTGGAGATGTCGCAACCTTCAGTACTTCGCCCGAAGAACAGGCCGAAAAAGAGCGACGCGAAAAGGAAGCTCTCGATGAACTACTGACCGAGCTACCGCCACTCGAAGCCGATGCTCTCCGAGAATACGAAAAACAAGACACTCCAGAAGCACGCTGGACTCGCTATGTGGACAAAATGCTTGCCACCTTGGTTGATATCACTGGCCAGGGCATCCGAGTTGTTGAGGAAGATTTTGGCGTTACAAGCCTTGAAAAGTTACGCGATGAGCACAGCAGATTAGCCAGCAAATACCACAACATGTTTGGCAAAGAATTCCCAGAACTCGACCAATTTTACGCCTTATTCTCTTATCTTTTTGAAGAACACTACGCTCAAGAAAGCCAAAATGACCGCAAAGATAGCTCTCCCGAACGTCCACATCAGCTCAAAGAAGTCGAACGAAAGTATCTCGTTGACCCAGAAAATATACCAATAGATCTAGAAAGTTGTCAACGTGCAAAACTCAAACAGGGGTATCTTGCGATAAGTGCCGATGGATCTGAAACAAGAATTAGAAGTTTTGGCGACGGCAATCGATTTGAATTAACCGTCAAGAGTAACGGCACTGTCATACGCGACGAGCAGAATATTAAAATTACCGAGGAGATGTTTGACGCACTATGGCCACTGACAAATGGAGCAAGGGTTGAAAAACTCGTTACTACATACCGCTAGTAGACAAATATGGTCGCAAATACACAGCAGAGCTTGATATCTATAAAGGTCATCTGGAAGGATTAGCAACCATTGAAGTTGAATTTGGCGATCGAGAAACTGACGCATCAGTACGAGCCGACACATTTAAACCACCGGAGTGGTTCGGCGATGATGTTAGCGAAGACAAACGCTTTAAAAATTGCTCACTAGCATCGCTGCAGCACGGCTTCCTGAGCTTGGGCGGTTAATTCTCTGCCCGCACACAGTGCGTCACCTTACCCTCACCCAGCCAGCGTTGTTCATAGGCGGTGAGGATTTTGTAATCTTCGCCGAGATCTGATTCGTGCAAATCAAAGGTCAGTTCTTTCAAGTGCCAACCTTCAGCAACCAGCTGTTCAAGACTCCAATTGAAAAAATCAGGGTTGTCGTGTTTAATAATTAGCGAACCGTCAGGCTGTAGCAGCTCGGCATAAGTTTTCAGAAAATACGGATGCGTCAAACGGCGACCAGCACTGCGTTTTCGTGGAAATGGATCAGAGAAGGTTAGCCAAATAGCACTGAGTGAGTTAGGCGTAAACAACTCGCCAATCTGATCAGCCCTGGCCCTAACAAAAAATACATTATTAAGCCCGCGAACCTCCGCTTCCCGTGCACCTTTTTGCAGACGATCGCCCTTGACATCGACCGCCACAAACACCTGTTCTGGATGACGCATCGCCAACTCGACCGTAAACATACCGTTACCAGCACCGACCTCCACTACGTCAACCTGACGGGGTGTCCACTCCTCAAACTCGAAGCACAGCGGCGAATTATGAAACAATGCAAACTTATATTTTTTGCGTTTTCTGGTGATAATAAATTGATTCGGATCGACAAATTGCATACTTTTCATTATACTAAATAAATAATGGATACGCTTATACGGCAATTATTGAATACTACAGCGATTGATGAATGGATGAAGCAGCGGGGATTGGGCTGGCTTGTCAGTGAACGCATCCTTGAAACCGTCAGCATTATTATTGGTGCGGTTGTCATCTACTATATCGGAAAATATATTATCGCCTGGCTCATTCACTACCTTATTCATTCCACCGCTAAACATCGCTCATGGCACCGCAAAGATATCGAAAAGCGAGAGAAAACGCTAATCCAGCTAACTCGCAGTTTCTGGCGAATCTTAATGATTTTTTACGTTGCAGCCGTCATCGCCAACAAATTATTCCTTTTTGACTTATCGCCACTATTCGCAAGTGCTGGCATCGTTGGTGTGGCATTAGGCTTCGGTGCTCAATCTCTCGTCAAAGACTTTCTGTCTGGCATTTTTATTATCGCCGAAAACCAATACCGAGTTGGCGACATCGTCGACATTATGGGGGCAACTGGCACGGTTGAGCGTATCGGCACAAGAACCACTGTCATTCGCGACACTGACGGCAACGTGCACTACGTACCAAACGGCACAATTCAACACGTCATCAATAAAACAATGGGCTATAGCGTCTCCCGCTTCACGCTTCATCTGGACCCAAGCACTGACATTTCCCGTGTTACCGACATCATCAACAATACTGGTGCAGACCTAGCCGAAGAAAAAGCCTGGAAGAAAAAGATTCTCGACCCACCAAAGTTTACTTCAGTCGGTGATATTACTGGACGCAGTATTGAGTTAACTATTTCTGGTAAAACTCAGCCGTCAGATCAATGGGCGGTTACTTCTGAAATGCGCCGCCGACTACTGCAGCAATTTGACAAAGAGAATATCCTTCTAGCAACATTACCGACACCAACCACCCATACAAAAAAATAAAAAATTATTCCTGCGAATTTTCTGATGATTTATCATCGTCAATACCGAGCGATGCGTCACCTAAAACATCTTGTGAAAACGCCTTTACATGACCGATCTTTTCCATTTCAGCATCATACATTCGCAAAAAATCATGGACAGTATTCGCATCAACCGCACCCTGAGAATCAAATTCGTTGTTAGACTTCTTGGTATCCTCACTAATTTCTGCCCGCTTTGACACATATTCTGGACGACTGAGATCAAGCCGATAAGCATCAGATTGATAATAGACAGCCATCGACACCGACACCAGCAGAACCGCAATAGTAATCGCGATCGCAACAAAAGCCGCCACTTTGTTGGCAATAAATATCTCTCGCACCTTATCCATTACCGCCCTCCAGCGACTTCAGTATAACTTGTGTTTCATTTCTATAATATTCTGCAAGCCGATTCAGCTGCTCGATATCTTTCGCCAACTGCTGACGAGCTTCCCTGGCCTTTACTAATCTTTCATAAAACCTAACTGGCTCATCTACACAATTTGTCTTATCAAGATCGGACATAATAGAATCGTAATTATTATAATCTGTTTTAAACTGTGTACGGGCAGACTCAAATTGATTAGTTAATGAAACCAATTTTGAAGCGTCCATGCGATTTAGCGACAACCGACTGTTAAATCTCGCCATCAGCTGAACAGAAATTATGTTATACCGCTGACCAATATTCACGCGGGTAACAGCATCGTTAGTGTGGATACGCTTAATAGAACCACGGACAGTACTGCAATTTTGCTGAATGATTGTTGCAATTCTTGAGCCAGAGTCAATTGACGGCGACTGTGCAGTTACGACATGCGGCTGCAAAACAACACCAACTATTGCCAGCAGCAATAAAAATAGGACAGACTTTCTCATCTGTCCTATTATCTCACGCTTTCTTGACAATCGTCAATATTATCTACTTAAACCGCTTCTCAACGTTACCTTTAACATCTTTTGCGGTCTCCACGACAGCATCGCCAACTTTTTGAGAACCACTCTTTAGTGAAGCAGCACTATCTTTAGCGGCAGCCACTGCTTGATCAGCACGCTTGCCTGCTTCTTTTTTTAATGCGTCAGTTTTCTTTTTTAAGTCTTTGCGAGTTTCTTTACCGCTTTTTGGTGCGGTTAAAATACCAGCGACAAATCCTGCTGCTGCTGCACCGACGACTGTTAATAATTTCTTCATAAATACTCCTTTTATTTTTTAATTTTTATGAAACAGCTTACCAATTTCTTTAAATACTTTTGTTGGCGAGAACCATTCTGTAGCACTCGCTACGTTAGTGGTGATCGTATCAATCCTTTTCATAATGGCACCCAACTTGACAAGCAATCCTATGATCAGGCCAAGTAGTGCCAGGATAACGATAGACAATAGTCCAACGATAACAGATAAGAGAATGATGATCGTTTGCATATCTTCCACGTTCTTTCCTTTCCGCGAAGTGCTGCTTTATGTTTATGTTAATTATAGCATGCTTTATTTTTGTGTTAGATAATCCAACTATTTCATTATAGCATAAGCAGGTTTTTATGTCAATAGCTGGCTGTATTTAAGAGGGTGTCTACGTTAATTGTCTATAATTTCGAAAATTTTATGTTTTGACGTAGTTCCACGAGAAATTTTAATGCGAGATTTTGGAATCTTGAAATGATTAGAGATGAGGGAGATGGCGGCAGTATTTGCCTTGCCCTCAACAGCTGGAGCCTTAGTGTAAATGATTAACGAACCATCATCATTCGGGACGACTTCTTCACGGTGGCGGGAGTTGGGTTTGA
>ERZ772917.1072-NODE-1072-length-17021-cov-10.058293_pt1 | contig 17021 bp, 16 predicted proteins | sample MGYA00511187_ERZ772917 | MGnify/ENA primary metagenome ERZ772917 (study PRJEB29015, sample SAMEA2737925) | human oral metagenome | biome: human oral; feature: human-associated habitat; material: dental | place: China | collected 2012 ... | reverse complement strand
GGGCGGCCGGCATGTGCCGACCGCCCGCAGCGCTCCGCGAATCATCCGTTGCCGTCGCCGTTTCCGGCGTCGTCGCCACCGCCGTTGTCGTTCCCGGCGTCGCCACCGCCGCCGTCGCCGTCGCCGGCGCCGTTCTCGTCGCCGGCGCCGTCGCCACCGCCGTCGTAGCCGCCGTTGCCGGCGCCGCCATCGTTGTTGCCGTCGTTGCCCTGGCCATCGCCGTCACCGGTGGTGCCGGCGCCGTCACCGTTCTGACCGGTGCCGCCCTGGCCGTTCTGACCACTCTGGCCGGCGCCGCTGGCGTCGGCGCCCTCAAGAATGCGAAGCAGGTCGTCGCGCCAGGGCACGTTGACGCCCGTGCTCTTGAGCTGGTCGAGAATGCCCGTGACCTGGCTGATGTCGACCTTGCCCTTCATCTGCTGGGCCTCGGCCAGGGTCTGGTCCTTCAGCTGGTTGCCGCCGTAGTAGGCCGCGGCGGCGGTGGAGGCCAGGGGCAGCACGAGGCTGCCGAGCAGCAGCATAATGGCCGCCGTCTTGGGCCGCGCCCGGGCGCAGGCGACGAGCGAGGCGACGAATGCGAAGAACGCCAGCAGCGCCCCGGCCCCGACGGCGATCGCCGCCGGCATGTTGACGATGTCGGACTTGCCGAGGACGATGTCGAAGACGCGCAGCGAGGTCAGGAATGTGTAGACGCCCCAGCCCAGCAGAGCCACCGAGGCCACGAGCAGGATGGTCCCGATCGGCAGGGCCGCCGTGCGCCGCCTGAGCGACCGGTTCGGCGGCAGCACCTCGGACTCCGGCTCGGACCGCCGCGAGCGCCTCTCGGAACGGGGCTGCGGCTGGGGCTGCGGCGCCGGCTCCGCCGCGGGCTCGTTCCACTGCGCGGGAGCCCCGGGGGTCTGAACCGACGGCGCCGGGGCGTAGGCGGGTGCGACCGTGGTGGGCCGGCTGTCCGCCCACTCATCCGCTCCGGTCGGCATGACGGAGGTGGCGGGCTGCCCGTCGGACCAGCCGCCCGCTCCGGTCGGCATGACAGAGGTCGTGGGCTGCCCGTCCGCCCAGTCGGTCGGAAGGGCCTGGGTGGGCATCGAGTCGGCCGGATCCGGCGACGCCGGCTCCTCGGGCAGGCCATCGGTGCGCCGCAGGATGCTGGTGCGCTCCGCGGGGCGCGGTGCGTCGCGCCTGGGGTCGTGAGAACGAGGTTCGGGCGGTGTGGAGACAGACAAGGTGAGCACTCCTGTAACGGGTAGGCATGCTGTCGGCATGAGGCTACGCCCTCGGCCTGCGGACGTCACCAACCCGCGCCCCGCCAGCCCTCCCCATGCACCGCTATCCTGAGGGCTCCACCCCTTGAAAGGCGGAGACGATGAACCAGCGCCCCTTCTCCGAGCCCTCCTCGCCTTACGCGAACAACGGCGGGCGCCCCCGCCAGTACGACATCCAGCCCTGGCGCAGGTGGGCCTACTACGGAGGCGCTGTTCTTCAGGGCGCCGGCATCCTCGTGTTCCTCGGCTTCTTCTCCTCCTCCTACGGCGTCTTCAACCGGGTGCACGCGGGCGATGAGACCGCATTCACAGCCGTGCCCCACATGTTCAGCACGTTCCCGCTCGCGGTCCTCGGCCTGCTCATCTACGGGGCCGGCCAGATGCTGCGCAGCGTCGGCCGCAAGGGGCTGGCGGGCTCGGGCCTCCTCCTGTCCCCCACCCGCGAGGCCAGGGACGCCGAGCCGTGGAGCCGGTCCAAGGGTGCGCGGAGGAACTTCGAGGTCGAGGAGATGACCGCTCTCAGGGACATCGCCGGTGCCTCCGGGGCGGCCCCGCGCCAGGAGGTGCGGATCCGCTGCCGGTCCTGCGGCTACCTGGAGACCGAGGACGCGACCTTCTGCTCCGCCTGCGGCCAGAGGGTCTGACCCGGGACGGACGCCGGGACCCGCGCGTCGACACCGGCGCCGGGAGGAGCGTCCCGAGCCGCGGGCACGAGGCTGGATGCGCACTGCATGAGTACGTCGAGCGCGGGCCTTCCCCGACCGTGATCTGCAGACGCCGGATGATCGGTTCCGAATAGGTGACGGGCCGGTCGAGTGGGTCGCGCGTCCAACGTCAACGGAAGTTCGTCGCGTGAACGTACCTTTCTCCCATCCTTCTGACCTCTACTCCCAGAAGGATGGGAGAAAGGTACGTTCACGTTCCGGCCCGCTCCACCCAGGCGCCCGAACGCCCGGATGCCGAGCCCGCTCGCACCTCCCGCCCGCTACCCCGCCGACCCCTCCGCCGAGATCGGTCAGGCTCCGCGTCGAGTTCGGTTCGCGGAGGCTGGTGGGCGCCTGCCGGCCCGGAGTCAACGCCACTCTCAGCGCCAACAGGCCCGCCGGCTGAGGCCGCCCGTCTCGGCCAAAGAGACCAGGCACCCCAAGGCCTCCCCGCCGTGGGGCAGGTGACCGTACGATGTCGATATGACTGAGGCGCATCCTCCGCATCAGGCACCGCGCTCCGGCGGCAACTCCTACCCGAACTCCTACCCGCCGTCGGGCTCCGGCGCGCCCACGGAGGGCGGGGCCGTCCAGCAGCGTGGCGCGCAGCCGTACGAGCCCTACCCGCCGTCCCCGCAGCCGTACTCCTCCTACCGGCCGGACACCCCGGGGCCCTCTCTCTACCGGCTGGCGGCCGCTCAGGCGCAGCAGCCAGCGCCGGGTCAGCAGCAACCCGTGCCACCCGGCTACCAGCAGCCGGTGCCCGCGCCGCCCGGCTACCAGCAGCCCATGCCCGGCGCCGTACCCGCACGACCGCCCCGACGACGGCGCAGGGGCCTCGTCGTCCTGGTCGTCGCCCTCGTCGTCGTGCTCGTGGCCGGAGGCGGCACCGCCGCCTGGTGGTTCGTGCTGCGCAACCGCGGCGCCACCTATGAGCCCTCCGTCGCCGTACCCGCCGATGAGTGGGCAGACGGGGCGAGGCAGATGGGCTCCTCCACGATCATGAGGGACGCCACCATCGCGGTGTCTCCAGACGGGTCGTTCCTCGCTGCCCTGAGCGAGAACAGCTTCTCAGGCACCGGCCGGTTGGGCAGCAGGGAGAAGAATCTCAAAGGCTATTCCCTGGCCGACGGCCAGACCAGCGAGTCCTGGCACGTCACCCTCACCGACGCCTCGAGCACCACCATCAGGTTCTGGGGCGACGACACCATTGTCCTCGGCAGCACGCTCTACGACGTCGCCACCGGCAACCATCACGACGCTCCATGGGACTCGGGAGTGGCATCCATTGTCAACGGCCTCGCCCTCAGCTGCGAGGACGGATCGTGCACCGCCTGGAAGAAGGACGGCAGCACGGCCTGGAGCGTCGACGTCGACAAGGACGCGCAGACGCCTGAAAACGCTATTGTGCGCGGCGGCAAGCACTACGTCATCACCGGCACAACAGTCATCAATATCGACGACGGCGACTCCTTCACGCTCGATGCGCCCGACGCCCCGCGCGCCCATGGCATGGTCGCCCAGGACGGCTGGGCCGTGCAGACCTACGACGACGACTTCCAAGACGGGCACCTGTACACCTTCAAGCCCGACGGCAAGAGGGTCGGCGACACCGCCATCGATAGCGGATTGGACAGGAGCACCTACATTCTGCTGCCCCCGAAAACCCTGCTCTCGCTGAGCGAGATCTCGGCCTGGCTCAGCGGAGAGGATGAGGACGGCCCGAAGGAAAAGCGCGTGGGCGAGTACACCGCGAACAGCAAGAAATGCACCATAAGCGTCACCATGGACAACGGGGCATCATTCGACTCCCCCGAGATCCACGAGTATCGCGATGGCAAAGTGGATAGCGACTGCGAGCTGCCGCAGGTGAGCCCTTCGAACGGGAGCCGAGTGGTGTGGTTCTACGACGCCGAAGACGGCGGGCAGTTCTGGCACGTCTATGCCTTGGTCAACGCGAAGACCGGGAAGAACATCGACTTCCCCGGCCTCGACCCGACCAGGGGCGACCACCTCATCTTCGCCAACCCCAGCATGGCAGTCGGCTACTCGCCCAAGGACGGCACCCTCACCACCTACAAGCCCGCCTGAGACCCCTGTGCCGAATCGACCCGCGGCAGGGCCCGCAGCCCTACGAGCCCTACCCGCCGTCCCCGCAGCCGTACTCCTCCTACCGGCCGGACGCGCGGACTCCCTCTCCCCAACAGCAGCCCACGTCGGCGAGCCGGGTGCAGCAGCCCCGCCAGCAGCAGCCCGTGCCGCCCAGCTACCAGCAGCCCGTGCCGGGCGCCGCGCCCGCCCAGGCGCCCCGACGACGGCGCACGGGGCTCGTCATCCTGGTCGTCGCCCTCGTCGTCATGCTCGTGGCCGGGGGAGGCGCCGCAGCCTGGTGGTTCGTGCTGCGCGACCGCGGAGCCGCCTACGAGCCGCAGATGGTCATACCCGCCGACGAGTGGGCCGACGGGGCGACGCAAGTGGGCTCCTCCACGATCGCGAAGGACGCCACCATCACAGCGTCCCCGGACGGGTCGTTCCTCGCCGCCCTGAGCGAGAACGAGTCCTCAGGCACCGGCCGTCCTCCCGGCAGAAAGAGGACGCTTACCGGCTACTCCCTGGCCGACGGCCGGGCGAGCGAGTCCTGGCGCATCGATACTAATAACGGGGACGATGACATCAATTTCTGGGACAGCGACACCATTATTGTGAAGAATGAGCTTATCGATGTCGCCACCGGCGGTCGGCGTGACGCACCATGGGACTCGGAAACGGAGGTCGCCGTCATCAACGGCCTCGCTCTCAGCTGCGAGGACGGATCGTGCACCGCCTGGAAGAGGGACGGCAGCACGGCCTGGGACGTCAGGACCGACTCGAACGCGCATATAAGCGCCCTGACAGACGTGATCGTGCGCGGCGGCAAGCACTACGTCCTCACCGGCACGACAGTCATCAACACCGACAACGGCACGTCCCTCATCCTCGACGTGCCCGATGCCACGCACGCCTCCGTCGTGGCCGCTCAGGACGGCTGGGTGGTGGTGACCTACGACCGCGACCGCCAGGACAGACATTTGTACACCTTCAAGCCCGACGGCAGGAGGATCAGCGACACTGCCCTGGAAAATGATCCGGACGACGACCGCCATCCCTTTTTTCCGCAGGAGACAATGCTCTCCGTGGACGAGCTCACGGCTCTGATGACCGGAGAGTACAAGGACGGCCCGAAGGACAAGCGCGTGGGCGAGTACACCACGAACACCGAAAAATGCACTACGAGTGTCACCATGGACAACGGACCGTCATTCGAGTCTCCCGAGACCTACGCCTACCTCGCCTACCGGTCGGACAAAGAATGCTATACACCGCTGGTGGGCTCCTCGCGCAGGAGCCGAATCATATGGTTCCGCAACCTCGGAATCAACGGGCAGACCTGGACCGTTCGCGCCATTGCCGATGCGAAGACCGGGAAGAGCATCGACTTCCCCGGCCTCGACCCGACCGAAGGGGACTTCCTCGTCTTCGCCAACCCCAGCACGGCGATCGGCTACTCGCCCGGGGACGGCACCCTCACCACCTACAGGCCCGCCGGCTGAGAAGCCCCGGTAAATCCCTGCGCGCCCCGCTCCTATCTCATCCTGTGTCAGCGTCGTCCTCGCTGCCGTCCTCCTCGGGGGGCTCGGTGGAGGGCGTTTGGGTGGCGCGGGGCGTGGGTGTGGGCGAGGCGGTCTGCGGGTTGAGCGGCCACAGAATCCTCAGGGCTGTGGAGTCGATGATCGCGCCGGCGCGCTCCAGGGCGGTGTCGAGCAGGTCCATCGGCGTGGTCGGCGAGGGCTGGTCACCGGGAATCGCCGTTCCCAGCATCATGATGCCGTAACGTCCGTCGCGGAGAATCCGCACGAAGATCCGCTGGTAGGTCACGACCGACTGGTCCTCGCTCGAGGTCACCGTCGCCGTGTACCCCACCACGCCCTCCGGCAGCCTATCCGCCGGAATCCGCGAGAACACCTCCGTCGCATCATTCTGCCCCTTATCAAAAGGACTCGCCTCAGCACACTTCCCGATATGACGATCAGCATCAGCCACCACATCAAGGATGTATGCGCTCAAGACAAGAGTCTCCTCCACCGCCCGCCCGCCCTCAGCCTCAACACGCACAGTCGCCCGTGGCGTCGCCTCGTCCTGTGACTCATTTTTGTGAGCGAGATGAATCATTTCAGAGCAGCGCATCGTAAAATCGCTTGAGCGCCTCGGATATGTTACCTCGCCTTCACCCGGGACATCCTCCGCCCGCAGCATGTACTTAGCCACCGCCGGCTCCTCCTCGGCCCCCCAGCACCCGCCCACAGCCACCACCACAGACACCACCACCGCCACAACCGCCCACACACGACCCGCTCCCACGCCAGCTCACCCGTCCTTCTTGTCGTGGTACTTCACGAACTTGTCATTGTATGCACCCTCGAGATCACTCTCGGTTGGTCTCGTGCCCCCCAGGCCTCCATCCGCCTTGCTGTCACTCATGTATCCGTATCCCTCATCGGTGGTCATGAGCCCTCGAAGATCCGTGTTCGCCTGATCCAGCTTTCGCTGGGCCTCGCCGCCGCTGTCCTTACTCGCCGCTTCCACCATCTCGCTGTACTCGTCCCGCGTAATGAGCCGGTAGGTGCCATCGGGCTTCTTGCGGACAGCTGGAGAATCGGGATTGAGCTCGCCATGATCATGCTGATAGCCCAGAAGCCCCTGCTCGTCGGCCGAGAACATAAGCGCTCGGACGAACTCCAGTCGCGACTCCTTGGACTGCTTATTGGCGTCGCTCACAGCACGATCCGTATTCGATGCCCATGTCCTGGTCGCATAGTCCGATAGAGTACTCACCATCTTGTCCGAGGCCCAGTTCGCCGCACCCGAGGTTCCGGGAGGTGCGAAGGCGGACGCCAGCTGCGCCAGTTTCGTTGCAGGGACGTCCACAAGATCGATCCAGGCTTTGGCATAGTCGTCCTCCGCCTGAGCCTTGTCGATCTTACCCGTGCCGATCGCACTGGCAATATATCCCTCAGTTTCTGCAAGACGCTCAGCCGTATCCGTAAATGCTCCCGCATTCACCGTATCCGGAAGGACGCGCCCCTGGTATGCATTCTGCGCGGCACGGAGATCCAAGAACGGCCGCCCCCTCTGTCCAACGATATTGAGGACTCTCGGCAGCACGGATTCGGTGTCGAAGAGCGGCTGGCTGGGGAATTGAGGTTCACCGGAGGTACCGGGTATCGACACATTGACAACGCTTCCCTTCGGATCGACTCCCGCCACGGTCCAATCCAGGTGGATCGACTCATTCAAGCCCGCCACATAGGTTGAGAGAATGTGCCCCAGTGAGCCCGCGGTCTCGACTCCCAGAATCGATCCTCCCCCGGAAGACTCTCCGAAACCACTGCGCGACGCCAACGTGTTGAGCCCGATCGAGGCGATCTCCGCCGCCTCCTGAGGATGCTCCTTAATGTTTCTCGGTTCGGTACAGGCCGCGTCCAGGGCCGAGGCTATCCCTGAGTAGTCCGCAGGTGGTCCCGCGCGAGAATAGTCGTAGTCCCCCGCCCAGTACGTGAGTCGGCCATGATCGTCGGCGAAGAACTTATATGCCGCAGTGGGGTGGCTGCCCAAGTCATGCAGAATTACTGACGGCAGATCAAGCGCCCAGGGAGAGCTATCGAGGTCGATCACGGCGGGCAGGTACTGAGACGGCCCCGTCCAGGACCAGCTCCACCAGGGGGCGCCGTTGGCCACATCCTGCTGCTGGATCTCGTGCATCTTCTCAGCGGCGCCCAGCACGAACGATTCCGACCCGGCATTATTATACATGAGCCAGGTCAACGCCTCGAGGCGGGTAACACCGGGCTCATAGTATTCGGAGCTGCTGTCCATGTAGCGGGCGGCCTGCACCAGATTCTGCCCGAACTCCTCCGCCTCCGAGCTGGACCACTGATGGCTCGCAAGAACCAACCCGCGCTTGATCTCCCTGAGAAGCGTCTGCGCAGTTTCACTCTCCTCCTGACTCGCCCCCGACGTCAAGCCCACATGCTTTCCTATGGCGTCGGTCAGCGCCAGAGTCCCCTCGGGCCCCAGGTTGGAGTAAACTGCGGCCATGACGGTTCCATTGTTCTCCCACTGCTTCATGTAACGGTGAAGGGAGTCCAGTCGCGGATCTCCCTCCTTGTAGTCAGATGTAGCAAGTTTTCCGCCAAGCTCTGCTATGGCCTCGCCGAGCCACACCTCCATACTGGCCAGATCTGCGGTATCATCAAGCAGGACCTCATAGCTGACATCCCCTGTGGGCACATTACCGTCATCCCCGGTGTTGACTATCTCCAGCCAATCGGCCTTGAGTCTAAGAAACCTGGCCCTCTTGCGCATCCCCTCCACGTAGACCGTCAGTATTTCAAGCGGGAACGTAGATGAAAGAACCAGGGAAGCGGCCTTGTTTCGAAGAGCATCATGCCGATCCTCGACGCAGGTTGCGACTTCACCCAAGGTGCTTGCCGCACTCCGAAGATCCTCCAGGTTGGCCTTGACTAGCGTCATGCGGCACCCCTTCACTCATTCATTGACATCGGACCCATCATCCGTAACACATCTCGCCCACATCCTCGGTGCGCCCATCCTCATATTCAGCCTTCCACGCATCCTCACCAGAGTCATCGACCTCCTCCGGCTCTTTGTCTATATATTCCTGGAGCGTCTCGGAGTAGTACTTCTCAAAAACATCTTTGATATACCTTCCCAGGGTGTCGGCCTTCTCGCACCACTCATCCGCAGCCGGTGAGACCCACGCCCCATCTTCAATCGCCTTGATCACACCAGAACAGGGATTGGACGCCCCGTCGAGTCCGCACATATCCGTGTGGTAGGTCTTAGCGGTAGTCTGATGCGCCACCAGCGCGGCGCGATAGAGGTTGGGCACCATCCCCATAGGAACCTCCAGGGCCAGAATCGAGAAGCAAGAACGGGACGCAGGTCACACTACCGCACCCCGGCCGCCACGGCCACCTCCCGCCGCCCGCGGTTGACACCGCCGTCGTCCCGCGCACTATGCTGACGCCATGACTGCTGCGACGCCCACGACCCGTGCCCTGCCGGTGCGCGCCCAGGTCATGCGTCGAATGCACATGCGCTGACAGCGCCAGCCGTCGCTGTAGCCCGAGTAACGGTTAGAGTCCGAGCCCCGCGCCCCGCCCGCTCGTCGTACTCCGCGTCCGCCGCGCCCCCGGCGATTCGTGTTCATCTTCACCCTGTTCTTCGCGCGCGCCACCGCCCCGTGCAGCGGTCTCGCGCGCCGTCCTCAAGGATCCGTCAGCCATGTCCGCCCGCCCCTCAGCCACCACCTCAGCCAACGTTGCCCTCGGCTCGCCCCTGCGCACAGTCAGCACCCCGGCCGCCCCTGCCCCCTCCGGCGGCCCCGGCCTGTCCCAGTTCGACCTCGTCCACGACCGCACCGGCACCGGCAGCCTCAAGTGGGACTTCGCCGCCGAGCGCGGCCGTCCCGCCGACGCCCTGCCCCTGTGGGTGGCCGACATGGACCACGCCGCCGCGCCCTGCGTGACCTCCGCCCTGCTGTGGCGGGTGCGCCACGGCATCTTCGGCTACTCCGAGCCCGACGCCGCCTACGACACCGCCCTGGCCGGCTGGTTCTCCCGCCGCTACGGCTGGCGGATCGACCCGGCCTGGAACGTGATCACCCCCGGGGTCGTGCCCGCCCTGGCGCTGGCGGTGCGCGCCCTGACCGCCCCCGGGGACGCCGTCGTCATCGAGGAGCCCGTCTACTACCCCTTCCGGGAGGTCGTCGAGTCGGCCGGCCGCACGGTCGCCGCGGCCCCGCTGACCCGCGACGCCGACGGCGTCTACCGGCGCGACACCGCCGCCCTGGAGACGACTCTGGAGCGCACCGGCGCACGGCTGCTGCTCCTGTGCAACCCGCACAACCCGGTGGGACGGGTGTGGTCGTCCGACGAGCTCGCCGAACTCGCCGAGGTGACCGGCCGCCACGGCGTCGTCGTCGTGGCCGACGAGATCCACGCCGACCTCGCCCTGCCCGGCCGCCGCACCACGCCCTTCGCCTCGCTCGGCGAGGAGGTCGCCGCCCGCACGATCACCTGTACCTCGCCGTCGAAGGCCTTCAACCTCGCCGGCCTGCAGGTCGCCAACATCCTCGTCCCCGACCCCGTCCTGCGCGCCCGCTTCCGCGCCGAACTCGACGCCGTCGGCTACTCCCAGCCCAACGCGCTGGGGCTGGTCGCCTGCCGCGCCGCCTACGAGGGCGGCGACGCCTGGCTGGACGAGCTGCGCGAGCACATCGCCGCCGCGCACCGGCACGTCGTGACGCGGCTGCGGGCCGTGCCCGGCGTCGAGGCCGCCCCGTGCGAGGGCACCTACCTACTGTGGCTGGACTGCACCGGCCTGCTCGCGGCCACGGGGCTGGAGGCGGACGAGCTCGACGACTTCATCCTGGAGGAGGTCGGGCTGTGGCTCGACGACGGCGCGATCTTCGGGGCCGGCGGGCGGGGCTTCACCCGCATGAACGTCGCCTGTCCGCGCGCCACCCTGGATGAGGCCCTGGACCGGCTCGAAGCCGGCGTGACCGCCCTGCTGGCCCGGCAGGCGCTCCGAACCGGTGCCGCGTCCGCCGCGTCCGCCGCCCCCGCCGTCGTCTCCCCCGCCGCCTAGTCCGCCGAGATCGGTTCAGTTCCGCACCGAGATCGGTTCAGTTCCGCGTCGAGATCGGTCGCTATTCGCACCAGCCCCAGGAGAAACCGCACCATGACCGCCCCCGTCCGCCCCGGCTCGTCGGAGACCGCGGCCCCCGCCCACAGCGCCTACGACGACCGCTCCGGCTGTCGCACCGTGCCGATCCAGCACCACGCCTCCTGGCCGACACAGCCCTCGACCTGGAGGCTCGACACGCTGCTCGCCCACGCGGGCACCGCCACCGACCCCGCCACCGGCGCGATCACCACCCCCATCCACCTGTCGACCGCCTTCGGGCACCCGGGGCTGCGCGAGTCGACCGGCTACGACTACACGCGCACGGCCTCCCCCACCCGAGACGTCCTGCAGGACGCGCTGGCGCGCCTCGACGGCGGGACGGCGGGCTTCGCCCTGTCCTCCGGGATGGCCGCGATCCAGCTCGCCGTCGAGACCCTCGCCCCCTACGGCAGCCGGATAGTGACGCTGGAGGACCTGTACGGCGGCACCTACCGCTACCTGCAGGTGCTGACCGAGGCCGGCGCCCTGGAGGTGGACTTCGTCATCGGCGAGGACGGCCTGCGCGAGGCGCTGCGCCGCCCGGCCTCCCTGGTCGTCATCGAGTCGCCGACCAACCCCATGATGGCCGAGATCGACATTGCGCGGGTGGCGCGCTGGGCGCACGACGCCGGGGCGCTGCTGGTGGTGGACAACACCTTCTACACCCCGGTCATCTGCCGGCCGCTGGAGCTGGGCGCCGACGTCGTCGTGTACTCGGCCACCAAGTACCTGGGCGGGCACAACGACGTCATGGCCGGCGCCGTCGTCGTGGCCGACCCCGACCTGGGCGAGCGGCTCATGTACCGGCTCAACACCACCGGGGCCACGCTCGGCCCCTTCGACTGCTTCCTGCTGCTGCGCGGCCTGAAGACCCTGTCCCTGCGCATGGCGCGCCATGAGGCGAATGCCCGCCGGGTGGCGGCCTTCCTGGAGGCGGACGCGCGCGTCACCCGGGTGCTCTACCCGGGGCGCTCGGGCATGATCTCCTTCGACCTCGCCGACGACGTCGACATCGCGGCCTTCCTGGGGGCGGTGCGGGTGTTCACCTTCGCCGAGTCGCTGGGCGGCGTGGAGTCGCTGGTGACGTGCCCGAGCGTGCAGACCCACGCCGACGTCCCGCTGGCCACACGGGCCGCCTACGGGCTGACCGACCGGCTGCTGCGCCTGAGCGTGGGCATCGAGGACCCCGACGACCTCGTGGCCGACCTGGAGCGGGCGCTGACGGCGGCCACGCAGGGCTGATCCTGTCCGCAGCTACTGGTAGTCGTGCGTGTCCCGCGCCGCCTCGAAGCAGGACCGGTCAAGATTGGTGTTCCAAATCCTGCGCGGCCGTGTTGGACGCAGGCTGCCACCCGCGAATCGCCCCTGGGTGACGGCCTGCCTGTCGAACCAGGAAACGGTTTCGATCTTGGCCACCGTCGAACTCGCCGCCCGCATGTCGTAGACGGCGTCCAGGACGGGAACCAGGTCCGTGTCCCGCGAGGCGAGAACAACCAGGTCCACTTCAGGTTCCAAAGCACGACGCAGGCAGGTCAGGGCTACCAGAACGTCGATTCCCTTCTCCCTCCCCGGGCCCTCGGGGATCTTGCGGCCATAGACATCAGTGGCGGGACTCCCCTCAGCGGTCATCCGGAAGGAGTACCTCAGGTCCCGCAGCTCGACAGTGGCGCCGTCCCGGCGCCACTGGTCGGCCTGAGCCATGCAGCGGCGGTGCTGCTCCCAGTTGTAGTCGGTGTGCGGAAGCCCGCGGAAGGTGATGACCTCCCTCAGCACCGCCTCAGGGTAGCCAGCACGTTGACACTCGTTACGGCGTCGTATTGCAGTCCGAGCGAACCGGACCGGATGAATCAGAGCGTCATGCCTCTCACCATCAGGGTCGAAGACATCATGGGCGGTGAGATGGACGTTCTGGTAGTCCATGACGACGACCGCACGCAGCGACACAGGGCACTCCTTCATGCCAGAAAAATCCCCACCAACCCTGGCGGGCGGTGGGGAGCAACGCGAGCAGTATGCTCCACCCCGCAAGGTCGCGTCAACCCTGGGCGACGACATTGACGTCGTGGACTTCCTGAAGGCAGGTGAAGACGATGCTGAGCTTCGCCAACCTCGTGGCCGACCTGGAGCGGGCGCTGACGGCGGCCTGGGCCGCGGGGAGAACCGAGAGCGCCGACGCCGCCGGGAGCGCCGGAACCGCCGACGCCGCCGAGACCGCCGGGAGCGCCGACGCCGCCGGGATCGCCGGGATGGCCGGGATGGCCGGAACCGCACGCTGATCCCGCTCGCGACAGCAGGCCGGGAACAGACCCGCACCCGCAGTCCGCGTCATGCCGGGTCCCCGGTAGTACGACGACGGGCGACGCGGCTGGATGGTGACTCCCGGGGAGCGCGAGACGAGTTGGGCGGAGTGCAGTCTCTCTCAACGTCAACGGAGCTTCATCACGTGAACGTACCTTTCTCCCATCTTACTGACCTCTATCCGCAGTAGGATGGGAGAAAGGTACGTTCACGTTGGAAAGGTACGTTCACGTTCCGCCTCGTCCGGACATCGCGATCCGCTCGGCGCACGTCGCGTCCTCTTTCGCGTGGCCGCATGTCGGGCGTCGCGGTCGGAGGCGGAGCCGTCACCGTCGAGACTGCCATCCAGGAGGGCACCGTCAGCGTGGGCCTGGGCCCGAACAGCTTCACCGCCATCGGCGAGACGACTGTCGACAGCGAGACCGCGCAGACCTTCGCCGGCGAAGGAGCCGCCTCCGACGCCAGCTACCCGGCCGAGCGCGGCGCCGTCGTCGCCCCCGCAACGGACGGGCCTTCGTCATCAGCGCTCGGCAACTCCAGCCGGCCCACCCTGAGTGAGGAGGAGCTCAACGTCTTCCTCAAGGGAATCGTCCGGACCGACTGAGCCCGCGGCGTTCTCCGAGACCGGCCTCCCCTTCGCGCACTATCATTAGTGATAGCGCGCGAGAAGGGAGAGGCGATGCCATCCATTATCATCCGCGGCCTCGACGAGTCCGTGAAGAAGCAGCTCGCCGCCCAGGCGAGAGAGAACAACCGCTCCATGGAGGCGGAGGCCCGGGCCATTCTCACAGGTGCCGTGCGCAAGCCCCATATTGGGCTGGCGCTCATGCGCGCAGCGCAGGAGTCAGGCGGAATCGAGGATCTTCCGGTGCCGGCTCGCACGGATACGGCGCGGACGGCGGATCTCGGATGATCATTCTCGGCACGAGTGTGCTCTCGGAAGTCTTCAGGCCGCACCCGGACACCCGCGTCACCGTATGGATGGAGTCTCTCGCGGATGATGTCGCAATCACAGCGATCACGCTTGCCGAGCTGCTGGCCGGCGTGCGCCGCCTTCCGAACGGCAGACGCAGGGAAATGCTGAGCACAGCAGTCAGCACCACCGTGCAGACCTACCGGAGCACCCGGGCGATACTGGCCTTCGACAGCAGCGCGGCCGAGCACTACGCCACCATCCTCGCCGCGCGGGAGCACGCAGGACTGCCGATCAGCACGGCCGACGCACAGATCGCCGCGATCTGCCGGGCGCACGGCGCCTCCTGCGCCACCCGGAACACGAAGGACTTCGCGCAGACCGGCATCGAGCTGATCAACCCGTGGCACGAGTAGACGCCGCCGACCGCGACCCTCACCAGCTCACCGGCACCGGCGCGCCCTCCCGGTATCCCGAGGCCGACTGAATCCCCACGATCGCCCGCTCGCGGAACTCCGGGATCGACCGGGCGCCCGCGTAGGTGAAGGACGAGCGCACGCCCGCCACGATCGAGTCGATGAGGTCCTCCACGCCCGGGCGCGCCGGGTCCAGGTACATGCGCCCCGCGCTGATGCCCTCTTCAAAAAGGGCCTTGCGGGCACGGTCGAAGGCGTCCTCGCCCTCGGTGCGGTGGGTGACGGCCCGCTTGGAGGCCATGCCGAAGCTCTCCTTGTAGGCGCGCCCATCGGCGTCGTGCCGGATGTCGCCGGGCGACTCGTGGGTGCCGGCGAACCAGGAGCCGACCATGACGTTGGAGGCCCCGGCCGCCAGGGCCAGGGCGACGTCGCGCGGGTGGCGGACCCCGCCGTCGGCCCACACGTGGGCGCCCAGCCGGGCCGCCTCGGCGGCGCACTCCAGGACGGCGGAGAACTGGGGGCGGCCCACGCCGGTGGCCATGCGGGTGGTGCACATGGCGCCCGGCCCCACCCCCACCTTGACGATGGAGGCGCCGGCCTCGACGAGGTCCCGCACGCCGGCCGCCGAGACGACGTTCCCGGCCACGACCGGCGCCCCCTGCCCCAGGGCGGCGCGCACGGCGCGGACCACCTCGATCATCCGGTCCTGGTGGCCGTGAGCGGTGTCGACGACGACGACATCCACCCCGGCGGCCACAAGCTCGGCGGCCCGTCCGGCCGGGTCGCCATTCAGGCCGATGGCGGCGCCCACCCGCAGCCGCCCGTCGGCATCCAGCGCGGGGGCGTAGATGGTCGAGCGCACCGCGCCGTCGCGGGTGAGCAGGCCCACCAGGCGGCCGCCGTCGTCGACAACGGGCGCCAGCCGACGACGGGCGGCCCGCAGGCGGGAGAAGGCCTCGCGCGACTCGATGCCCTCGGGCAGGGTGAGCAGCTCGGTGGACATGACCTCGCGGACCTGGGTGAAGCGGTCCACGCCGGAGACGTCGGAGGTGTCCACGAGCCCCACCGGCACGCCCGTGTCCGCATCGACGACGACGGCGGCGCCGTGCGAGCGCTTGGGTATGAGGCCGAGCGCGTAGCCGCAGGTGTGGTGCGGCTTGACGGTGACCGGGGTGTCGTAGAACCGGTGCGAGGCCTTGACCTGGGCGACCGTGTCGATGACGACGTCGACGGGGATGTCCTGCGGGATGATTGCGATCGCCCCGCGCCGCGCCACCGTCTCGGCCATGCGCTTGCCCGCCACCGCCGTCATGTTGGCCACGACCAGCGGGATGGTCGTGCCGGTGGCGTCGTCGGAGGCGAGGTCCACCCCCATGCGGCTGCCCACGGCCGAGCGCGAGGGCACCATGAAGACGTCGTCGTAGGTGAGGTCGAATGTCGGTGCGAGGCCGTTGAGGAACTTCACCCCGTCACGCTACCGGCGGCCCGCGGAGGTGGGAAGCACCGGGCGGGCGGTGGACGCTTGCCGGCGCCCTCTGGCGTCGAGATAGACATTTTCGTACGAGGTAGACGGTGTCACCGTCTACCTCGTACGAAAATGTCTATCTCGGCGCGGCGCGCCCCCTTGTCAGGCCCGCGAGATGCGGGAGGCCTCGGCCACCTGCGCGGCAGTGGGGCGCACCCCGGTGTAGAGGGCGAACTGCTCGGCGGCCTGCAGGGCGATGACCTCGGCCCCGCTGATGACGGGCTTGCCCGCGGCCAGGGCGGCGCGCACCAGCGGGGTGCGCGAGGGGAAGGCGACGACGTCGAAGACTGTGCCGGCGACCCCGACAAGGTCCTCCCCCACCGGCAGGTCGTGCTCGGCGGGTCCCCCGGCCATGCCGACCGGAGTGGCGTTGAGCAGAAGGGCGCCGTCGTCGAGCCCTTCAGGGGAGGAGGTCCAGGACCAGCCGTACTGCTCGGCCAGCGCGGGGCCGGTGACGGCGTTGCGGGCCACGACGGTTCCCGGGCCGAAGCCGGCGTCCTTCAGCGCGGCGACGCAGGCCTTGGCCATGCCGCCCGCCCCGAGCACCGCGCAGGAGGTGCGCGGCACCTCGTGGGTGTCGAGGAGGGAGCGGATGGCGATGAAGTCGGTGTTGTAGGCCACCAGGCGGCCGTCGTCGTTGACGATCGTGTTGACCGAGTGGATGGCGGCGGCCGAGGGCGCCAGCTCGTCCACGAGAGCGATCACGTCCTCCTTCCACGGCATGGAGACCGAGCAGCCGCGTATCCCCAGGCCACGCACGCCGGCGATGGCCGCGGTGATGTCGGTGGTGGTGAAGGCCTTGTAGACGAAATCGAGGTCGAGGACCTCGTAGAGGTGGTTGTGGAATCGGGTGCCGATGTTCGTGGGCCGGGCCGACAGGGAGATGCACAGCCGGGTGTCCTTGGTGATGTCTCGCACAGCCCTATGGTGCCACCCGGGCGCGTCCTCTGGGAGGGCCCGCAGCCCGGGCCGGACCGATCTCGGTGCGGAACCGGACCGATCTCGACGGGCCCGGGAGGGAATGGAAAACGCCCCGCGACCGACTATTCAGCCAATGACGGGGCGTTGGTGCGCCAGAAGGGATTCGAACCCCCAACCTTCTGATCCGTAGTC
>ERZ772917.1071-NODE-1071-length-17025-cov-85.967001_pt1 | contig 17025 bp, 15 predicted proteins | sample MGYA00511187_ERZ772917 | MGnify/ENA primary metagenome ERZ772917 (study PRJEB29015, sample SAMEA2737925) | human oral metagenome | biome: human oral; feature: human-associated habitat; material: dental | place: China | collected 2012 ... | reverse complement strand
CCGCTGGGCGCCATGACCATCGCCGCGCGGACCGGGCAGGGGGCGCCGGACGGCGGCGAGCTCGTCGGCGTCTGGTTCGACGGCCAGGCCCACGACCGGGCCGGGCTGCCGGACGACGCCGTCGTCGAGCCCGGGCGGGAGGGGGAGCCCGTCGTCCTCGCCGCCGCCCGGGCCTGGCTGGAGCGCTACTTCGCGGGCGAGGACCCCGGGGCGCCGCCCCCGCTCGCCCCCGCCGGCACCGCCTTCCAGCAGCGGGTCCGCGAGCAGCTGCTCGCCATCCCCCGCGGGTCCACCCGCACCTACGGCGAGATCTCCCGGGCCATCGAGGCGGACACCGGCCGGCGCGCCTCGGCCCGGGCGGTGGGCGGCGCCGTCGGACGCAATCCGATCAGCGTCCTCGTGCCGTGCCACCGGGTGGTGGGCGCGGACGGAGCCGTCGTCGGCTACGCGGGCGGCACCGACCGCAAGATCCGGCTGCTGCGCCTCGAGGGCGCGGACCTACCGGGCCCGGACCTCGCGCAGGACGGCATCCCGGGCCTGTGAGCTCTCCGAGTTCTCGACGGCGCCCGCGGCGGCCGCGATCCTCCGGCGCCGGGCTTCGCGGGCGAGTACGGCCCCGGCCAGCAGCGCCCACCACGTGTAGCCCGACCCCGCGAGCTTCTGCCACAGCGGCCAGGCGAACTCCGCGTGGCTCTGGAAGGGGAAGCTCCAGTGGATGCCGACCCCGATGACGACGGCGCCCGCCACTGTGACCGCGGCCAGGGCGCCCGATCGCCACGTCCGGGCCGCCGCCCCCAGCGCCAGCAGGACCTCCAGGGCCCACACCCAGTGGTGGGACCAGGACACCGGTGAGACGAGCAGCCCCGTCACCATGACCGCGCCCAGCTCCAGGGCCAGGATCACGCCCTGATCGCAGCGCGCCGGCCCGTCGGTCGCGCGCAGCCGCTCCAGGCGCCGGCACACCAGCCACCCTCCCGCCAGGACGAGCGCCGCGCACACCGCCCACAGGGGCGTCCACCAGGGCTCGGGCAGCAGGCGGGCGATCGTGCCCCTGAGGTTCTGGTTGCCCGCGTACTCCGCGAAGCCCGTGCGCGAGGGGTCCAGCATGGCGGAGGCGAAGAAGCGCCGCGACTGCGCGGGATCGGCCAGCCAGCAGGCGGCCGTGATCCCGACGGCGGTGGCCGTCATGGTCGCCGCGGCCCGCCACTCGCGGCGGATGAGGAAGACGGCGAGCGCGATCGCCGGGGTGAGCTTGAAGGAGGCCGCCACCGCGCAGAGGACTCCGCGCAGCCGCGAGGACTCGGGCACGGCCAGGACGTCGAGGGCCACGAGCGCCATGAGGACGGCGTTGACCTGCCCCTCGTAGAGGGTCTCGCGGAAGGGCTCGAGCAGCTCGCTCGCCGCCAGCGCCGCCCACGGCGCCAGCCCCAGGGCGAGGCGCCGGCCGGCCCCGAGACGGCGCAGGCACACTCCCGCGGTCAGGGCGGCGCCGACGGGGGTCAGGGCGGTCAGGACGAGCTGCAGCCCGCGCTCGCCCAGCCGGGTCAGCGGGGCCAGGGCCCAGGCGGCGAAGGGAGGGTAGGTGAAGGGGTACTGGTGGAGGAGGGGCCGGGCGTACCAGTCGTACAGGTCCCCGCCGGCCCTCCAGTGGACGATCGCGCCGTAGTAGACCGAGGAGTCGAACATGACCGCGAAGACGCCGTCGCCCACCGTCCAGGACGCCACGGGCAGCGCCAGGCACAGGACGCCCAGCGCCATGACCAGACGGCTGGAGACGAGCCGCGCGCCGAGTCGCCCGGCGCGCGCGAGCCACCGGACGAGCGCCCGGCGGGGGCGGGGGGAGAGGAGCGCGGGCACGGCCCGCATTATGCGCCCCGGGCTGCGCGCGGCGCGGCCGGGAGCCCGGGGCGGGGTTCCCGGCCGCGCCGGCGCGGACCGGAGGAATCAGTCGTAGAGCAGGATGGAGATGTCCTCGTTGTCGAGGTTCGACGCGTCGTACCAGTGGGAGCCGGTGTCGACGTCGGCGACGGTCTCGCCCTTGGCGGCCTTGACCGCGAGCTCGACGGCCTGGTAGCCCATCTGGTAGGGGTCCTGGGTGACCGAGCCGAGGAAGGCCCCGGAGCGCACGGCGTCCTTCTGGGACTTGCCGGCGTCGAAGCCGACGACGAGCAGGTCCTTGTACTTGCCGCCGGCGCGGTCCAGGTCGGTGGCGTCGTTGGTGGCGGAGATGACGCCGTTGACGCCGTCCTGGTTCGCCGCGAACATGGCCACCAGGCCGCTGGTGCCCAGGATCGAGGCCGCGGCGGACTGGATGTCGGCCTGACTGGTCGTGGGCGGGACGGTGACCACGATCTTGGCCTTGGCGGGGGAGGCCGAGGGCTTGGTCCACTGCTGCTGCCCGGAGACGTCGACGGCGCCGGCCAGCCCGTCGATCTTCTCCAGCTCCGCCACAAGGGCGTCGACGAAGCCGTTGACCCTCTGGACGATGGAGCCCGAGGTCGAGTCCTGGGCCAGGACGCCGATGACCGCGGGGGCGGAGGCCGTCCCGGCTCCGACGGCGGTCTTGAAGGCCTCGTTGGCGGCGAGGTTGGTGGCCACGTTGCCGCCGGCGGCCACGTTGTCGGTGGTGGCGGTGGCGACGACGGCGCCCGAGGCGTCGCCGGGCACCCCGGAGTCGAAGCCGATGACGGGGATGGACTGGCTCTTGGCGTTGACCAGGGCGTCCTGGACGGCGTCGGGCTGGGAGGCGGCCAGCGCGATGGCGTCCGGGTGCTGGTTGACGGCCGCCGCCAGCTGCTCGACCTGCTGCGAGACGTTGGACTCGGCGTCGGGCCCGTTGGTCTCCAGGTCGACCGAGAGCTTGTCGGCGGCGTCCTTGGCGCCCTTGAAGGCCGCCTGGTAGAACTGGTTCTGGTAGCTCTTGGAGATGATGACGACCTTGAGCCGGTCGCCCGAGGCGCCGCCCGAGCAGGCGGCCAGCGCCGTCGTCGAGCACAGCAGTCCGAGGCCCGCCAGCGCGGTGCGGCGTGAGAGCGTGATGGTCATGGGGACGGTTCCTTTCGAGGAGAGGCGGGAGCGGGTGGAGACGGGCGGTCCTCAGGAGCGGCGGGCGCGCCGGGAGCGGATGACGTCGAGCAGGACGGCCAGGACGACGACCACGCCGATGAGGCACTGCTGCCACTGCACGGGCAGGCCCATGGACAGCAGACCGGTCTTGAGCACGGAGATGACGAAGACGCCGATGATCGTGCCCCACAGCGAGCCCACGCCCCCGGCCAGGGAGGTCCCGCCGATGACGCAGGCGGCGATGGCGTACATCTCCTGGCCGTTGCCGGTCTGGGGCGTGATGGAGGAGAAGGTGGCGGCGTAGATGACCCCGGCCAGGCCGCAGAAGAAGCCGTTGAGGACGTAGACCCAGAACTTCCACGTCGAGACCATCACGCCCGACAGCTCCACGGCCTCCTCGTTGGAGCCGATCGCGTAGGTGTAGCGGCCGAGCTTGGTGCGCTTGAGGATGAACCAGGCCACGGCGAAGAAGGCGGCCAGCCAGATGATGCCCACGGGGAGGGAATTCGCCTTGTACAGCACCTTCTTGAACCAGCCGTCCGGGGAGACCAGGCTGGGGTAGGTCTGGGTCTGCACCTGGGCGATGACGGCGCACAGGCCCAGGGACACGAATTGCATGCCCAGCGTGGCGATGAAGGGCGGCAGGTGGAGGAAGCCGACGAGGACCCCGTTGCCGACCCCGAACAGGACGCCGGTGAGCAGGACGACGAGGAGGGAGACGGCGATGGGCAGGTGCCACACGTTGTAGGCCACGCCCCCCACGAGCGCGGATCCCACCATGACGGTGCCCGAGGACAGGTCGATCCCCGCGGTGATGATGACGAAGGTCATCCCGATGGCGAGGAAGCCGATGTAGTAGGAGGAGTCGAGGATCGACACGAAGGTGCTCGGGGACAGGAACCTGCGCCCGAAGATCGCGAAGTAGACGTAGAGGATGACCAGGGCGGCCAGGGCCATGAGCTGCTGGGTGGCCTGGGGCGACAGGCGCCCCGACAGGGCGCTCTTGACGGCGGGGATATTCATGCGGCATCACGCTCTTCCTGCTTGGTGGCCAGTTCCATGATCTTGACTTGGGTGGCGTCGGCGATATCGAGCTCGCCGGTCAGGCGGCCCTCGCACATGACGAGGACGCGGTCCGACATGTGGAGGACCTCGTCGAGGTCCGAGGAGACCAGGAGGATGGACTTGCCCTCGGCGGCGAGGTCGTTCATGAGCTGGTAGATCTCCGCCCGCGCCCCGATGTCGATGCCGCGGGTCGGCTCGTCGAAGATGAGGATGTCGACGTCGCGCAGCAGCCACTTGGCCAGGACGACCTTCTGCTGGTTGCCCCCCGACAGGTTGCGGACCGCCTGGTGGATGGAGGGCGTCTTGATCCGCAGCTGGTCGATGTAGCGCCGCGTCACCCTCGACACGGCCCCGTTGCGGACGACCGGTCCGGTGGAGACGAGGTCGTAGGAGGGCAGGACCGAGTTGTCCGCCACCGAGAGCCCGAGGAGGAGTCCGTAGCGCTTGCGGTCCTCGGACAGGTAGGCGATCCCCGCCCTGATGGCGTCGTGGGGGTGGCGGAAGGTGCGGGCGCGCCCCCGGACCTCGACGGTGCCCGAGGAGGCGCGGTCGGCCCCCGCCACGATCCGCATGAGCTCGGTCCTCCCGGCCCCCACCAGGCCGGCCAGGCCGAGGATCTCGCCGGCCCGGAGGGTGAAGGAGACGCCCTTGACGTCGGGCGAGGTCAGGGAGTCGGCCCGCAGGACGACGGGCGCGTCCCGGGGGACGTTGGAGCGCGTCTTCGGGGCGTTGATCACCTGGCGCCCGACCATCATCTCGATGATCCCGTTCATGGTGGTGTCGGCGGTGGCGACCGTGCCGGCGTTCTCGCCGTCGCGCAGGACGGTCACGCGGTCGGAGATCGCCATGATCTCGTGCATCCGGTGGGAGACGTAGACGACGGACACGCCGCTGTCGCGCAGACGGCGCACCCGCTCGAGCAGGTCGAGGCTCTCGGCCTCCGACAGGGCCGCGGTGGGCTCGTCGAGGATGAGGACCTGGGTGGCCGGGAAGGACAGGGCGCGGGCGATCTCCACCAGCTGGGCCTTGCCCACGCTGAGCTCGCGCAGCAGCGCCGTCGGCTCGACCCCGATGTCGTAGTCGTCGATGAGGCGCTGGGCGCGCCGGTTGAGCTCCCGGTCCGAGATGAACAGCGAGCGCGACTCGCGGCCGATGAAGATGTTCTGGGCGACGGTGAGGTCGCCCATCATATTGAGCTCCTGGTGGACGATCGAGATCCCCGCCTCCTGGGCGTCTCGGATGGACCGGAAGTGCACGGGCGCGCCGTCGTACTCGAAGACCCCGGAGTAGTCGGGGTGGATGCCCGTCATGATCTTGAGGAGAGTCGACTTGCCCGCGCCGTTCTCGCCGACGAGGGCGTGAACCTCCCCGGGGCGCAGGTCGAAGGAGACCCCTTTGAGGGCCTTGACTCCGGGGAAGGACTTGGTGATGCCTTCCATCCGCAGCCGTGGACTGTCTGGTGCCATCTCTGCTCCGTTGCTGAGTGATCCGCGGGCGCCGTCGCCGGTTCGTCCCGGTTCTCGGGCGCGCGTAGATGGGTGGTGGATAGGGGTGCGTTGAACCTGCGGGGCGGGTTCGGTCGGGGGGCCAGTGCCGGCGGACCGGCGTAGGGCGGTCGGCCCCGGCCCGGTGAGGGGCCGGGAAGTGTCCGCGACGGTGACGACGGGCGCCACCGGATATGACACGGATGCGTCACGGGGCGGATGACAACGATGTCATCGGAATAGAACTGTACCTGACAACGTTGTCTCCGGTCAAGCGGTCCACGATCCGAGAACACAGCGAGGTGCCCCATGCCGAACCCACGAGCCGGAGGAGCGGGAAGACGCCCGACCATGAAGGAGGTCGCCGCCCTGGCCGGCGTGGGCATCAAGACCGTCTCACGGGTGGTCAACGGCGAGCCCATGGTCACCGAGGCCACCGCGCGGCGCGTGTGGGACGCCGTCGAGCGGCTCGACTACCACCTGGACCAGCGGGCGGGCAGCCTGCGCCGCTCGGACGGCGCGACGTCGAGCATCGCCCTGCTGGTCAGCGACGTGGCCAACCCCTTCGCCGGCGAGCTCCACCGCGGCGTGGAGGACGTGGCGCGCGCGCGGGGGGTGGCCGTTCTCGCCTCGAGCCTGGACGAGGACCCCGAGCGCGAGGCGGAGGTCATCCGCGACTCCATCCGCAGGCACGTCGACGGCATCATCCTCGACACCGTCTCCCACGACCCCGCCACCTTGAGCAGGGTCCTCGGCCTGGGGGTGCCCACCGTCCTGGTCGACCGCGCCCTGCCCGGCGTCGACACGGACTGCGTGACCAGCGACACCCGCGCCGCCGCCGCCCGGGCGACCCGTCATCTGCTCGACGGCGGGCACCGCCGTCTGGCCCTGCTGACCGAGCGGCTCATCGTGCCCACCGCGGTGGAGCGCCGCGACGGGTTCCTCGACGCGCTGGGCGAGGCCGGCCTGCGCGAGCAGGACGCCCTGCTCGTCTCCGGGCTCACCAGCGCCGAGCGGGCCGAGCGCGCGCTGGCCGGGCTCTTGACCTCCCCCCGGCCGCCGACGGCGGTCCTCAGCGGTCAGAACCTCATCGCCGAGGGCGCGGTGCGCGCCCTGTGGAGGGCCGGGCTCCAGCACGCCATCGCCCACGTCGGCTTCGACGACCTGCCCCTGGCCGACGTCCTCGACCCCGGCCTGACCGTCATCCGCCAGGACCCCCAGCGCATGGGCCGGCTCGCCGCCGAGAGGCTCTTCCGCAGACTCGACGGCGAGGCGCTGGAGGCCGAGCACATCATCGTCCCCACCCGCCTCATCGTCCGCGGCAGCGGCGAGATCCGGCCCGTGAGCCCCTGAGCCGCGGACCGGCCTCCCTCACGGGCCCGCCCGCCGCCCGCCCGGACCTACTCGAAGGCGCCCAGCTCGGGCTGGTCGGAGGTGAGCCAGTCGGCGTAGGCCGCGGCCCGCTCGGACAGGCCCGCCTCGGTCAGGCCCATGGTGCCGGCGGTGATGAAGGGCGTGAGGAAGCGGGTGCCGATGAGGGCGCTCGTCGCCTGGAGGGGGCGCATGAGCTCGTGCACCGTGTAGCGGGCCGCCCCGGCGCGCTCGTAGCTGGAGGCCGGGGCGCCGGGGGACACGGCGATGCCCAGCTCCTTGCCGTGCAGCGCGGTGCCGGTCGACCCGTAGGCCCACCCGTGGGTGAGCACGTCGTCCTCCCACTGCTTGAGCAGGGGCGGCGTGGAGTACCAGTACATGGGGAACTGGAGCACGATCCGGTCGGCCGCGGCCAGGACGGCCTGCTCGGCGGCGACGTCAACGCGGAAGTCGGGGTAGAGGGCGTACATGTCGCGCACCTCGACCGAGTGCCCGGGGGTCGCGGCCTCGCGGGCCGCCCGGGCCAGGCGGGCGTTGACCCGGGAGGAGGCGGTCAGGCGGGGGTGGAAGACCAGGACGGTGGTGGCCTTGGGGCTCACGGGGATCCTCTTTCACTCGGAGACGGACGCCGGGGGAACCCCGCGGCGCGCCGGACTATTCCGCCCACTGCACCTACTGCGCCGGGCGCCCGAATGGCGGCGTCGGCCGCGGGCCTTGCCGCCCATGCATCGAATCAACATAATCGCCGTGTGAGCCCCACTCCCGCCCCGAATGCGACCACAGCCCGCGGCGACCGCCTCGCCGCCCTCCTGGACGAGGCCGACGCCGTCGTCGTCGGAGCCGGGGCGGGCCTGTCCATCGCCGACGGCGACGCCCACTCCGGCCCCGTCTTCGCCGAGCGCTTCGCCGACTTCATCGCCCGCTACGGCTTCACCGACGCCTACACGGCCGGCTTCCACCCCTTCGCGAGCCCGGAGGAGAAGTGGGCCTACTGGTCGCGCCACATCAGCCTCCTGCGCTACGAGACCGGGCCCGGCGCCGTCTACGCCGACCTGCTCGCGCTCCTGGACGGCCGCGACTTCTTCGTCCTGACCACCAATGTCGACCACCGCTTCCAGAAGGCCGGCCTGCCCAAGGACCGCCTGTTCTACACCCAGGGCGACTACGGGCTCTTCCAGTGCTCCGCCCCCTGCCACGACGCCACCTACGACAACGCCGACGCCGTGGCCGCCATGGTCCGCGAGCAGCGGGACATGCGCGTGCCCGCCGGGCTCGTGCCGCGCTGCCCGCGCTGCGGGGAGCCCATGAGCACCAACCTGCGGGCCGACGCGACCTTCGTCCAGGACGCCGGCTGGCACGCCGCCGCCGACCGGTACGCCCGCTGGCTGCGGGCCCACGAGAACGGGCGCGTCCTGCACCTCGAGCTCGGCGTGGGCATGAACACCCCGGGCATTATCAAGTACCCCTTCTGGCAGCGGGTTCACGCCAACCCGCGGGCGACCTACGCCGCGATCTCACTCGACCCGGTCGCGCCCCGCGAGATCGCCGATCGCTGCGTGCTCATCGACTCCGATCTCGCGCCGGTCCTGGCCCGCCTGGCCGCTTCGGCCCGGGCCGATCGCGCCGCCCCCGCGGACGACGGTTCCGGGGTGATGAGGGACGCTGATCCCGCGGCGGAGCCTCAATGATCCCGCGGACGGGGTCCCGTCCCGTCATTTTCCGCGAACGCGCAGATGGGAGGCGCGCATTCGACTGGAAACCTGCGCGCTCGCGCTCCCGGCGCCGGCGGAGGCATGCCGGCCGGGCCCCGGACCTCGGTGGCGGGCCCGTCGGCCCCGACGCCCGGTCGCCGGCCCTATGATGCCGACGTGGCATCTGGGGACCGCGGCGGGGCCGCACCGGCGGACGACGTCCTCGTGCGAGAGCTCAGCACGCCGGTCGCCGCGGACGGCGGTGCGCCCGGTCCCGTCCACTCGCTGGTCCACGTGCCCCGCGACGCCGCCGCCGGGCGGGTGCGCGCCCCGCTGGTGGTGTGCTGCCACGGCCTGGGGGAGTCGGGCCTGCGGGTCGCCCCGGTCGCCCTGCGCCTGGCCCGGGCCGGGGCGGTGGCGATCTGTCCGTCCTTCCGCGGCGGCGGGGCGCCGACGGCGGGGGCGACGACGTCGATGAGCGTGCTCACCCAGATCGCCGACCTGGAGGCGGTGCTGGACGCGGCGCTGGCCTGGCCCTTCGTCGACGCCGGTCGGACGGCCCTGTTCGGGCGGAGCCTGGGCGGGCTCGTCGCGGTCCTGACGGCGGCCCGGCGGCCGGCGCAGACGGGCGCCCTCGTCCTGTGGTACCCGGCGCTGCGCGCGCCCTCGTCGGTGCGCGCCCGCTTCGGGGTCCGCGCGGCCGTGCCCGGGACCTACGCCGTCCGCGTCGACGGACGCGACGTGGTCCTCGGGCGCCGCTACGCCCTGGACGCCTGGGACCTCGACGTCGACGCCGCGCTCAGACGCCTGCGCGCCCCCGTTCTCCTGCTGCACGGCGACCGGGACGCCGACGCGCCCATCGAGGCGTCCGAGGCCGCCGCGCGGATCCTGCCCGACGCCCGCCTGGAGCGGGTGGCCGGGGCCGCCCACGGCTTCGGGGACGAGCGCCTGACGGCGGCGCTGGAGCGCACCGCGCGGTTCCTGTCCTGGAGCGGCGTCCTGGAGCCCGCCGGGGAATCGCAGTAGGCCGGACGGCGCCGCGGTCGGCGGGTTCGTCACCCCCGGGCCTGTCGACTACAGTCGACAGTAAGGCTCTCACGATCAGTTCTGTCGACTGCGGTCGACAGGCGGTATCCGCTGCGCTCATCGCCCAGGACTTCAGGAGGTGCTCCGTGGAGGACTACATCGATCGTCCCCGCTACATCGACCGCATCCGACCCTTCGTCGACGTCCCCGTCATCAAGATCCTCACCGGCGTGCGCCGGTGCGGCAAGTCCACCCTGCTCGACATGATCGCCGAGAGGATCTCCGAACGCTTCCCGCGCGCCCCCGTGGTGCGCCTCAACCTGGAATCCGAGGCCGGTCTCGCACTGCGCGATCCGACCGCGCTCCTGGAGCACCTGCGCGCGCGCCTGCCGGACCGCTCGCAGCGGGCCTACGTCCTCCTCGACGAGGTCCAGCGCGTCCCCGGGTGGGAGGATGCGGTCAACGCCCTGCGCGTGGACTGGAACTGCGACCTCTACCTCACCGGCTCCAACTCCACCATGCTCGCCGGAGAACTGGCCACCAACCTCGCCGGCCGGTACGTGGAGTTCCCCGTACTCCCCCTGGCCTTCCGCGAGTTCATCGAACTTCACGCCGGGACCGCCCGCGCGCCCCGGGAATTGTTCGACGACTACCTGGTCCTGGGCGGCTTCCCCGCTCTGAAGTACTTCGGGCTCGAGCGCTCCCCGTCGATCCAGTACCTCCAGTCGGTTCTCGACACGGTCATCGTCCGCGACGTCATCGAGCACCATCAGGTCCGCGACGTCGATCTCTTCCGCCGTCTCATCCGCTACTGCATCGGCAACATCGGCCGGACCTTCTCGGCGCGCTCAGTCGTGCGCCACCTCAAGAGCGAGGGGCGGGCCGTCAGCGTGGACACCGTCCTGAACCACCTCGACTTCTGCATCGGCGCCCACCTCATCGCGCGGGTGCCGAGGCGGGACGTCGCGGGGAAGTCGATCCTGCGATCGGACGAGAAGTACTACGCCGTCGACCACGGTCTGCGCACCGCCATGGGCTTCGACAACCTCTCCGACGTCGAGATCGTCCTGGAGAACATCGTTCACACCGAGCTGCGCTCCCGGGGCTACGAGGTCCAGGTCGGGTGGAGCGGCGCCAAGGAGGTGGACTTCCTCGCCCGGCGGGGGCAGGAGGTCCTCTACGTCCAAGTCTGCTACCTGCTCGCCGGTCAGGAGACGATGGACCGGGAATTCGGCGTCCTGGAGTCCATCCCGGACAACCACCCCAAGCTCGTGCTCAGCCTCGATCCGCTCAGTCGCGGGCGGAGCGGCATCCGCCACCTCAACATCATCGACTTCCTCCTCCAGGACCCGCTCTGAGGTCGGCGCGGGAGCGGGCCCGACGGCGCCGCTCGCCCGGCGCCACCCGACCGCCCGCTCCCAGGAAGCTCCCGGGAGGATCTGACACAATACTCATGTGACCGATGCGCTCCACCCGCAGCCCTCGCGGGTCAACCCGATCCTGCTCCAGGGCTTCGCCTGGGACCTGGCCGCCGACTCCCGCCACTGGCGGCTCCTGACGGACAACGCCGCCCTCCTGGCCGACGCCGGATTCACCGCCATATGGCTGCCGCCGGCCTACAAGGGGCAGGCCGGGGTCGACGACGTCGGCTACGGCGTCTACGACACCTACGACCTGGGCGAGTTCGACCAGAAGGGCGCCGTGCCCACCAAGTACGGCACCAAGGACGAGTACCTGGCCGCCGTGGCGGCCCTCAAGGCGGCGGGCATCGACGTCATGGCCGACGTCGTCCTCAACCACCGCATGGGAGCCGACGCCTCCGAGGACGTGCTCGCCCTCGAGGTCGACCCCGCCAACCGGTACCGCCCGCTCGGCGAGCCCGCCGAGGTCACCGTGTGGACCCGCTTCACCTTCCCGGGGCGCGCCGGCGCCCACTCGGACTTCACCTGGGACTGGCACTGCTTCAACGGCATCGACTGGGACGAGCGCTCCGGGCGCTCGGGCATATGGCTCTTCGAGGGCAAGGAGTGGAGCGAGGGCGTCGCCCACGAGCTGGGCAACTACGACTACCTCATGGGCGCCGACGTCCACGTCATGGACCCGACGGTGAGCGCGGAGCTGGACGCCTGGGGGCGCTGGTACGTGGAGACCACCGGGGTCGACGGCTTCCGGCTCGACGCCGTCAAGCACATCGGGGCCCAGTTCTTCCGCCGCTGGCTGCGCGACCTGCGCCGGGCCACCGGGCGGGCGCTGCCCGCCGTGGGGGAGTACTGGTCCGAGGACCTGGCCGAGCTGCGGGGCTACCTGGGCGACGAGCCCGTCATGAGCCTGTTCGACGTCCCCCTCCACTTCCACCTCCACGCCGCCGCCACCTCCGACGGGAACGTGGACCTGTCGCGCCTCTTCGAGGGCACCCTCGTGGACGCCGACCCCGCCCACGCCGTCACCTTCGTGGAGAACCACGACACCCAGCCCCGCCAGGCCCTGGCCTCCACCATCCTGCCCTGGTTCAAGCCCAGCGCCTACGCCCTCATCCTCCTGCGCGAGGCCGGCATCCCCTGCGTCTTCTGGGGCGACCTGTTCGGCACCCCCGAGACCGGCGACCTGCCGGCGGTCACCGAGCTGCCCCTGCTCATGGCGGCGCGGCGGCTGCTGGCCCACGGGCCGCAGCACGACGCCTTCGACGCCCCCGACGTCGTCGGCTTCGCCCGCGAGGGGGACGCCGACCACCCCGCCTCCGGCCTGGCCGTGGTGCTCTCCGACCGCCACGCCGCCGTCAAGCGCCTGCACGTGGGGGCCCGCCACGCCGGCGAGCAATGGGTGTGCGTCCTGGGCGATCACGAGTCCGTCGTCGTCGATTCCGACGGCGGGGTGGAGCTGGAGGTCTCCGACGGCGGGCTGAGCGTGTACGTGCCCGCGGCGGCCGAGTCGGAACTGGGGCGCAGCCTCGACCACCTCGTCCGCCAGCGCTGAGCCCCGGCGGCGCCGAACCCGGCGGGAGGGTCCGACGGCGGCGCCGGGATGCGGGCGCGGCGGGTAGGGTCGTGCCAACGGCCCGCGGCGTCCGACGGGCCCCAGCCCCAGGAGGAACCGTGCCCACGCCAGCTGCACTCGCCACCGACTCCGCCGTCGCCGTCCTCATCGCCCCCGGCCTGGAGGAGGTCGAGGCCCTCGCCCCCGTCGACATCCTCTACCGGGCCGGCATCCGCGCCGACCTCGTCTCCGTCACCGACTCCCTGACGGTCAGCTCCTCCCACCAGATCGTCCTGACCTGCGACCGCCTCCTGTCGGAGGTGGACCTGGCCGACTACGCCCTGGTCTTCCTGCCCGGCGGGATCCCCGGCACCCCCAACCTCAAGGCCGTGCCCGCCGTCAGGCAGGAGATCGCCCGCCGCATGAACGAGGACCTGCCCCTGGCGGCGGTGTGCGCCGCGCCCTCGATCCTGGCCGAGATGGAGCTGCTCCAGGGGCGGCGGGCGACGTCGAACCCGGCCTTCATGGACGTCCTGGCCGAGCACGGGGCCCGGGTGAGCGAGGAGGCCGTCGTGGCCGACGGCGCCCTGCTCACCAGCCGCGGCATGGGCACCGCCGTCGAGCTGGGCCTGGAGATGGTGCGCCGCCTCCTGGACGAGGAGGCCGCGGCCAAGGTGCGCTCCGCCATCGTCCACCAGTCCTGATGCCGACGCGGGGCGGGCTACACTCCTCCCAACTGGTTTGACGCGCGAACCGATGGGAGGGCCCGTGAGCTCGACATCCGCTCCCGAGACCCGCCTCGATGCGGCGGCAGCCCTGTCCGCCATCGAGGACCAGCAGAACATCCTGCACGTGCGCACCGGCATCCGCTCCGCGCCCCTTCTGGCCGCCTGGGGCCTGGCCTGGCTCCTGGGCTACGGCGCGCTGCGGCTCGGCCGGCGCCCCGACTTCACCGTGCCCGCGCCCCACATGGCCTTCTTCATCGCCACCCTGGTCTGCGCCGGCCTCTACACGGCCGTCTACATCTCCCGGCGCATCCGCGGCATCCGCGGCGGGTCGGTCGACCAGGGCGCGCGCCTGGGCGCGGCCTGGTGCGGGGCCTTCGTCCTGTGGTTCGTCATCATCGGCAGGATCGGGTCCTTCCTGGCCGCGGTGGACACCATCCAGGCCAGGGAGGCCGGCGTCATCCTGTCCAACGCCGGTCCCTGCCTCATTGTCGGCGTCCTCTTCCTCGCCTCCTCGGCGGTGTGGCAGGAGCGCACTCTGGGGGTGCTGGGCGGGTGGGTCCTCATCACCACGACGGCGGCCACGATCGTCGGCGGCAGCGCCATGCTGCTGGTCATGTCGCTGGCGGGCGGCGGCGGGATGCTCCTGGCGGCCGCCTGGGACGCCCGCCGCTCCGCCCGCTCCGCCCGGCCCGCGGTGGGAGCGCCGTGAGCCCCGATGTCCTCGACCCGGTCATCCACGCCCAGGCCCGCCTGCGCATCGTCGCCGCCCTGGCGGTCATCCCCGCCGGGGACGAGATCGTCTTCCCCCGGCTGCGCGAGCTGCTGAGCATGACCGCCGGCAACCTGTCCACGCACCTGAGCAAGCTGGAGGCCGCCGGCTACGTCTCCCAGTCCAAGACCTTCTCGGGGCGCACCCCCGCCACCTACATCGCGCTCACGCCCAGGGGGCGGCTCGCCTTCGAGGAGTACACCCGCGCCCTGCGGGCCATGCTCGACGCCGCCGGGCAGTAGGCGCGCACGCGGGCCGGTCCGCCGGCGTCCGCCCGGCGACCGGCCCGCGTGCGCGCCCGCCGGCTCAGGCCCCCGGGCGCCGCGGACCCCGCGATGGCAGGATCGCGAGCACGAGCAGGGCCAGCCCGAGTCCGCTCAGCAGAACGACGCCGGTGGTGAGCAGGTCGATGTCCGTTCCCAGGCTGATGGCGATGAGCAGGCTCCCGACGGCGAGGAGGGCCAGCCCCCACACGAGTGTGAAGGGGCGCGCTCGCCGGGGCGCCTGCCTGGGAGCGGGCGTCAGGGAGCTCGAGCTCCAGACCGCGCCGCTCGCGGGCGGCCGCGACCCCGTCCGGTCGGGGTCCGGGGCGGAGGCCGGTGCGAACGGCTGCTCCGCCGAGACGGCCGTCTCGTCGGTGGGCAGCGCGGTGGTCGGGGCCTCCTCGTCGGTGGGCAGTGCAGTGGTGGGGGTCTCGTCGTCGGTCATGGTGGTGTCCTCACTCGTCGGTTCCGCCGCGGGGCTTCGCCGCGGCTGTGCTTGCGGGGTTCAGCTGCTCGTGGGAGTGCTCGTGGGGGCGGCGGTGGGTCCGGGCGCGGTCGCGAGGACCTCGTCGCCGTACCCGGTCCCGTCGGGACCGGCGACGCCGTCGCCCCGGGCGATGGCCCGGTTGACGCAGGACTCGTAGGACGCGCGCTCGCCGGGATCGAGATCGGCCAGCTCCTCGCTCAGGATCCTCAGTCCGGTGTAGCCCCGGGCGTCGTCCCGGTCGTCCCGGTCGTCATCCGCCGCCTTGAGGCAGATGCGCGCGGCCTCCTCGGAGACGGCGGCGTGGTTCATGCCCTCGACCGGCAGAGCGGTCGAGCTGGTCCCGTCCGAGCGGTTCCAGGAGCTGACGATCCACACGTCCTCGGAGCCGATGCCGGTCCAGCTCGGCCCCGGGGCGTTCTCCGTCACCTCGACCTCCCCGGTCCCGATCGCCAGCTCCAGGGTCAGGGCGCTCCCGCCGTTGCGGGCGGCGTCCGAACGGCTGATGAACCGCTTCCCCGTGGCGGAGTAGGCCTGGTGCACCTGGGTGTCGATGGCCCTGCCGTCGGGGGTGTAGACGTGCGCCCAGGGCGCGGTGCGGAGCGTCGCCGACCAGTCGCCCTCGAAGGTCCAGCCGTCCGCGACCCGGTGCGTGAGCGTGCCCGCGCCCAGGGAGGTGTCGACGACGAGGGGGACCGACGGCGCCGTGGACACGCTCACGCGGCCGGCCCCCAGGTTCAGACGGACGCGCGTCGCCCCCGGATCGGCGGGGGCGCCGGACAGGTCCAGGGAGATGCCGGCGACGCCGTAGAGGCCCAGGTCGATGACGCCCTCGGCGGTTCTGGGCATGCTCTCCAGGTCCGCCCACGTCAGGCGCACCGTGCCCGGGTGCAGCGGGTGAAGGGTCGTGTTGGCCAGGACCTGCGGCGGAATGGCGGAGCCCAGGATGAGGGCGGGGACGGCCATGAGCATGACGGGCACGCCCAGACCACTGATCCACCCGCCCCGGCGACCGAGCAGGGCGGCGATCGTGACGCCCGCGCCCAGGGCGGCGGTGACGGCGCCGAGGGCCGCGAAGGGCGCGGTGATGACGGTCAGGTGCGCCCTCAGGAGCCCGAGGCCGGCCAGTGCCAGGCCGATGAGCATGAGCGCCAGCGCGAGCAGGCTCAGCCGCCGCCCCGGACCGGGCACGCGCGGGGCGATCGGGCCGACCCACTGGCGGGAGGGCCCCCGGGGCGCGGCGCCGCGCGGATTCGGGGCGTACGGGTTCGGGCGCGGGGTGGGCGCGACCCGCGGGCCGCGCAGGAGCACGATGACCAGCCAGATGATTCCCACGGTCAGGCCCACCTGCATGAGCGTCCAAAGGATGAGGGGGAGGCCCCCCGCCCAGTCGTCCGTGGCGTACCACCACACGGGCAGGACGCCGCGGTGCTGCAGGACGAACCCGGCGACGACGGCGGCCGCGGCGCCGGCCAGACCGGACTCGGCCTCGCCGTGCAGCGCCTGCTGGAGGTGGATGCGCCCGTCGCCCTCCTCGGGCAGGAGGGCCCAGGCGATGCCGTAGAGGAGGAGCCCGACGCCCGAGAACACGCAGAGCACCGCCCAGATGCAGCGCACGAGGACGGGGTCCACATTGAGTCGTTGGGCCAGGCCGCCCGCCACGCCGCCGACCCACCGCTGGTCGGTGCGCACCAGGCCCGTGCGCCTGACGGAGTCGAAGAAGGAGGTCGTGGCCCGGGTGCGCGGTCGTTGCGGGTCCGGTTGCGGTCCGTACTGCGGGTCCGGTTGCGGTCCGTACTGCGGGTCCGGTTGCGGGTCGGGCTGCGGGTCCTGCGGTCCGTACTGCGGGTCGGACCGGTCGGGGGAGGGATCGTCGCTCATGACCCCATGGTCCGGCCCCGGCCCCGCTCGCCGCGATGGGGGGAGTCCCTGATCGAACCCCCATTGAGACCCCATGCGCCCCTGGTTCCGCCCCGCATCCCGCCTGCGGGGTCCCCGTTCGTGCCACGATGTGCCCATGACGACCACGGCGAGCCCGGGCGCGCCCCCCGGCACCCGGCGCGGCCCCGGCGCCCCGCCGCGCCCGCCCCTGCGCCGCCCGCTGC
>ERZ772917.1070-NODE-1070-length-17026-cov-6.651759_pt1 | contig 17026 bp, 22 predicted proteins | sample MGYA00511187_ERZ772917 | MGnify/ENA primary metagenome ERZ772917 (study PRJEB29015, sample SAMEA2737925) | human oral metagenome | biome: human oral; feature: human-associated habitat; material: dental | place: China | collected 2012 ... | reverse complement strand
AGGCGCTTAAAAAAGCTGCTCTTGCCAAAGGTAACGCAGACGCCGTCAAAATCGAAGCTCAAGGTCGTGCCGACGCCGCTAAGATCGAGGCTGACGCGCAAGCCTACGCTAACAAAGAGATCGCAAAGAGCTTGGACGCAAATCTTTTAAGCCTCAAACAGATCGAGACGCAGGCTAAATTTAACGAGGCGTTGCGCGAAAACGGCGACGCGAAAATTTTCCTAACGCCGGGCGGCGCGGTGCCTAATATCTGGGTCGATACGAAAGACAAGGCAAAGCAAAGCGCCATCGAGCGGGAACATTAAAGTTTCAGGCAGGCTATACGCCCCGATTTCGCGAACTAAATTTAATAGCAGGTTGCTTTGGGCGCATAAGCTTAACTTGCGATTTTGCGAGTTAAGCTTAGCGGCAAGCGTGAAAGCTTGTGATAAACAGAGCTCGCGCCCGTAGCGGCTTAAACCTGGCGACCGATTAAAATTTAGCCGCCAGGCTTGCTCTTTAAATTTATGAGAGCTCAGCGCTTCGTAAATTTCAATAACTCAAATTCCGCGTGCGGCGGCAAAATTTAAAGCGTGCGCGACTTCGCAAACTAAGGATCAAAGATGAAGGTAGATTGGCAAAAACTGTACGGATTACTCCCCGCGATCGTGCAGGACGCGGGTGACGGCGCGGTTTTAATGCTCGCGTATATGAACGAAGAGGCGTTAAATTTAACGCTGAGCACCGGCTATGCGCACTACTTCTCGCGCAGCAAGGGGCGCATCTGGAAAAAGGGCGAGGAGAGCGGGCACGTTCAGCTCGTGCGAGAGGCGTTTTTAGACTGCGACAACGATACATTGCTACTTAAAGTGGAGCAATGCGGCGGATCCGCCTGCCACACCGGCGCGCGAAGCTGTTTTTTCAAAGAGATTTCGCTGCAAAAATGCAGCGAAAATATCCAGAGCCCGAGCGCTTGCGATGCAAAAAATTCCGCAATGCAAAATTTCACGGCGATAAATTCCTCCGCAGAACGCAGCGAGCAAAATTTAGACGCCGTCTCGCAAAATTCTACGCTCAAAAACTCCGCAGAAAAAAGCCCGTACGGCATTTTGGATGAAATTTACCACGTTTGCTTGGATCGCAAGCTAAACGGCGAGCCCGCGCTCTCCTACGTCGCCTCGCTCTACGCGAAGGGCGAAAACGCCTATCTCAAAAAGATCGCCGAGGAGGCGTGCGAGTTCGCGCTGGCGTGCAAGGACCTCTCGCGCAGCAAGCTTTACGCAGACGTCGCGCGCGAGAGCTTTGGAGAGCACAGAGCGGGCGAGCCGCGGTATGACGTGGTTTACGAGGGGGCGGATCTTTTATTTCACCTTCTGCTCGCACTTGCAGCGCACAATATCCACCCGGACGCCCTGCTTGACGAGCTAGTGCGCAGGCAAGGACAAAGCGGCATCGAAGAAAAGCGCAGCCGAGAAAAAAGCTAATTCTGCCTTGCGGCGACCGCGAGTTTATTTAGAGCAAAGCGCGCCTGAAGCGAGCCGTAAAACTCAAAGGCGATTTTACGCTGTAAACGCAAATTTAAGGGTCAATAATGAACGAAATTTTAGAGCGAATTTACGAAATAGAAAACCTCGCCGAACTAGAAATTTTTCTGCGCGCCCAGGATCAAATTTTAATTCGCGAGCGGCTGCTGGGCGAATTTGACCGCTACGCCTTTTATAAAAACGCTAGCGAGTGGAACAGGGCCGTTAAAATTTGCGAATGCCTAGCGATCATAGGCTGGGGCGAGCGCGAGAGCTTGGAGGCGCTGCGCGGGAAATTTTACAACGGGCAGCCCGCGACCTATTTTTTAAATGCGCACGGCGAGCCGCGCTTTGTAGAAGCTACGTGGTCGAAACGCAAAACGGGGCTTACGATGCAAGACGGTGATACGATATTTCACCCCAGCCCGGACGCAGCGGGCAAAACGCTCGCACGCCCCGTAAAAGAGGACATTTGTGACCTCAAGCTAAACAGTCAGCGCAACTGGATAGCCAAAAATCCGGTCCGCATCACGCGCGCTATCAGCAACTGCTACGAAAACTCGCGCGCCGCGATAGAAAGCCTATTTGAGGATCTACAACCGGCGCTTAACGCTAAAATGCGCCCTAAAATTTACGGCTGCGCGATCAACTACATAAAGCTATGCTGCGCGTTTAGTTTTGATGACGAGCACTGCCGAACCAACTACATCATCGCGCCCGATAAGCCGCGCCTAAGCTCGCAGCGCGCCTGGGAGCTGATACACGAAATGATGAGCGAGGAGCAGAGGCGTGCGGGCGGTTACTATCTGCGGAACCGTTTTGAGTATTCGCCGTTTAGAAAAGACACGGGCAAAACGGGCGCGCTGATACATTTCGAGCGCGAGTTTAGCGAGCTAGCGCCCATGGAGCAGAAGCGAAAGATGGGCGAGTATTTTTTGACGGCGCTAAAGCAGATCGCGCAAAAGCATAGCAAGCTTGAGTATGATTTCGCCGCGATGATAGAGGATTTTAATAAAATTTTATGCGAGTGGACGGCGGCTGAAATTTAGCGTGCGGCGGCGCGGCGCCTTAAAACACATCGGCGGCGTGCAAATCCGCGCGTAAATTTAAGCGCCTTGCGTAAATCATAAAATTTCACTAAAATTTTAAAATCAAATTTAAAGGATAGCCGATGAAGCAGATCACGATGCAGGAGGCTTTGGACGCGGTTAGTGAGCGCTACTGCAAAGGCCATCACTACGAAAACGTAGCACTCACCGACGAGATGGTGCGCCGCATCTGCGAGGTAAAAAGCCTCGTAAATATGGGCTTTATAGCCACGGCTATCACGGACGCGGCACTACAGCATCTAGCCGCGCTGCCGAAGCTTGCGTATCTGTTTTTGCAAGATAGCGATAAGATAAGCGGCGAGGGCTTTAGATACTTTGCGGCACACGACAAGCTCGAACACATCGGTATCGAAAACGTTAGCATCACGGACGAGGGGCTAAAAGCGATCGTGCAAATCCCAAAGCTAAAATCGCTGCGCCTGGTCAATTCGCGCGTGAGCTTTGCGGGGCTGCTAGCCGCGGCAGATACGAAAATCCAGTTTTATCTTGGCGGCGGGCAGTTTAGCAAGGAGCAGATTGCGGAGTTTGAGCAGGCGCAAAGAGACGCCGCGAAGAGCAAAAAGAAGCTTGATCCAGATGACCTAGCGGCGGCGCGGAGTGCGCTTTTAGAATTTTTCGCGGCGATGAGCGAGTGGGAGAAATTTGCCACATCGCGAATTGATGACGCGGATGACGGTGAGGTGCAGCGTAGATGCGACGAGCTATTTGCGCGCTACTGCACGCCCGTTAGGCGCAGCGGCTTCCGCCCCGAGGGTATTTCGTTTTCAATGATGGAGGATGGCACCTACGGCGGATATGAGCTAACGGATGCCGAATGCAAGAGCAAAAATAAAATTTACATCTACGCCAAGGACGAACACGGCTTTGCGCGCCGCTTCCTGCTCGTGCGCAAGGATGGGCGCTGGCTCGTAGATAAGTGCCAAGGCATGGACGGCAAAAACTGCGGGCTGTAAATTTGAGCGCGAAATGGGGGTTTAAATTTCATCCGCGGCGCGATCGCAGAGATAAAATTTAGCCTGCCGAGAGTACGGCGATAAAATTTCATCGGCACCGCGAAAGCAAAGACAAAGAGGGCAAATGGACGGTAAAATTTCTGCGTACGATGCGTACGGCGATTAAAGAAAGGCGCAAATGAAAAGGCGAATTTTCTCCGAATTAGGCGGCTTCGTGATAAAGGGTCCTCGCGCTACTCGCGCGCTATCTGGATGAGCACGGGCTTGTAGGCGGCGATGTTCTTGCTTATTTTACGCAGACCGAGCACGGGGGCGCGGTCACAAGAGAGGGTATCGCAGTGCCGATATCGGGCGTCCGCAGCGATTATTACGATTTTGCGGTTACCGCGAGCGAGGCGGATGAGGAGATATTCGCACAAGACGAAGCGAAAATCATCTCTCGCGGCTGGGTTTTTCACTCCTCGGGCACGCTAAAGATCGCAGGCATCGGCTATTTTAAAGATATGAGCCGCATTAGCGAGCAAAACAGCCTGAGTTTTCGCGTAAAGCGCGGTCGGTACAGCTTGGAAATTTTAGGCGAATACCGAGGCGCAAATTTTAGCGGCGCGCCCGCTCCCCTCGGCGATACGCCCGTTTTTCATCTGCGGCTTACGCCTTTTGCTGAGCCCAAATTTAGCGGTGATTTGGAAATGTCATTTTATTTTTAGCAGAATTTATAAAATTTTGCGCAAAATTTCTCTTTTTATGCGCAACAAGCAAGCAAAATTTTATAAATTTAGCCGCTGCGCCGAATAAAATGCTATAATCGGCGCCAAATTACGGGAGGCGAGATGATTTTTGACGAACTTATAGACGCGCTGGCGCAAAACGGCTGGCAGATACGGCGCAGGGATGAAATTTGCCCGCCGCAAAGCGAATTTTTGGGCGGTAGATTTAAAAATTTAAGCGAAGATTTTTACCGCTTCGTTTGCTCTTTTGAGACTTTGCATGACGCTGCGGACGCCGTTTGGTTCGTGTCTGCTAGGGATTATGCATCGCCGAGCTCGGACGAGGCGGAATTTCGCTACGAAGATTTTGAAAAAGACAGCCTGGAGTGCGCGGCTAACGATGCGGAAAGAGCCGCCGTGAGCGCGTTTTGGAGCGGATGCTTGCCGTTTTTATTTTCGGTCAGGGGCGAGCGCTGCTTCGCGGGCATCCTCACGCAGGGCGCGGACGCGGGCAAGATCGTATTCGGCGCAGAACCGATCTATGAGGATGCCCTGGTCATCGCGCAAAGCTTTGGGGAATTTATCGCTCTTTTTCTTGCCGCACTCACGGACAAAAACGCCGCAAAATATCCGTTTTCTTGCTTTGTATAACGTAGAATTTACTTGGATAATTTTAAGCTTAGTATAACTGCTTTAACCTTATCTTGATTTAATCATATTATTAAATTCTTTAAACTTTTAATAATATATATTTTACATAATATGTAAAATATATATTGACATTCTATATAAAATAAGCTATGATTTTAAAAATTAAAGAAGGGACAATGGTAAAAAGACAGCTGCTACGAGAGCGATTAAAAGAGATAGATTTGCGGCTAGTGGATTTTGCAGAGCTTTTAAAAATTTCCCGCCCTACGGCTTATAAATTTATAGAGCTATACGAAATCGGACAAAGAGATAAATTTGATTCTAAAATTTTGAGATTTTTTGACTATGTATGCCAAAATGACATTAATAAAATGGATGCCATATCGTTTATCTTAAACAATATATCGATGCCAGAAAATCGAAGCAACGAAGATAAAAAACAACAAATCACAAATTTACTAAAAAAGGATAACGAAGTGAAGGTAAATTTTATAGAAAAGCTAACTCAGGTCGATATTTTTGACCCCATTTTAAGTTATTTGCTCGAATGCGAAAAAATAATAACATCAAATAATAGGTCTAGAAAAAAAGAATTAAGCGACGATGACGATAAAAAACTGGAAGCATTAAAGCAATTTTATAATGCGCTCGGATTTAAGCTAAATATCAAAGGAGACAAAAATGCGTAAAATCAGTATCTCAAACTACAGAAATATAGGCATAGATGCGCCTGCGGAGCTAAAAATACCGCAAGACGGCGGGCTAATAGTACTTTTAGGCGAAAACAATGTTGGAAAGAGCAATGTTTTAAGCGCCATAGGTACTTTGCAAGATGTAGATTTAAATAAAGGCGATAGGCCTAATTTCTTTGATTTCGATGAATACAAAGAAACAAGGGTTACGTTAACTGAGGATATTTTAAACGAACCAGGTTTAGACTCCGAAATAGACGAAAATTTATTTCAAGATAAAATTTTTGGCGTAACATTTACTCAAAAATTACTAGAAACAATCAGTAAAAAACAAAATTTAACAACTCAACAATATATACAAAATTTAAATGATAAATTTAACACAAGTGATCTTTGTGCACTACATGATTACGATGAAAAAGAACAAAAAGAAGAAATAAGAATAATACTACCTGAGCATAAAGAGGTCTATCTTTGCAGTACAAAAAGAGGCGGTGAAATGCTTGAGTGCTTTGGAGTTATTGATAAAGATTTTGATAAAGTAAAAAACCACGATAAAGCAATAAAGCTATCTTGTAAATTGAAATTTATATCCGATAAACAAGATACAGAAGGCATAGATTTAGACGATGCGAGAGAACTAAAAAAATATCTGAATGATAAATTTAAAGACTCTGATGATAAGAATATTGAAAATTTGCAAAAATATGAGTTTAAAATTTGGCTAAACAGCGAAAATATAGCAATATGGAGTTCTAGTTATCCATGGTTTGAAACCCTAACTAAGATAAAAAATGAATTTAAAAAACTTACGGATTGGTATATTGAAAACTATAAAGAAAATAATAGATATAGACAAAACGATAAAAAAATTTTTGACGAACTTTCAAAGGATATAAGTAGTGCGATCTTTCGCCGGGAATACGATAAATTTGAAAGATATTATGATAGGCTACGAGAAATTTTGACTGAATTATGGGAACACAATAAACAAGCTTATTGCTACAACAATCAAAAGCCAGAACTTCCAAAATTTATAAACATAAAAGCATTGATTACTGAACTGCCGTGGTATTATCCGGCAGTGCCAAACATTGTATTTTACAAAGAGCATGAAATAAAAAACGAAAATCTAAAAACAACACCCGATCAGTTATTAGAAAATGAATTTTTTATCGCATTGTTTAAAGCTATAAAATTTGATATATCAAAACTACAAAAAGCTTACGAAAGATCAAAAGACAAAGACGCTAGTTTTTACAATACAGCAGAAAAGGAGATAAATAAAATCTTAAAAAATACTATAAACAGGCGCTTCAATGAACTTTATTACGCCAAATCAGATAATGGTGTTTATGGCTTTGAGATAAAACTGGAAACCCAAAGCATCTCTTTTTGTATTGAAAAAAACAATGAAACCATTAGCCTAAGCGAGCAAAGCGTCGGATTTAAAAAATTCTTTAATCTATTTTTTAACTTTTTATACCAAGACAAAGTAGGATATGGCGATATAGTCCTGATAGATGAGGTGGAAAATCACCTAAGCATACCGGCTCAAAAGGATATTCGTAAATTTTTAAAAGAATTTGGGCAAAAACGCAGTATAACCTTTATCGTTTCTACTCACTCAAATCATATTTTAGATATTCGCCATCTTGACGAGATAAGGATAGTAAAATCCAGCAACAAAGGCTCTACGATCATAAATGACTTTTCTATCATACCCGATCACGAAGCCGACACTCTATCCGAAATAAAAAGAAGTCTCGGCGTAGAGTATCTTAGCCTGGTAGGATATAATGATAAGCTTATTTTCGTCGAGGGGATAACTGATTACAATTACTTAACAGCTATGAATTTTTTATACGAAAAAGAACACGGCGGCAAAGAAAGGTTACTGTTTCTGCCTATAAATGGACTTGGAAAAATGAGCACAATAGAACAACGGCAAAGCAAAATAAATATGGTAGTTGCAAAAGACCAAAAAAACATAGCAAATGAGCTAAAAACGCTAGCCAGAGCAGCAAAAGACGGCAGGGTGCTACTTTTAGTAGATGGCGACAAGGCGGGAGAAGCTATGACAAAGCTAAACGACGATAAATTTATAGCAATACTGAACAATGAACAATTTAAGGAAAAATATCCTAATTTTAAAGAAATAGAGGATTTTTTTAGCACCGATTTGAGAACACAATTTGAAATGGATAAAAAATCAAGCGCGATATCAAGCAAATTTAAAAACGAAGTCGAGCAAGGCGAAATCGAGATAGGCAAAGAGACCAAAGAGAATTTCTTTAAACTATTTGATTATTTATTGACATTTTAACCGCACAAAAGCCAAGGCTCGGTTGTGTCTTGGCTTTTTAAATTTCACTCAAACACCCTATAATGCGCCTCGTCGGCAAACTCCAGCATCTCCTTGTCACCTCTGCTATCGCCGTAGGCGATCTCACGTCAAAACTCGCGATATCGTAGAACTCACATGTGTAGCGAATAAAATTTCATATTGTACTACACAAGTGTATGTCATATAGCGTCTCGTCTCGCCCCACGTTAAATTTGCATATCGCGCCTTACGGCTCAAACGAGCAGGCTTTTAGGTTTCCGCCTGCCAAGCCTTTTTTAAACCACTCTTTGCGCTGTGCCGAGGTGCCGTGCGTGAAAGAATCCGGCACGACGCGACCGCTAAATTTACGCTGCAACGTATCATCGCCGATCGCGCTGGCGGCATTTAGCGCCTCGTCGATGTCGCCCGCCTCCAGCACGCGCCCAGCTTTTGCGAGATAATGCGCCCAGACCCCCGCGTAGCAGTCCGCCTGTAGCTCGACTTTGACCTGAAGCGCGTTTTGCTCGGCTTCGCTGCGAGCGCGCTTTTTAAGAGCGTTAACCTGCTCCAGCGTGCCGACTAAATTTTGAACATGATGCCCTACTTCGTGCGCGATGACATAGGCCTGCGCGAAGTCGCCGCCCGCTTTGTATTTGTTCGCAAGCTCGTCAAAAAAGCTAAGATCCAGATAAATTTTGCGGTCTCTCGGGCAATAAAAAGGTCCTGTCTGCGCGCTCGCAAAGCCGCAGCCGCTTGCGATCTGATCGCGAAAAAGCCGAAGCCCCGGCTCCTCGTAGCGCGTGCCCGCACTTTTAAATATCTCGCCCCAAACATCCTCGGTTTGAGCTAGCACCGCCGAGACGAAGGCGAGCTTTTCTTGCTCCTGCGGGCTATCGGTCGGCTCTCTCTGCGTGCTAGCGCCTCCGTCTAAAAGCGCCAAAGGATTGTAGCCCATAAAATACGCCACCACGCCGATTACAAGGACTATGCGCCCGATCTTTGAGCCGAGCAAAAATCTGATGATCGGAATCAGCATCCCAAGCGAGCCCGAGCTCGTGCGCATGCTGCTTGCGCGGTCATCCTCTACGTTTGAGCTTCGTCTGCCGTCTTGCCATTTCATGTTTTTCCTTTAAAATTTTTGAGCCATTATACTAAAATTTTAAAAAGAGCGCCGCCTTGCTTTTGTAAAATACTGCGCGCGCGTAGCAAAATAAATCTGAAATTTTGCTTATTTTAAATTTCTTTTAAGCTGTTTAAAATTTTAAATTCTATATAATCGCCCTTTTTAAATTTAAAAGAAAGGAGAATTTGTGGCAAAAGACGACGTCATAGAGATCGACGGCAACGTCATAGAAGCGCTGCCGAACGCGACTTTTAAGGTCGAGCTCGATAACAAACACGTGATTTTATGTCATATCGCTGGCAAGATGCGGATGCACTACATCAAGATAATGCCGGGCGATCGCGTAAAAGTCGAGTTGACCCCTTACAGCCTCGATAAAGGCAGGATCACCTACCGCTATAAGTAAGGATAAAGTTAAATTTAGATATACTCGCGATTTTGCGACTAAACTGTAGGAAGAAGTGTTTTCAAAATCCCCACTATTTTGAAAACAGTTGGTTTGATACTTTCGCCTTTGAAATTTCATTAAACCTAGGTGCAGTTTGCATTTAAAGTGGAGAAAATTTTAGGAGAGTGGAATGAAAGTTCGTCCATCCGTTAAGAAAATGTGCGACAAATGTAAAATTGTCAAGCGCAAAGGTGTTGTTCACGTTATTTGTGAAAATCCAAAACATAAACAAAGACAAGGATAAGTTATGGCTCGTATCGCAGGTGTAGATCTACCAAAGAAAAAAAGGATTGAATACGGACTAACTTATATCTACGGTATAGGTTTATTTACGTCGAGAAAAATTCTCGATGCGGCAGGAATTTCTTACGATAAAAGAGTCGCCGATCTGAGCGAAGATGAAGCCGCCGCTATCAGAAAAGAGATCCAAGAGCACTATATGGTCGAAGGCGATCTTCGCAAACAAGTGGCTATGGATATAAAAGCGCTTATGGACTTGGGCGGCTATCGCGGCTTAAGACACAGAAAGGGCCTTCCGGTTCGCGGTCAAAAAACAAAAACGAACGCCAGAACCAGAAAAGGCAAACGCAAAACCGTCGGCGCGGCAGCCAAATAAGGATTGAGATATGGCACAAAAAAAAGTAGTTAAGAAAAAAACCGTCAGAAAAAATATCGCCAAAGGCATAGTTTACATCTCCGCTACGTTTAACAACACTATGATAACCGTAACGGATGAGATGGGTAATGCGATCGCGTGGAGCAGTGCGGGCGCTTTAAATTTTAAAGGGAGCAAAAAGTCCACCCCTTATGCGGCGCAGCAAGCCGTCGAGGACGCGCTAAACAAAGCCAAAGAGCACGGCATCAAAGAGGTAGGCGTCAAGGTTCAGGGTCCGGGAAGCGGACGCGAGACCGCCGTTAAAAGCGTAGGCAGCGTAGAAGGGATCAAAGTTACATATTTCAAAGATATCACTCCTCTTGCGCACAACGGTTGCAGACCGCCTAAACGACGTCGCGTGTAATTATAAAAGGAGAAATTTATGGCTAGATATACAGGACCGGTTGAAAAATTAGAAAGAAGGCTCGGCGTCGATCTATTTATGAAAGGCGAGAGAAGGCTTGCGGGCAAGAGCGCGCTTTTAAAACGCCCTTACGCTCCGGGTCAGCATGGACAAAGACGCGCTAAACTAAGCGAATACGGCTCACAGCTTCGTGAGAAACAAAAGGCTAAATTTATGTACGGCGTAAGCGAGAAGCAGTTCCGCAGACTATTTGCCGAAGCGGCTCGCAGAGAGGGCAACACCGGAGCGATCTTGGTTCAGCTTTTAGAGCAGAGGCTAGATAACGTCGTTTACCGCATGGGCTTTGCTACGACTAGACGCTTTGCGCGCCAGCTAGTTACGCACGGACACATTTTAGTAGACGGCAAGCGCGTCGATATCCCTTCATACAGCGTCCGCGCAGGACAAAAGATCGAAGTGATCGAAAAAAGCAAAAATAACCCGCAAATTTCAAGAGCGCTGGATCTTACGGCACAGACCGGCATCGTAGCGTGGGTCGATGTAGAAAAAGAGAAAAGATACGGAATTTTTTCTAGAGTTCCGGAGAGAGAAGAAGTTGTTATTCCTGTAGAGGAAAGATTTATCGTAGAGCTTTACTCGAAATAGTAGGTGCTAATATGAGAAAAATCACAACATCAGCTCATATGCCAACTGAAATAAAGGTTGAGAATGTCAGCGAAAATGTTGCTAAAATCATAGCATATCCCTTTGAAACGGGATATGCCGTCACTCTAGCTCATCCTTTACGAAGGCTACTTTATACGAGCACGGTCGGTTTCGCGCCGACTGCGGTTAAAATCGAAGGCGTAAGCCACGAATTCGACAGCATGCGCGGCATGCTCGAGGATATGGCGGCTTTTATCATAAATTTAAAGGGCTTAAGGTTTAAAATCAAGGGCGATTCCCTACGCGAGGTCGTAGAATACAGCTTTAAAGGACCTAAAGAAATTTACGGCAGCGACCTAAATAACGACGCCGTAGAGATCGTAAATCCAAGCGCTTATCTGGCTACGATAAACGAGGATGCCGATCTTAAATTTACGCTCATCATCGAAAAAGGTATCGGCTACGTCCCAAGCGAGGAGATCAGAGAAAATTTAGATGCTGATTTTATCGCGCTGGATGCGTTTTTTACCCCGGTAACCAAAGCTGTTTACGATATCGAAAACGTATTCGTAGAGGATAATCCAGACTATGAAAAGGTGGTCTTTACGATTACTACCGACGGTCAGATCAGTGCGATAGATGCGTTTAAAAACGCGCTTGAGGCGATGTATCAGCAGCTGGCGGTTTTCAAAGGCATCGTAAATATCAGCGCTGCGGATACTTTCGGTAGGGCAATCCCTGCAAATTCCGAGTTTGCAAAGCTTTTTGAGAGCGTTAGCAATCTAAGCTTAAGCGCGCGAAGCTTTAACTGCCTGGATCGCGCGGATATTAGATTTATCGGCGAGCTAGCGATTATGGAAGAGAGCGAGCTTAAAGACCTTAAAAATTTAGGCAAAAAATCGCTTGAAGAGATCAAGGCAGTTATGGAGGAGATCGGTTATCCTATCGGCAACCAAGAGCTCGGCGATAAAAAAGAGCAGCTAAAACGCAAGCTTGATGAGCTGAAGGCTCAAAGACAAAAGAATGAAGGACAATAAATGAGACATAATCACGGATATAGGAAGCTAGGGCGTACTTCGTCTCACCGTGCCGCCCTGCTTAAAAATTTAACCATCGCTTTAGTTACTAGCGGCAAGATCGAAACCACGCTTCCTAAGGCAAAAGAGCTAAGAAGCTACGCCGAGAAGCTGATCACTCGTGCGCGTAAGGGCGACAGCGAGGCGCATAGATTTGTTTTCGCGGCGCTTCAGGATAAGGCTGCGACAAATAAGCTAGTCACCGAGATCGCTCCAAAATATGCAGGCGTAAACGGCGGCTACACTCGCATCATCAAAACCCGCCTTCGCAAGGGCGACGCCGCAGAGATGGCTTATATCGAGCTAATCAGCAAATAAAATTTCGGGATCACTCCCGAAATTTCTTCTATGAAATTTAAAATTTTACTTCCGCTTGTTATCGTCGCTGCGGGCCTAGCGTGGGCATTGGACAATTATCTTAGCTACAAAAATATCGAAACGATCAACTCCGAAATTCCGCTAAAGCAGGCATTGGGCGGCGAGCAAATCTCTAAAATTCGCGTCTATAAATCTAAACGAATTCTTGAAATTTTGACCTCAAAAGGCGTCGCGAAAAGCTATAAAATCGCCCTCGGACGCGAGCCCGAAGGACATAAAAAGGTTCAAGGCGATGGCAAAACCCCGGAGGGCAACTACACCATAAACGGCAAAAATCCAAACTCGGCGTATCATCTAAATTTAGGCATCTCCTATCCGAACAAAGCCGACATAGCGCACGCAAAATCCCTCGGCAAGAGCGCAGGCGGCGATATCAAAATCCACGGGCTACCGAACAAATTTAGCTACCTAGGGCAGAGTATCGCGGCGTTCGGCGACTGGACGGAGGGCTGCATAGCGCTCGTCAATGACGATATGGACGAGCTTTTCGAGCACGTAAAAATTGGCACGCCGATAGAAATTTTGCCGTGATTGCACGCGCCCGCGCTAAAATTTCACAGCCGCGATCGATAAAGCATAGCGTAAATTTAATCTACGAGCTTTAAAATAATATCGTCGTCCAGGCTTTTGTAGTTGCGAAATTTACGATTAAAAGCAGGGTTGTTTTTATAAAATTTAATCGTATCGGCGTTTATCTCAATAAATTTAGACAAAATCGCCTTAAATTCTCTCCCGCTCAAGCAAAATTTCATCCCAAATTTATAGCGCAAATAGCCTAAATTTAAATATGTACAAGCCCGATAATTCGCGGGCTTCATCCTTACCGAATCGATAAAATTTTAAAATCATAGTTCTATTCCTCCGCGCCGTATAAAATTCTTTGCGATCTATGGCACAAAATCCGCGCCCTCGCGCAAAATTTAAGATTAAATTTCATCCCCGATAAGCCTTTTTTTATCGCTTTTGGATATAATTCGCCAAAACCAAAACAAGGAATTTTAATGATACCATTTAGCGATGAAGAGCTTCTAGCTCCGGTACAAGGCAGCTTGGAGCTAATCCGTCCGATGCTTCAAAACGACGGCGGCGACATGCAGCTTTTGGGCATAAAAAATGGCGTCGTCTATGTCCGCCTTACCGGGCATTGCCACGGCTGCGCCGCAAGTGCGCAGACCCTAAAATACGGCGTCGAGCGCCAGCTCCGCATGGATATTCATCCAGAGCTTAGCGTCGTAAACGTCCCCGAAGGCGAAGAGTTTGAATTATAAAAACCTGGGGCTAAAAGCCTTTTCGCGCGGAGAATTTGAGCTTGCGAAGCTGTATTTTTCGCTCGCCTACGAAAAAAGCGGCGAGGAGGAAATTCTATTTTTACTCGAGCTTTGTCAGACTGCGCTGGCAGACCGAGAAGAAGCGCTTATGCTCTTTGATTTTTACAACCTCAGCCCCAAAACTCAAACCGCGGAGCTTTTTAAAATTTTAAACTCCATCAACGAAAAGATCGCGAACGAAGCGGCCTCCGAACCCGGCGCCGAGGACGAGATCGCCGTTATCGCCTATGCCGATTTTATGCGCGCGGTAGGTCAAAAGGGTTTTAAAGACGCCTTCGAATCGATCATTTTTTCATCCAAAATCGCCATTTCAGACAAAAGCGAGATGATAGAATTTTTAGAAAATTTGATAGAAAACGGCTACTACGAGATGGGGCTTAATTACGTCGAAAACTCGGCTGCCGCATACGCAGGCGATGAACGCTTCGAAGCGCTGATGCAAAAAATCAAAAATCATGAAAATACGACTCGAAAATAGCTTTATAACCGACAACTCCGCCGAGTGCGAGGCGGGCTGCTTTTTTATGCGCACGGACGCGAATGCCAAATTTGAACCCGAAGCGGTACAAAAAGGCGCGCAGATCATCTCTATCGCGCGGGCAAAGGAGCTTTTGAATATCGATCCGCGCATCAAAATCGTAGGCATTACGGGCACCAACGGCAAGACCACTACCGCGGCGGCAATTTATTCGACGCTGCTAGATCTGGGCTTTAGCTGCGGCTTAAGCGGCACGCGCGGCGCTTTCATAAACGAGAGCAGGATCGACGAAAAGGGGCTTACGACGAGCTCGGTTTTTAAGACGATGAGCTATCTTTATGAAGCCGGCAAGCAAGGCTGCGAGTATTTCGTTATGGAGGTTAGCTCGCATGCAATAGCGCAGAACCGCATCCAGGGGCTAAATTTTGCGCTTAAAATTTTTACTAATCTTAGCCAAGATCATCTTGATTATCACGGCAGTATGCAAGAATACGCGGCAGTCAAGAGCTCGTTTTTCGCAGACGACGCGCCAAAGCTCATAAACGCCGATGACGGGCACATTAAATTTAACCCCGCAAACGCCCTTACCTACGGTATCAAAAACCCCGCGAGCTTCGGCGTGAGCGGATACGGGCTAAAGGGCGGCATCGACGCGCTCGTACGCACCCCAAACGGCGATAATGCGCAGCTGCAAAGCGATCTGATCGGCGAGTTTAATCTCTACAACCTTACCGCGGCGTTTGCGGCGGTTAAAATTCTAACCAAGCTGCCGAATGAGGAGATCGCAAAAGCCCTGGCAAACTTCGGCGGCGTCGAGGGTCGCGTGCAGATTGTAAATAAAAACCCGCTTGTGATCGTCGATTTCGCCCATACCCCAGACGGTATCGAAAAGGTGCTAAACGCGCTGCGCACAAGCGGCGAGATCATCGCGGTTTTTGGCGCGGGAGGCGATCGCGACCACGGCAAGCGTCCGAAAATGGGCGCCATCGCCGAGCACTTTGCCAAAATTTGCATCGTCACGAGCGATAATCCGCGCAGCGAGGATCCGGACGAGATCATCGAGCAGATTTGCGCCGGTATGCGCCGAAAAGATAAAATTTTAAAGATCGCGGATCGCAAAGAGGCTATCGCGCGCGCGCTAGATCTTGCCAAAAACGGCGAGATGATCGCTATTTTGGGCAAGGGCGACGAGACCTACCAGGAGATCAAGGGCGTGAAGCACCCCTTCAGCGACAAGCAGGTCGTGAGCGAGCTCGTCGCGGCGCGAGGCGGGTCAAATTTAGATTAAATTTAAAGGACGGCCGATGAAAATTGAAATTTTATCAAGCAAAATCCACCGCGCGCGCGTGACGGACGCCAACCTCAACTACGTGGGTTCCATTACGATCGGGCCCGAGCTCATCGAAGCTGCGGGGCTTTGCGAGTACCAAAAAGTCGAGATCCTAAACGTCAATAACGGCGAGCGCTTCGCTACATACGTGATCCGCGGCGATAAAAAGGGTGAGATCTGCCTAAACGGCGCGGCCGCGCGCAAAGTCTGCGTCGGCGACATCGTCATCATCGTAGCCTACGCTCAGATGAGCGCTAAAAAAGCGAGAGATTTCGAGCCAAAAATCGTGCAGGTAAACGCGCAAAACGAGATCGTAAAATAGCATGACACCGCGCCTTGAGGGGCTTTTCGCCTCACCGCAGCACTATGAAAAATACAAAGCGCGGCTGGATAAAAAGCTGGCCGAGTTTCGCTTCGGCTTTATGAGCGACGCAAAATGGCGCAAGCTCTTTTCTGCTATCTGCGCCGAAGGCTCGCCCGTAAGACATTGCGAGATTTATGAATTCTTTGGCTCCTGCGTAAACGAGATCAGATTCGCCCTGCCCGCCGCATACTACGCGCAAGGCATCTGCGAAAACTACATCTCGCAGCGCCTCACGACGAGCGAAAAGCCCACCCTCTACGCCGAGATAGAATACATAGAATTTGCAAAATTTTACGACTTCACAAGCCTCGGCGCACTGCTACCGCCTGAGTACAAAAGCCAAGACCTTGATGCCATAGCGCGCTATTTAGAGCGCCTGGGCAAATTTGAGATAGAGCCGGGCGAGCAAAGCTTAAAAATTTACGGCTACAAACGCTAGCTCTTTGCGCGAAGTTTTGCCCTCTTGTACGCAGGCGCGCCTGTCGTACCGTGCGCTAAGAGGCGCAATTTGCGCTAAATTTCACCCCAAACAGCCCATTATAGCCGCTTGCCGGTCCGCAAAAAAAGGAGCAAATTTGAACTACGAAGAATTTTACGACGCCGTCTGCGAAATGGTGGAAAAATTTGAAACAAGCCAGGCTGCGAACAAGGAGCCGGACGCATATCTACTTGCGCTTTTGAAACTACTTGAGGCACGCGGCGGCGAGCCCTTTAGCACAGAGCTAATGCTTGAAATTCTAAGCACGGCGTTTGAGAGCGAGAGGGCGGGATTTAACGAGGCGTGGCTTGAGATAGAGCGAGCGCCCGAGCTTGCGCACTTCTGCAAAGATGAGCCTGCGGGCGGCGGCGATACGTTTCGTTCGGCGGAGGAGCCAAAAACCGCTGCGGATATAATGC
>ERZ772917.1061-NODE-1061-length-17137-cov-31.566503_pt1 | contig 17137 bp, 20 predicted proteins | sample MGYA00511187_ERZ772917 | MGnify/ENA primary metagenome ERZ772917 (study PRJEB29015, sample SAMEA2737925) | human oral metagenome | biome: human oral; feature: human-associated habitat; material: dental | place: China | collected 2012 ... | reverse complement strand
GTAATCAACGTATGGTAAGTGATGATTTACATTGTGCAGACTGTGGATGTACTATTTCGAGTAAAGTGTCTAATTTCTCTAAACAACGGTACCATATGCCTTTGTGTATGAATTGTCAAAAGAATCATCAATCTGTAGCATAATCTTCCTCACTATACTCTGAAAGGGGGTGAGATTATGGATCCAGTAATTACAAGAATTATTGTAGAAGCTGCTGCTACAGCTTTGCTTTACTTAATTGCAGATGAATAATATAGGAGCCATGTCGATAATACGACATGGCTCAATTTTTTTTTAGTTAATTAGCGTATATAAAATTATTATTGGATATATGCCTATTATAGCGCTTTTATTTATACTTATAGCAGTAATTCCTATATTTTCGTATAATATAAGATATATGAATTAATATAATGGGGGATAACATGGCGAAAGTACAATCAGTAGAACCTAATATTGCCGATTTGGTAAACGGATGGTTGAAAGAATATTGTTTAGACTATAAGTTAGAACAAGAGTCTTTAAATCATGAAATTGATAGAGCATTAAATGAGTATGCATCTAAAAATGGTGGGATGGGAGGAAATCGTCCTGATGCTAAATTACTATTACAAACTAAATCAATAGAAAAATGGCCCGTTTTAATTGAATATAAGGGATATAAAGATAAGCTTGTTAAGTTAGATAAAAATGGTCAAGTTGATAATCGTACAGCAAAGAATGAACCAAACTTTAAAAATATTAATAGTTATGCAGTGAATGGCGCTATTCATTATGCGAATGCAGTATTACATTACACAAGTTATACTAAAGTAATTGCTATTGGTGTAACAGGCTACAAGGATGTTAGTGGTAAGATATGTCATGAGATTGGTGTGTATTACGTATCGAAGGATAATTTTGGTATAGGTCAAGAAGTAGCTAAATACACTGATTTATCTTTCTTAAAAGCTGAAAATTTTGATGATTTTATTAATATTGTACATGATTTATCACTTACACAAGATGAGATTGAACGCCTCAAAGAAAAGCGTGAGAAGGAAATTAATGCAAGTTTAGTTAAGCTAAATAATGACATTTATAAAGATGAACATGGATTAGGTGAAAGTGATCGTGTATATTTAGTTGCTGCAACTATTATTGCTACATTAGGTGTACCAGGTAAGGTTGCACCGTTAGAAAAGGCTGATTTAAAATCATCTTCTGAAGAAGGTGAACAAGATGGCGATATAATTGTTCGTAAGATTATTGCGTTTCTTAATGCTAAGCGGATTCCTCAAGATAAGCGTGATTTGATTACACGTACATTACAAAATACATTAACTACTGTTAATATCAATAAGCCTGTTGATGGTGAAAGTCAATTAAAACGTGTGTTTACTAAGATAGTTGATGATTTAGGTATCTATTATAAAATAGGTCTAACAACAGATTTTACAGGTAAATTATTTAATGAAATGTATAGCTGGCTTGGTTTTACACAAGATAAGCTTAATGATGTGGTTCTTACACCTTCTTATGTAGCTCGATTATTAGTGCGGTTAGCCCGAGTTGATAGAGATTCATATGTATGGGATTTCGCTACGGGTTCTGCGGGGTTATTAGTGGCTGCGATGAACGAAATGATGATTGATGCTAAAAATAATATTTCGTCTCCAGATGTATTAGAACAGAAAATATTGAAAATTAAAGCAGAGCAACTTTTAGGCCTTGAAGTACTTTCAAGTGTTTATATGTTAGCAGTACTTAATATGATTTTAATGGGGGATGGCAGTTCGAATATTTTGAATGAGGATTCGATTGTTAATTTTAATGGTAAATATGGATTTGGAAAAATTAATGAATATTTCCCCGCAAATGCATTTGTGTTAAATCCACCATACTCAGCTGAAGGTAATGGTATGATTTTTGTTGAAAAAGCATTGGCAATGATGAAACATGGTTATGCTGCTATTATTATTCAGAATTCAGCCGGTTCCGGTAAGGCAGTTGAATATAATAAGAGGATTTTGAAAAAGAATACTTTATTAGCGAGTATTAAAATGCCAACTGATATTTTTGTTGGAAAATCTAATGTTCAGACTAGTATCTATGTATTTAGAGTAGGGGAAGCTCATGATAAGACTGAAATTGTTAAGTTTATTGACTTCTCTAATGATGTGTATACTCGAACAAATCGTAAGAAGGCCCGAAATAATCTAGTGGATCGCGATCATGCAAAGGAGCGATATGATGAGCTTGTAAGAGTTGTGCGCTCTGGTAAGAGTCAGCTACATTATTTGCGTGAAGAAGATTACTATGAGGGGACAATAGATCCAACGAATGGTGCCGATTGGAATCAAAGAGCGCCTATTGACATAAGACCTACATTAGAAGATTTCAAAAAAACCGTAGCAGATTATTTGTCATGGGAGGTTACAAAGTTATTTAGAGAGGATAAGACGGAGGAAGACCGCCTGGGAAAATAGATGCCTCACTGAATGCACAGTTACAAAATGTTCAGTGGGGCGAATATAAGATAAAAGACTTATTTGAAATAAAAAAAACAAAAAGCCTTAATACTGATAAATTACTTGATGGTGATAGATATGATTATGTTACGAGAACATCCATTAATCAGGGGATTCTTCAAAGCTCTAACTTTATTACAGGAATAAGGCCGAATGAAGCTAATGTATGGAGTTTAGGCCTTTTACAAATGGATTTCTTCTATCGCAGAAAAGAATGGTATGCGGGGCAATTTGTAAGAAAGATAGTGCCTAAATTTAAACTAACACCTAATATTGTTTTATTTATGACGTCTATTTTGAATGGACTAAAACCTATTCTATTATCTGTTTTAGTTCGGAATGTTGATAAAACTTTTTTAGAGTCAACAGTTTTTTTGCCACAAAAAGATAATCAGATAGATTTTGATTTTATGAATAAATTTTTATTAGAATTAGAAGCTCAACGTATAGATGATTTAAATAATTACTTAACTATTGCAGGATTAGATAGTTATAATCTATCTGAAGAGGAAGAACGAATCTTAAATAAATTTGCTACTTCAGAGATTGAATTTATGGATGTATCATTTGGTGACCTCTTTGATTGCATAAAACAGGGAAGACGCCTAAAGAAAAATGATCAAAAAGCTGGATTGATTCCATTTGTAATGTCTGGTATAACGAATACGGGAGTTGTGAATTATATTTCTAATCCAGTAGCTAAATTTCCCGCTAATTCAATTACTGTTGATATATTTGGCAATACGTTTTATAGAAATTATGAATTTGGTGCAGGTGATGATACCGGTGTATATTGGAGTAAGAAAAAAACATATTCTTCTAAAACAATGCTGTTTTTCGCTGCCTCTATGGCAAAAGCTTTAAAGGGTGAATATTCATATGGCTATAAATTAAGAAGCTCTAAAAGTTCTAAGTTGAGAATTAAATTACCTTCAATAAATGGAGTCATTGATATTCAAAGTATTGATTTGCTGATTTCTGCAGTTCAGAAAATGGTAATTAAAGATATTGTTGTATATGCTAAAGATAAAAGAAACTCATTAAGAATACAAATGAATAACTTAAATGAGGAATAATATGATTGACTTGTTAGATAATTTTGATAACTGTGTTGAAGGTACATATTATGAACGTTTTTGTACTAAAATCCAACGTTTTACTGATGAGGAAGCTGTTGTATTTGGCCTGGAGCCGAGTGTTTTAGAGTATAAGTTATATGATGAGGATGAGTTAGAAGATAAATTCCGTTCGATATGTCAACCTCCAGACAATCATACATCTGAAGATGAGTCGTGGTTTATCTTGATTTCATTTTATTTTTTTCATCACAATATATATATTCGACAGTTTCCTAAACTTTTTGAACGACCAAAGAGCTTATTGGATTTTGCTTACACTGATATTAGGCAATATGCTTTTGATAATGGATATACTAATGGAGATATGACTACTGTTAGATGGTCTATAAGAAGACAAATCATTAGAGAGTTGATTTTTGAGAGGTCTATACAAGGAGTTATACCGACTGATGAGGTTGTACATTTAATAAATATAATTGAATCCAATGCTACTTCATGGCAAATGATGAGTTTAGATGCTAAACTTGCAGCCTTAAATAATGTAATTGAACATGAGTTAAAACGCGATGGTAGATTTATAGATATACCGGATATAGATAATATCCATGATTTTGTTAAATGTAGAGAGTTTAGAATTAATACTCAGTGTATGCGTCATGGTTCAGAGGAAGCTTTGCGTAATCGTAGGGAGTTCAATGATTCGGAAAAGCAGTTTTTAGTTGATTATGGTGTCAGCTTAGTTCACTTAATTAAGCGTAATATTAGTGAAGAGTAGAACTTAAATAGACCTCTAAAATAATATTAGAGGTCTATTTATAGTGCAAAGTGTCATTCGATGGCATCCTAAAATATAATGAATTATGCAATTATATATGCTAGCAAACTGAAGACAGTGCTTGGAACTAGCATAAACACTGGATAGTTGTGCAGTTTCCTAAACTGCGTGTCACTGGTTCGATTCCGGTTAGGCGCACCAAAAAAAATAATTAATGAGCATATGTTTTTTAGTATTATGCCTTTTTAGAAGCCAAGATTTAATTCTTGGCTCTTTTTAGGTTTTGAAATCTAAAACACTGTCTCATAGAGCAGAATAGGTTTGAAAACCTCCTTTTATCGGAAATTATTCATATGCTAATTAAACATAAGTTTTATGATAAGTATTCCTTAATAATGATATAATTAAGATACATATTCAGTTAAACATTATATGTAAGCGATAGTATATAGTGGAGAGTAGTATATGAGCTTTTACAATTGGATTCAAGAAAAACTTTTCGACAATTACGAAGAGTGGCGCATGAAGAGTCCCAATTATAATCGGAACGGTTTTAACATAGTAGGCATAGATAATACCCTCAAGGCTATGGAAGATGGATTTTTTATGTATATAGAGTTATATCCTCCTCATGCTATTGATGGTTGCACTGCGATGAAGGCTCGTGTAGGGAAAACGCAGGATGCAGTAGATATATTTTTAGACATTGATCATAAAACCTATCGTATGGCTGATGTGAGTTATCCAGAAGCGGTACAGATAATGAGGGCTTTTGTGAAAAAGCGGAAATTACCTGATTCTAGTCTGTATGTAGAAGTAGCAAATCTAGACATAAAGCAGATGCGATCGACATTTACAGAGTTAGCAACGCTATTGCTAGGCAATGCTAAACAAGCTAACTCTTTTATGACTAAGGCAAAGTTAAACTCCATGGAAGACTTAGAAGATAGTTGGTGGAACCTCTATGAGAAACTGCAGTCTAAAGGTTGTGCTGTAGAGTTATCTTTGAAAATTGAATTAGAAGATTTTCTTTATCATGTGCAGAAGTTAATCCATAATAAAAATCTATGTACTGGCGAAAATTTAACTGGAGATATGTCTATTGATACGGACGCATTTGATGCGGGTCAATGTATTATGGACTGGTGCGCACATCTTAATTCTACTTGGAAAAACCATAAGTTAGTAGGCATGGACATCGGCACAGATAGTTTGGTGCTCATGGTACTTTCAAATGAGGAATTCAAAACAGCCCAAGAGCTAGCGAAAGAGCTATTACATAGAATCGATGTAGCTGAACGCTCATGATATAACAGAAATTATGATGAGTAGCGTGATTATAATGTGGCAGTATCTATAAAAGGTCGTAATTCTTAACTGTAAACAGTTTGCACCGTATAAATGTGATGAATAGGAGAGAGTATTATGAGTATTGTACGTTTGCCAGAATATGAAGCTGAGTTTGAATCTGAAGTATTTGAAATCTATGCATTGCCGCGCAGTGACGCAAATGGGGCTAGTCCTTATTTAGAGAAGTACCATAGACCATTGGTGTCCACCGATGCTATCTTAGATACTCGAACTGACGTGCTTGACCGTAGCGAAGGCATTTTGACGTGGATTATTGAGGGTCTTGACGATAGATGGGGGTATTCTTTTGAGCCTCATGGGGTCTATAAATTGTTAGTTAAGAAAGCAAAACCCTTAGAGGACTTGGGCTATATGTGCCCGTCTTGGAATAATCGCTATTATGTGCTTCAGGTGTTAGAGGAACATGCTAAACATAGCGAGTTAGAGGTGTTGTCGGCGTATTTGAAAACCCCAAAATACCTTCATACTGACAGGGGTGACTTCCTGTTAAATCGAGAGTATCAATATTACACAGCGAGAATTGATGATTATGCATTCACCCTTGATGTAGACGAGGGTTCTGATGAAAGCTGTACCGTAGCGTTGTCGGCTTTCAATAAAATCGATAATTTCAAAGACTTAGAACAACGAATTAGTGCATACATTAGTGAGCACTTATTAGACCTTGCTAATGATTGGCTCGACAATGATGACCAAGATCCGATTACGGCAGAAATATTTGCCAAGCGTATTACAATGGTCGAATTGGCGTTTCGTAACGATGGCACCATAGAGGTCTATTATGACGACGATGATATCTTCTGGGGACATTGTATCATAGCCCATATTGATGCAAATGGAAATCCTGTTGATGCGGATATTGCAGGATAATCAATTAATGGAGAGAGACGATGGGAGACATGTATAATCTAGTTAAAGATTTCTTTAGTCATGATATTGATATAAATGATTTATTTGATTCCGAAGCTATCATTTGGATTGATTGGCGCGAGGATGACGAAGATGTGGTGAACTATTTCAATGATATGATGGATAAGCCTATCGATATTCAAACCGTTAGCAATGACAAGCCCTATGGTGATGATATTGTGCTACAAAAGGGTGATAAAGAACTCTTAATTCCTTACGGTGATGAGAAAGATCGGGACGTTACCATCAAATATTTCAACGACTTCGTTAAACCTGATTATGAGGTGCGCTGGTTTGCTGAAAGCCTTGGCGATGATACGCTCGGATTTACCGTGCTTTCAGGGACAGAATGGCTAAAGCTAGAAGATGAGTTTGGTGCAGATATAGTTTGTTATTATTTTGTACCTATTGATTTAGAAAGCAACATGTTTAATCTCAGTATGAGCGAGGTTTCTGCGTTGTTAGAATTACGAGAAAATAGTGACGGTGTGAATACTGATTTTAGTACACAATTAGACTGGATTAAAATCATAAACAAAGAAAAAGCCTTAACTGAACAAAAAGAAAACGAACAAATTGACTTGAAACAGTACATGGTTGCTAAAAAAGAACTGCAACAGATTAAGGATGAATTTATAGCGACTCATGGCGAGATAGAATAAGAGCTGTTGTCCTAGAGGAGATTCATATGGCTATTGACGGAGTAAAGATAATAGATAGTGATGATGGTCATGATATTTATAATACCATTGTTGAGCGGTACAAGGATGGCGTCAGTGTTGATACCATAATTTCTGAAATCTTAAGTGAGGAACAAAATTTTTGTACTGACGAGTTTTATACAGAGATTTATTGGACTGCGGTGGCCTATTCGTTGTGGAAGATAGGACATCTACCAGATGACGTCAAAGAGAAAGCCTTAGACATAATCGCTAAGGGGCCTAATGAGTTTTGGCTAGACATCGATAGTAAGGCCCTTAAACAGCGTCAAAAGGTATTAGATAAGTTAGTCGCACAGCTACAAAGCGAAAATCCAAAGCCTATTAAGATTCGTAATTTTAAAATAAAACGAGAACCTTATTTTAAGGTGGGCGACGTATTAGCTGTTAAGTTTGAAAACGAGTATGGCACCGTCTTTGTATCTGATGTAGATCAATCACCGCGGAAAATTGAGTACCATTTAGCCTGTACGCGGCTTTTACAAGAAGAAAAACCAACAATGGAGGAGTTTCTAAACAGCAAATCGCCTGTCGGAAAGACAATACAAATTTCGGTATCGATACAGATTGCTGGTTTAATCATAAAGACTTAGGACTGTTGTTAGAGCATATAGAAATCATGGGGACCGTTGAACTATATCCGTGTAAACTGTGGAAACTGGCACCAGCAGGCACATTGGAAGATATCTATGAGGAGATTACAGATAATCCTAGGGTTGGAAAACTACGTCTCATAGACACCTATGAATTGGTAAAAGCGGTTATTGAGAAATAATCAGTGGCCGAAGGTGTTACTATATGGGCATACATATAAAGGGATGCATATAAAAGTGTGCATATAAAAGGTTACTATAAGGGTGTAAATACAATGGATACTATGACTAAAAAATACATAGAAACTGTAAAAGTCAGTGATATACCGTGGCATCGGTTAACGACCACCTACGGACGTGCTACAGATTTTCCTACAGAGCTTGATATTTTGTGGAACATGGAAAGCATTGAATCTGTTGATGTAGCTGGTGAGGACATAGCGTTAAATATTGAGCACCAATCCACATTGTGGCATGCTACACCATTTGCCATGATTTTCTTACTTCGTATTTTTAAGAAAGCCAAGGAAGAGAGAGCTCATAATGAAGTAGCTCAGTATTTAGAGGAGCAATTAGTTGAGTTGTTTACTGTGATTGCTGAGTGCATTCGAGATGGTCTTATGCTAAAGCATGCAGATCCCTTGCCAAACTTTAAGGATATGCTCAACGAAGAGTATCTTTGGTCTGAAGAATATGATGAGGACGATGACGTTCTTAGATATGAGAAAGAGGATGTATTTCCTGATGATTTATTCTTTAGTTTTTATTATTACTCCCTTCAAGTACTTTTGTTAGCTATTCCGCTATTAGATACATCTGATGAAGGGGAGGCTAAATTGTTAGGATTAATTTCTGCTAATAGGAGCGTGTAAGATGAGCTGTTTAGATATATTGAGAAATGATGCCAAGTTAGCTGAAGATTTTGATACACTATTTGATTTTCGCCTGCTAGATGCGTTGGAGGAACGTGATACGGCTGAAGGTCGATGCACATTTTCTTTGCCGGGCATGGCATTTGCTGTAGATGGCGCTGGCGGTGAATATCATCTATTGGAGGACGGATCCATAGGTTATTGGAGTAGTGAGGGTGCTGCGGGTCGTTTAGCTGAAAGTATGGATGATTTGTTCCAATTAATCGCTTTTAGTATTTGTTGGCATGATTACTGTGACTCAAGTAAGTATTCTAATGCGGCAGTACTTGAAGACTATGGTCAGAATAAGCAGTCTCATATTAGCTCTTATTCGCCGATGGAACTTTGGGAACCCATTGTGAAAGCTTTGCATATGCCCATAGAGATGAAACTTGTACCTATTTTACAGAACTTCTATGATGCGGCACATCGTGAACCTATATATGCCTGCTATTTTCATGAAGATGATGGAAGCGTTACAGAATCGGAAAATCTATTTTTCTAATGTTTAGAGGAATTTGTGAAAGGATTAAATTATGGGACTAATTGCAAATTATAGCTGTTTAAGCGATGCGAATTTAAAAGAACTTAAAGCCATGGGCTCAGAAGAAGAGGAAATTCTTGATAGCGTTGAAGAGTGGAATGACGACGATGAATTATTGCTCGATATCGACAAGATGTGGGATGTACTTCACTTTGTGCTAACTGGCGTAGGAACTGACCATAAGGATGATAATAACCCGCTTAGCCAAGCTGTGCTTGGTATGACAGCTGTTGAAGAACTATCGGATTACTTAGCGTATACTGAACACGATAAGTTAGTAGATATCGTGGCGGCTTTAGAGCAGTTTGATATGGAACAAACACTCGAATCTTTCGATATGAAAGCCTGCAAAGAAGCCGAGCTATACCCAAATATTTGGGACTATGATGAGGAAGAGGAGAAAATCAAAGATGAAATTCTCCACGATTTCGAGCAGATGAAAGTGTTCTATAAAAAAGTGCTAGACACAAAGGGCCATGCAATAGTTACGATTTGTTAAGACGCGTATGTGTATGGCGTAGATAAGGAATACAAAATGGCAGTATTAAATGAAAAGCAGATCAGAGATGGCTTCAATTATTTCTATAGGGATGAGGAGCATCCAAAGTCTGTGGTAGAAGTCTCTGAATATGATGGCGAAGATAAATTAATTATTAATTGCACACAGTTAGATGAAGGGTATTCTGCTAAAGATAAGAAACGTATTTGGCTAGAATGGTGTGATTTTCTGGTAAATAATCCAGACACTTTTACAGAACTTGTTTTTGGTACGAGAATGCCACAGGAACTGTTTAATGCGGTTTGCGCCCAACAAAAGCTCAAGAAATTACATATAAAATGGGGGGTCTATCCAGATATTTCAAAACTAGAAAATTTACAAGCACTAGAGTATTTAAGTATTGGCTCAGGTAGGAGTGTGGCAAGCATCGAACCTATTTCAAAATTAGCGAATTTGGTTGCTCTTTCTATTGAAAACTTTCAAAAAATTGATGATTATAGTCCATTAGCCAATTTGAAAAAGATTGAAAGTCTTTCTTTAGAAGGTGATTTTGCATCTCCTAAAATTCTGAATGTTCAATCATTAGGGTTTTTACGTCATATGCAGCAGTTGCGGTTTTTTAGTTTCCTTACTGCTAGAGTGAAGGATAAAAACTATTCTCCAATTTTAGAACTTAATAATTTAGAACATCTTACGTTAAAATCTTGTAAAGAGGTTAAGCAGTTGTATCCTCAATTAGTTAAGCTACCAAAGTTGAAGTATGGTACTGTATTAGAACGACCGGAATTATATGAGTAATAAATTATGAAAAGGAAATAACTACAATGGACAAAGCACGTAAAAAGGAATTATTGAAAGACTATAAAGCTAAAGAAAAACAGGATTTTCAAGATAGCTTACCTATGGACGAAGAATTGTTTTGGAATCTCTTTGACTATGTAGACGAGAAATTAGAGGCGGATGATGGTTGCGATCATAGTTTGACTTTCACAAGAGAATTTTTGGAAAAGCAGAGCGTAGATGTTGAAAGTATACTAGCCTGGATTATTAATGAAGGTGGCGGGTGTGATTGTGAGGTTCTCTACAATGTAGAAGAGAGATTTGAAGAGTAATATCTATGTAATTGGGGAGATTTTCGTATACGGCTTGTTTTTGACTTAGAGCAAACTGTAAGCAGTCTAATGTAAATTTATTTGTGATTTTGGCAACCAAGTAATCTCTGGTAAAAAATCATAGTATACTAGAAATGTTAAATACTTCCGGCGATATTAGCAATTTTGTCTAAGAAGCGCCGGCGTTTTTCGTCCGAGCTGTTTTCTGTGCCCGCCAACTGGGTATGTGTAACAGGTTTAATGCCACAGGATTTCAGAACCTGATTTTTCAATACCTTGCCATAGTCCTGAATAAACGGTGTCAAAAAGGCGGGAGTGTTGTGGGTTGTGATGATCCAGGCGGATTTTCCCTGTAAATGACCTATAAGGCCTCTTTTTCCGTATGAATAGGCAAAGCCCGCTGTAAACACGCGATCGATAAAGCCTTTGAGCATTGCGGGCATACCGCTCCACCAAATTGGGTAGATAAAGATGATATGGTCCGCCCAAGTAACTAAATTACGATATTTTTCCATGTCTGGCACAGTGCTTAAATCGCGACGTTTGTGCGTGTTATCAAATCGCAATATAGGATCGAATTGCTCCTCATATAAATCCAAGGTGTTCACATTGTGATCCTTTGAAAGATTCTGTTGCACTACTTTCAGAATAGCGCTATTAAAACTTTGATGATTAGGATAGGTGTAAATGATTAAAACGTTCATGGCTAGTTCCTTTCTGATTAATCATCGTTGTTTGAGGGAATCTGGATAATAAAATGGTATCTATATTAAGTTAAAGTCTAGTGAAGAGTATTTATTCTGAAAGTAAATGGCGATAGAATTTGCTAAGGATATATTGTTCATTTCTTCTATTTGCAGGTGTTACCATAAAGGTATATAGTATAGACATGTGATGGATATAGTCACATGTCTATTTTTTATAAGGAGGACGCTATGCAACACGTTCAACCCCGCAGTACTACGTCCGCGTTAGTACTCACAGCCGTATTGATTGCCCTCGCAACATTGTTTACCATGTACACGAAAATCCCAGTACCTGGCATTCGCGGCTATTTCAATGTAGGAGATGTCGTTATTATGACGTCAGCTCTATTATTAGGTCGAAAATATGGCGCCTATATTGGTGCTATCGGTCCGGCGTTAGCTGATTTATTCCTCGGCTATGCAGTCTTTGTACCCATCACCTTCGTGGTGAAAGGCATTGAAGGCTATCTTGTCGGTACTGTCTATAACAATAAGACAACTACCTCTGCCTTGGTAGCAACTATCGTAGGCGGTATTATCATCGTAGCTGGCTACTTTATCGCCGAATACTTTGTATTCGACCCAGGCGTAGCCATTGCAAGTATTTTAACTAATGCTATTCAAGCTGTTATGAGCGTTATTATTAGTATGATTTTATATGCTATATTACGGAGACGACTTGCGTAATAGTATACTTATTGGTATACGATGTAGAAAAAGATGTTAGTATAGTTAATGATGACACTCAAGAAAGTACAGCGCTAGTAGCGCTGTACTTTCTTTGTTTTTATTATAATTATCCATGAACTTTTAATTGTCATTATTTTCCTTAAAGTATTGATGCTTAGATAAATGGACATATTTTATTTGTTTTGTTAATATAAAACTCAATAATAATTTTATGTTGTGTGTTATGATTGGTGAAATTTTATGGTTAGAGTTTTATATTTATTTTTATTGCTAGTTGTTTTGAGTCCTATTAATGCTTTTGCTGATTATCAGAGGGACACGCTTGATATAGAACGCTCTCTTAATGAGCAGATACAGTCTCAGTTAAAGATTCCGGCTGAAGTCCTTAGAACTAAGAATGATAAAGATTATAGTTTTGCATTACAGGTAAGAACGGATTCTCAAGGACGTATTACTTCTGTTGAGTTAGATCCAAATGAGTATATATCTAATGATGAGATATATTCAAAATTAGTACAGTCTGCAAAAGATACAGTTTGGAATATAGGGGATATTGATGTTAAAGAAGAGCTTGTTATTTATATTCCATTTAATTTTATAATATCCTCTAAGGATGATGTAAATTGACAGTCTTTAGAATTCAGACTATACTATAAGTACAAAAGAGCCAATTAACGTGTTCTAGGCGTTAGGCTCATCAAAGAAATTGTGAATTTGATAAACCTAACGTGTCTAAGTATTGCCGTACTTAGTCTTAAACGTTAGGTTTATCTTATTTTATAATCAATATATTGATTATTTCTTAAGAATTAACACTACGAGGGTAGCGAATAAAATCATTAATGATAATGCTTCGTATACAGTCATAATGTCACCTCCCTCAAAAGACGGAGATGAACCCAACTCACGTTAATGGCTCTTTCGTTATTAGTATATAGCAGAAAATATTGATTGAAAAATATGGATTAATTTCGTACAACTTGTACACAAATAAAAGGGAGACTCTATCAAGAGTCTCCCTTTATTAGTTATAAATAGACTAATATTTATTAATAGATTTTTTATTGCATAGAACATAAGTTCGGTTTATAATGGAGTAGATAGCCGACGAGGTTGGGCCTCTCTTCGTTTATAAAGGGAGGGATGCTTATGAGTGAATTTGAGATCTTTTCGACTGTTCTTGGCTTTTTGACAGTTGGTATTTCCTTCGGAACACTTATTGTTCGTATTTGCTCCAGAAAAAGCAAATAGCCCTTCGTTACCGCTGGGTAGCTAGGTAAAACAAAAGGCCATTTCCTGAGTTTTCAGTTTTTGAGATGAGCCTGACGTCACTACTCGCTCGGCTATCATTTATATTATAGGTTGTATCTCATATATCGTCAAATTAGAATAGATATCCCTGAACAGTTCGAACAATGTCCAATAGAACGGGCATCATTGTAGAGCTTGCTTTTAATAATATGGTATAATACTTTCATTATGTAGTGAAAAAAGGAGATCTAAATGGCAAATTTACCTAACTGCCCTAAGTGTGGCGATGAGTACACATACGAAGACGGTCATATGTTTATCTGCCCTATGTGTGGCAACGAATGGACAGCGGCTGACGCACAAGCTGCAGCTGAAGCGGGAATCATTCGCGATGCTAACGGCAACGAGCTCGCTGATGGCGATACAGTTGTTATTGTAAAAGACCTCAAAGTAAAAGGTGCGGGCGTATTAAAACAAGGTACGCGCGTAAAAAATATTCGCCTCATAACCGATGCAAGCGACGGTCACGATATCGATTGTAAAATCGATGGCTTCGGTGCGATGGCATTGAAATCTGAAATGGTTAAGAAAATCTAATCTAAGGAATCCCTACCGATAAAAATTCGGTAGGGATTTTTTCGTGGTATAATCAACTTATAATACATATAGTAAGAGAGTTTTAAGATGAGAGGAAACTATGTTTAACCGTGTTATTTTATTGGCCTTATTAGTATCTATGATGAGTCCGATTAGTTCTCTAGCTGCAGATTTAAAGCCTGCCGACAAGCGTAATTATGAATTGCAACAACAGATTTCTTATAACGTGATCATTCCACCAGAGGCTTTTGAAACGAGTGCAGACGGAACATTAATCGTTCCTATAGAGATTAAGACGGACGATAAGGGTAATATTGTAGCTGTTGAAGCAGGTCCTAATAATTGGAAGCTAGATCGTGAAGCGTACCCAATTTTTGAGGAGGCTGCTAAAGAGGCGGATTGGGATACTAAACATGTTGATACTGATGAAGCGCTCGTTGTAACGATTCCCGTTAGTATTGTCATGTTATCTGATAACAATCTAAAGAAAGGATAAAGGAGGACTTATGGAGGCTACAAAAGATTTAGAGAGATATACTTACGAGCTTCTCGCTGAACGGGGTGTCACATTAGAGGACATTGCAGAACTTGTTTTTTATGTACAAAAACCATATATGCCGAACTTAAAACTTGAAGAGTGTAGAGATAGTGTGGCGTCTGTACTATCTAAACGGGAGGTACATAATGCAATTATTACGGGCATAGAGCTTGATAAGTTGACAGAGCAAAATAAATTATCTCAGCCATTGCAACGTATTGTTGCTAATGATGAAAGCCTATATGGTATTGATGAAATTTTAGCTTTTTCCATCGTTAATTTGTATGGATCTATTGGCTTTACAAATTATGGATATTTAGACAAGGTGAAGCCAGGTATCATCAAAAAGCTAGATAGCGAAGAAGGGGGACGCTGTAATACATTCCTTGATGATTTAGTAGGTGCTGTAGCGGCAGCAGCGGCAGGAAAACTGGCACATAATGAACCAAATCGCGTGCAACATGCTATAGTAGAAGAATAGAAGTCCGTCATATATCTACTTGTCGATAAAGTATGAGGTGGGCTTCGATGACTCATTGATAACACTTTCACAACAATTTGATGACACTTTCACAACAACTTGATAACAATTTATAGAGTTGGTAGATACTATTGATGTTATAAAGAATAAAGAGTATAACTAATATTGATTGGAAATAAATACTTTATTTTGTAGCTATATACAGGAGGAGCTATGCAAAAGGTTCTGGTAGTAATCGATATGCAAAATGATTTTGTAGATGGTGCACTTGGCTCATCGCAAGCACAGTTAATCGTAGATAATGTGCGTAAGAAAATTGAAAGCTTTGATGGCCCTATTATCTTTACTCGCGATACACATGATAGGGATTACTTGGAGCGTCAAGAAGGTAAACTTTTACCAGTGCCACACTGCGTTAAAAATACCGAGGGCTGGCATATTGTGGAGGGCTTGATTGAGGCTGCAGAAGGTCGTTCAATCATGAGCCCCGTATCCTTTGTAGATAAACCAAACTTTGCCTCTTTTGAGTTGCTTACACGGTTAGAGGGCATGGATAGGGTAAATCCTATTGAGTCTATTACGCTCATCGGCTTATGTACAGATATTTGCGTTGTGTCCAATGCGATTATGCTGAAAGCAGGCTTGCCAGAGATTCCTATTCACATTGATTCGAGCTGCTGTGCTGGCGTAACAGAGGAGTCTCATCAAGCGGCATTAACAACGATGAAAATGTGTCAGTGCATCATTGACTAACTTGTGAATCAAATTTATATAAAACTTTATGTTATTGCTGATCAAAAGTCACATAACAATTAACTAATTAAAGGCTGTAGGAATTCCTATGGCCTTTTTATGTTCGTCTTTTATATTGACGTTTTTCTATATAATGTGTACAATTAGATAAAGAATGATAATTCATATCAATTTGTTAGCTAAAATATTATATCCTAACTTCTGGTTACGTTAGGATAATCAGTCTCTTCTTGAAGTATATATGCTATGCTAGTAGATTGATTCTATATTACCGATGCAGGTGCATCGAATCGCTTTCACAAGAACGATGATACGAAACAGTTAGCATTGTTCTATGCCCTAAATTTAAGGAGGACTACTATGAAACCTTTCGAACTCGCACCATTACCGTATGCGTATGATTACCTTGAGCCTGTTATCGACGCAGAAACAATGAAGTTGCATCATGACAAGCATCATCAAGCCTATGTTAATAATTTGAACGCTGCTATCGCGAAATACCCTGATCTTCCGTATGGTTGTGTAGATTGTATTCTCGGCGATATTGCTAATGTGCCTGAAGATATCCGTCAAGCAGTTATCAACAATGGTGGCGGTCACAAGAACCACACCATGTTCTGGGACATTATGACAAAACCAGATACTTCTAAATTGCAAGGTCCTTTGAAAGAGGCTATCGACGCTGAACTTGGTGGCTACGATGCTTTTGTTGAAAGCTTCTCTACTGCGGCAGCTACACGTTTTGGCTCTGGTTGGGCTTGGCTTGTAGTTAACAAAGATGGCAAGCTAGAAGTGACATCCTCTGCGAACCAAGATAACCCTTTATTGGAAGGTAAAAAAGCAATTCTATGCTTAGACGTTTGGGAACATGCATACTACTTGCACTACCAAAACCGTCGCCCAGACTATATCAAGGAATTCTTCCGAGTTATTAACTGGGACAAAGTTTCTGAAAACTACGAAAAAGCATTGAAACCACATCATGATTAAGTGGTATACTTGTTAGAAACAGAAACAGAAACAGAAACAGAAACAGAAACAGAAACAGAAACAGAAACA
>ERZ772917.1060-NODE-1060-length-17149-cov-68.743419_pt1 | contig 17149 bp, 15 predicted proteins | sample MGYA00511187_ERZ772917 | MGnify/ENA primary metagenome ERZ772917 (study PRJEB29015, sample SAMEA2737925) | human oral metagenome | biome: human oral; feature: human-associated habitat; material: dental | place: China | collected 2012 ... | reverse complement strand
AGAGCGCACGACTCATAATCGTGAGGTCGCGGGTTCGAGCCCCGCCCCCGCTACCAATCTTTCATCCGACAGGTCGCAGGAGCGACGAAACAAAGCGAGGGAAACAACCGTGGCAAGCAAGTCTCAGGACGTTCGCCCCAAGATCACTCTGGCCTGCTCGGAGTGCAAGGAGCGCAACTACATCACCAAGAAGAACCGTCGTAACACGCCGGATCGTCTCGAGCTGGCGAAGTACTGCCCGCGCTGCCGCAAGTCGACGGCGCACCGCGAGACCCGCTGACGGTTCGCGAGTACGAGCCCCGAGGAACGAGAGTTCCCCGGGGCTTTGTGCATGCGCGCCGCGCCCCCCGGTTATACTGGGGGCATGACTGAGAGCTACGACGCGCCGATCCTCGCTCAAGCGCGGCAGATCGTCGCCCCGATGGGCAGTGGCGAGGCGCGTATCCCGGCCCTTGCGAGGCTCGCCGACGATCGCCTCCTCCTTTTCTACGATGAGCGCCCGGCCCCCGCCTCGGGTGCTGGCTCGGATTTCAACGGGCTCACCATGGCCTCGGACCTACCCAACCCGAATCGGATCCGCTGGATGGAGCGCGATGGCGGCGGCAGGTGGAGTGAAGCTCGTGATCTCGCTACGGGCGCACCTCCGATTTCGTCGGATGCGTGCGTTGGGATCGACGGTGATGGGTTGATGCATCTCGCTTTCGCTTCGACCGATGGGCGCGTGGGGTACATGGATTCGCGGGCCGACGGCGAGCGCCTTCGAGCCTGGTGGGCGTGGGGGAGTGGCCCGGAGGACCTTGCCTACGCGGACGTGACCGACGAGCTCTACGAGGTAACGGGTGCGGACGCGCTCTTCGCGACGTCGGGATCGACAGCGACGGTCGGTGGTGCGGTAGCCGTGCCCTACGTGGTGCGCGTGGGGGATCGGACCCACGTTCAGGTCGTCTACGGGCGCGCGGGGAGGATAACCGGTCTCGCCCAGGCGCTGGTCGGACCCGACGGGATCCTCCTGGACGAAACCTCGGTGACGGTCTGGAGGGGCCGCGTCGTCGCGAACTGTCGGCTCCAGGGCTTCGAGGGTCGAGGCTCGGGCGCCCGATACCTCGCGTGGGGCGATGGTCGGCGCTGGGAGGGCGGATGCCTGTGGGAGTTGGAGGACCCGGGCTGCAATGCCGCCACGAGCGGTTCTCTGTTTGTGCACCCCCACGCTCGCGACTCCCGGTCGGCGGGGGTGCTGACGCGGATCACGGCGCCGTGGGACGGGGCGGTGGCCGCGCGCGCGCTCGTCTCGATGGGACAGGGGGCTTTCGGCTACAGCGACCTCAATCTGTCCGGGGACGAGGCCGTGGTGGTCTTCGAGCGCGAGCGTGGCCTCTGGGAGGCTCGCTGCTACCCGGAGCGCTGGTGAAAGGAGGCCCCGGCGCGGATCCTTGTGAATGAACTGCGTGCCGGGGCCTGTCGTCAGCGGCCCTCGATGATGGCCATGAGTGGTTCGTAGTGCGCGTCGACGGCGGCGGCGTAGGCGGCTGGGTCCCCGGCCTCGCATGCGCGCAGGATCGCGGCGTGTGCCTCGGCGGCGTCCTCCATCTCCTGGCGTGAGGCTGCGGCCAGCTGGGGCGTGACGCTCTGGTGAACCAGCCACATGGCTGCGACGAGCTGGTGCATGAGCGGGTTTTGCAGGTAGGCGAGCAGGCCGGAGTGGAAGGCGATGTCCTGGTCGAGGTAGGTGCTGCCTAGGTGTGCGTTGTCGGCCATGGTCTTGACGAGTTCCCACAGGTGCGGATTTTGCGTCCCCTTCATGGCTCTCGTGAGCGGTAGGGCGATCCCCAGGTCGAGGGCGTGGCGGGTCTCGACGATTGAGTGTAGGGACTGCACGCCGTTGATGTCGTCGAGGGCCGCGCGCAGGACGAGCGTCTCCACGAGGGGCTGCATTGACATGTCGCCGACGTAGGAACCCGAGCCCTGGCGTACCGTGACGATGTCGAGAGCCTGGAGCTTACGCAGGGCCTCGCGCACAGAGGATCGCGAGACGCCCAGGTCGGCGCACAGGGCAGACTCGGTGGGCAGGCGGTCCCCCGGACGCAGCCCGTGGCGCAGGATGTAGGACTTGATGGCGTCCATCGTCACTGAGGATCGCGTATCTATCTGCGCAGGTCCCGGACGGTTTGCGTCGGCGGATCCGGGTGCTTGCGCTGTAATCTCTTGCACGGATTTGTCTGACAACATATGATCAGTATAGCGAGCGGAACACAAGATCCGCACGTTCCATTTCTCGAAGATGAGGAGCGAGAGCATGCGAATGAGCAAGAACTTCGCAACCGGCGCAGCGCTAGCGGCTGCGGCTGCAATGGCCCTGACCGCTTGCGGCGGCGGTTCCACGACCGGAACCGGTAGTGGCACCGAGCTGAACGTCGGCCCGGCCTACACGACGACCGACTACGGCCCCCTGACCAGCTCTGCACTGGCCATGGGAAGCAACTGGCAGGTCCTCGAGGGCCTGTACCGTCTGGACCGGAGCGACTACAGCGTCAGCCCCGCCCTGGCCGCCGGTGATCCCGTCAAGGTCTCCGACACTGAATACGACATCAAACTGCGTGACGGCGCCAAGTTCTCCGACGGCACCGACGTGAAGGCGGCCGACGTGGTCGCCGCCTATGACAAGGCCACCGCAAAGGGCTCGCTCTTTGGGCAGTTCTACACCTTCGTCGACTCGATGGAGGCCAAGGACGACACGACCGTCACCATCCACCTCAAGTACCCCTTCGCCGCGCTGAAGGAACGCCTGGCGATCCTCATGGTCACCCCCGCCTCGGCGGACGCTGACGCCATGAAGTCCAACCCCATCGGGTCGGGCCCCTACAAGTACACCGAGGTCGGCGAGCAGAAGATCACCGCGGTGCCCAACGAGCACTACAACGGCAACACCCCCGCGACCGTCGACACGATCAACTGGAACCCCCTCAAGGATGACTCCGCGCGCCTGACCGCCGCGATCGGCGGCACGATCGACGTCGTCGAGTCCGTCCCTGCCTCCTCCCAGAAGGACCTGAAGGACGCCGGCTGGACCGTCGAGTCCAAGCCCGGCTACGGCAACGCCTTCATGATGTTCAACACGCAGAAGGCCCCCTTCGACAAGCCCGAGGTGCGCCGCGCCTTCCTCAAGGCCGTCAACAGGCAGAAACTGATCGACACCGCTCTCGACGGCGAGGCCGTCCCGGCGACCTCCTTCCTGCCCGAGACCAACCCCGCCTACAAGAAGCCGGCGACCGACCTGTCCTACGACAAGGACGCCGCCACGCAGCTCCTGAACGACGCCGGCGCGGCCGGCATGACGGTGAACCTCCTGACCACGGATCACCCGTGGATCGTGGCGATGGTCCCGCAGATTACGGCTGACCTGGAGGCCCTCGGCCTGACCGTCAACCACACGAGCCAGGCAACCGGCGACCTCTACAACAACGTGACCGACGTCAAGGACGCCGTGCCCAGCTACGACGTCATCATCGCCCCCGGCGACCCCTCGGTCTTCGGCGTTGACCCCGGCATCATCATCTCCTGGTGGAACGGCGACAACGTCTGGTCCCAGAAGCGTCACGGCTGGCAGGTTTCGGATCCCGACTCCTTCAAGCAACTCCAGACCATCATCGAGGAGGCCGGCCAGCTTGAGGGCGACGCCGCCAACGCCAAGTGGGGCGAGGCCCAGGATCTTCTCGCCGAGAAGACCGTCCTCTTCCCGCTCGTGTTCCGCAACGTCATCTCCGGCTCCAACCCCGAGAAGGTGCAGGGCTTCAAGCCGATCGCCACGACCGGCCTGCAGCTGCTCGGTGTGAGCACCAAGTAGGTCCTTGCGGACCTCGTAGAAAGGAGGGGTGGAGCGCCCACCCTGAGGCAGACGCCACAGGCGGGCGCCACCCCTCCTTTTCTGTGTCCAGAATCCGTTGAAATGGAGGTCTAACAGTGAATAACCTTCTGCGTCTCATCGGACGACGACTGGTGGCCTTGCCGATCATGGTGGTCGGCGTCTCCTTCCTCGTCTTCTTCATCATGTCGCTATCCCCCGTGGACCCCGCATACTCTGCCCTGGGCGAGTCGGCGAGCCCCCAGGCCCTCGAGGCCTACCGCGAGCAGCACGGTCTCAACGACCCCTTCTTCGTCCAATACGGCCGCTACCTGTGGAACATGCTCCACGGCGACCTCGGCACCTACGGCGCGGGCTCCGCCAGCGTGACGGACCTGGTCGCCAAGGCCCTGCCCGTCACCCTGCAGCTGACCTTCCTCGGCCTGTTCTTCGCCGTTATCATCGCCTTCCCCCTCGGCGTCCTCGCCGCGCTCTACCGCGATCGCTGGCCAGACCAGGTCATCCGAGTGCTCTCGGTCGTCGGCATCGGCACCCCCTCCTTCTGGCTCGCGACGCTGCTGGTCATGGCCTTCGTCAAGACGCTGCCCGTCTCCGGCCCACTTCCCGCCTTCACGGTGAACCCGGGCGGCTGGTTCCTGCGAATGCTGCTGCCCGCCATCGCCCTGGCGGTGCCCGTCGTCGGTCAGATGACGCGCGTCGTTCGCACCTCGATGGTCGAGGAACTCGATCGCGACTACGTCCGCACCGCAGTCGGCGCGGGCATTCCCAAGCGCATCGTCGTCGCCCGCAACGTCCTGCGCAACGCGCTCATCACCCCCGTCACCGTGCTCGGCCTGCGCGTCGGTTACCTGATGGGTGGCGCGGTCGTCATCGAGATCATCTTCTCGATCAACGGCATGGGGACGGTGGTCCTGCTCAAGGGCATCCAGGAGAACTGGGTGACGCTGGTGCAGGGAGGCGCCCTCGTCGTCGCGATCGCCTTCATCGTCGTCAACATCGTCGTCGACATGCTCTACCTGCTCATCAATCCGCGAATTAGGTCGGTGTGAGGCATGAATCAGAAAGAAAAGCTCGCTAAGGTCACCAAGAAGGGCGTTCGCTTCTCGCGTATCGGCGCGATGTCCCTGGGATCTAAGATCGCGATCGGCGTTCTGGCGTTCGTCGTCCTCGTCTCGATCCTGTCGCCCCTCGTTTCCCCATATACCCCCGACGATATCTTCGACAAGTGGATGCGACCGTCCGGCGAACACCTGTTCGGCACCGACCACGTGGGTCGCGACGTCTTCGCCCGCGTCCTGTACGGCGGTCGTTTCTCTCTCCTGATCGGCCTGTGCTCGACGATCGTCGCTCTCTTCTTCGGAGCGATCATCGGCTCCATCGCGGCGGTCGTCCGCAAGAGCATCTCCGAGACGATCATGCGCATCCTCGACATCATCATGGCGGTGCCCGGCATCGCGATGGCGGCCGTCACGGTCCTCGTCTTCGGTCGCACGCTGACCAAGTCGGGCAACACCGTGGGCCTGGTGATCGTCATCATCTGCTCGGTCGCCTTCGTCTACATCCCGCAGCTGGCGCGCATCGTCCGCGCCAATGTCATCGCGGCCTACGGCGAGGACTACGTGCGCGCGGTCATCGTCTCGGGCGCCCGCGCCCCGTGGATCCTCACCAAGCACGTCATGCGCAACACGGCCGCCCCGGTCCTCGTCTTCGCCACGGTCCTCGTCGCCGACGCGATCATCCTCGAGGCCTCCCTGACCTTCATCGGGTCCGGCCTCCAGGCGACCACCGTGGCCACGTGGGGCAACGTCCTGTCCGAGGCCTCGTCGAACCTGTCGGTCCTGCGCGGCATGTGGTGGACCGCCTTCTTCCCCGGCCTGTTCATCATGATCACCGTCCTGTGCCTGAACCTCCTGTCCGAGGGCATCACGGACGCGATGGTCGCAGCGCCCTCCTCCGCGGCGGTCGCCCAGGTCGATAAAGATACCGAGCGTGAGGCCGACCGCCTCCTCCTTGACCCGCGCCTGGCATACGCCGAGCAGGCCGAATCCCTGCAGACGCGCCTCGACGACCTCAAGGACGTCGAAGGCAAGCGTAACGACCGCTTCGAGGCCTCCTTCGAGGAAACCCCGCTGCTCGAGGTCAAGGACCTGTGCATCAAGTTCGAACGCCACGGAGACGTCAACGTCGTCGACCACGTGTCCTTCAAGGTTCGCCCCGGCGAGACCATGGGCCTCGTCGGCGAGTCGGGCTGCGGCAAGTCGATCACCGCCCTGACGATCATGGGCCTCATCGACCCCAAGGCGCAGATCACGGGCGAGATTCTCTACCAGGGCGAAGACCTGCTGGCCAAGACGATGGAGGAACGTCGCGCGCTGCTGGGCCACGAGATGGCCATGATCTACCAGGATGCCCTGTCCTCCCTGAACCCCGCAATGCTGATCAAGGCTCAGATGAAGCAGCTGACCAGCCGCGGGGGCACCCGCAGCGCCGAGGAACTCCTGACCCTGGTGGGCCTCGATCCCAAGCGCACGCTGGAGTCCTACCCGCACGAGCTCTCGGGCGGCCAGCGTCAGCGCGTCCTCATCGCCATGGCCCTGACCCGCGACCCGAAGCTCATCATCGCGGACGAGCCGACCACCGCCCTGGACGTGACCGTCCAGAAGCAGGTCATCGCACTGCTCAACGAGCTGCGCGAAAAGCTCGGCTTCGCCATGATCTTCGTGTCCCACGACCTGGCGCTCGTCGCCGAGGTGGCGCACCACATCACGGTCATGTACGCCGGCCAGGTCATCGAGCAGGCTCCCACGAAGGAACTGCTCACACACCCCACCCATGAGTACACGCGCGGCCTGCTGGGCGCCGTCCTGTCGATCGAGTCCGGCTCCGGTCGCCTGCACCAGGTTCCGGGAACGGTGCCCTCGCCTCGGGACTTCCCCGTCGGCGACCGCTTCGCCCCCAGGTCCTCGCACCCCGACTACGGCCTGGATATCCGCCCGGTCCTCACCGAGGTGGGCCCCGAACACGTTTACGCAGCCCTTCCGCCGCGCGACGAAAGAACGGCTGTCGACGGCCCGGCTGAGGACGCGAACGCAAAGGAGGAGAACCGATGAGCGCTGACACTCCGATCATCGAGCTGAGGGACGTTGAGGTTACCTTCAACTCCCGCACCGGCTCCCTGTTCAAGCCGAACAAGGTCCACGCGGTGCGCGGCGTCAACATGCGCATCGAGCGCGGGCAGACGCTCGGCATCGTCGGGGAGTCCGGCTGCGGCAAGTCGACGACCGCCAACGTCATGTGCGGCCTGCAGATGCCGACGAAGGGCCGCGTGTTCTTTGGCGGCGAGGAGGTCACCAAGCGTGGCGCGGACGCGCGCCGGCGCATCGGCCGCGTCGTTTCCGTGGTCTTCCAGGATCCCGCGACCGCGCTGAACCCCCGCATGCACGTCGCGGACCAGCTCGCCGACCCGCTGCGCGTGCACGGCATCGGCGACGAGGCCTCCCGGGCCAAGCGAGTGCGCGAACTGATCTCGCTCGTCGGCCTGCCCTCCAGCGCCCTGGACGCGCTGCCCGGACAGCTCTCGGGTGGCCAGCGCCAGCGCGTGGCCATCGCGCGTGCTCTGTCCATCGGCCCCGACGCGATCATCGCCGACGAGCCCACCAGTGCGCTCGACGTGTCGGTGCGCGCCCAGATCCTGAACCTGCTCACGGACCTCAAGAAGGACCTCGGCCTGGCGATGGTCTTCATCTCCCACGACATCCAGACCGTCCGCTACGTGTCGGATCGCATCGCGGTCATGAACCGTGGCGTCGTTGTCGAGGAAGGGCCGGCGGCGCAGCTGCTGAGCAACCCCTCAGATCCCTACACTCGCAAGCTGCTGGGCGCCGCGCCCTCGCTGCTTCACCCCACCCTCGAAGGAGAGAACAACTGATGACTTCGCAGATTCGTGGCGTCGTCCCCCCGCTGGCCATCCCGCTCAAGGACGGCGAGCTCGACGTCCCCTCGCTGGAGCGTCACATCAACCGGATGATCGAGGCGGGCCTCGATGGTTTGTTCGTGTTGGGATCGACGGGCGAGGTCGCCTTCTCGACCGCCGAGCGCCGCGCCCAGGTCCAGCGTGAGGCCGTGCGCATCGTCGACGGCCGCATCCCCCTGCTGGTCGGCGTCATCGACACCGAGACCGAGCGCGTCATCGAGAACATCAAGGCCGTGGAAGAGATCGGCGGAGCCGCAGGCGTCGTCGCGACCGCGCCGTTCTACGCCCTCGGGGGCGAGACCGAGGTCGAGCGCCACTTCCGCATCCTCAAGGAGAACACCAGCCTGGAGCTGTGGGCCTACGACATCCCCGTGTGCGTGCACACGAAGCTGTCCCCCGACCTGCTCATGCGACTGGGCCGCGACGGCGTCATCGACGGCGTCAAGGACTCCTCCGGTGACGACGTCGCCTTCCGCTGGCTGTGCCGCGCCAACGAGGCCGCCGGACACCCGCTCCAGCTGCTCACCGGCCACGAGGTCGTCGTCGACGGCGCCTACATGTCCGGCGCGGACGGGTCGGTCCCCGGCCTGGCCAACGTCGATCCCGAGGGATACGTGCGCCAGTGGCAGGCATACGAGCGCCGCGACTGGGAGGCCGTGCGCACCGAGCAGGACCGCCTCGCGGACCTGATGCGCATCGTCCAGGTCAAGGGCGTGCAGGGCTTCGGCGCGGGCGTCGGCGGCTTCAAGGCCGCCCTGCACCTGCTGGGCGTCTTCGACTCGCCCGAGATGCCGCGCCCGGTTGCCGCCCTTGAGGGCGACAACGTTGAGCACGTCGCCTCCGTGCTGCGCTCGGTCGGCCTGCTCTCCTGACAGCGTCGACGAGGCCGGGGTTTCCCTTCCGCACACAACGCGCCCCCGGGCGCACCGCCCCGGCCTCGTCGATTCTTTCTACCCACTCACCGTAAGGATCCTCATGACTACGCTCCTCGCCCTCGACATCGGCGGCACCAAGGTCGGGTGGGGCATCGTCGAAGCCGGCGACTCCCTGGAGGTCGCCGACCGCGGTTCGATCCCCACCGACGCGATGCGAGGCGGCGCGGACGTGGCCTCGCGTATCTGCGAGCTCGCCGCCTCCCTGGTCGCCTCCCAACCCCGCATATCCGGCGTCGCCGTCGCCAGCGCCGGCGTCGTGGACCCGGACAGAGGCGACATCGTCTCCGCGACCGGAACGATGCCCGGTTGGGGAGGCATCCGCCTCGGCGCCCTCGTCGAGGCCGCGACCGGGCTTCCCGTGCGCGTCCTCAACGACGTTCATGCCCACGGCCTCGGCGAGGCGACGCTGGGGGCCGGACGCCCCTATCGGTCCGTCCTGTCCATCGCCGTGGGGACCGGCATCGGCGGAGCCCTCGTCGAGGAGGGGCGCGTCGCCTTCGGAGCGCGCGGCATCGCCGGACACGTCGGCCACATTCACCACCATTTCGCCCCGGACATGACGTGCTCGTGCGGGCGGGCTGGCCACATCGAGTCCTTCTGCTCAGGGTCGGGCATCACCGCCTGGTACGAGTCGCTGCGCTCCGAGGGCGATCCAGAGGTGGACGACGGGCGCGCCCTGCAGGAGCTCGCCGAATCCGGCAACGCCTTGGCCGCCGCGTGCTTCGCCCGCTCAGCGTTCGCGCTCGGCGAGGCCACCGCCTCGTTAGTCAACTGCGTGGACCCCGCCGTCGTCATCCTCTCCGGGTCGATGACGCGCTCCGGGGACATGTGGTGGGACGCCCTGCGCTCCGGCTTCGCGGCCAGCGCGATGACGCCCGTCGCGCAAACCCCCATCCTCGTTGGTTCCCTCGGCGGCGACGCGCCGCTGCTCGGGGCCGTTTCCTTCTTCCTGAACGCTTAGGAGTTCACCATGCACCCGCTCATCGCCTCCCTGAAGGGCAAGCTCATCGTCTCCGTCCAGGCGTACCCGGGCGAGCCCATGCGCCACCCCGAGACTATGGCGCAGATCGCGCGCGCCGCCGAGATCGGTGGCGCCGCCGCTATCCGCTGCCAGGGCCTGTCCGACATCTCCGCCATCAAGGGCCGCGTCGACGTGCCCGTCATCGGCCTGTGGAAGGAAGGCCACGAGGGCGTGTACATCACCCCCTCGCTGCGCCACGCCCGCGCCTGCGTCATGGCTGGTTCCGACATCGTCGCCCTGGACGCGACCGGCCGGGAGCGCCTGGATGGGCGCAGCTTCGCCGAGACGGTCGCCGCCCTGCGCGAGGACGGAACCCTCGTGATGGCTGACTGCGGCTCCTCCGAGGACGCCCAGCGCGCCGCCGACGCGGGCGTCGACATCATCTCCACGACGCTGGCGGGTTACACGGGCGATCGCGTCAAGACGGACGGCCCCGATCTGGAGCTTCTTGCCGAGGTCGTCGCCGCGTTCCCAGATGTCCCCGTGATCTGCGAGGGGCGCGTCCACACGCCCGAGCAGGCCGCGGCCGCCGTCGATGCCGGAGCTTTCGCGGTCATCGTCGGTACCGCTATCACTCACCCCACCTCCATCACGAGCTGGTTCAAGGCAGCTGTCGAGGGCTGAGCTGATTGCGGCGACGCGGTGCGCGGGCGGGGATTGGGCTCCCGCCCGCGCACCGTTTACGACCGCGAAGGCGTGGTCCCGCGCGTGGGCCTGGGCGTGGTCCCGCGCGTGGGCCTGGGCGTGGTCCCGCGCGTGGGCCTGGGCGCTCGCCGTCTCGGCGCTTCTCGCGCCCTCATCCCCGCCCTCGTCCCGGCCCTCTGCCGCCGCCCTCGTCCCGGCTCTCTGTCACCGCCCTCGTCCCCGCCCTCTGTCGCCGCCCTCATCCCCGCGAGAAACGCACGCGCCTCGCGTTCGGCGACTAGGCTTGGGGGCATGACGACCCTCGCTGAATTGACGACCCTGCGCGTGGGCGGGCCCATCGCCCTCCTCGTGCCCGCCACCTCGACCGACGCCCTCGCCGCGGCCGTCGCCTCGGCGGACGCCTCGGGCGGGCCCCTCCTCGTCCTGGGCGGCGGGTCGAACCTGCTGGCCAGTGACGCGCCCTTCGAGGGCACGGTCGTGGACGTGCAGCCCTTCGGCGAGATCGCGTCCATCATCGACGAATCCGATGGCTCCGCCGTCCTGGTGCGCGCCGGAGCGGGCACGGTCTGGGATGCCTTCGTCGAGTGGACCCTCGCTCGGGGCCTGTCCGGCGTTGAGGCCCTCTCCGGCATTCCAGGCACCGTCGGCGCGTCCCCCGTGCAGAACGTGGGTGCATACGGCCACGAGGTCTCCGAGACCATCGAGAGCGTCGAGGCCTACGACCGCCTCACCGGCTCCGTCGTGCGCCTGGCGCCCTCCGACCTGGGTTTCGCCTACCGTTCGTCGATCATCAAGCGCAGCGTGGGCGAGGCGGGCGTGGGTGGCCGCCCGTGGGGGCCGACCGGACGCTGGGTGGTCCTCTCCGTCGACTTCCGCCTTGAGCGCTCGCACCTGAGCGCCCCCGTCATGTACGCCGAGCTCGCGCGGCGCCTCGGAGTGGAGTCCGGGGAGCGCGCCGAGGCCTCGTTGGTTCGCACCACCGTCCTGGAGCTGCGCCGCGGCAAGGGCATGGTCCTGGACGCAGCCGACCACGACACGTGGAGCGCCGGGTCCTTCTTCACGAACCCGATCCTGCCTGAGGCCGTGGCCGCCTCCCTGCCCGAGGGGGCGCCGCGCTTTAGCGCGGGGGATGGCCTGGTCAAGACCAGCGCCGCGTGGCTCATCGATCACGCGGGTTGCGCTCGCGGTTTTCACCTGCCCGAGGCCGGGGATCCGCCGCGCGCCTCCCTGTCCACCAAGCACGTCCTGGCTCTCACCAACAGGGGCGGCGCGAGCGGTGCCGACATCGAGGCCCTGGCCCGCGCCGTGCGCGAGCGCGTGCGTGCCGCCTACGGCGTGACCCTCGTGCCCGAGCCGGTCACGGTCGGCATCACCTGGTAGCGACTGCCGCCCTCGGTGCACAGCTTGAGGTGAGTTGGCGTGAAGGAATACGTAGAGAGCCTGGAACGAGAGTTCGGGGCCATCGAGAGGGGATTCCTTGTCGAGCAACGCCGCGCACAGGCCGACTTGGCGTCCTGCGATCACGAACATGCTGTGCGCCTGGCTCAGCTGGCGTATCGCTCCGACGTCTACCAGGTGCGGATGTACGGTGTGTTTCTGCTCGGGTACCTCTCGCGCGACGATGCGGTGCTTGCCTTTCTGCGAGAAACGGTGTCCGAGGACCCGAACTGGAGAGTCCAGGAAGTGCTTGCGAAGGCCTTCGATGAGTTTTGTGCCGCGACTGGATACGAGGGGGCGCTTGCCGTCATAGACGACTGGTTGGGCGATGAGCGCGCGAACGTTCGTCGAGCCGTCACCGAGGGGTTGCGCATTTGGACGAGCCGCCCCTATTTCAAGGAGCATCCGCGCGAGGCCATCGAGAGGCTGGCGGGACTGCGGGGTGACGGGAGCGAGTACGTGCGAAAGTCCGTCGGTAACGCGCTGCGTGACATCAGTAAGAGGTTCCCCGAGATGGTCGCGGCCGAACTCGACACGTGGAACCTGGAGCGCAGGGAAGCGCAGCAGGTGCATCGTTTGGCGAGCAAGCTCATTGAACGCCCTGCCAGCGCGGATAGGTTGATGTTTCGCGGATAGGTTACTCGCTTGCGGATAGGTTACTAACCTATCCGCGTGCCCATAACCTATCCGTGAGCGCGTTTCCTATCCGCCTGATGCCGCGGCGCGCAGGCGCTCGATCATGTTCGGCACGTTGCGGGTGACGGCCGTCCACAGCAGCTCGTCGTCCATGCTCTGGTAGCCGGAGTGTGCGGCAATGTCGCGGGTTGTACGCAGGGCGCGCTTTTCTGCGGCGGTGAGGGCATCCATGTAGAGCGCGTATTCGTTACGCTCCAGGAACGCTGCGAGTCGGATGATCACCATGCACGCGGAGTCGTACTCCGGGCAATCGGCATTGAATGCTTCGACGGGGGTGGCGGCGACCCGGTCGATGCGGTGCGCGATGACGTCCAGCTCGCGCAGGAAGTTCTCGGCGTCGAAGCTGGGCGTGCGCCGCGACGTGCGCGGCCGAGGGGTGAAGGAAACGGGGCCGCTCATAGGGGGACCGCCTCGTTAATCGCGTCCCTCAGCGCCTCGGGCACGTGCGTGTCCGCGTGAACCTCGGCCGGAAAGCCAGTGAGCTCGCTCGCGTAAGAGGCGATGTCCGCCAAGTCGAAGAGTGACAGTTCGCGGGTGGGTGTGCCGATCAGGTCGATGTCCGACTCGAAGCCGTCGGTCCCCCGTGCGACGGAACCGAAGACGCGCAGGTCGCCCAGGCCTCGTTCCTCTGCGTAGCTGTTGATCGAGGGAGCGTAGCGAGCTAGCGGCACGGAGGGACGATAGTCTGCGGCGCGCAGGATGCGCTCGAGGAGTTCGGCGGACACGGCGCGCCTGCCGGACTCGATCTGCGCGAGGGTCGATTGGCTCATCCCCGTCATCCCCGCCAATTCGGCCTGCGTGAGGGACGCGTCCCCGCGCGCAGCACGCACGAGGGATGGAGCATCTTCACGCCGAAACCGACTCATGCCCCCATGATAGTGCATGGGTGCACTATTGGGTGGTCAATCGGGGTGGCGCACGGCGTGATAGTGCGCCCGTGCCGTGCCAGGAACCCCTCGCACGGCGTGATCGAGCACGTGTTGTCCGGATGCTTGCGCCGCCTGCGGGGTGGGGTGGTACTGCGGGCGTGGGGTGGTACCGCGGGCGTGGGACGGTACCGCGGGCGTGGGACGGTACCGCGGGCGTGGGGTGGTACCGAGGGCGTGGGACGGTACTGCGGGCGTGGGGTGTTGTGCCCCAAAGTGCAGACGATCTCGCGTGAAATGGGGGTCTTGGGGCGTTTCTGGTCGAGGTGGTCTGCACTTTGGGCGATTGTCCCTGGCATTGCACTGGAGTTGGGGCCCGGCGTCGTGCCCGGCCGCCCTCGCGTGGACGTGGCCGGGTCGGAGGACCCCTACGGCCTGACCTCGATTGCCCGGCCGTCCTCGCGTGGACGTGGCCTGATTGACGGAGCTGCGTGGCCGGGCCGATGTTGTCTGCACGGCTGTCGTCGGTGCCGCCCGCGGCGCGATCGACCATAGTGTGGGCGCGCGCCTAAGCCGTGTCTGTATCGCCTGCGAACAAGGGGCCGCCCCGGGGATATTGTGCCCTGGTGATCGCGTGGCCGCCCGCGGACCAGGGAATCGTGTGGCAAGGCGCCGCTCGTGGATAGGTTGTTACCTCGTGGATAGGTTATTCACTTGTGGATAGGTTAGTAACCTATCCACGTGCGCGTAACCTATCCACAAGCGCGTAACCTATCCACAAGCGCGTTTCCTATCCACGTGCGCATAACAGATCGGCGTGCGTGCATGCCAGAGCTCCCACAAGCTCGCGGGTCAAGGAACAGGCGCGAGCGCGACTAAGGCGCGGGAGGCGCCGCCAGCCAGGCGTCGATAGCCTCCTTCCAGGCCGCCTTGCGCGTCGGTGAGGCCAGCGACGCGTCGATCGACGAGCGGGCCAGGGCGGCCAGGGCCTCGTCCGACAGTCCGAAGACGTCGCGGGCGACCTCGTACTGGGCGACCAGGCGCGACCGGAACAACAGCGGATCGTCCGCGGACAGCGCGACTCTAGCCCCGGCCTCGAGCAGCGTGGGCAGGGGCACCTGGGAGAAGTCGGTGAAGACCCCCAGGTGGACGTTCGATGTGGGGCACACCTCCAGGGCAATGCCGGCGTCGACGACGGCGCGCAGCAGGGCGGGGTCCTCGCTCGTGCGCACACCGTGCCCGATGCGCGTCGGCGCCAGGGAATCCACGACCTCGCGCACCGACGCGGGCCCCAGGAGCTCGCCCCCGTGCGGGACCCCCACCAGGCCGGCGCGGTGCGCGATGCGGAAAGCGGGGGCGAAGGCTGCGGTGGACCCAACGCGCTCGTCGTTCGACAGACCGAAACCGACGACGTCGCCGGGGCCGTCGCCAGCGAAGGACGCGGCCAGGCGCGCCAGCGTGCGCGCGTCCAGCGGGTGCTTCATGCGCGAGGCCGCGACGATGATCCCGATGTCCACGCCGGTGTCGCGCGACGCCGAGCGGGCCTCGTCGATGATGATCTCGAGAGCTGGGGTGATGCCCCCGACGTAGGGCGCGTAGCTCGTGGGGTCCGCCTGGATCTCCATGCGCACGCTGCCCTCGGCGGCATCGTCCTCGGCTGCCTCGCGCACGAGGCGACGCATCGCGGCCTCGGAACGCACGAGGTGGCGCGCCGAGTCGTAGGCGCGCTGGAAGCGGAACCAGCCGCGCCCGTCGGCCGGCATGGAGGCGGCGTCGATGTGGAGGAGGTGCGGGGGGAGGCGCACGCCCTGCGCGCGGGCCATCTCCACCATGGTGGCGGGCCGCATGGCCCCCGTGAAGTGCAGGTGCAGGTGCGCCTTGGGGAGGGAGGTCAGGTCTCGCCTGCCCGGCGGGGTGGGGCGCGGTGCCGTCAGGTTGGGGACAGCGGGTGCGTCCACGACCTAGTGCTCCCCGAGCCAGATGATGATATCCCGGATCAGGCCGGGTCCCTCGGGCTCGTTGAGCAGCTCGTGGAAGGCGCCGTCCACGACGCGCAGGTGGATGTCGGCATCCGGGTGGGCGGCGCGGGCGGAGCGCACGAGCTCGCGCGAGCCGCTCAGGTCCGCCAGGAGGTCGCCGGAGCCGTGCATGACCAGGGTCGGCGTGGCCAGCCGGTCGGCGTGACGCAGTACCTCGTCGCCCTGCACGACCATGGTCGCCCCCGTCAGGATCGGCACACCGCCCGAGTAGGTGAGCGGATCCGCGTCGAAGTCGCGCTGGACCTGCGGGTCGCGCGAGAGGGGGGAGATCTCCATATCGGACGCCCCCTTCGCGACGACGAGGCCGGGGCTGATTCGCGCGAGCGGCAGCAGGGCGCGGGCCATGGACGGGGAGACGTGGGGGAGCGGGCGCAGCGCGGGCGCAGACAGGACGGTGCCGCGCAGCCGCGTCGGGTCGAGGATGGTCGACGCGGCCGCGATGAGGCCGCCCATCGAGTGTCCGAACAGGAACAGGTCGGGGGTGCGCGCGTGGGCCAGGGCGGCCCTGCGCGCGTCCCCGAAGTCTCGGATCAGGGCGCCCGCGTCCACGCGGGCGCGGGGGCCATCGCTGGTCCCGTGCCCCGCGTGGTCGTAGAAGGCAACATCGTATCCGGCGCGGGTCAGCGCCTCGCGCAGGTGGGCGTAGCGCCCGCAGTGCTCCGCGTACCCGTGGGAGAGGAGAACGGTCCCGAGCGGCGTCTCCCGTCCTGTCCGTTCGAACGTGACGCGCATCAGGCGAAGAGCTCCTGCACGCGGGTGATGCCTTCGACGAGGTCGTCGTCGGCCAGGGCGTAGGAGAACCGCAGGAAGCCGGAGGGGCCGAAGGCCTCGCCGGGCACGGCGGCGACCTCGACCTCATCGAGGATCAGGTCGGCCAGCTCTCCGGAGGTGTGGGCCACGCGCCCGCGGATCTCGCGGCCGAGCAGGCGCTCGACCGAGGGGTACGCGTAGAAGGCTCCCTTGGGGGTGGGGACGTCGAAGCCGTCGATCTGGCGCAGCATGTCGACGATCGTGCGGCGGCGGCGGTCGAAGGCGACGCGCATCTCGTTGACCGCGTCCAGGGAGCCGGACACGGCGGCGCGTGCGGCCTCCTGGGCGACGTTGTTGACGTTGGAGGTCAGGTGCGACTGGAAGGACAGGGCGGCCTTGATGACGTCGGAGGGGCCGATCATCCAGCCAACTCGCCAGCCGGTCATCGCGTAGGTCTTGGCGACACCGTTGAGGATGATGGCCTGGTCGGCGAGCTCGGGCACGAGTTTGACGATGTGCGCGGTCTGCGCGTCCTCGTACAGCAGGTGCTCGTAGATCTCGTCGGAGATGACCCAGATGCCGTGCTCGAGTGCCCACTTGCCGATGGCGGTGAGCTCGGCGGGCGTGTAGACGCTGCCCGTCGGGTTGGACGGGGAGCACAGCAGCAGGACCTTGGTGCGGGGGGTGCGCGCGGCCTCGAGCTGCGCGACGCTCACCTTGTAGTCCTGGTCGGCACCCGCGAACACCTCGACGGGGGTCGCGCCGGCCAGCTTGACGACCTCGGGGTAGGTGGTCCAGTAGGGGGTCGGCAGGATCGCCTCGTCGCCGGGGCCCAGCAGCGCGGCGAAGGCCTGGAAGACGGCCTGCTTGCCGCCGTTGGTGACGACGATGTCGGCGGGGGAGACCTCGTAGCCGGAGTCGCGCAGGG
>ERZ772917.1059-NODE-1059-length-17172-cov-77.529999_pt1 | contig 17172 bp, 10 predicted proteins | sample MGYA00511187_ERZ772917 | MGnify/ENA primary metagenome ERZ772917 (study PRJEB29015, sample SAMEA2737925) | human oral metagenome | biome: human oral; feature: human-associated habitat; material: dental | place: China | collected 2012 ... | reverse complement strand
CCACGGTCCTGGAGCCTCGCACCGGCACCCTGCGCAGCGTCCACACGCTCAACACCACCTACTCGAAGGCCACGGGGGAGACGGTCGCCTCCTACGTGACCCACCAGGCCTGGAAGTCCGGCGTCAACCCCGGCACCGGAACGATGACCTGGGTCGAGCAGGGGCACGAACCCACCTCCCTGGACCTGCGCTCCGACGATTACAAATCACTGCCGGACGGCGACTACACGCTGACGCTATCCGCGCACAACGACGGGCCCTCTCAGGCCGAGCAGTCCATCTCCTACACGTTCAGTGTCGACACGAAAGCCCCCCGGGTCCCCATGGCGGAGTACACCGACGAGAACGTTACCCCTGTCGTTCGCATCGTCATCGTTGATTCCTCGCCCGTGGCGGCCTTCGACCTGCACGACCCGGCCGACGGCCTGTGGTTCTACCGCCACACCTTCGGCGACGCCGACGGAAGGAAGGACCAGGATGGAATGTACCGCTACGAGCTGGAAGTGCCCATGTCGGAGATCTCCAAGGCGTGGAGCGATCAGGGCGGTTCGGGTTCTGTTATCGCTCACCCCTACGTGCTCGCGTGGGACTACGGGCTGAACCACTCCGAGGCGCTCACTGTGGACCTACCCACCGACAACCCGGGCGTGACGCTGCCCTGCACGGATCCGGCGGGCGGTCACTGGGCCAAGGACTCAGTCGGCTGGTGGTACCAGTGCGCCGGCGGTACGGACTACCTCAAGGGCGGCTGGTTCACCATCGGCGGCAAGGACTACCAGTTCGGGCCGAGCGGGTACATGATGACCGGCTGGCTCCAGCGCACCAACGGTGAGTGGGTGTACGTCGACTCCGACGGGGGCCTCGTCTCCGGTTGGGTGCACGAGGGGGGCTACTGGTACTACGTCGATCCGGCGACCAGCGTCATGGCCACCGGCTGGCTGGCGAACGGCGGCTCCTGGTACTACCTGCACGCCAACGGCGTCATGGCGATCGGCTGGGTCCAGGTGGATGGCTCCTGGTACTACCTGTCCGCCTCGGGCAAGATGGCCACCGGCTGGCTCAACGTGGGCGGCGCCTGGTACTACCTGGGACCGGACGGCGCGATGTTCACGGGTACCCACACGATCAACGGCCGCACCTACACCTTCGACGAGTCGGGAGTGTGGCAGCGCTAGCTCCCTCCCTCGTCAGTCTCGAGGCCCGGGACCGCTCCGCAGCGAGCGGCCCGGGCCTCTCGCCCTCACGGCCTGTGCGCGCTCTGAGAATCCTGCTCTCAAGCCCGGCCGCGCACGATGGACGCGGCGCTGCGCTATGTTGGAAGCGGCGCCCCCGCCCCCCGCCGATCCCAACCCCAACGCATTGGAGTACACCATGTCCACGAAGAAACCAACCTCCTTCCTGGCGGGTCTTGGCGCGTGCGCGCTCGCTGTCGCGGGCTGCTCCTCGCCCTCCTCGCAGGCGCCCACCTCCGGAGCCGAGCCGTCCGCAGGATCGCAGCAGTCCGAGGGATGCTCGGGCGCCCAGTCGGGTGCGGGCTCCGCGGACCCCACCCTCCCGGTGGGTGACGCAGACACCGCGCTGACCCCGAAGGGTGGGCAGAGCGGCTCGAGCGCGACCGCCGGGGACGAGGCTCCGTCGGTGATTATCATCGTGCACCTCGACGATGGTGCGGACCGCGCGGCCACGCTCGCCTCGATCAACGAGGCCGTGGCCGCCGCCTTCCCGGGCGCCTCCGTCACCGTGGAGCGCGAGTACAAGAACGCCCTGCAGGGCTTCGCGCTGAGGGCCCCGGCTGGGTCTCTCGAAGCGATCCGGTCGGCGAGCGGCGTCAAGGCTGCGTTCGTCGAAGGTGAGACCCGCGTGCAGAGTCGAGGGTAGGAGTCGCCCCTCGATCCAGTTGCTTCCAATTCAGATAGAATTAGAAGAAACTGTAAGTTCGCGTGAATGGAGCGATGATGAAGACGCCTGTGCCCCCGCCGTACCGGCTTGCTGACCTGCGCGAACGCGTCATCGCCAGCCTCGTGGACATGGGCGATGAGCGGCGCCGTTCCACCATCCTCGCTCTCGCTGGAGGACTGGCTGACCCTCGGTATCGCTCGTGGGAGTACTACTTCCGGGCCGAGCCGGTGCCCGTGGGGCTGACTCGCGAGGCCTGGTGGTATGCGGTGCGAAGCGTTCGCGCTGCGACGGCCCGACCCACGCCTTTCACGATGAAGGATGGGACACGCCTAACGTTTAACCTGCCGGACGTCCTGCTATCCGTGAATGAGGAGATCGTTGCGCAGGCGCGAGGGCAGGTCGAGCTTCCCGGGGAGGTGGCCGCGGAGGCGACGAGAGACAGGTATCTGATCAACTCCCTCTACGAAGAGGCGATCACCTCCTCCCAGATGGAGGGGGCATCGACGACGCGGCGAGACGCCAAGAAGATGCTCCGGGAAAAGCGGCGCCCACGAACGCTGTCGGAGCGGATGATCCTGAACAACTTCCTCGCCCTCGAGTTCGTGCGCGACCATCTCACGGCTAGGCTCACGCCAGAGTTCATCTGCGAGGTCCATCGGATCGTCACCGAAGGCGTCCTTGACGACGCGAAGGATGCTGGTCGGCTCCAGCAAGTGGGCGAGGACAGAATTCGCATCCACGGCAGTGACAACGACGATCAGCTGCTGCACGTCCCGCCGTCCGCCTCGGAGCTACCCGAGAGGATGAAACGCCTGTGCGCCTTTGTCAACGGCGAGGGAGAATGCGCGTCGCAGTACGTCCCACCGCTCGTGCGGGCGCTCATCGTTCACTTCATGATGGGATACGACCACTACTTCGTCGACGGAAACGGGCGCGCTGCCCGCGTCATCGCGCACTGGGTGATGCTGCGCGAGGGATTCTTCCTCATGGACTTCGTCCCCGTTTCCCGGCTCTTGCATAAGGCTCATGCGCAATACGCGCGCTCGTTCCTTGAGGTGGAGCAGGATGAGGGTGACCTCACCTACTTCCTGATCTGGCACGCGCAGATCATCCTTCGCGGAATCCGCGAGCTGCACGAGTACCTGGCGAGGAAGTCCCGTCAGATGGAGCAGATGAAAGGTCTCCTGAGGCTCACGGATCTCAACAACCGACAGATTGGAGTGATCGAGGAAGCGTTGCGTGATCCCTCGATCACCGTGACGGCCGCCGCGCACGCGGACAAGTACAGGGTGGCGACCCAGACTGCGCACACCGACCTGCGTGGTCTTGAGGAAGCGGGATACGTCAGGCGTGTCAGGCGCGGTCGGAGTTTCGAGTGGTACCCGGTTCCTGATCTTAATCGCAGGGTGCAGGGCGGCGACGCGTAGCGCGAGGATTCGCAGTCGCTCAGGTTGTTGCGTGGCGAAACGCGGGTGGCTCGGGGCTCTTGGTGGCCCCAGCTTCCTCGTGCTTCTCATCTGATCCAATTTGGAAGCAGTTAGACGCGGGCCTCATCCGCGCCGACGCGCGGCCAAGGCCGAGGCTCGCCGCTCAGATCAGGTTCTTCTTCTCCATGTACTTCATGGCGAGCCAGCCGAAGGGGATGCGCCCGTAGAAGGTCACGAGACGGTAGAGCAGGGCCGTTGCGATGGCGACCGAGGACGACACTCCCGCAACCGTGAGGCCCGAGGTGAGGGCCGTCTCCACCGTTCCGATGCCGCCGGGCGAGGGGATGAAGGAACCCGCCGCGTTCGCCGTCAGATACGTGATGGCCACCGTCGAGAAGTTCAGGGAACCGCCCATGGCCACCATGGCGGTCCAGAACGCCCCCACGTACCCGACGTTCATCAGCAGGTTGCCCGCGACGACAGCCGCGAGTCGGCGAGGCTGGCCGATGATCCACAGGATGCGCGGGTAGACTTGCCGCCACGTCGGCTGAATCTTGCCCCAGATCCAGCGGCGCACCTTCGGGACGGCGACGACGACGCCGACAGCGATCATGACGACGGCCACCACCGCGAGGATCGTCCCGTAGGGGACAGACACCGACAGGGAGGAGCCCGCGCCGACCATGACGAGCAGCAGCAGGATGATCGTGATGAGCGCCTGCGAGATCTGCATGAGCGTCACCGTCGTCACGGCCATCGCGGTGGGCACGCGGCGCTTGCGCAGGTAGCGCAGGTTCAGCGCGGCGGGGCCAACCCCGGCGGGCGCGACGACCGTGATGATCGAGGCCGCCACCTGGGCGATCAGGGTGTCGCCGAAGCGCAGCTTCTCGGGCGACAAGGCAATGAGCGGCACGGCCGAACCCACCCAGATCAGGCAGGCCAGCACCGCAGAGGCGGCCATCCACCAGGGGTTCGCGCTGGTCACGGTGGAGAGCAGTTCGCTGAAGTTCAGCGAGGACACGACGATGAACACGGCGATGAATGCCACCGCGATCGTGAAGATCGTGCGCGGGCGGAAGCGCTGAAGGTCGGCCGTTGGGGCGGTCTCCGCCTCGGAGTCGCCCACGAGCGAGGCGCGCAGCTCGCCCAGCAGGTCCGAGCGGCGCAGGCGTTGGTTAACCGACGCGGGTAGGACCGGCTTTTGGATGACGGGCGCGCACGCGACCAGGGTGTCCTCGCCGACGCTGCGCCGACCAGCATCGAGGGCGCGCTCGGGGCCAACTGCCAGCGCCGTGAGGACCAGCATCTGGGCGATGTCAATCGACTGGTTCAGCTCGGTGGTCGCGACCTCGCCGGAATCCCAGTCGAGCAACCACACGTCCGACGAGGCGTCGACGACCACGGCCTCGGGCGTGAGCGCGCGGTGCGAGATCCCCCGCGCGTGCGCGAAGCGCAGCTGCTCCCACGCGCGGTCCAGGACCTCGTCCGAGGCGTCCTCGCCGAGCTCCGTGAGCGGCGTCGTCGGTGGCAGGGCGGAAAGGACCAGGATGATCGAGTCGTTCGCCGAAGCGATGGCGATGGGTTCTTGGGTGAAGACGCCGGCGCGCAGCGCCTGGAGGGTCGTGAACGAGGAGCGCTCGGCCTGCGCCTTGAGCGAGGGAGACACCCACCGGCTGATGCCGCGCAGACGCAGGTTGTTCCACATCTCGAGGAGGGTTCCCGTCAGCTCCTGTCCGGGATCCATGACGATCAGCTCGTAGGCCAGGCCGGTGTCGCTCCACACCTGGTAGTGGCGGTGATGGTCGGGGTCGGGGCGCCGCGTGACGGTAACGCCCATGTCGCCCAGGTCGGCGGGCATCTGGGTTAGACGCCCGCGCGCGTTCTCGGCCACCGCCCACGTGGACAGGGGATCGACCGACGTGTCGAGGTCGGTGCGCACCACGCGCGAGGGGGTGATGCCGATGCCGAGGAGCGCCTCGACGAGGGCGGCGCCCTTGGCGCGCTGGTCGTCGAAGCCCATGACCCAGCGCGAGCCTGAGCCGAACGCGCGCCCGATGAAGACGGAGATGAAGGCGACGGGCAGGGTCATGGAGGAGCGCAGGACGCCCAGGACGAGAATGATCCACAGGCCCGTCCAACCCCAGCGGATGGCCTTCATCGACTGTGCCTCGCCCGCCGAGGTGAAAAGGGCGCACAGGGTGACGAGGACGAGGTTAATCGCGATGGCGAAGCCGGTCTGGTGGCCCTGAGTAGCGATCGCGCGGTCCACGCTCAGGGGCGCGGTCAGGTACGCGGGAAGCAGGTTGATCAGTAGGATGATGATCGAGCCGCCAAGCGACGCGATGACGCTCGTGACGAGGACCTGGATGATGGCCTGGAGGCGCCTGCGCAGCGCAAGGGAGACGATGACGAGGATCGGCGTGGTGAGGATGATCAGGCCCTCGGTGATGCTCACCGGGAGGATCAGGATCTTGCGGACGAGCTGGAATTGTAGGACGTCCATGGTGACGCCGCGGGTCGTCGCGCTCGCCACCGTGCCGATCGTCCAGATGACGATGATCGCCACGAGCGAGATGATGACGTCGGCGAGGTCCTCGCGTCGTCGGCGCACCGTGAAGATGCGATCGGCGATGTAGGCGGGGCGGGATAGTCGGAGCCTACGGGCGGGGACGGGTAGGGCAACCTCTCCGCTCGCGGCGCGAGCCTTCGTGGCGCTAGCGGCGGAGTCCGCTTCGCTGGGGTCGCGCGTTCCGCTGGGGTCGTCCGCGTCCTGCCGGTCGGCGGCGAGCCCCTGAGAGGAGTCGTCGGAGGCCCTCGCGTCGCAGGCTTGCACCGGTTCGTCGGCTTGGTCTGTGTCAGCGTGTTCCTGCGCATCCGGCTGCCCGCTCGGCGCCGTCTCCTCGGCGCGTTCGCGCTCGGCGGTCACGCATGCGTCTGCGGGGCCCGAGGGATCGGCCGGGGGAGGCGGGGGATTGCCCGGTGTCGGCTGGGCGTCCCGGTCGGTGGCGGTCGGAGCGGGAGGGATGGGGGGAATCGGGTTGTCCGGGGCGTTGTCGGTTGGCGAGGCAGGGCTGGGCTGGGCGCCGAGGGCGGGAGGAATGGTCGGAGGCGTCGTCACCGGCGGCGTCGTCGCGGAGGGCGCGACGACGCGGTCCATGACCTCGGTGCGGGCGTCAGACGCGGGGACTTGGGGAGTCGGCGCGGGCGACGTGGCGGCCACGGCCTCGTCGATCATGCCCATCAGGCCGTCGACTCCCAGAGCTGACGGATCCTCGGCCGAAGAAGGGACGAACAGCAGGTTCGTGTCGACGATCGGAGTACCGTCGTGTGACTCCTTGCGCTTCCTCATGTCGTCCATACTATATTCGCGGTTAACAAAGGTAGGGTTAGGGGGATACATTCCCAGCAGAAAAGGGCCCTATCGTGACCTGGTCTACACTCGTTGCGGCATCGGATCCGTCGATGCTTCACACGGTTATCGAGTGGTTTAAGAATCCCGAGACCCTCCTTGACGCCATGGGCCCGTGGGTCCTGTGGGGAACGATGCTCATCGTCCTCATCGAGTCCGGCGTGCTCTTCCCCGTCCTTCCGGGCGAATCCCTGCTCTTCACGGCCGGCCTGCTGCACGAAAGAATGGGGATTCACCTGCCGACCTTGATTTTCCTTGTCGTGATCGCCGCCTTCGTCGGCGCGCAGATCGGCTACTTCCTGGGGGCAAAGTGGGGGCGGCGCTTCTTCAAGCCGGACGCGCGCGTCCTGAAGACGAAACACCTGGAGAAGGCGGAGCACTACTTCACGAACTACGGGGGGCGATCCCTCGTCATCGGCCGTTTCATTCCCTTCGTGCGCACCTTCATCCCGATCGCGGCGGGCATGGCCCGCTACCCCTACTCCAGGTTCCTGATCTTCAACACGCTGGGTGCGCTAGTATGGGGCGCGGGCTTCATCCTGGTTGGCGCGCTCCTGGGCAACGTTCCCTTCGTGCACGACAACCTGACGGTGATTCTGGCGGTGATTATCCTCGTGTCGGTCCTGCCCGTCGTGATCGAGATGATCGGCAAGCGACGCGCCACGGCCGAGAAGGAGTGACGCGTGCTGGCCTGGTGGATGCTGGTCCCGACCCTGTTGGCCATGATGGTCGCCCTGGTCCTACCGGGGTTCATGTGGCTGCGCGCGGGCGTTCGGTCCTCGCTCGTCGCGATCGCGGCGGCGCCGGCATTTAGCTTCGGCCTTATCACGCTCCTGTCGGTCGCCTACCCGGCGCAGGGGATCGAGTGGGAACGATCCACAGTGCTGCCCGTCCTCGGCCTGAGCGCCGTCGGCGGAGCAATCGCGTGGAGCCTCAGTTTCTTTCGCCGCAACAACGGGGGCTTCGCCCTGAACGGCGTTCCCCTCCGCGAGGCCATCGGGGTGCGCGTGCCAATCGGCAGGCAGCAGGCGGCGGTCCGTGCCGCCACGTGGGGGGCGATCCTCCTGGGCTTCCTCCTGGCCTCCTGGCCCCTCATCACGGGGGCCAGTCCCGCCAACCCGGTCCAGCAGTGGGACCCGACGTTCCACCAGAACGGCGTCCACGCCATCCTCTACGGCAAGGACGCCAGCCCCTTCGGCGGGCTCCACGAGCTGTATGGTGGCCGCCGCGTCTACTATCCCACGGGCTGGCACGCATTCGTCGCGCTGTTCGCCCGCTTCGATTCCGTCGTCCAGACCTCCAACGTGTCGTCCCTGGCCCTCATGGTGGTGTGGGTGACCGGCCTGGCCGCCCTCGTCTCCGTCCTGACGCCCTCCCGCTCCGCGCTCCTCGCCGCCCCGGTCATCGGTGGTTCTCTCCTGAACATGCCGGCCGACGCGCTCACCATGTACAATCAGTGGCCCAACTCCACGGGCACCGTCCTCGTTCCCGGCCTGTCCGCACTGGCCATCGTCGCGGGCCGGCGCTTGTCCTCCGACCTGCGCGAGGGCGACGGCGTCCGCTCGCTGGCCCGCCGCGTCCCCCAGGGCGTCTTCCTGCTCATCGGCTGCTTAGGCCTCGTCGGCGCCCACCCCAGCGCCGCCTTTTCCATCCTCGCCTTCCTCCTCGCGCCCGTCCTGGCCTCCGTGTCCTCCTTCGCGCGCTCCGCCCTCGGCCGCGAGGGCAGGGGGCAACTCGCCGCGATCGCGTGGGTGGCCATCGGCCTGGCCGTCGTCGCAGCGCCCCTGATCGCGCTGGCTTCCCCGAAGATTCAGGCGATGGGCAGGTACCCGCGCGGCGGCACCAGCTGGACGGAAGCCTTCTCCCACGCGTTCGTGCCCTACCCGCCCTTCTCGAACACCCTCAGCCTCACCCAGTGGTCGGTCCTCCAGGTGTTCCTCCTCGTCGCCGGAATCGCGTCGGTCGCAGCCCTGCGCACGCTCGTGCGCCGCACCGACCCCCTCGAACGCGCGGCAGCCAACGCCGGCCTGATGGGTGACGGAGACGAGGACGCGGCGGCCGCTTCGCCTGAGGAAGCCGCACCCTTGCCCACCTGGCCGATCGTCTCCTACCTGGTTCTCGCCTCGCTCACGGGTCTGGCTTACGCCCCCAGCTCGGCGCTGCGCACCTACCTGCTGGCGCCCTGGTACATGGACGCGCGCCGCATCATGGGCGTCGAGGACATCGCCCTGGCTGTCCTCATGGCGATTGGATTCGCGGCGATCGTTCGCGTCATCCACTCAGCGTGGAGCTCCTCTTTACGCAAGATCCTGGCCGAGCGCGGCGAGGACGCCAACGTCGAGGCGCCCCGGTGGCCCATCCAGGTCGGCGTCGGCGCGCTCCTCATCGCGCTGTCCGGCTTCGGCGCGATCGACGCCCGCGCCGCCGCCGTCGCTTACGTCTATGACTCGACGCGTCTGGGAAAACCCGGCATGGCAACCAAGGGCGAGCTCGCGATGCTGCGGCGCATGCACTACACGACGGCGCCCGACGCGCTTATCGTTGGTGACCCGATCGCGGGCGCCGCATACTCGGAGATGCTGGGAGGGCGCAAGGCCGTATTCCCCCAGCTCAGTACCGTCAACGCCGATGGCGCATCCCAGAGGGTCCTCACTCAGCGTTTCCACGACATCGCCACCGATCCCGAGGTTTGCGAGGTCGTGCGCAACCTCGGCATCACGCACTTCTACGAGGAAGAGGACGGCGCCTACTACAACTTCATGCGCTCTGGCCGCAACCCCGGCCTGTACGGCGTCGACACGTCGTCGGGCTTTGAGCTGGTCGATGCGGGCGGTACCGCCAAGCTGTGGAAGATCACCGCCTGCGGCGAGGTCATCCCGGGAGGCGGGCACCAGGCCTTTGCCGACGGGATTCGCTCAAGCCAGCCCGAGCCCGAGCAGCCCGGCGAGGGACAGTCGGGCGACGAGTAGGCCACAATGCGCGCTGGGCGCGCCCGTGGGAGCGCCCAGCGTCCGCGCGGGTCGATACCCTTGCTTCATGACGACCAACATCCCCGGCCCCGCGCCCCTCGGTGACAAGCTTCGCATCGCCTTCCTCGGCCCCTTCGGCACTTTTACCGAACAGGCCGTCCATCAGGTCGCTCCCGCGGGCGCGGTGCTCATGCCGACGACCAGCGCCCCCCAGGCGCTCGCCGCGGTGCGCCGGGGCGAGGCCGACCGGGCCGTCGTCCCTATCGAAAACTCCATTGAGGGCGGCGTGAATGCGACGCTCGATTCCCTCTCGCACGGCGACCCCCTCGTGATTGTCGCGGAGATGCACGTGCACGTCGTCTTCCAGCTGGCGGTCCTGCCGGGCACGCGCCCAGAGGACATTCGGCGCATCGGCACGCACCCGCACGCGTGGGCGCAGTGCCGCGGCTGGGTCGAGGACACCTTCCCGGGCGCGATCCACGTCCCCGCGACCTCCACGGCAGCTGCGGCCGAGCTCCTCTCCGACGGCGATGCCTCCTTCGATGCCGCCCTGTGCAACGCCGTCTCAGTGAACACCTACGGCCTCGAGGCTCTGTACCAGGACGTGGCGGACAACCCGGGCGCAATCACCCGCTTCGTGCTGGTCGCCCGCCCCGGCGCGGTTCCCCCGCCGACCGGAGCGGACAAGACGACCATCCAGGTTGCTCTTCCGGTCAACGAGTCGGGCGCGCTGCTGACCCTTCTCGAGCAGTTCTCCGCGCGCGGCGTCGACCTGTCGCGCATCGAGTCGCGCCCCAGCGGCGACGGCCTCGGCAACTACACGTTCAGCATCGACATCGTCGGGCACATCCGCGAGGAGCGGGTGCAGGCGGCTCTCGTTGGCCTGTACCGCTATTCGCCGGAGGTGCGTTTCATGGGATCCTACCCGCGCGTCGACGGCGTGCGCGCGCAGGTCCTTCCCGGGACCACGGACGAGGCCTTCCGCGCGGGTCGCGCGTGGGTCGCTGACCTTTTGCGCGGTGGCGACGGAACGGGCGAGGCGGGGGGCAGCGCGCCCTCCTGGCCGCTGGCCTGACCGACGCTCCTCTCACCGCTTCGCGCGGTGCCATCGGCGGTGTGGCCCGCGAGCGCCGGGCGCGCCCGCAGCCCGGCCTCGTGACCGGAAGGGGTTCGGCGTGCTCAGCCGGGCAGCAGCTCCATCCACGTGCGTTCGAGGGGGACGGCCACGTCGAGCGCGTCGGCCTGCATGCGCACGTGCATCGTGTGGGCCAGGCCGATCGGGTCGCCGTCCACCTGGCACACCTGCGCCTCGTCGGCAGTCACGGAGGCTCCCCGGGACTGGCGGAATGCGACCTTTCCGGTTGAGACGGGCAGGTTCAGGGGGCGCAGCCCGATCAGTTGGCCGAGCATCTTCCAGGTCACGTCGGCCCATCCGAGCAGGCCGGCCTGGGCGTCGACCGCGATGACGTCGATGAGTCCGTCCGACAGGGAGGCGTCGGGCGCCAGGACCAGCATCTTCATCTCGCCCGCGTTAGCGAACATGACGGAGCGCGCCTCGACTCGCGTGATCTCGTCCGCGGGCGCGCGCAGGGAGTCCGGGCGCGCAAAGGGTGCCTTCGCCTCGTCGATCGTCTCTCCGGAGATCTGATCGCCGACCCCGAGCGGGTCGGGCGCGGCGGCCACGGGGGAGCGCAGCGTCAGGCGCGCGCTCATGCGCGGGACACCCATCGCACCAAGCCCCGCCCACACGTATGCGATCCAGCCGATTCGCTTCTTGAGCGCGGGGTCCGTGTCGGCCATCGTGTTCCCGTCGTAGCCCATGCCGGCGATGACGAGGGACGCATACTCGTCCGAGCGGGGTTCATTCAATGGGTCCGGTGCCTGCGCGCTCTGCCTACTCTCGCCTGAGCGGCGGGCAAGGTGGGCGGCCCGGCGCAGCGCTCCCTCCGCGGGTAGCTCCGATTCTTGGGCGATGTCCTCGACGCGCACCCACGCCAGGTCGACGGGCCGGTGGTTCGCCCCGAGGGCGACAGCGAGCGCCTGCGCGGGATCCTCGGGAATGCAGAGGTTTCCGGCCAGCACGTTGCCCGTTCCGACGGGGATGATGCCCATGCGCACGCCCGACCCGGCCATGCCGGCGGCGACCGCGCGCACGGTTCCGTCCCCGCCCGCCGCGATGACGACGGATGCCCCCAGGTCGAGGGCGCGTACCGCCTGGCCCGTGCCGGGGTCCTCGCGCGTTGTCTCCAGCCAGTGGACGTGATCGATGCCGAGCGTAGCCGCCTTGCGGTTGATGAGTTCCTTGAATGCCCGCGGGTCCTCGTGCTTGGAGGGATTCATGATGATCCACGGGCGAGGCCTACCCCGCGTGGGGTCGTCGGCGCGGGCGGGCACCGCGAGCGCTCGGCGCCTGCGGTGGCGCCTGGATAGCGCCGTCGCGGCGCGAGCGACACCGATTGCGCCGATTCCGGCTGTTGCGGCAAGTATCCACGGTGCTGCGTCCATGTCCGTATTCTATGCCTCGCCGCGGGAGAGTGATTGTGGATGGGGTGTTGAGTCGTTACTCGTTGCGCTTCGTGTCGGCCGAGAGTCGCTGTCGCGCACCGAGCCTCATGTTGTCCACACGGTTATGCACCAATGGTGGATAACTTTCAGCTTTTGAAGGCAGTCGCGCGAGTAGTTGGTGCATAACCCTGACCTGTGGTGCGAAATTCGGACGCGACCCCGGTGCGGGACACGGAGCACCTACCTGGCATAGGATGGACGCATGATTGATGTGCGTGCCCTGCGTGACAACCCCGAACCCGCCCGCGCCTCCCAGCGTGCCCGCGGAGCCAACCCCGGCCTCGTCGACGAGATCATCGAGGCCGACGCCGCCCGCCGCGAGGCCCTGCAGGCATTCGAGAACCTGCGCGCCACCCAAAAGGAGGTCTCCAAGTCCGTGGGTCGCGCCTCCAAGGAGGAACGTCCCGCGATCCTGGCCAAGGCCAAGGAACTCGCCGAGCAGGTCAAGTCCGCCGAGGCCGCCGCGAACGCCGCCGACGCCGACGCCGACCGCCTCGCACGTCTCCTGCCCAACCTTGTCCTTGACGGCGTCCCCGTCGGCGGCGAGGAGGACTTCGTGGTCCTGCGCCACGAGGGGCCCGCCCCGCGCGACTTTGCCGCCGAGGGTTTCGAGCCCCAGGATCACCTCGCCCTCGGCGAGGGCCTGGACGCGATCGACACCAAGCGTGGCGCGAAGGTCTCCGGCTCCCGCTTCTACTACCTCAAGGGCATCGGCGCCCGCCTCGAGCTGGCCCTCATGACGATGGCCATGGATCAGGCGCTCGCCAATGGCTTCGTGCCGATGATGACCCCGACCCTCGTGACCCCTCAGGTCATGGGTGGCACCGGCTTCCTCAATGAGCACTCCGACGAGATCTACTACCTGCCCGCCGACGACCTGTACCTGACGGGCACCTCCGAGGTCGCCCTCGCCGGCTACCACGCCGACGAGATCCTGGACCTGAGGGACGGCCCCAAGCGCTACATGGGCTGGTCCACCTGCTACCGTCGCGAGGCCGGGTCCGCCGGCAAGGACACGCGCGGCATCATCCGCGTCCACCAGTTCAACAAGGCCGAGATGTTCAGCTACTGCCGCCCCGAGGACGCCACCGAGGAACACGCCCGCTTCCTCGCGTGGGAGGAGGAGATGCTGGCCAAGGTCGAGCTGCCCTACCGCGTCATCGACACGGCCGCGGGCGACCTGGGCACCTCCGCCGCCCGCAAGTTCGACTGCGAGGCGTGGCTGCCCACCCAGGAGCGCTACATGGAGGTCACCTCGACCTCGAATTGCACGACCTTCCAGGCGCGCCGCCTCGGGATTCGCGAGCGCCGCGAGGACGGCATGAGTGCGGTCGCCACTCTCAACGGCACGCTGGCCACGACGCGCTGGATCGTCGCCATCCTCGAGAATCACCAGCAAGCGGACGGCTCGGTGTACGTGCCCGAGGCGCTGCGCCCCTACCTGGGCGGACTTGAGGTTCTGCGCCCCCTCAATCGATGACCCAGGAACGCTTCCTGACGGTCCCCTCCACCGGTGAGGCGTCCCGTCCCTTCGGGGAGCTCCTTGACGAGGCTTCGGCCGCCCTGCCCGTCGGCTTTCCGTCGACCGCGGGCTCGGTTCTGGTCGCTCTCGACATCGATGGCACGATCCTGACCCCCGCCGGGGCGAGGCCGCGCGTCCTCGAGGGTATCCACGGCCTCGTCGGCGCGGGCGCGCAGGTGGTCATCGCAACGGGACGCGCGCTCGAGGGGGTCACCCCGGTCCTCGCAGCCTTGGAGTTCACCGACGGGTGGGCGCTGTGTAACAACGGCGCAACCCTCGTGCGGGTGAGCGGCGGTGCGTGCGAGATCGTCGAGGAACGTACCTTCGTTCCCGGCCCGATCCTGGCCGAGATTGCAGATGCCATGCCTGACGCGGTGTTTGCGTCCATGCCGCACCCGGACACGCTGCTGTCCGCCCCCTTCCCTAACAACGAGATCGAGGGGGCGGATCGGCGCATCGTGCCGATGGAGGTGCTGGCTTCCACGCCGACCCCGAAGATCGTCGTGCGCGCCGCGGACATGGACCGCGACGACTTTGGTGCGCTCCTATCGGAGCTGGGCGTTTCGCGCACTCACGAGGTCTTCGTCGGCTGGACGTCCTGGGCCGACATTGAGCCACTCGGCGTGACCAAGGCCAGCGGCCTGGAGGCGCTGCGTTCGCGTTTGGGCGTCCCGCAGGGCGGGACGGTCTCCGTCGGCGACGGCACGAACGACATCGCCATGATCGAGTGGGCCACCTTCGGCGTGGCCATGGGCGGCGCCTCGGACGAGGTGCGCTCCCACGCCGATCACGTCACGGCCGCCGTCGAGAATGACGGCGCCGCCGCGGTCATGCACGCGCTGATGCGCCGCTGCGGGGCTGTTGGCGGAAGGTGAGCTGAGCTCAGCTAGCTGTTGTGGTGCGTGGACGTCATCAGGTCGATGAGCCACGGCATGGCGGATGACGGATTGGGACCCTTCTTGTTCGGTGCGAGCCCCGACCACGCTTGTTGTGCCCGCTTCACGGCCTCACCGAGGTTGAGGATCACGTCGTCTCATTGCTTCTCACTCCTTTTCCTCGGCGTGAGTGTTCAGGAGTGTGTGCATGAGCGAAGGAACCGTGTAGGGCACGCCGCCGAATCGGCCCTCGAGGTACTGCTTGACGATGTTGCTGCCCTTTTGGAGCGGGAAGTCAGCGAGGTTGAAGAGTTCGCTCGCTCCGTCGGAGCCCTTCTCAACGAACCACACCTGCTCCCACTTCTCCCTGTTGCCACGGCCTGCATCGAGCAGGGTCATGTCATGACTCGTGAATAACAGTTGGGCACCCGTCGTGTTGATTTCTGGATCTTCAAACCAATCAACGATGAGGCGGGAAAGCTGTGGGTGCAGGCTTGCCCCCAGCTCGTCGACGACGAGGACTTTGCCCTGCCTGAGAGCACTGACGACGGCTGTCCCCAGTGCAAGCCAAGCCATAGTTCCCGTGGACTCGTCGGAGTTTCTGAGTCTTCCGCTCTCTGTTCCATGGCGGAAAAGGAGGTTGCGTGCGATGAAATTGCTCAGCTCCTCGGATTCGTCCGACGTGTTCTCTGGTGTGTCTTCCTGATCGGCGTCGTTCGAAGGAGCGACCATCTGTGCGAGTAGCTGTGCGAACTGTGGAGGAATTGCACGTTCTTCAACCTCAACCTCAATGTCTGTGATCCCGGTATCCGCGATGTGTGCGAGGGTGACGAGAGCGTCAAGGCTGAGGGTTCGGTCTTGGAGCTGTCGTGCGATGCGATCGAGACGGGCCGTGACCTCGCGATCTCCAACGTGATAGAGGTCGAACCCACGCATAAGCGCTTCCCACACAGGGGTGACGGTTGTGTTGCGGAGTTGGGCTGCGCGGGATAGTACGAGTTCACGAGGTGCAACCTTGGAGACCCCACTTAGGCCCTTGACTCGCCCATCCTCAGAGCGTGTATAAATCGCCTTCCAACGAGTATTAACGACGCGGAGTGACTCCTCGACAATGCCGTCAGTGTTCGTGACAAATCGGTGCTCATAGCGCTGGCCGTTATGGATGAACTCGAGCTCGAAAGTGGCTGGAGCTGTTGTGGCCTGCTGGGTAAGGGAGAATGGCGCGCGAGGGAATCGAGGGCGATCTAGCCAGGATGTTGCAGAGGAGCCGATCGTGCCGAGCGTGTAATGGAGGGCGTCGAGAACGTTTGTCTTGCCGGATGCGTTCGCTCCGTAAATGCCGTCGACGTGGTGGATGTGATCCGTCCACGTTGTGCCCATAGGAGGGCGGAGTGTCTTGAGCGTGTGCCGTGTCATGTCAAGGGTCGCCTCGTCGCGAAACGACCGATGGTTCTCAAACGTGAATCGTAGGAGGTGCATAGCGATATGCTATCTTAAAACGTCGTATTCGATACAAAATATCGAAAAATGATCGCTCAGTGGGATCAGGTCGGCTGACGTGGGGCCCTAGTGCGCAGGTGGACGCGTCAACCAGTCACCCATGATCTCAAAGGCTCGGTCAGGGTCGCCAATCTGGCAGTGCTGCGCCATGCCCGGATCCGTCGCCTCGTGGAAGGCGCGCACGTCCAGCGAAGCCGCGCCCGAGACAATGCGGCGCACGTCGTCCAGGCGCTCGAAGGGGACGTACTGGTCGGCGTCGCCGGCCATCACCAGGCAGGGCTGGTGGATCATGCCCGCCAGGGGCTCCATCGTGTACGCCCCCAGCGCCCGCAGGACGTCGCTCGGCTTATCTAGTCCCGTCAGGTGACGCCCCTGCTGCAGCTTCCACGCGATGTCCGCGCTCGCGCGCGGGGCGATCGACATCGCGGCATCGATCAGCCACGTGGGGCGTGCGCGCTCGACGATCGAGGCCGCGAGCGGACGAATACCCGCGGGCAGGGGTAGTGTCAGCCCGTCCAGGAGCCGGTACATCATGTCGAAGGCGATGACGTGGCTGATGCGCGTCATGTGGGCGGCGGCCCGCATGACGAGGTAGCCGCCGAAGGAGAGTCCGAGGGCGGCCGCCCTGTCGAGGTCGAAGTAGTCCATGACCGCGGTCGTTGGGCGCTCCCACTCGGCCTCGAGTGGCATGCCCGCCAGGGCGGTGTGTCCCTGTCCGGGTCCGTCGAAGGCAGTGATGTCGAAGGGGCGGCAGGGGAAGTACTCGGCAAACCCCATGATCTCCTCCGCATACCCGTCGAAGCCGTTCATCATGACGAGGGTGGAAGGCGCGTCGGGGAATCGGGCACGATCGTCAGGATTGGCCTTCCAGTGGATCGCCGTCAGTGAGCCATCTTTGTAGGGGATTGTGTGTCGGCGCATCGCCAGGTGAGAGTGGGAGGCGTCGAAGTTGCGGGACATGGCGCCGATGAAGCGACGCTTGCGGGGGTCGTTCGCGGGCAGGTAG
>ERZ772917.1058-NODE-1058-length-17205-cov-24.450904_pt1 | contig 17205 bp, 13 predicted proteins | sample MGYA00511187_ERZ772917 | MGnify/ENA primary metagenome ERZ772917 (study PRJEB29015, sample SAMEA2737925) | human oral metagenome | biome: human oral; feature: human-associated habitat; material: dental | place: China | collected 2012 ... | reverse complement strand
CCGGCGACACGCCGACAGCCAGCCTCTAATGCTGCAAAACCCCCACCGCCACCGGTATGGAGGGCGCCGGAGGGACCGCAGGGCCCGGGCCCCGCGGCCGGACCCGGTGCCCAAACAACCCGCCGGTCCATAAACAACAGCCAGCGCCACACAGCAACACGTAGTGTCCTATAACCCCTCTGTTATCCTGGGCACATGACTGATTCCGTTGATGTCCGCTGTATCGTCGCCCCGAAGGGCGCGGGGGAGGCGCGTATCCCAGGCCTCGTGACGCTCGCGGATGAGCGCACCGTCCTGTTCTTTGATGAGAGGCCTGCCCCGGCCTCGGGCACGGGATCTGACTTCAACGGGCTGACGATGGCCTCGGACCTGCCGAATCCGAACCGCATCCAGTGGATGGTGCGCGAGGGGGCGGGGCGGTGGACTGGGCCGCGCCCGCTTCCGCCTGGCGGCCCGTCCATTTCTTCGGATGCGTGTGTCTGCGTGGACGGTGACGGCCTCATGCACCTGGCGTTCGCCTCCACGGATGGGCGCGTGGGCTATATGGACTCGCGCGCCGATGGTGAGCGCCTGCGTGCCTGGTGGGCGTGGGGGAGTGGCCCCGAAGACCTCGCCTATGTGGACATGACGGATGAACTCTATGAGCTCACGGGTGCTGATGCGCTGTTTGCGACGTCCGGGGGCACGGTCGCGCTGGGTGGGTCCGTGGCGCTGCCCTACGTCGTGCGCGTGGGGGATGAGACGCACGTGCGCGTCGTCTATGCGCGTGGCGGACGTCTGGTCGGCGCGGCGGTCCCTCTTGTTGGCGACGGGGGAGTGCTCCTCGACGAGACGACGCTGAGCATGTGGGACGGTCGCCTCGTCGCGAACTGCCGTATCCAGGGCTTCGAGGGGCGAGGCTCAGGCGCGCGCTACCTCGCGTGGGGAGATGGGCACTCCTGGGAGGGTGGGTGCCTGTGGGAACTCGACGATCCGGGCTGTAACGCGCGCATGATCGGCTCGCTTCTCGTGCACCCCGGACGGCACGACGCGCGGGTGGGTGGCGAGATCCTCCGTGTGAGCGCGCCGTGGGAGGGCGAGGTGCGCTCCGAGGTGGTTGCCTCCTTTGGGCGGGGCGCCTTCGGGTACAGCGACGCGACGGTCGACGGGGACGAGGCCGTGGTGGTCTTCGAGCGCGACCGCGGCCTGTGGGAGGTTGAGGCCCGCTTCTAGGTGGGTACAGAAAACCCGGTGCGCGTGCCCCCACAACGCTCCGGGTTTTTCTGTGTGTTCTAGCGACCTTCGATGATTGCGAGCAGTGGGGCATAGTGCGCGTCGACTGCCGCGGTGTATGCCTCGACGTCTCCGGCTTCGCACGCCCGCAGGATGGCCGCGTGGGCCTCGGCGGTGTCTTCCATTTCCTGGCGCGACGCTGCGGCCAGCTGGGGAGTGACGCTCTGGTGGACCAGCCACATGGCGGCCACGAGCTGGTGCATGAGCTCGTTCTCGACGTAGGCGAGGAGGCCGGAGTGGAACGCGATGTCCTGCTCGAGGTAGGTCGAACCTGTGTGGGCGTACTCCGTCATGGCCTCGACGAGCTCCCACAGGTGCGGGTTCGTCGTTCCCTTCATGGCGCGGGTGAGTGGGACCGCGATCCCGAGGTCGAGGGCGCGGCGCGTATCAATGATTGCGTGCAGGGACTGCGCGCCGTTGATCTCGTCGAGGGCGGCGCGTAGAACGAGCGTCTCGACGAGCGGCTGCATGGACATCTCTCCCACGTAGGAACCCGAACCCTGACGGACCGTCACGATGTCGAGAGCCTGGAGTCGACGTAATGCTTCTCTCACAGAGGAGCGCGAAACGCCAAGGTCGGCACATAGCGCTGATTCTGTAGGGAGGCGGTCACCAGGATGTAATCCATGTCGTAAAATATAGGACTTGATCGCATCCATCGTTACCGAGGATCTTGAGTCAATTGGTGTCGTTACGGATCGGTTCTGATTGGTTCCTGGGGGCGATTGGGGTGATATCGCTTGCATTAATTTGTCAGACAACATAAGCTAAGTATAGCGAGCGGAACAACAGAACCGCACGTCCCAATTCTCGAAGATGAGGAGCGAGAACATGCGAATGCGCAAACACTTCGCAACTGGCGCTGCACTGACCGCAGCTGCCGCCATGATCCTGACCGCGTGCGGCGGCGGATCGTCCACCACCACGTCGACCGACGGCGGCTCGAAGGGCTCCGACGGACCGAAGGGTACGATCACCGCCGGTGTCGCCTACGAGACCACCGATTACGGCCCGATCACCACCTCGGCTCTCGGCATGGGTGCGAACTGGCAGGTCCTCGAGGGCCTGTACCGTTTCAACATGGCCGACTACTCGGTCAGCCCCGCGCTGGCCGCCGGTGACCCGGAGAAGATCTCCGACACCGAGTACACGGTGAAGCTGCGTGACGGCGCGAAGTTCTCCGACGGCACCCCCGTGACCGCCGCCGACTTCGTGGCCTCCTACGAGCGTGCGACCTCCGAGAAGTCGATCTACCGTCAGTTCTTCACCTTCGTCGACAGCGTCGAAGCGAAGGACGACAACACCATCTCGATCAAGCTCAAGCACCCCTTCGCCAACCTGAAGGAGCGTTTCGTTAACGTCCGCGTTGTCCCCGCGTCGATGGACGAAGACTCGCTCAAGGCGAAGCCGATCGGCACCGGCCCCTACAAGTACGAGAACATCACGGCGACCGAGATCACCGCTGTTCCGAACGAGAACTACACCGGCAACGAGCCCGCGAAGGTCGCCACCCTCAAGTGGCAGTCCCTCAAGGATGACTCCGCACGCCTCGCCGCCGCCATCGGTGGCACCATCGACGTCATGGAAGCCGTTCCCGCCTCCGCGCAGGATCAGCTCAAGGGCGCCGGCTGGAACATTGAGTCCAAGCCCGGCTACGGCAACCCCTTCCTGATGTTCAACACGCAGAAGGCCCCCTTCGACAAGCCTGAGGTTCGCCGCGCGATGCTCAAGGCCATCGACAAGCAGAAGCTGATCAGCTCCTCGCTCGAGGGCCAGGCCGTTGAGGCGACCTCCTTCCTGCCCGAGGCGAACCCCGCCTACAAGAAGCCTTCGACCGATCTGTCCTACGACAAGGATGCCGCCACAAAGCTCCTGAGCGACGCTGGCGTCTCCGGCCTCGAGGTCAACCTGGTGTCGACGGACCACCCGTGGGTCCTCTCCCTGGTTCCCCAGATCAAGTCCGACCTGGAGGCCCTGGGCCTGAAGGTCAACCACACCCAGATGGCTTCGTCTGACCTCTACGCCAACGTCACCGACGTTGACAACCCCACCTACGACATCGTTCTGGCCCCCGGCGACCCCTCGGTCTTCGGCACCGACCCCGGCATCATCATCTCCTGGTGGAACGGCGACAACGTCTGGACCAAGAAGCGTGACGGCTGGCAGACCTCGGACCCCGAGTCCTTCAACAAGCTGCAGTCCATCATGGACGAGGCCGTTCAGCTCAACGGTGACGCCGCCAAGGCCAAGTGGGGCGAGGCTCAGGATCTGCTCGCCGAGAAGACCGTGATCTTCCCGCTCGTGTTCCGCAACATGATCACCGGCTCCAACCCCCAGAAGGTGGAAGGATTCCAGGCGATCTCCTCCACCGGCCTGCAGCTGCTCGGTGTGAGCGCTAAGTAAGTCCCCTAGGGACCACATAGAAAGGAGGGGTGGAGCCCCGCCCTGAGGCAGACGCCACAGTCGGGTGCCACCCCTCCTTTCTCATTGCCAAAATCCGTTGAAATGGAGGTCTAGCAGTGAATAACCTTCTGCGACTCATCGGACGACGTTTGGTGGCCCTGCCGATCATGGTGGTCGGCGTGTCCTTCCTCGTCTTCTTCATCATGTCGCTGTCTCCCATCGACCCGGCCTACTCGGCGCTGGGCGAGACCGCGACCCCCGAAGCTCTCGAAGAGTACCGTGTGCAGCACGGTCTCAACGATCCCTTCTTCGTTCAGTACGGTCACTACCTGTGGAACATGCTCCACGGTGACCTCGGCACCTACGGCGTTGGCACGTCCAACCACGTGACCGATCTGGTTGCTCAGGCTCTTCCGATCACCCTGCAGCTCACCTTCCTCGGTCTGTTCTTCGCCGTCATCATCGCTTTCCCCCTCGGTGTTCTCGCCGCTCTGTACCGCGACCGTTGGCCCGACCAGGTCATCCGCGTGTTCTCGGTTATCGGCATCGGCACCCCGTCCTTCTGGCTGGCAGCGCTGCTGGTCCTCGGATTTGTTCAGAAGCTTCCGGTCTCCGGCCCGCTGCCCGCGTTCAGCGAAGATCCGACCGGCTGGTTCCTGCGGATGCTTCTCCCCGCCATCGCGCTGGCGGTTCCCGTCATCGGTCAGATGACCCGAGTCGTGCGTACCTCAATGGTTGAGGAACTGGATCGCGACTACGTCCGTACCGCGGTCGGCGCCGGTATCCCCAAGCGCATCGTCGTGGCCCGCAACGTGCTGCGTAACGCGCTCATCACCCCCGTGACCGTCCTCGGCCTGCGCATCGGCTACCTGATGGGTGGCGCGGTCGTCATCGAAATTATTTTCTCCATCGATGGAATGGGTAAGGCGGTCCTGCTCAAGGGCATCCAGGAAAACTGGGTCACCCTGGTGCAGGGTGGCGCGCTCGTCGTCGCAATCGCGTTCATCGTCGTCAACATCATCGTTGACATGCTCTACCTGCTCATCAATCCGCGTATTAGGTCGGTGTGAGGCATGAATCAGAAAGAAAAGCTCGGCAAGGTCACCGCGAAGGGCGCACGTTTTTCGCGCATCGGCGCGATGTCCACCGGATCGAAGATCGCGATGGGTATCCTTGCGCTCATCGTCCTCGTCTCGATCCTGGCGCCCCAGGTTTCTCCCTACGGTCCCGATGAGATCTTCGACAAGTGGAGCGCCCCGTCCGGCGAGCACCTGTTCGGAACCGACCACGTCGGCCGTGACATCTTCGCGCGCGTCCTGTTCGGCGGACGTTTCTCGCTGCTGATCGGTCTGTGCTCGACCCTGATCGCCCTCTTCTTCGGCGCGATTATCGGCTCGATTGCGGCCGTCGTGCGCAAGTCCTTCTCGGAAGCGATCATGCGCGTCATGGACATCATCATGGCGGTGCCCGGCATCGCGATGGCGGCCGTCTCCGTCCTGGTCTTCGGCCGCACGTTGTCCAAGTCCGGTAACACGGCGGGCCTGGTCGTCGTCATCATCTGCTCGATCGCATTCGTGTATATCCCGCAGCTGTCGCGTATCGTTCGCGCGAACGTCATGGCCGCCTACGGCGAGGACTACGTCCGTGCGGTGATCGTCTCCGGTGCCCGCGCTCCCTGGATCCTCACCAAGCACGTCATGCGTAACACGGCCGCCCCGGTCCTCGTGTTCGCCACTGTCCTCGTCGCCGACGCGATCATCCTCGAGGCCTCCCTGACCTTCATCGGTTCGGGCCTCCAAGCGACTACCGTGGCCACGTGGGGCAACGTCCTGTCCGAGGCCTCGTCGAACCTGTCGGTTCTGCTGGGCAAGTGGTGGACCGCGTTCTTCCCGGGCCTGTTCATCATGATCACGGTCCTGTGCCTCAACATTCTGTCTGAGGGCATCACCGACGCCATGGTGGCGGCTCCGTCCTCGGGTGCAGTCGCCCAGGTCGACAAGGACTCTGACCGCGAGGCCGACAAGCTCCTGCTCGACCCGCGCCGCGCCTACGCCGAGCAGGCCGAGTCCCTGCAGGCCCGCCTCGACGACCTCGAGTCCGTCGAGGAGAAGCGCACCGACCGCTTCGAGGCTTCGTTCGAGAAGGCCCCGCTGCTCGAGGTCAACGACCTGTGCATCAAGTTCGACCGTCACGGCGACGTCAACGTCGTCGACCACGTGTCCTTCAAGGTCCGCCCCGGCGAGACCATGGGCCTCGTGGGCGAGTCCGGCTGCGGTAAGTCGATCACGGCTCTGACCATCATGGGCCTCATCGACCCCAAGGCTGAGATCACGGGCGAAATCCTCTACCAGGGTGAGAACCTGCTCGAGAAGTCGTCCGAGGAGCGCCGCGCGCTGCTCGGTCACGAGATGGCCATGATCTACCAGGACGCCCTGTCGTCCCTGAACCCCGCCATGCTGATTCGGGCTCAGATGAAGCAGCTGACCAGCCGCGGTGGCACCCGCAGCGCCGAGGAACTTCTCGAGCTCGTGGGCCTGGATCCCAAGCGCACCCTCGAGTCCTACCCGCACGAGCTTTCGGGCGGCCAGCGTCAGCGCGTTCTCATCGCCATGGCCCTGACCCGCGACCCGAAGCTCATCATCGCGGACGAGCCGACCACCGCCCTGGACGTGACCGTCCAGAAGCAGGTCATCGCACTGCTCAACGAGCTGCGCGAAAAGCTCGGCTTCGCCATGATCTTCGTGTCCCACGACCTGGCGCTCGTCGCCGAGGTGGCACACCACATCACCGTCATGTACGCCGGCCAGGTCATCGAGCAGGCCCCCACCAAGGAACTGCTCACGCACCCGACCCACGAGTACACGCGCGGCCTGCTGGGCGCCGTCCTCTCGATCGAGTCCGGCTCCGGCCGACTCCACCAGGTCCCCGGCACGGTGCCCTCGCCTCGCGACTTCCCCGTGGGCGACCGCTTCGCCCCCAGGTCCTCGCACCCCGATTACGGACTGGACATCCGCCCGGTCCTCACCGAGGTCGGTCCCGAGCACGTGTACGCGGCTCTGCCGCCCCGCGACGAGGCTGACGCCTTCGCGCAGGAAATGAACGGTCAGGAGGAAACGCGATGAGCGACAACACCCCGATCATCGAACTGAAGGATGTCGAGGTGACCTTCACCTCGCGTACTGGCTCCCTGTTCAAGCCCAACAAGGTCTACGCGGTGCGTGGCGTCAACATGCGCATCGAGCGCGGACAGACGCTCGGCATCGTTGGCGAGTCCGGCTGTGGCAAGTCCACAACCGCGAACGTCATGTGTGGCCTGCAGATGCCGAGCGCCGGCCAGGTGTTCTTCAACGGCAAGGAGGTCACGAAGCGTAGCGCCGCCGCCCGACGGGAGATCGGTCGCGTCGTCTCCGTGGTCTTCCAGGACCCCGCAACGGCCCTGAATCCCCGCATGCACGTCGAGGATCAGCTCGCTGACCCGCTGCGCGTGCACGGCATCGGTGACGAGGCCTCGCGAGCCAAGCGCGTGCGCGAACTGATCTCGCTCGTCGGCCTGCCCTCGAGCGCGCTCGACGCGCTTCCCGGACAGCTCTCGGGTGGCCAGCGCCAGCGTGTGGCCATCGCCCGAGCCCTGTCCATCGGCCCGGATGCGATCATCGCGGACGAGCCCACCTCCGCACTCGACGTGTCGGTGCGAGCACAGATCCTGAACCTGCTCACGGACCTCAAGAAGGAACTGGGCCTGGCGATGGTCTTCATCTCGCACGACATTCAGACCGTGCGCTACGTGTCTGACCGGATCGCCGTCATGAACGGCGGAAAGGTTGTCGAAGAAGGGTCGGCCGCACAGCTGCTCGCCGACCCGGAGGACCCCTACACCCGCAAGCTCCTGGGCGCCGCGCCCTCGCTCTTACACCCCAACCTCGAAGGAGAGAAGTAATTTTGTCTTCGAAGATCCGTGGCGTCGTCCCGCCCCTGGCCATTCCGCTTAAGGACGGTGAGCTCGACGTCCCCTCGCTCAAGCGCCACATCAACCGAATGATCGAGGCCGGCCTCGACGGCCTGTTCGTGTCCGGCTCCACCGGTGAGGTCGCCTTCTCGACCGCCGAGCGCCGCGCACAGATCCAGCGCGAAGCCGTGCGCATCGTCGACGGCCGCATCCCGCTCCTCGTCGGCGTCATCGACACCGAGACCGAGCGCGTCATCGAGAACATCAAGGCCGTGGAAGAGATCGGCGGCGCCACCGGCGTCGTCGCGACCGCCCCGTTCTACGCCCTCGGCGGCGAAACCGAGGTCGAGCGTCACTTCCGCATCCTCAAGGAGAACACCAGCCTCGAGCTGTGGGCCTACGACATCCCCGTGTGCGTGCACACGAAGCTGTCGCCCGACCTACTCATGCGCTTGGGCCGCGATGGCGTCATCGACGGCGTCAAGGACTCCTCCGGTGACGACGTCGCGTTCCGCTGGCTGTGCCTGGCGAACGAAGCCGCCGGCCACCCGATGCAGTTGCTCACCGGCCACGAAGTCGTCGTCGACGGCGCCTACATGTCCGGCGCGGACGGCTCCGTGCCCGGCCTGGCCAACGTGGACCCCGAGGGCTACGTGCGCCAGTGGCAGGCCTACGAGCGCCGCGACTGGGAGGCCGTGCGCACCGAGCAGGACCGCCTCGCGGAGCTCATGCGCATCGTCCAGGTGAAGGGCGTGCAGGGCTTCGGTGCGGGCGTCGGCGCCTTCAAGGCCGCCCTGCACCTGCTCGGCGTCTTCGACTCGCCTGAGATGCCGCGCCCGGTTGCCGCCATCGAGGGCGACAACATGGAGCATGTCGCGTCCGTGCTGCGCGCGGTCGACCTGCTCTCCTGATACGTCGACGAGGCCGGGGCACTTCCGTTCCGCATATTGCGCGCCTTCGGGCGCGCGCCCCGGCCTCGTCGATTTTCTTATACCCCCTGACTTTTCGTAAGGATCCTCATGACTACGCTCCTTGCCCTCGACATCGGTGGCACCAAGGTCGGGTGGGGCATCGTCTGGGCCGGTGACACCTACGAGGTCACCGAGCGCGGATCGATCCCCACCGACGCGATGCGCGGCGGAGCGGACGTGGCGGCCCGCATCTGCGAGCTCGCTTCGTCCCTGGTCGCTTCCCACCCGCAGGTCGCAGGTGTCGCCGTCGCCAGCGCCGGCGTCGTCGACCCCTCTACCGGCGACATCGTCTCCGCGACGGGTACCATGCCCGGCTGGGGAGGTACCCCCCTCGGCGCTTTGCTTCAGGAGGCAACCGGCCTGAAGGTGCGCGTCCTCAACGACGTGCACGCGCACGGCCTGGGCGAGGCCACGCTCGGCGCCGGCCAGCCCTACCGCTCCGTCCTGTCGATCGCGGTGGGCACCGGCATCGGCGGCGCCCTCGTCGAAGACCGCCAGGTCTCCTTCGGGTCGCGCGGCATCGCAGGACACGTGGGCCACATCCACCACCACTTCGCCCCCGACATGACCTGCTCGTGCGGCCGCAAGGGACACATCGAGTCCTTCTGCTCCGGCTCGGGCATCACGGCCTGGTACAACTCGCTGCGCTCCGGCGACGATCCCGAGGTGGACGGTGGGCGCGCCCTGCAAGAGCTCGCCGAATCCGGCAACGCCCTGGCGGCCGCCTGCTTCTCCCGCTCGGCGTTCGCGCTCGGCGAGGCCACGGCCTCGTTGGTCAACTGCGTGGACCCGGGAGTCGTCATCCTCTCCGGGTCCATGACCCGCTCCGGGGACATCTGGTGGGACGCCCTGCGCGAAGGCTTCGCGGCCTCCGCGATGACCCCCGTTGCCGACACCCCCATCCTCGTTGGTTCCCTCGGCGGCGACGCGCCGCTGCTCGGAGCCGTTTCGTTCTTCCTGCACGCATAGGAGTTCACCATGCACCCGCTTATCGCAAACCTGAAGGGCAAGCTCATCGTCTCCGTCCAGGCGTACCCGGGCGAGCCCATGCGCCACCCCGAGACTATGGCGCAGATCGCGCGCGCCGCCGAGATCGGTGGCGCCGCCGCTATCCGCTGCCAGGGCCTGTCCGACATCTCCGCCATCAAGGGCCGCGTCGACGTGCCCGTCATCGGCCTGTGGAAGGAAGGCCACGAGGGCGTGTACATCACCCCCTCGCTGCGCCACGCCCGCGCCTGCGTCATGGCCGGCTCCGACATCGTCGCCCTGGACGCGACGGGCCGCCCGCGCCTCGACGGTTTGAGCTTCGCGCAGACCGTTGCGGCCCTGCGCGAGGACAGCACCCTCGTCATGGCTGACTGCGGCTCCTTCGAGGACGCCCAGCGCGCCGTCGACGCGGGTGTGGACATCGTGTCCACGACCCTGGCGGGCTACACGGGCGACCGCGTCAAGACCGACGGCCCCGACCTGGAACTGCTGCGCGAGGTCGTCGCCGCGTTCCCGGACGTGCCCGTGATCTGTGAGGGCCGCGTCCACACGCCCGAGCAGGCCGCTGCAGCCGTGGAGGCCGGCGCGTTCGCCGTGATCGTCGGCACCGCCATCACGCACCCCACCTCGATCACGACGTGGTTCAAGGCCGCCGTGGAAGGCTGACCTGTTGCTCGTTGACTGCGCGGGCGGGAGCTTTGGCTCCCGCCCGCGTTGCATTGAGCGTCGCGGCGTCGGCTGTGCGGGTGGTGTGCGCGGGCGGGTGGGTCGTCCCGCTCCGGCCTCGGACTGTGACCGATTGAGCCGCGGCCGTGGTGGGCTGCCCGACTGGGCCATGGTCGTGCGCGCTGTCAGACTGGGCCCGCCCCGGCCTCGGGTACTGACCGACTGGTCCGCCCCGCCTCGTGGATGCGCGAGGGTGGCCCCGGCGGGCGCTGAACGGCTAGGCTTAGGGCATGACGACCCTTGCTGATCTGACGACCCTGCGCGTGGGCGGGCCCATCGCTGAGTACGTGCGCGTTTCTACGACTGACGCTCTGGTGGATGCCGTCGCCGCGGCCGACGCCGCCGGAGGCCTGCTTCTCGTCGTCGGCGGCGGGTCTAACCTGCTGGCGTCGGACGCCCCCTTCGAGGGCACGGTCGTCGACGTACAGCCTTTCGACGAGGTCGCCTCCATCATCCACGAGGACCCCGCCGGATCTGTCGTCGTGCGCGCCGGCGCGGGCACGGTCTGGGACGAGTTCGTCTCCTGGACGCTGTCTGCGGGCCTGTCCGGTATCGAGGCGCTCTCCGGCATTCCCGGCACCGTCGGCGCCTCCCCGGTGCAGAACGTGGGTGCCTACGGCCACGAGGTGGCCGAGACCATCGAGAGCGTCGAGGCCTACGACCGACTGACGGGCATCGTCGTGCGCTTGCTGCCCGAGGATCTGGGCTTCGCCTACCGATCCTCGGCGATCAAGCGCAGCGTCGGCGAGGCGGGCCTGAATGGCCGCCCGTGGGGCCCCACTGGCCGCTGGGTGGTGCTCTCCGTGGACTTCCGCCTCGAGCGCTCGCCCTTGAGCGCCCCCGTCATGTACGCCGAGCTGGCGCGCCGCCTCGGAGTCGAGGCCGGGGAGCGCGCCGACGCGTCCCTGGTGCGCTCGACCGTCCTGGGGCTGCGCCGCGGCAAGGGTATGGTCCTGGATGCGGAGGACCACGACACGTGGAGCGCCGGTTCTTTCTTCACGAACCCCATCCTGCCCGAGGCCGTGGCCGCCTCCCTGCCCGAGGACGCGCCCCGCTTCAAGGCGGGGGAGGGCCTCGTGAAGACGAGCGCCGCCTGGCTCATCGATCACGCGGGATGCTCTAAGGGCTTTCACCTGCCCGAGGCCGGGGATCCGCCGCGCGCGTCCCTGTCCACCAAGCACGTCCTCGCCCTGACGAACCGCGGCGGCGCGACGGGCACCGACATCGAGGCCCTGGCTCGCGCCGTGCGCGAGCGTGTCTTTGAGGCGTTCGGCGTGACCCTGGTGCCCGAGCCGGTGACGGTCGGCATCGCCTGGTAGGGGAAATGGTCGTGTGGGACTATGTACCAATTTTCATTGGCATATTTGGTGCATTGATTGTGAGCGGTATCTATTGGAAGCTGAAGAAAGATGCCATAGACTGCGTCAAACTGCTTCGAATTGCACTAGGTGTTGCATTCGTTCTGTCATTATTCAGTGCAGGTCGTGTTCATTTTAGCTCTGGCGCCCCTCTGGTCTTGTTCTGGATAGTCGATTTTATACTGTGTTTTGTCGTTGTGCCACGGTGTAGTCAATTCAAGAAGAACTTTGAAGAACTTCGATTGTGTCCGCGACGTTATCTTATAAGTCTGGCATTGCATGTGAATGAAGCTGTGAAGCCAATTTTAGAAGCCGTAGTTCCTAAAGGTAGCTGGAATGATATACGCTTCAGTAAGCCGATGTGGCCAGGGCTCCTTCGGATTGGGCTGGCTGCAGGTGCTTCGATAGTTGCCCTTGGTTTCTGTCTGATAATTTGGGTTTTTTTCTTCAGTGAAGAAAAGCATTTACGTCTTCTAGTTTGGACAGTTCGATATTCGCTCCTGTTTTCAGCCGTCATAATTACTTTCTGTTACTTAATGATTCTTGTTCTTTTGGCCGCTCTTCAGTGGTTTCATGTTGTGCTATCCCCGATCCGATTTAGAAAGTCGCTTCAATGCGTTGCGGATTGGTCCGGATATGGTGCTGCGCTGGCGAGCTGTCTCGTGTTGGTTCTTCCCGCACTCTCTCTATTTGTGGGAATGAAGCTGAATTCTGCCAATCACCCCTCCTTTTCGCTATCATTGTTATTTGATGCTGCAAGTGTGGGGGCTCTTGGAGGCTTGGTAATTGGTTGTTTTGTGGGATTATTTTGTCTAATTGATTCGCGCAATGTTGTATATAATTCGATAGGTCCAGCAGTATTTTTTGGAGTTCTTAATCTTGGCTTAATTTATAGTGCTTTAGGGTTGCGTCCAAGTGTTTTGCTTAATCGTTATGTTAAGTCGTATTCAATTGATGGTGTTGATGCGTGTGATAATGCTGAGACCGCGAAGCTGATTTTTGATGAATGTCTTTCGTGGCAGTGTGAACGTTTTTTGGCTGTCGCGAAACAGTGTAACTCAGCTGTGAATGCATTTGTTGTCCAATGTGATTCATTCTATTTTTGGGTGGTGCTAATTATTCTAGTCGGTTTTGTTATAGGGTGCCTTGTGCGCAGCATTAGGCGTTCAAAGGGCGGATTGCCTGAGGATGTTGTTTCGTCTGCCTGATCGCTACTGAATTCTTGTGCCGACCGTTCTGACCTGTCGTTGTGTTGGAGGGGTCTGGGTTTTTCGGACCGTTTGTTGTGAGAGGGTTGTTCTGAGTAGTCCCGGCTGCTTGTGGCCGGGCCTTATGGGTGACCATGAGGAAGTTTTCGAAGCACACTCCTGAGCAGATTGTTGTGAAGCTGGAGAAGGCCGAGGCGTTGTGAGGTGAGGGCATGAGTACGGCCCAGGCTCGCCGCGTGCTGGGTATCAGCGAGGCGACGTCGTGAGGTCAAGGAACTGCGTGAGTTGCGCGAGCAAAACGCGCGCTTGAAACAGTTGCTGGGACAAGCAGAGTTGGAAAAGGCAACGCTGCGAAAGTTGGCAGAGGGAAACTTCTCAGCCCGGCGCGCAGGCACGACGCTGTGAACCACCTTGTCGGCCGGGGTTTTCTCAGCGTCTTGCGCGGGCGCGTTGCCGGGCTGTCGCGGTCAGCGTATTGCCGGGCCCGCGCGGCGGGCGGGGCGAAAACGCTGCGTGATTATGGGCCTGTGCGCCAGTGGATGAATGATTGTGCCGCCATACATCGACGGTGGGGCTATAAACGTGCCTGGGCGCGGGCCAAGAGTGAGGGCATTGTCGTGGGGCGTGATACGTTCCGGCGCTTGTGGCGCAGCGAGGGGCTTCGTGTGCGTCCGTGCAAAGCCCACAAGCCTCGCGCCGCGCCTACAGCGCCTGGTCAGGGCTAGTGCTCCTGGGCAGGTGTGGGCCATTGATTTCCAGTTCGACTCGGACTGGAAGGGGCGTGTCTTTGAGGTCTGTAACGTCATTGATGAGTTCACGCGCCTGCACCTGGCTTTGCGCGTTGAGCGGCGCATGGGAGCCGTCGACGTGATCGAAATGCTTGACCTGGCTGTCCTGGCCCATGGAGCACCTCAGGTACTAAGGGCCGATAACGGGCCTGAATTCATCGCCGCAGCCGTGGGACGCTGGGCCAGCGAGCACGACACGCTCCAAGCGTTCATACCCCCGGGCCAGCCTTGGCGGGACGGGTTCGTGGAGTCCTTACACAACCGCATGCGTGATGAACTGTTGGAAGACAACATGTTCGATGGACTCGACCACGCCCGCACCCTGATCGCCGCCTGGTCGCGCCGCTACAATGAAGAGCACGCCCACAGCGCGCTGGGCTGGCTGTCACCCAACCAGTACGCGCGCCAATGGGCACAACACCACCAATAGCAACCAACAACCCTCACAACACCCGATCTGAAAAACCAGACCAGACCACTCACAGCGCTTTACCGGCCAAGCAAGCAGAGCAGCAACAGGTAGGGCAAGACATCGCCCGAGGTCCTTGGAGGCGACAGGGGGAGAAGTCCGCTCATCATCAAGGACCTCGACCCCTAACCGCAACTCTCGACCAACACCCGGTCACCCACACTCAACTCGGAAGAGCTTTATTACTTGATTCTCCTTGCGATACTTGCTAATGTTATCCGTAGGGTCAAAATCTCTAGGAGAAGAAATGGAATTCTACGGCGAATAACCTCAATATACTATCCCAACAAAGGTTGCGTCGAGCGATAAAGCTTTCACGTCGCGCGTGGACCAGATTGTTGTTGCGTCAATTGAGCGTTATATGTGGGGTAAAGGTTTTGATAAGCGCAGTGCGTATTGGGAAAAGACTCGCTCAGGCGGTCTAGGTGAAAAGGATAATTATGTGAGAGTGTCGTTCCCGGATGGGAGTGGGAAGGGTGGTGGACTTGTTACGTATCGAGGTAATTTTTTTTCAAACGAGATTTATCACGATTATCAGGCAGACTTTGATAGAATTCGAAACAATGTTACCTATGAGTGTAAGCCTCTAAAAGACTTTCCCAGTAAGGATGCAATGGGTGGGGTTGTGACGACTCTTCTGCAAATTCGTGATGATTTGAGTGTGAATGACGGCCGGACTGATATTGGTAACGCGATTCGTGTTGTCGAAGGCATGGATGAATTGATTAAAGGTGGTAATTACTATGATTTCATGAAGAATGTTGCAGAAGCTCTTCCTGCTGTAATTCAGTCGTTGAGTGATCTCGTTGCTTGTATGCATTCGGCTGTTGAGTCAAACAAGAGGGCGGTTTGTAATTTCATGTTCGATATTGGGCCAGCGATGGATAAGCTCGTTGAAGAGTTGAAGGATCATGGTGACAGCATTTCGTTGAGTAATTTGCTTGCGGTGGCGCGGTGGACGCTTACTCAAATTGGAGCTAGCGCGAGTGCTGGGCCGGTGGGTTGGGCAAAAATTGCAGTTGATTCTGTAATCGGTGCAGTTAATACTATTGAATATGCTGCAGATAGGCAGGCGGCGGTAGCGAGTGGAATTGGTTGGGGGATTGATGCTGGGCCGGAAGCAGTCCGTAGTCTTCTGACCTCTAAGAGTACGGCGTCGAGTTTGAGTGGTGCGCTATTTGATGCTGAAGAACAGATTGCGATATTCCTAAATTCTACAAGTAATACCGTGAATAATCGTCGTAAGAGCTATGATTTTCATCCCATCGCGATGGTGGGGCATGCATCCGGTCTCGCTATTGATGATCTTGAATCTCTTAGGTCAATTGCTGATAAGGCATTTCCGGAAGTGGCATCTGGGTTGAGAGATGCTGCCAATAGGATGGCGGGTTTGGGGTATTTGAGTGCTTTTTCCCGTGATTGGGCAATTGGGCGTGGGACGAATGGTATTTCGGTTGAGCTTAATGCGCTGGGGGACTTTGTCATCAGTTCACTCAACGCAGTTGCGGAGGAAGTTGAGAATGTGGGTTATAGTCTGCATGACTTCGTGAATGATGTTGAACGGACTGAACAGGAGTCTGCGGCTGCCCTTGCTCGTGCGGCCAACGATCAGTCTCCCCAGGCTGTGCGCGTGATGTCCGCCAGTCTCTACTCTTCGAAGCATCAACGGGAATTGGGTTGAGCGCTGTTCTTTCATTTCAATTGCCAGTTGAGCTCTGTTCAGTCAATCTGTGTGCCCTTTTGGCCTGTAGTCCGTCGCAGGTTGCTGACATCAGTGCTGAGCTGCACCCCATTGCAGATTTAGCTTTGGTTACTATCTGTGCGTTCTGATTGCTCGTTCCGACGATTGGAAGAGTTTTCCCGTTGATGTTGGAGTCTTATGTATGAAAGCGTGTAGTTATGTTTTCAGTGTCTGTCGAAGGAGGGGAGTGAGTTCGTGAAGAGTCGCGTGCGGATGATTGTCGTCCTTGTGTGTGTTTTTGTTGTGCTGCCGGTGGTGGGTGGCCTCGTGTATCTGTCGAGGGTCAGCGCTGAGGGGGCTGCGCGCTACTACGCCGAGGCGATCGCCCAGGGGCGCTTCGAAGATGCGATGGGTATGGAATCCCCGCAATTGGATGAGGAGAGAGGTGAGCCTCGCTTCGATCTGCGTCGAAGCCAGCCATCTTCGCTTGCCAGCGTGACGGGTGTGGTCGCTATCGGCGATCCTGACGGCGACCGCAAGCAGGACGTGTGGGTTGAGATGAGTATTGACGGGCGCACCTTCCGGCGCATCATCTCTTTGGAGCGTTCCGGTTTTCCGCGGCCTCATGTGGGGCTATGGAAAGTGACTGAGGGGCTCGCTCAATTCGACCGAGTCACCCTGGAGGGCTATGCCTCAGACGTCAGTGTCGGCGGGGTGTCGCTTGGTCGCGTGGGGGTGATGAGCAGTGACGGTGTGGCTATGCCAGCGGGTGTATCGGCCGATGGTGTGGTGCCCCAGCCCGTCAATGCGACGAGTGTCTATGCGTACCCGGGTGTCTATGAGGTTGCGGTGGACAAGGTGAGTGAGCATACCGATGTGCTCGTCAATTCCGAGGTTGGTGTTTCGTCGATTGAGTTGGCCGGGTACGGGTCGGATAAGACGATCAGTGTGATGCCTGACGACGAGACGCGTGCGTGGTTTGAGGGAAGCTTTGACTCGCTCGCGCGGTCATGTTTCGGAGCGGAAGCCGCGCAGGGCGCACTGTGTCCCACTTTCGACTTTTCGGGTACTGTGACCGATGAAGTGGAGGAGAAGGTTTGGTGGGAGCCCGATGGTTTAGACGGTTTGGAAACGGTTTGGATTGAGACTGATGCTGATGTCGTTTCCGTCGAGCTGGCGGGTGCGCTGTGCTTCGACGAGGCGGGCGATGCTCGCGTCGTGTTCAGGGTCGGCGAGGAGTTTCACTACCCTCCGAACTCGTGAGCGGGGCGCGTCGTGGTGCCCATAGTGTTGTGGTGACGACGGAGGAAGTTAAATCATGAAGAATCGCGTTCGGACGATGGCGGTGTCAATGGGTGGTAGCAATGAGTTGGTTGAATGCTTCTGTGGGGGTGCG